>Ga0207671_10000531_pt1 | contig 51420 bp, 42 predicted proteins | sample KBSC24metaG_FD_184352 | JGI IMG/M metagenome (GOLD analysis project Ga0207671, IMG submission 184352) | Corn rhizosphere microbial communities from Kellogg Biological Station, Michigan, USA - KBS C2-4 metaG (SPAdes) (version 2) | ecosystem: Host-associated > Plants > Roots > Rhizosphere > Soil... | reverse complement strand
TGGTCGGTATCAACGGCGCCGGCAAGACGACGCTGGTCACGCTGCTGGCCCGGCTGCGCGATCCGAGCCGGGGCCGGATCCTCGTCGACGGCGTGCCGCTGGACGATCTGCGCGTGCGCGACTGGCAGAAGCAGATCGCGGTCGTCTACCAGGACTACACGCGCTACCCGCTCACCGCCGAGGAGAACGTCGCGCTGAACCTTCTCGGGGGTCCGGTCGATGAGAAGGCGCTGCATCAGGCTGCTGATCGTGCCGGTGCGACGGACATGATCGAGAAGCTTCCGAACGGCTGGCGGACCATCCTGTCGCCGCAGTACGAAGGCGGCACCGATCTGTCCGGCGGGCAATGGCAACGCGTCGCGCTGGCCCGGGCCCTGTACGCGATCGCGCGCGGGGCGACCGTCCTGATCCTGGACGAGCCGACGGCGCAACTGGACGTGCGGGCCGAAGCAGCGTTCTACGACCGGTTCCTGGAGATCACGCAGGGTGTGACCAGCATCGTGATCTCGCACCGGTTCTCGACGGTGCGGCGGGCGAACCGGATCGCGGTGCTGGACGGCGGGCAGATCACCGAGTTGGGCAGCCACACCGAGTTGCTGGCGCTCAAGGGGACCTACGCGGACCTTTTCACCACGCAGGCAGCGGCATTCACGGGCGGGCGGAAGAAGGCATGAGCGGGACGACTCCGACACCACCGGCCGGCGGCTCCGCGGCCGACGCCGCGACCGGTTCCGCGACCGGTTCTACGACGGACGCCGGTGCCACCGCTGCCGCTGCCACTGCACCTGGTTCTGCGACCGGTTCCGCGACCGACGCCGCTGCCACTGCACCTGCTTCCGCGGCCGATGCCACCCCGCCCCGCACGTTCGAACCGGCCCGCCGGCGTCTGCGCCGCCGCCTGTTCGGCGTCCTCGTCGGCTCCGGGTTCCGCGCCGCGCCCGGCATGATGGTCGCCGCGACGGTCATGAGCCTGCTCGGCGCCGCGGCCTCGGTGAGCTATCCCATCGGCTACCGCGTCCTGGTCGACGCCGCGCTGCGCCACGACGCCGCCCGCGTCGTCGTCGGCGTGTCGGTCGTCGCCGTGCTCTTCAGCGCCGGCTGGCTGCTGCAGAACCTGGCGATCGCCCAGAGCTCGCCGCTGACCGACATCGTCAACGTCTACCACGCCGAGCGCATCGCCACGCTGGTCAACGACATCCCGGGCCTGCAGCACTACGAGGACCCCGAGGTCCTGCGCGAGGTCGAGCAGCTGCGCGACGGCCGCCGTGGCCTGGCCGCCGCGCCCCGCCAGATCACCGGCATGGTCTCCAACGCCATTCGCATCGGCACCATCGCCGTCCTACTGGCCACGGTCTATCTGCCGGTGCTGCTGGTGCCGATCGCGGCGATCGCCCCGGCGATGGCCAGCCGGCGCGCCTCGAAGATCGCCAAGCAGAACGAGACCGATCTGGCTGACGACCGCCGCCTGCTCGGCGACCTGTTCGTCATCACCACCTCCGCCGACACGGCGAAAGAACTGCGCACCTACGGCATCGCCGACGACCTGGCCGCGCGCCACCACAAGCTCGGCGACGCGGTGCGCAAGTCCTCGGTCGGCGCGGCGTTGCGCGGGGCGGCGTGGGAGGCGGCCGGCTGGCTGTTCTACGCGGCGTTCTTCATCGCCGCGATCGTCGTTCTGGTGCTCCGGGCCACGCACGGGCAGGTGTCGCCGGGGCAGATCGTGATGGTCGTCAGCCTGCTGCGACGCGTGCAGACCCAGCTGTCGACGGCCACTGATACGGCCGGCAGCCTCGCGAACTCCATCCGCAACGCCAAGCGCATGCTCTGGCTCCAGGACTACGCGCAGACCCAGATCCCGAAGGGAACCGTGGAAGCGCCGCGGTCCCTGAGCGAGGGCATCCGCCTGGACCACACCGCCTTCGCCTACCCCGGCTCGGACAAGCAGGTGCTGCACGATCTCCTGCTGGACCTGCCGGCCGGCTCCACGGTCGCGCTGGTCGGCGAGAACGGCGCCGGCAAGACCACCCTGGTCAAGCTCTTGACCGGCATGTACGCGCCGAGCCGGGGCCGGGTCCTGATCGACGGCACCGACCTGGCCGACCTGGACCTGGGCTCCTGGCGCGGCCGGGTCACGGCCACCTTCCAGGACTTCGTCCGCTTCCAGACCCCGGCCCGCCAGGCCGTCGGCCTCGGCGACCTCCCGCGCATCGACGACGAGGCCGCGCTGGCCTCGGCCGTCGAGCGCGCGCAGGCCTCCTCGGTCGTGGACAAGCTCCCCGAGGGCCTGGACACGCAGCTGGGCCGCTACTTCCCCGGCGGCCGCGAGCTGTCGGGAGGCCAGTGGCAGCGCGTCGCCCTGGCCCGCGGCCAGATGCGCGAGCAGCCGGTCCTGACGGTGCTCGACGAGCCGACGGCCGCGCTGGACGCGATCACCGAGGCGGCCGTCTTCGACCGGCACGTGCGCATCGCCGCCGAACGCCGCGAGCAGGGCGCGATCACGCTGTTCGTGTCGCACCGCTTCTCCACGGTGCGCGCCGCGGATCTGATCGTCGTGCTCGACGGCGGCCGGGTCGTCGAGACCGGCAGCCACGAGGAACTGATGGCCGCCGACGGGCACTACGCGCAGCTGTACACGTTGCAGGCTCGGGCTTATCTGGACGAGGCGGAGGAGACGAAGCAGCCGCTCACATGACGACGACGCGCTTGCCGAGCGTGTGCTGACGCAGGAAGTCGGCACACGCTTGCGGGCCTTCGTCCAGGCTGTAGCGGCGGGCGATCGTGGCCCGCAAGTCGCCGCGCGCGCCGGCCTCGCCCACGTCGCGCATGGACGCGAGGTCGCCGTCCATGTCGAGGATGAAGCGCAGTTCGACGTCGTCGCGGCCGATCATCGCCGGTGTGGTGATCGGGAACGTGATCGTCAGGAGTCTGCCACCGGGGCGCAGTGACGCCGCCACGCCGGACAGCCGGTCGCCGGGCAGCGCGACGTTGATCGCCACGTCGACGTCGCCGACCGGGTAGTCAGCCTCCTGATAGCCGATGACGTCCTTCGCGCCGAGCTCGCGCACTGCGTCGGAGTCCGCGCCGGTCGCGGTCGCGATCACGTGCGCCGATGCGGCGGCGAGCAGCGGCAGCAACGCGGTGCCGACGCCGCCGGTCGCTCCGACCAGCAGCACCCGCTCCCCCGGCTGGACGGCCGCCGCCTTCGCCGTCGCCAGCGCGGCCTGGCCGGCGGTAGCGAGCGCGGCGGCGTCCGGAGCCGCGAGACCGGCGGGACGGTGCGCGATCAGCGGCGTGTCCGCTTCGACGACGGCGTACTCGGCCATCGCGCCGGTGCCCAGTGACGGACGCGTCCCGGCCATGGCGCGCAGCACCCGGGGCACCGCCGTGCCGAACACCTCGTCTCCGACGGCGTAAGCGCTCACTCCTTCGCCGATCTCGGTGACCGTTCCGGCGAAGTCGACGCCGGGGATGTAAGGGAACTGCGCTTCCACCACCTCGCGGAACTCCCCGCCGGGAAGCCGCACGTCGGCCGGGTTGACGGACGCGGCGGCGATCCGCACCTGCATCTGTCCTAGTCCTGGCCGCGGCGCGGGCACCTCACCGACCGCGTACTGCTCCGGCGGGCCGTAATCCGTGGCGACAACAGCCTTCATGTCCTTTACCCCTCCAATAAACGGACCGAGCGGTCACCTTCCGCTCGCCGAGGACGCTACCGATAAGCGGACCGCCCGGTCAACTTGTTACGCTGCGCGAGTGACCACCCCCGCGATCTCCCGTCCGCTGCGCGCCGACGCCGCCCGCAACCGCGCGCTGCTCCTCGCCGCGGCCGCCGACGAGTTCGCCGAGCACGGGCTGGAAGCTTCGGTCGCGGACATCGCGCGCCGCGCCGGCGTCGGCAAGGGAACGGTGTTCCGGCACTTCCCGACGAAGGACGACCTGATCGCCGCGATCGTCCTGGACCGGATCGAGAACCTGCGCGCGATCGGCGAGCGCCTCCTGAGCGCCGAGGACCCCGGCGCGGCGCTGCTGGAGTTCCTCGTCACCGCCGGCCATCAACGGCAGCAGCGCGACTTGTCGTTCCTGATGGGGGCCGGGGAACCGAAGCCCGAAGTGCAGCAGGCGCAAGCGGGCTTGTTCCAAGTCATAGAGGACCTGGTTGCCCGGGCCCGCGAGCACGGCGCCGTCCGCGAAGACGTCACCGGCAGCGACGTCTTCCTGTTGATGTGCGCGCCGAACTACGTCACCGGCTACGTCCCGAACGCGGGGCCGGATCTGTGGAGGCGCTATCTCGCGATCATCTTCGACGGGCTGCGGCCGGAAGGCGCCCATGCGCTGCCACAGCCCGCCCCAGAGCTCAGATCGCCACCGGCGCCTTGATTCCCGGGTGCGGATCGTAACCGAGCACTGCGATGTCCTCGTACGTGTAGTCGAACAACGAGTCCGCCGCCTTGAGCTCCAGCGTCGGGAACTCCCGTGCCTGACGCGAGAGCTGCAACCGCGCCTGCTCGACGTGGTTGTCGTAGATGTGGATGTCGCCGCCGGTCCACACCAGGTCGCCGACGGCCAGGCCGGCCTGGGCGGCGATCATGTGCGTGAGCAATGCGTAGGAGGCGATGTTGAACGGCACGCCGAGGAACATGTCCGCGCTTCGCTGGTACAGCTGGCACGACAGCTCCCCGTCGGCGACGTAGAACTGGAAGAACGCGTGGCACGGCGGCAGTGCCATGTTCGTCAGCTCCGCGACGTTCCAGGCGGACACGATGATCCGGCGTGAATCAGGGTCCTCACGCAGCAGTCGCAGCACTTCGGCGATCTGGTCGATGTGGCGGCCGTCCGGCGTCGGCCAGGACCGCCACTGCACGCCGTACACCGGGCCGAGGCCGCCGTCCTCGGCGGCCCACTCGTCCCAGATCGAGACGCCGTGCTTCTGCAGCCAGCGCACGTTGTCCTCGCCGCGCAGGAACCACAGCAGCTCGTAGGCGACCGACTTGAAGTGCACCTTCTTCGTCGTGATCAGCGGGAACCCGTCCCGCAGCCGGTAGCGCAGCTGATGTCCGAACAGCGACCGGGTCCCGGTGCCGGTCCGGTCGCCCTTGGGCGTCCCGGTGGCGAGAACGCGGGCGAGCAGGTCTTCGTACTGCGTGTCGGGCATGCGTGCCTCCGGGCCGTGTCGGGTGCCGATGGAACGGTACCGTCTTGCACGGCGCGAATCATGAACCGACGCCGCCGACCGGCTCAGGCTCGACGCGCGCTCATGGAGATCAGCGCCAGCCGTCCCGGAGGCTATGGCCGACGCGCCGCCCACGCCGTCCGTGCGCCGCGCACCACCAGATCGCCGCGCCCCAGGACGAACTCCACGTCGCCGGGCTCCAGCAGACGGTCCAGGGCTGCGACGTCGGGGGCGGGCAACTGCTCGGCCAGGCGGTCGTGCATGCCGGTCATGATGCGGTGCGCGAGGCGGTTCGCGGCCGGCGGAGCGGGACTGATGCTGATGTCGAACACACGTTCCTCGGCGACCGTGAAGCCGGCCCGCTCCAGATGACCGCTCCAGTTGGGCCAGGCGTTCCAGCCGTTGTCCGCGGCGGTCTGACGAAGGCGTTCTTCCAGTCCCGGATGGACGCCGTCGGGCAGGAAGCGCGGCATGCCGTCCATCTCGACGACGACCAGCAGGCCGCCGGGGTTCAGCGCCGCGTGGAGGTCGGCCAGGACTCGGTCGGGATCGGCGAGGTGGTGCAGCGAGGAGGAGGCCCAGGCCAGATCGACGGCGCCGACCTCCCGCGGCCACTCGGTGTCGAGGTCGGCCTGCACGGTGCGCAGGCGGCCCGCGACGCCGCGGGAGGCGGCCCCGGCCCGGAGGCGGTCGAGCATCGTCGGCGACCGGTCGATCGCGATCAGCTCGGCCGTCTTGAAGCGCCGGGCCAGCGCCAGGATGCCGGTTCCGGTGCCCGCGCCGACGTCGGCGATCGCGGCGGGGACGGTCTGGGTGTGGCTGCGCGCCCACGCGGTCAGCTCGTCGAGGTAAGGGCCGACGACTTCGGCGTCGAGGTCGAGGAGGTCCGCGACGGAGGCGTCGGACTCGTGATCGTGATGGCCGTGGTCGTGCTGGTCGTGATCGTGGGGGCCGTGGCCGTGATCGTGGTGGCCGTGGCGCTCAAGGCCGTGGTGCTCGTGATCCATGCTTCCAGCGTAAGCATGATCTGCGCGAGCGACATATCATCTTGCCTATGACGCAAGAACCGGACATCGACGCCCTCGTCCGCCAACGCATCCGCAGCCTGCGCCTGGCCCGGGGCTGGACGCTGGACTCGCTGGCGGCGCGGTGCGACCTGAGCCCGTCCAACCTCAGCCGCATCGAGACCGGCCAGCGCCGCATCGCCCTGGACCAGCTGGTCAGCGTGGCGCGAGCCCTGGGCACCACCCTCGACCAGCTGGTCGAGCCCGGCGAGGAGGCCGGCGTGCTGATCCGGCCCGAGCCGGTGCACACCCCGGGCGTGACCACCTGGCTGCTGTCCCGGGAGCGCTTCCTGAACGGCGTCAGCGTCGCCAAGATGCGCATCACCGGCGAGCGTCCCGGTGGCCCGGACCAGCTGCGGGTCCATCCCGGGCACGAGTGGTTCACGGTCCTGTCCGGGATCGCCGAGCTGCACCTCGGTGAGCGCGTGATGCTGGTCCGCGCCGGCGAGGCCGCGGAGTTCAGCACCATGACGCCGCATCTGATCTCCGCGCACAAGGGCCCGGTGGAGATCCTGACGATCCTCGACCACGACGGCGAGCGCGCGCACCGGCACGACAGCGGGAAGCCGGGCGAGCACGGCGAGCACGGTGGCAGCCACGGCGGCGGCAATGGCCCCGCACCAAGCTCGCCGAACCCGTCGCCAGACACGAAAAGCGGCGCCCGGAAACCGAGGCGCCCCAAAACATCGAGCCCGGCATCAAGCCCGGCATCCGGCCCGGCTCAGTAGGTCGACCGGCCCCCCGCACCGCCGGCGCCGTCGCGGTTGACCATCTCGGCCACCGCCTCGCCGACCGCCTCGATCACCCCGCGCAGTTCCGGCGCCATCTGTTCGTCCTCGGTCACCCTGGCCAGCCGCCGCCTCGCCGAGCGTCCGCGCAGCCCCGGATACAGGTACTCGTCCAGGCCGCAGGCGTGCACGATGCTGCCCAGCGCCCGGTCGCCGTTCGACGCGATGTTCTCGATCCGCGTGTGCACGTACGCGGTGCGCTCCTGGTCCACCAGCACCAGCCGGGTGCGTGTCCGGCCGCCGTCCCCCCTGCGCTCGACCCGGATCACCCCCCGGTCGGCCAGCAGCGTCACGTACTGGTGCAGCACCGCGGGCTCGGTGGGCCGCTCGGCGAACCACGCCTGCAGCCGGGGCGCGGCGCCCTCGGCGTGCAGCGTGGCCAGTGCGCGGTCCACCAGCGGATGGCCCAGCGGCCGCGGGTCGGCGACCGTGATCCGGCCGTCCGCCACCGCCACGCGGCGGGCCAGGCTCAGGTCCAGCGCCTCGGCACCCCGCAGCGCCGTACCCATGTGCTCCGCGGCTTGCACGCGTCCGTCGCGCGGGCTGATCGCGAGTAGGAGTAGATCGTCCCCGATTGTCACAGGCCCGAGCATAAGGGCGCTTACTCCGCGGGTGAAAGACACCCTCAACTGCGAGCCCTTACATCAGAGTCCGAACGAGCACGGTCAAGCACCCCGCAGCACTGCCCTACCCCGCCGCGGCGCGCTCTACCCCTTGACGGGCGGATTCCACCGATGGCGATGCCCGGCCGAGGCGATCGAGCCGTCAGTCGGTTTCGCCGAACCTGAGCTTCGCCGTCTGAAGCAGCACGCAATAGCCGAGCAGGATCAGCGCCAGGAACCCGAAGTACGGCGCGGGCAGCTTGGTCATGCCCATGCCCGCGGCGAGCATGCTGAACGGCAGGAACAGCCCGAGCGCCATCCCCGCTCCGGTGACGAGCAGGACCGGACGGCTGGCGCGCGAGGAGACGAACGGGAGTCTGCGGGTCCTGATGATGTGGACCGCGAGCAGCTGGGACAGCAGGCTCTCGGCGAACCATCCGGTCTGGAACAGCGAGATGCGCGAGTCCCCGGGGGCCAGAACCCACCAGAGCAAGGCCCAGGTCACCAGGTCGAACAGCGAGCTGATCGGCCCCAGGCGCAGCATGAAGCGCCGCAGGGCTCTGCTGTCCCAGCGCCGGGGCCGGGCGATGTCGTCGGCGTCGACCGAGTCCCAGGGCAGCGCGAGCTGGGACAGGTCGTAGAGCAGGTTCTGGACCAGCAGCTGGATCGGGAGCATCGGCAGGAACGGCAGGAAGGCCGCCGCGGCCGTCACCGACAGCACGTTGCCGAAGTTCGAGCTGGTCGCGGCGCGGATGTACTTCTGCGAGTTCACCAGCGTGCGGCGGCCTTCCTCCACGCCGGCGGCCAGGACCGTGAGGTCCTTGTCGAGCAGGATGACGTCGGCCGTCTCGCGGGCCAGGTCGGTGGCGTCGGGGGCGGTGAGGCCGACGTCGGCGGCGTGCAGGGCCGGGGCGTCGTTGACGCCGTCGCCGAGGTAGCCGACGGTGTGCCCGGCGCGGCGCAGGGCCTCGACGACGCGGGCCTTGGCCAACGGATCGGTCTTGGCGAAGACGGTCGTGGTGCCGGCCAGCGCGGCGAGGGCGTCGTCGTCGAGGGCTGACAGGGTGCGGCCGTCGACGACCGTGCCGGGATCCAGGCCGACGTCGCGGCAGATCCGGGCCGCCGCCGAGGGTTCGTCGCCGGTGACGACCTTGACGGCGACGCCCCGGGCGGCCAGATCGGCCAGCGCCGCGACGGCGGTGTCCTTGGCGGGGTCGGTGAAGCCGAGCAGGCCCACGAGGGTCAGGTCGGCTTCGTCGGCGACGGTGTAGGAGGAGGTCCGGGAGGCGCCGAACGCGCCAGACGCGCAGGATCGCATGCCGGTGGATCGGACGGCGACGGCCAGGAGCTGAAGGCCCGCATCGCGTTCGGCGGCGGTGACGTCGTCGATGCGGGCGCGCAGGTCCGCGTCGAGAGGGACGGCGCGAGCGTCGTCGAGTACTGAGACACAGCAGGCGACGACTTCCTCGACGGAGCCCTTGGTGATGATGACGTGCTCGGGTTCGAAACCGTCGGCGGACGCGATCACCACGCTCATGCGACGGCGGGTGAAGTCGAAGGGGATCTCGTCGATCTTCTCCCAGGCGGAATCCGCCGGCAGCGCAAGGGCGTCGGCGAACGCGAGGACGGCTTCGTCCAGGGGGTTGTGCCAGCCGGACTGGAAGAGGCTGTTGAGCGCGGCGTAGTCCAGGACGGTCTCGTCGACGCGGCCCCAGGCGTCGGTGTAGCGGTCGAGGGCGGGGGCGCCTTCGGTGAGGGTGCCGGTCTTGTCGACGCACAGCACGTCCATCGCGCCGAGGTCCTGGATCGCCGGCAGCCGCTTGACGATCACCCGGCGGCGCGCCATCGTCACCGCGCCGCGCGCCAGCGTGGTGGTGACGACGACCGGCAGCATCTCCGGCGTGATGCCGACGGCGACCGCGACCGCGAACAGGAAGGCCCGGTGCCAGCTGCCGGTGGCCAGGCCGCTGACGGCGAAGACCAAAGGCGCGAGCAGCAGCATGAAGCGCAGGAGCATCCAGCTGACCGAGGCGACGCCGCGGTCGAAGGCGGTCGCGGGGCGGGTCCGGTCCAGCTCGCGGCCGAGGCCGGCGAGGTAGGTGCGGGCCCCGGTGGCGATGACGACGGCGGTCGCGGTGCCGGACAGGACGTGCGTGCCGGCCAGGCACAGGGCCGGGTGGTCGGAGGGGTGGCTGTCGGCGATCGGGGTGTTCGCCGAGGTCGGCGTGGCTGCCGCCGTGATCGCGGCGGTCATGGTGGTCGCACCGGCGGACAGCTCCGCGTGCTTGCCCACCGGCATCGACTCGCCGGAGAGCAGGCTCTGGTCCAGAAACAGATCCTTCGAGCGCAGCAGCCGCAGATCCGCCGGGATCAGATCCCCCGCCGCGAGCCGCACCACGTCGCCGACCACCAGCTGATCGACCGGCACCTCGCGCGCGATCGCCTGGCTGTCCGCGTCGGCGCGCCGGACCACCGTCGCCGTCGTCAGCACCAGCGCCCGCAGCGCGTCGACCGTGCGCCGCGAGCGCCGCTCCTGCCAGAAGCGCATCAGCGCCGCGATCACGATCATCGCCGTGATCGCCAGCACGCCGCCGAGGTCGGCGCTGATCGCGAGCACCACGTCCAGCACGATCAGGACGAGCAGGAAGGGTGCCTGGAACGCCGTGGCCAGGCTGTGCCCGGCCAGCGCGTCCGGGCGCGCGATCTCGTTCTCGCCGTCGCGCTCCAGCCGCGCGGACGCCTCGCCCTCGGTCAGCCCGCGCAGCCCGCTCTCCAGCCCGCGCAGCACTTGCAGCACCGGCCGCTCGCCACAGGCCGCCAACTCGGCGGTGCGGTCTGCCAGAAGCGTCATGGCGGTTCGTTTCGGGTCGTTCGGCGGCGGACCGCGCGGTGGGGCTATGCCGAGTCGGCGGGCCTGCTCCGGAGGGAGGCGGACTCCTCGGCCATCTCGGCGTGGTGGTCCAGCATCTGCCGGACGATCGCCACCACGTGCGGGTCGTCGACGACGTAGACCTGCCGCCGGCCCTCGCGCCGGGCGCTGACCAGGCCGGCCAGCTTCAGCTTGGCCAGGTGCTGGCTCACCGCGGCGACGTTGCTGCCGGTGGCCTCGGCCAGTGCGGTCACGTCCTGCTCCGCGCGGGCCAGCAGCCACACGATGTGCAGGCGCGTGGTGGCCGCGAGCATGCCGAAGGTGGCGGCCGCGTCCTGGAGGAGACGCGGGCTGGGGCCCCCTTCGTCGGGGACGGCGCCGTCCTCGGCGCGGGACTCCTGTCTGCGGCGCATGACACCTCCTCACCTCTCGCCGGGCCGGAGCCCGATCGGCGTTGATCCATTCTGCCCGACCGGCCGAGCCGCCTCATCGCTGGCGCGAAAGCTCGCGGGAAAGTTCCCGCGATCGATGGAAGCTCGCATCACATCGGTTGTGGATCCGAAGCGTAGTCCTTTCCCGACCGGCAATCTGCATACCAGGCCCATCGATGAAAAGGACGCTGATGCTCGCCGCTTTGCCCCGCACGGCCTACGGGCATCCTGGCATCGGCGCTGTCGTCTATCTGGCGATCGTCGCGGTACTGGTCGGTTCGAGGGTCGTCGCGGCGCGGCGGAATCGGGGCGGCGGCGGAGACACTCGCGGCGGTCGCGAGGGTCGAGGCACTCGCGGCGGTCGCGGCAAGGGCCGTGGCCGGCGCACCCGTCGCCCGCCGCACCGGTGAGCCCCGCTCTCAGAGCCGCCGCGTCGCCTACGATCACGGAACCATGGACACCTACGCCGACGTACCCACCACCACCCTGGCCGACGTGCTCAGCCGCGACGACGTCATGGACATCGGCATCCGCTCACTGACCGGGGTCCCGGGCCGCCTGGCCGGACCGGCGTTCACCGTGCGCTGCCCGCCCGGGGACAACCTCATGGTCCACGCGGCGATCTACCGGGCCGAACCGGGCTCGGTCGTGGTCGTGGACACCGGCGGCGACGTGGACCACGCGGTGGCCGGCGGGAACGTCATGGCGGTGGCGCAGCGCCGGGGCATCGCCGGCTTCGTGATCGACGGCGTCATCCGCGACCTGGCCGAGGCCCGGGAGGCCGGGTTCCCGGTGTACGCACGCGGCGTCATCCCGATCCCCGGCGCGAAGGCGGTCGTCAAGCCGCACAACGTGACAGTGCGCTGCGGCGACGTGACCGTGCACCCCGGAGACATCGTGGTCGCCGACGAGGAGGGCATCGTGGTCGTGCCCGGGGCCCGCAAGGACGAGGTGTTCGCGGCCGCCCGCGCGAAGCTGGCCAAGGACGAGGCCGAGTCCCTGGACGACTGGGAGCGTGCGCACCGGGCCCGGATCGACAAAATCCTTGCGGACGGCGGCTTTGAGGGCTGATATCGAGCTCTGAGGAGCTCCTCATCTCCGCCGAGTGCCCGGAGCCTCACTGAAAGCACTCACCGTCGCAAAGGACTCCACCACCAACCGCAGCACTGCCAACACAGCCGCTCCGTCCCCATGCGCCGGCGGCTCCAAGGCCGCCAACGGGATCGCGCGACCGGCGTGCACCACCAGCACCTCGGCGTCCTCGGGCCAGAAGCCGAAGCCTTCTTCGGTCGTCTCCTCGGTCATCGAGTCGCGATGGGAGTAGGCACTGGAGATGCGGCCCGGCTCGGGCTTCCGGATCACGCCGGCCGCGTCCGCCAGCTCGACCATCGCCGTGCCGCTGTAGGACCACTGCTCGCCCGCGGCGTGCGACTCAGCCCACTGCTCCGCCTCCGGGGCAAGGGCGAAGCGCCAGCCGTGCGTACGCTGCTCGAACTCGCGCTTCGCGGTCTCCCAGCGGCGGGCGCTTTCGGCGTAGAAGTCGCGGAGTTGCTCGTCCCTGTCCATCGCCCGATGGTATGCGGCGACGCCCGTTCGCCGTCGCCGGAGTGCCGGGCTGCGATCTTCGCTTTACGGTCGAGAAGTGGATCTCCCGGTCATGCCGCCGGTGCGGCCGATGCTCGCCACGGCCGCACGCGACGTGCCCCGCGCCTCCGGCCTCGCCTACGAGCCCAAATGGGACGGCTTCCGCTGCGTCGTCTTCCGCGACGGCCCGGAGGTCGAACTCGGCTCGCGCAACGACCGTCCGCTCACCAGGTACTTCCCCGAGCTGGCCGAGCTGCTGCGCGAAGCGCTGCCGCCGCGCTGTGTCGTCGACGGCGAGATCGTCGTGGTCACCGGCGACGGCCTGGACTTCGACACCCTCCAGAACCGCCTTCACCCCGCCGCCTCGCGGGTGAACAAGCTCGCGACCGAGACCCCGGCCAGCTTCGTCGCCTTCGACCTGCTCGCGCTCGGCGACCGCGATCTGACCGGCGAGCCGTTCAGCGAGCGCCGCCGCGCCCTCGTCGACGCCCTGCGGACGTACGCGCCCAGCCAGACGGCGAGCAGCCGCGTCATCCTGACTCCCCTGACCGAGGACCCGGACACCGCGCAGGACTGGTTCACCCGGTTCGAGGGCGCGGGCTTCGACGGCGTGATGGTCAAGTCCCTGGACCTGCCCTACGAGCAGAACAAGCGCGTCATGGTCAAGGTGAAGCACGAGCGCACGGCGGACTGCGTCGTCGCGGGCTTCCGCCGGCACAAGGACGGCGAGGGCGTCGGCTCGCTCCTGCTGGGCCTGTTCGACGACGAGGGCGTCCTGCACCACGTCGGCGTGGCCAGCAGCTTCACCGCCGCTCGGCGCCGTGAGCTGGTCGAGGAGTTGGCGCCGCTGCGCGAGAACGCCCTGGTCGGCCATCCCTGGCGCGGCTGGGCCGAGGCCGGGCAGCAGGAGCAGCCCGGCTCCCGCATGCCCGGCGCCCGCAGCCGCTGGTCCGCCGACAAGGACCTGGCCTGGGAGCCGTTGCGGCCGGAGCTGGTCGCCGAGGTCCGCTACGAGCACTTGCTGTCCGGACGCTTCCGGCACGGCGGCCGCCTGGTCCGCTTCCGTCCGGACCGCACGCCGGAGTCGTGCACGTACGCGCAGCTCGAACAGGTGGCGCCGGCCGAGCTGGCCGCGGTGTTCGGCACGGAGGCAGGCTCATGACCAAGGAAACCGTCCTGACGATCGACGGCACCGACGTCACGGTGTCCCACCCCGAGAAGATCTACTTCGGCAAGCGCGGCGAGACCAAGATGGACCTCGTCGAGTACTACCTGGCGGTCTCCGGCCCGATCATGAACACGCTGAAGAACCGCCCTCTGCTGCTGGAGCGCTACCCGGACGGCGCGAGCGGCAAGTCCTGGTTCCAGAAGCGCGTGCCCAAGACCGCGCCGCCGTGGCTGACCACCATGGAGGTCTCCACGCCCAACGGCACGACCAGCGACGCGCTGGTGGCGGCCGACATGGCGCACATCATCTGGGGCGTGAACCTGGGCTGTCTGGGCTTCCACGTCTGGCCGATCCGGGCCTCCGATCCAGCGGTCACCGATGAGTTGCGCATCGACCTCGACCCCTCCCCGGGGGTCGGCTACCCGGAGGTCCGGCACGCGGCGGTGCTCACCCGGCAGCTGCTGGCCGAGCTCGGCATCGAGGCGCACGTGAAGACCTCTGGATCGCGTGGCCTGCACCTCTACGTCAGCCTGCAGCACCGCTGGGACGGCTACGAGGTCCGCGCGGCCGCGGTGGCGCTGGCCCGGGAGATGGAGCGCCGCTACCCGGAGCAGATCACGGCCCAGTGGTGGAAGGAGGAGCGGGGCGCGCGGGTGTTCGTGGACTTCAACCAGAACGCGCCGCACAAGACGGTGTTCGGCGCGTGGTGCGTCCGGCCGCGGGTCGGCGCGCAGGTGTCGACGCCGATCTTCTGGGACGAGCTGATGACGATCGTCCCCGACGAGCTGACCATCGCCACGGTCCCGGCCCGCGTCGCCGAGCGCGGCGACCCGTGGGAGGCGTACAACGCGCGCCCGCAGTCGCTGGAGCCGCTGTTGGAGATGTCGCGGCAGGACATGGCGAACGGTTTGATGGACGCGCCGTGGCCGCCGGTCTATCCGAAGCAGCCGAACGAGCCGCCGCGCGTGGCGCCGAGCCGGGCGAAGCACACGGAGCCGGATCCCGCGGAGCCCGATCCCACAGAGCCTGATCCCGCGGACGCCTCATGACGGGGAGGTCTGCGCGTCCTCCACGAACTCCACCCGCACCCCGAGCAGCCGCACCGGCCGGTCCAGCTCCAGCAGCCCGAACACCTCCCCAGCGGCGCGTTCGATCTCGGCGGCGTCGGCGCTCGGCGACGGCAGCGTGATACTTCGCGTCTTGGTGACGAACGGCGCGTATCTGATCTTCAGCCCGACGCGCGCCGCCGGACGCCCCTCCTCCAGGACGTCCTGGGCGACGTGCCGGGCCAGCATCCGCACCTGGTCGGCCAGCTCGGCCGCATCGGTGATGTTCTGCTGGAAGGTGACCTCGCGGCTGCGGCCCTTGGGGACGTGCGGGGTGCCGGTGACCTCGGTGTCGCCGGCGCCCTGGGCCAGCAGCCAGAAGTAGGGGCCCATCTTCGGGCCGAAGTGGTCGGCGAGCCTGGCCCGGTCGGATCGGCCCAGCTCGGCGACGGTGTGCAGGCCCAGTTCGGCGAGCTTCTTGCTGGTCCGCGACCCGATGCCCCACAGCGCGTCGGTGGGGCGCCGGCCCATCACGGCCTCCCAGTTCTCGTGCGTGAGCCGGTAGACGCCGGCCGGTTTGGCGAACCCGGTCGCGGTCTTGGCGCGCAGCTTGTTGTCGCCGATGCCCACGGAGCAGGACAGGCCGGTCTCGCCGAGCACGGCTTCGCGCAGGTCGGCCGCCAGCGCCTCGGGGTCGTCGGTGCGCGCGCCGAGGAACGCCTCGTCCCAGCCCATCACCTCCACGACGACCGGGAACTCGCGCAGCACGGCCATGACGCGCTCGGAGACCTTCTCGTACGCGGCCCGGTCGGCCGGCAGGAAGACGCAGTCGGGGCACTTCTTGGCGGCGGTGCGCATCGGCATGCCGGAGTGGACGCCGAACTCGCGCGCCTCGTACGAAGCGGTCGCCACGACGCCGCGCCGCGTCGGGTCGCCCTGCCCGCCGACCACGACCGGTCTGCCGCGCAGCTCCGGCCGCCGGGCGATTTCGACCGCGGCGATGAACTGGTCGAGGTCGACGTGCAGCACCCAGTCGGTGGTGGACACAGGTCCAGTATGGCCAGGCAGGAGCCGATACGCCGGTCGGCGACAGGCCTGTGCGGCCGCTTACAGCTCTCCGGGGTGGTTCAGGTCGAAGCGCAGCCGCGCGACGGCGACCGCCTCCTTGTGCCGGCGCGACCAGTCCGCCAGTTCGGCGACGGTCTGCGCGAAGCTCTCCCCCATCGGGGTGAGGCGGTAGTCGGTCTGCGGCGGGATCGTCGGGTAGACGGTGCGTTCGACCAGGCCGTCGCGGATCAGGCGCTTGGTGGTGACGGTCAGCATGCGCTGGGATATGCCGGGGATCGCGGCCTTCAGCGCGCCGAAGCGGTGCACGCCCTTGGCGAGTTCCACGACCACCAGGACCGACCAGCGGTCGCCGAGGCGGTCCAGGACATCGCGGATGCCGCAGTCGTCGTCGCCGCAGGGGCCGTGCTCGTCGGTCTCGATCGCGGGCAGGGCCCAGCTGTTCGTATCCGTCACCCTGGTGAGGACGCCAGGGCCGGCGGGGCTATTCCGGTGTGAGATCTGGGTCACATCGGTCGCCGGCTCCGGCGCTCTGGCCTTGTGGGTTACCGCGGTGTGCCCGAGTACTTCGCAAGTGCCTCCTTCTGCGCCGCGGCGGCGTCGGCGGAGTCTGGTCGTGGCCGGCTTCGGAGCGTATCGGTTCTCTTATGGAGGTTTGTGATGATTCTCGTGACGGGGGCCTCAGGCGGGCTCGGCGGCTTGATCGTGAAGGGCCTGTCAGAGCTCGACGACGTCCGGACCGTGGCCGGCACCCGCTCCGGTGACGGGGTCACGGCGCGCCGTGTCGACTTCGACGACCCGCACTCGCTGCCCGGCGCGTTCGAGGGTGTGGACGTGCTGTTGGTGGTGTCGGCGGGGTACGCCGAGGACGACGTCGTGTTCGCCCGGCACGCCGCGGTCGCCGACGCGGCCGGCGCCGCCGGTGTCAGGCACCTGATCTACACCAGCCTGGCGGCCTCGGGCGAGTCGATGACCATCGCCTTGCCGCACCGGTGGAGCGAGGACCGGTTCGCCGCCGGACCGTTCACCACGACCGTGCTGCGCAACGGCCTGTACACCGAGGTCCCCCTCGGGCTCGCGGCCTCCGGGGTGGCCGAAGCCGCGGCGAACGGGGTGTTCTCCGCGCCGTTCGGGCGGGGCCGGATGTCGGTGGTGGCCAAGCAGGACCTCGCCGACGCCGCGATCCGGGTGGCCGCCGAGTCGGACCGCGATCTGATGGCAGGGCGGCCGAGCAGGCACGCCGGCCGCATATACGAGCTCGAAGGCGACACGGCGATCGGCGGGGCGGACATCGCGCAGGCGCTCACCGAGGCGCTCGGCCGGCCGGTCGCCTACCGTCCCGCCTCGCTGACCGAGACCCGCGCGGCGCTGGACGGCAGCGGGTTGGAGGCGTACCAGATCACGCACGCGCTGTCGTTGTTCTCGAACGTCATCGCCGGACGCGCCGAGGCCTCGGGTTCGGATCTGCCGCGGTTGCTGAACGCGGCGCCGCGTTCGGTGCGGGACGCCCTCGCCGAAGCGGTGAGCCACCTTTGAGCAAGCTCAACGTCGCGCGGCCTTCCCTTCGGGCCACCTCGGCCGAACCGGCCGAAAGTCCGGTGATTACCTTAGAAACCGATCGACACCGAATACGCACAACCGCCCCTCGGCACCCTGCCGAAACCGGTGTTGTTCATGCCTCGTCCACCCCTGGACACCCCTGCCGGCCAGGACTTTCGCCGCCCTGCGCGGCCGCTCGGGACCCCGCGGCCTCCGGAGGCAGCTGAGCCCCCCGCTCCCGGTGCCGACTTGTAACGCATGAGATATTCAAGACCTTATCCGGATTAGGCGGAAGCGAGGTCCAAGATGGTCGCTGCGACAGCGGACGGGGCGACGACGCGCGAGCTGGAACGCATGATGGGTGAGTTCCCGGATCTGCCGGTCGAGGCCGTGATCAAGCAGGACATACTGCGCCAGGGGCTGGCCTTCAGTCCCGATGCCTTGAGAGTGGCCAGCGGCTACAAACCCAAGGACTACTTCATCTTCACCTTCGACCTCGTGCCGGTGGCGGAGATGGCGCAGCACGCGCAGTTCCGGGCGCCGGAGGAGATCCGGATGACCGGCGGCCCCTACGACCTGCGGCGGACCGTGGTGTCCACGCGGGTCGCGCCGGACAGCCCGTATCTGGTCGAACTGCGGGACGGCAAGCTCGTGCTGAGCTGCGAGGGGACCTTCCTGGCGGATCTGGAGTTCCCGCCGATCCCCGCCTACTACGAGCACACACTGTCCTCGGGCAAGAAGATCAGCGAGATCGCCCCGGCGATCGAGTGGGGCTATCTCGTCTACCTCACCGTGTACCGGCTGTGCCAGTACTGGGGCCGCGACGAGGAGTGCCGTTTCTGCGACCTGAACGAGAACTTCCGGCAGCAGCGGGCCAACGGCCGGGAGTACACGGCGGTGAAGGAGATCGACGACATCGTCGAGGCGATGACGCTGATCAACGAACACGACACCATCACCAAGGCCTACACGGTCACCGGCGGCTCGATCACCAAGAAGCTGGACGGCATGCGCGAGGGCGAGTTCTACGCGCGCTTCGCCGAGGCCATCGAGTCCCGCTTCGCCGGCCGCTGGATCCCCAAGGCCGTGGTGCAGGCGCTGCCGGTGGACGAGGTCCAGATGCTCTTCGACGCCGGCTACCGCATCTACCACCCGAACTACGAGGTGTGGGACGCGGACCTGTTCAGCTGGATCTGCCCGGGCAAGGACCGGTACGTGGGCCGGGACCAGTGGGTCAAGCGCATCCTGGACTCCGCGGAGATCTTCGGGCCGACCAACGTCATCCCGAACTTCGTCGGCGGTGTGGAGATGGCCGAGCCGCACGGGTTCACCGACGTCGACAAGGCGATCGCCTCCACCACCGAGGGCCTGGACTTCTTCATGAGCCACGGTGTGATGCCGCGCTTCACCACCTGGTGCCCGGAGCCGACCAGCAACCTGGGCCGGCAGAAGGGCCCGTCGCTGGAGTACTTCGTGAAGCTGCTCCTGGCGTGGCGGGAAACCTTCGAAAAGTACGCGCTCCCGGTGCCGCCCGGCTACGGCCGTCCCGGCGCCGGCAACGCCGAGTTCTCGGTCAGCGCCTTCATGGACGTCATCCGCACAAGCTGACGTCAAGGGCCATATCCGGCCCGCGGCCGGGCCGGATATGGCCGGGTCGGGGGTGTCCGGCCCGGCGGCCGCGACCCGGCCGCCGCCGGACCCTTCCGCCCTTGACACGTCGAACAAAGGAACGCCCTGGAGCCGACGCGAAAGCCGCGGCAGTGTAATTTGGCCGCTACCGCCTTCGGCGGGACAGCTGACGCATTTGGGGAGTGGGCGTATGACGGGGCGGCGTACAACAGCGCGGCGGACAAGAGCGGTTCGGATCACGGCCTGCGGCCTGACCGCTGCGGCGCTGCTGACCACCAGCGCCTGCGGCCTGTTCGGCAGCGGGTCCTCGAAGTCCTCGGCCGGCGGCAAGGGCTCCGGCCCGGCGGCGACGACCAGTTCCTCGCCGCAGGCGAGCCCGCAGAGTGTGGCACAGGCGTTCCTGACCGCGTGGAGCGGCGGTGACTACGCCGGCGCCGCCGCGCTCACCGACGACACGAAGAACGCCACGACCCGGCTCGGGGCCGTCATGGGCTCGCTGGCCCCGAAGAAGCTGACGCTGACCCTCGGGGACCAGGAGAACGTCCCGGCGGCAGGCGGGAGCACGGGTACGGCGCCCTCGCAGTCCTCCTCCCCCGGCACGCCGGCCTCCGGCGCGACCTCCCCGGCCTCGGCCCCGTCCTCGGCCGCCGCGGCGCCGGTGGCGCGGTACGCCTTCACCGTCACCGCCGACTTCGGCAACAACCTGGTCTGGACCTACCAGTCCTCGATGGACCTGGTCAGCGGCTCGGGCGGCGCGCCGCTGGTGCACTGGTCCTCGGGGGTCATCAACCCGCAGCTGGGCGGGATCGACCTGATCAAGGCCGTGCCACCGCCGCAGAACGTGGTCGGCGCCGACGGCAACCCGATCGACACCACCAAGCACCCCACGCTGGCCGCGGCGGTCACCGCACTGACCACGCACGTCCCGGCTAACGTCACGCCGACGCAGCTGACCGTGGAGTTCGTCGACAAGAACGGCAACCAGGACAAGACCGGGAAGACCTGGTCGCTCAGCAACCCGGGCTCGACCTCGACGCCGACGACGGTCAAGATGTCGATCGACCCGAAGGTGCAGTCGGCGCTGGAGGCCGCGCTGAGCAAGTACCCGAACTCGGGCATCGTGGCGATCCAGCCCTCGACCGGGAACATCCTCGGCATGGCCAGCAACTCCTCGACGTTCCCGGGGCTGGCATACCGGGCGGCCCGCGCCCCGGGCTCGACGTTCAAGGTGATCACCACCGCGCTGGCGCTCCAGCAGGGGCTCTCGGTCGGCACCGGGGTGAACTGCAGCCCCAACGCCACAGTCGAGGGCCAGGTCATCAACAACGACTCGAGCCTTCGCAACGGCCTGGGGCCGGGCACCACCCTGAAGGACGCCTTCCTGCAGTCCTGCAACACCGCGTTCGTCCACCTGGCGCTGGACGGCAAGCTGGGCAGTGACTACACCGCGCTGTCCACCGAGGCCAAGAACTACTTCGGCATGAACCAGAAGTGGGACCTGGGCATGGGCCCGGCCACCTACGGCACCGGCGGCGACCAGCAGGTCCCGGCGGCCACCGGCCCGGGCGACTTCGCCCGCGAGGCCTTCGGCCAGAGCGGCATCACGATGTCGCCGCTGACCATGGCCTCCGTCGCGGCCACGGTCTGCAACGGCAGCTTCAAGCAGCCGGTCCTGGTGCCCGGAACGCAGTCGCCGACCACCACCCAGCCGCTGCCGAGCGGCGTCGACACCCAGCTCACGACCCTGATGCAGGGCGTGATCAACTCCTCGGAGGGGACCGCCGCCGGAGTCTTCCCGACGGGCCTGGGCCTGGCCGGCAAGACCGGCTCGGCCGAGCAGGCCGAGTCCGCCAAGCCCGGCGGCAAGACCGACAGCTGGATGATCGTCTTCGACAAGAAGCACAACATCGCGTTCGGCGCGCTGGTGGTCGACGGCGGCTTCGGCAGGGACGCCGCGGGTCCGGCGATCAACAAGGTGCTGAGCTCGCTCGGGTACGAGTAGGCGAGCGCCTGCGCGCACGCACACGCACACACACAGCCGGCGATCCCGCCGCCGACGAAGGATGTCGGCGGCGGGATCGCTCTTTGGCGTACCTGGCAGTGGTGGGTAGGTGACGGCTTGGACGGTGGTCTTCTCCAGATCAAGATCCAGGCCTTCGCGCCCACAGGCAGGGCGCGATGCCTCCGGCGGCGGCCGATGTCAGTGCCCCGATGCGCGGCCGGTGCCTGACACCCCCGCATGGAGGTAGGTTCCGGATCCCTCGTCGCGTCGGCGCAGACCGCAGCCCACGACGGGCCGACGGTGTCAAGTCCATGCCACACCCGACCGCCGCCTGATCAGCACCACCGCAGCGGGCATGGACTTTACTCCGGCGGACCGTCGTGGTACCCCCAACCGCAACGACGCGACGAGGGATCCGGACCGGGACCACAAGCAACACCGCAACCCTGCCAGTGTCCCCCACTCCCTCGGAGCGAGGCCGCTCGCCGCGCAGGCGCCGCCGGAGGCATCGCGCCCCGCTCTTGGGCGCGAAGGCCTGGCTCTTGATCTAGAAACGACCACCGACCCAGCCGCCACCTGCCCACCCCAGCCGGGGACGCCACAGGCCTCCGAACCATGCGCGAAGCCGTAAAGATCGCCTGTAAAACCACAGGCTCACCGCACCAGCCAAGCACCACAGCACCGCAGCACCGCACCACCGCAGCACCGCAGCACCGACGAATCCCGCACCCACACCTCAGTCAGCAGCGCCGAAAATCCCGTGGCCGAACGCCCGTCCGCTGGCATCCTGCCTGAGTGACCTCGCTCAGCTTCACCTCCATCCCGTCGCCCGACCACCCGGTCCCCGATCCCGTGCGCGGGGCCGCGGCGGGCCGCCCGATCCTCCCGGTCTGGCACAACGAGGGCGCCACGACCTTCCGCCTCGGCGAGGGTCCCGGCGCCCGCTACGCGAAGTGGGCCCCGGCGGGCAGCGACGTGGACCTGGCCGGCGAGGCCGCGCGGATGCGCTGGGCCGGGGCGTTCGTCACCGTCCCGCGCGTCCTGGAACAGTCCTCGAACGCCGACGGCGCGTGGCTCGTCACCGCCGCCCTCGCCGGGGAGATGGCCGTCACCGACCGCTGGAAGCAGGAACCCGCGACCGCCGTCCGCGTCATCGGCGAGGCTCTGCGCGCCTTCCACGACGCGCTCCCGGTCGCCGACTGCCCGTTCAGCGCCTCCGCCGAGGAGCGCGTCGCCGAGGCCGAGCTCAACGCCGGCCGGCGTGCCGGCCGCAAGCTGCACCCCGACTTCGCCGGCCGCACCCAGGCCGACGCCCGCAAGCGCGTCGCCGAGATCCCGCCGGTCGACAAGCTCGTGGTCTGCCATGGAGACACCTGCGCGCCGAACACCCTGCTGTCCCCCGACGGCCGCTTCGCCGGCCATGTGGACCTCGGCGCGCTCGGCGTGGCCGACCGCTGGTCGGACCTGGCGATCGCCACCTGGTCGACGACCTGGAACTACGGCGACGGCTGGCAGGAGCCGCTGCTCGACGCGTACGGCATCGCGCCCGACCCGGAACGGACCGAGTACTACCGGCTGCTGTGGGAAGTAGGGCCCTGAGACAGCGCGGGACCGGCCGCGGGACCGGCCGCACGACCGGCCGCCTGACCGCCCGCGAGCACCGGGGCGACCACCCGCCAGCGCTCCACCAGCAGCGGGATCAGCACGTTCCGCCAGACCTCCAGATCGACCTGGCCGCTGGTCATCCCGCCGCGCGCCAGCTCCTCGCGGTAGATCCGGTCCGTGGTCTCGTCCAGCGGATCGTTCCCCGTCAGCCAGCGGAACGAGGACCGGAGGATCTCGAGGAACTCGGGCTCGGCAGAAGGCAGGACCCGTCTGGCCAGCATGGTCCGCAGGGACCGCCACACGTAGGGGTCGCCGCGCAAGCCCCACGTCGCCGGTTCCGGGTCGAAGAGCTCGGCGATCGTGCCGACGGGCGCGAACTCATCGATCATGTCGCGACCTTTCCTTCAGACACCACGGTTCTACGAGAGATCTTCCCGAATCCGCGCGACCCTTACAAGACGCATCGCGCTGAAAAGTTGGCGAGAACCAGTGTCGTGAGGCGCGCGGATCAGCGGCGCCGCAGCCCGTCGAACACCAGATGCGTCACGGCCGAGGCGACGTCGTCCTGCGACCACCGCCCCGGCCCGGGCCGGTACCACTCCACCACGGAGTTCACCATGCCGAACACCAACCGCGACGCCAGCCGCGGATCCAGGTCCGTCCGCAGCGCCCCGGCCGCGGCCGCGCGCTCCACGAACCCGGCCAGCCGCTGGTCGATCTCCCGCCGCCGCTCCTGGGCCGCCCGCTCCGCCTCGGTGTTCCCGCGCACCCGCAGCAGCAGCGTCACGTACGGCAGCTCCTCGACCAGGATCTGCACCGCACGGAACACCGCCTGCTCCACCCGGTCCAGCTCCCCGGCGTCCGGCAGGGCCTCCAGCTCGTCCAGCGCGCCGTTCAGCGCGTCCAGGGCCCGGTTGACGCCGCGCGTCAGCAGCTCCTCCTTGCCCTTGACATGGTGGTAGATCGACGATTTCGTGATCCCGGCCGCCCGCGCCAGGTCCTCCATGCTGGTGCCGTCGTATCCGCGCTCGTTGAACACGGCCACGGCGACTTCCAGCAGGGAGTCGGGGGTGTAGGTGGTGCGCTTGGAGGCGCTGGGCTGAGTCGTCATCGAAAACCGTGTACTCATCGGGACCCGTTGCGGGTCATGTCCGGACTGTGCGTCATGGCAGGTCTCCCCGCATGTCGAGGATGCGTTGCGCCTTGCCCTGCGACCGCTCCAGGCCGCCGGGGTCGAGCACGTCAACGGTAACGGTGACCCCGAACTTCTCCTTCACACCGAACGCCAGCCGCTCGGCCGCGGCGCTCCGGTCGACGCCGGGCTCCCGGGCCTCGACCCGAACACACAGCTCGTCGAGCCGCCCCGGGCGGGTCAGCACGCAGACGAAGTGCGGCGCGAGCCCGGCGACGGTCAGCAGCTCCTCCTCGATCTGGCTCGGGAAGAGGTTCACGCCGCGCACGATCATCATGTCGTCGCTGCGCCCGGTGATGCGCTCCATCCGCCGCATCGGCCGGCTCAGCCCCGGAAGCAGCCGCGTGAGGTCGCGCGTGCGGTACCGGACGACCGGCATCGCATGCTTGGTCAGCGAGGTGAAGACCAGCTCGCCCTTGGCGCCGTCCGGCAGCACCTCGCCGGTGTCCGGATCGACGATCTCGGGATAGAAGTGGTCCTCCCAGAGGTACGTGCCGTCCTTCTCCGCGACGTCCTCGTTGCCGACCCCCGGCCCCATCACCTCGGACAGCCCGTAGATGTCGACGGCGTGCGCCGCGAGCCGCTCCTCGATCTCCGCGCGCATGGCGTCGGTCCACGGCTCGGCGCCGAGAACCGCCACGCGCAGCGAGGTCGAGGCCGGGTCGACGCCCTGCTTCTCCATCTCGTCGACGATCGCCAGCAGATAGGACGGCGTCACACAGATGACCTCGGGCTCGAAGTCCCGGATCAGCTGCACCTGCCGCGCGGTCTGGCCGCCGGAGATCGGGATGACGGTACAGCCCAGCGCCTCGGCACCGTAGTGCACGCCGAGACCACCGGTGAACAGGCCGTAGCCGTAGGCGATGTGGACGCGGTCGCCGGGCCGGACGCCGGCGGCACGCAGCGAGCGCGCGCCGACGGCGGCCCAGTGTTCGAGATCTGACTTGGTATACCCGACGACGGTGGCCTTGCCGGTCGTGCCGGAGGAGGCATGGATCCGCGCGACCTGCTCCCTCGGCACGGCGAACATGCCGAAGGGGTAGTTGTCGCGCAGATCCTTCTTGGCCGTGAAGGGGAAGTGCTTCAGATCGGCCAGTTCCTTGAAGTCCTGCGGCTTCACCCCGGCCGCGTCGAACGCCGCGCGATAGTGCGGCACGTGGGTGTAGGCGTGGTTCAGCGTCCACGCCATCCGCCCGGTCTGCAGAGCCCTGAGTTCCTCGACGGAAGCCCGCTCGGTTTCGTCGAGCGCCTGCGGAGGAACCTCAGGGAGCGAGCTCATGCCGCACGCTCCAGCAGCACCGCGATGCCCTGCCCGACGCCGATGCACATCGTCGCCACGGCGTACCGGGCCTGGCGCTCGTTCAGCTCCAGCGCTGCGGTCAGGGCCAGGCGCGCGCCGGAGGCCCCGAGCGGGTGGCCCAGCGCGATGGCGCCGCCGTTGGGGTTCACGTGCTCGGCGTCGTCGGGAAGTCCCAGTTCCCGAAGACAGGCCAGCGACTGCGCGGCGAAGGCCTCGTTGAGCTCGACGACGTCGATGTCGCCGATCCCCAGCTTGGCGCGCTCCAGCAGGCCGCGCGTGGCCGGGACGGGGCCGATGCCCATGATGCGCGGCTCGACGCCGGCGGTGTTCGAGGTGACGATCTTCGCCAGCGGCGTGAGGCCGTGCCGCTCGACGGCCTCGCCGGAGGCGACGAGCAGGGCGACGGCGCCGTCGTTGACGCCGGAGGCGTTGCCGGCGGTGACGGTGCCGCCCTCGCGGAACGGCGTGCCGAGCTTGGCGAGCGCCTCCAGGGAGGTGCTGCGGGGGTGCTCGTCCTGGTCCACGACGATGGGGTCGGCTTTACGGCGCGGGATGGAGATGGGCGTGATCTCTTTGGCCAGGCGGCCGTTCGCCTGCGCCCGCAGCGCGCGTTCCTGGGAACGGACGGCGAAGGCGTCCTGGTCCTCGCGGCCGATGTGGAAGTCCTCGGCGACGTTCTCGGCGGTCTCCGGCATGGAGTCGATGCCGTACTGCTTCTTCATCAGGGGGTTGACGAAGCGCCAGCCTATGGTGGTGTCGAAGACGTCGGCGCTGCGGGCGAAGGCGGTGTCGGCCTTGCCCATCACGAACGGCGCGCGCGACATGGACTCCACACCGCCGGCCACGACGATGTCCGCCTCGCCGAGCCGGATCTGCCGCGCGGCCTGGACCAGCGCCTCCAGCCCCGAGCCGCACAGCCGGTTCACCGTGGCGCCGGGCACCGTCACCGGCAGGCCGGCCAGCAGCAGCGCCATGCGCGCCACGTCGCGGTTGTCCTCGCCGGCCTGGTTGGCGTCGCCGAGGAAGACCTCCTCGACGTCGGCGCCGGAGACTTGCGGGACACCCGCGAGCAGCTCCCGGATGACATGCGCGGCCATGTCGTCGGGGCGGACTGACGCCAGCGCGCCGCCGTAGCGGCCGAAGGGGGTGCGGGTGCCGGTGACGAGGTAGGCGTCGGTCATGGCTGGTCCTTGTCCGGGTCGTGGTCGTGCTGGTCCTTGGTGCGCAGGTCGTTGGCGTGCTGGTCGTTGGCGTGCTGGTCGTTCTTGCGCTGATCCTCGGTGTGCTGGTCCTGAATCCTGTCGAAAGCCGCTTCGAGGTCTGCGATGAACTCGCTGCCGATGGTGTGGATCAGCGGTGTGTCCATCAGCCCGTCGGCGTGGGCGAGCTGGCGCAGCAGCGGCGAGGCACGGTAGCGACCGTCGCGGTAGATGTCCTCGAGGTTGTCGAGGACTTGAAGAATGTAGGCGAAGCCGAGGTCCGCGCCCCACTCCAGCGGACCCTTGGGGTAGTTGACCCCGAGCTTCATGGCGGTGTCGATGTCCTCTTCCTCGGCGTCGCCCCGGTAGAGCGCGTCCACGGCCTCGTTGACCAGGCGCGCGACGGTCCGGGTCACGATCATGCCGGGGACGTCCTCCACGACCAGGACCTTCTTGCCCCGGCTCTGCAGGTGGGCGATGGCCGCTTCCAGCTTCACGTTCGGGGTGTCCGCGGCCGGAGCGAGCGCGACGGTCGCAGTGCCGCCGGGGTCGATCGCGAGGTCCATCAGGATGCGGCCGTCGCCGTAGGAGGTCGCGGTCCGGCCTTCGCATCGGTGCAGTGCGGGCTTGGCCTGGGCCGGCTCGCGGTCGTCCTCGTACCTCGGCGCGGGCTTGTCCACCTCCTCGCCGTACTCGTAGAACCCGCGTCCGGTCTTGCGCCCCAGCCGCCTCGCCGCGACGTGCTCCTTCTGCGTCCACGCCGGCGTGTAGCGCGGGTCGTACCCTGTCGCCTCCCACACCGAGGTCGACACCGCGAGGTTCACGTCGAGCCCGATCATGTCCATCAGCTCGAACGGCCCCATCTTGAAGCCGCCGCTCTCACGCAGGACCGCGTCGATGGTCGCGAAGCCGGCCGCCTGCTCCTCATACGCGCGCAGCGCTTCGGCGTAGAAGGGCCGGGCGACGCGGTTGACGATGAAGCCCGGCGTCGAGCGGCAGCGGACGGTGGTCTTGCCCCAGGCCTCGGCCAGGTCCGCGACGGCCGCGCTCAGCCCGGGGTCGGTGGCCAGGCCGTCGATGATCTCGACCAGCGGCATCAGCGGGGCCGGGTTGAAGAAGTGCATGCCGACCAGGCGGTGCGGCTCGCGCAGGGCCCCGGCGATCGCGCTGATCGACAGGGAGGAGGTGTTGGTCGCCAGCAGGCAGTCCTCGCCGACGACGCCCTCCAGCTCGGCGAACAGCTTCTGCTTCACGCCGAGGTCCTCGATGACCGCCTCGACCACGAGGCCGGCGTCCTTGAGCGCGTCCAGCGCCGCGACCGCGCCGAGCCGGTCCTTGGCTGCTTGAGCTTCCTCAGCGGTGATCCGGCCCTTGGCCGCGAGCGAGTCCAGGCGCTTGCCGATGCCCTCGACCGCGCGCGCCGCGGCGCCCTCGACCGCGTCGTAGACCGCGACCGGGTGCCCGGCCTGCACGGCCAACTGGGCGATCCCGGCCCCCATCGTCCCGGCGCCGATCACTCCGACGAGTGATTTCTTCGCCGCGCTGTCCACCATCGGTGTCCGCTCCTTTTCCGGCGGTTGTAGGGGTGTCCCACCCTGGAACCGACCGACCGTTCGGTTTACTCTAGATCCCGTCAGGGCCGCCACACCAGCATTCCGGGAGTCGATGATGACCGCCACGGCCGAGCAGTTCTCCGTCCGCCACCGTGAAACCCTCGATCGGGCGGTGGAGGCGATCCGCGTACGCGCCTTCTGGACGCCGTACCCGGAGATGCCCAAGGCCTACGGCGAGGAGGCCGCCGCTGCCGGGAAGGCGGCGTACGAGGGCTATCTGAACCGGCCGTTCCCGCTGGCCCAGCCCGGGACCGACGAGCTGGTCGGCGCCGAGAAGTCGCCGTACGGCGTGGCGCTGGGCGTCACCTACCCGCACCCGGACCTGGACGTGCTGCTCCCGGCGATGGAGCGGGCGATGCCGAAGTGGCGCGACGCCGGCCCCGAGGTGCGTGCGAGCGTGCTCATCGAGGCGCTGGCCCGGCTGAACGCGCGCACGCACGAGATCGCGCACGCCGTGCACCACACCTCCGGCCAGGCGTTCGGCATGGCGTTCCAGGCCGGCGGCCCGCACGCGCAGGACCGCGGCCTGGAGGCGATCGCGTACGCCTACGCCGCGCAGACCGCGCAGGTCGCGGCGGCCGAGTGGGAGAAGCCGCAGGGGCCGAAGCCCGCGCTGCACATGGCGAAGAAGTTCACGGCCGTTCCGCGCGGCATCGGCCTGGTCATCGGCTGCAACACCTTCCCGACCTGGAACAGCTACCCGGGGCTGTTCGCCTCGCTGGCCACGGGCAACGCGGTGGTCGTCAAGCCGCACCCGAACGCCATCCTGCCGCTGGCGATCTCGGTGGCGGTCCTGCGCGACACCCTGGCCGAGGCCGGCTTCGACCAGGACCTGGTGGCCCTGGCGGTGGAGAAGCCGGGCGAGGGGCTGGCCAAGACGCTGGCGCAGCGGCCGGAGATCCGCATCATCGACTACACCGGCTCCACGGAGTTCGGCGTCTGGCTGGAGCGCAACGCCCCGCAGGCCGTGGTGTACACGGAGAAGGCGGGCATCAACACCGTGGTCGTCGACTCGGTCGAGGACTACAAGGGCATGCTGGGCAACCTGGCCTTCTCGTTCTCCCTCTACAGCGGCCAGATGTGCACCACCCCGCAGAACATCTTCGTCCCGCGCGAGGGCATCACCGTCGCCGGCGAGCACAAGAGCTTCGACGACTTCGCCTCCGACCTGGCCGGCGCGGTCGAGAAGCTCCTCGGCGACGACGCCCGCGCGAACGCCCTCCTCGGCGCGGTCTGCAACCCCGGAGTGACGGACCGCCTGAAGAAGGCCGAATCGGTCGGCAAGACCATCCTCGCCTCCCGCACCGTCGCCAACCCCGAGTACCCCGGCGCCGAGGTCCGCACCCCGCTGATCGCCGCCATCGACATCACCGACACCGACGTCTACACCGGCGAATGGTTCGGGCCGATCAGCTTCCTGATCGCCGCCGACAGCACCGACCAGGCCGTCGAGACCTTCCGCAAGACAGTCCGAGACCACGGCGCCATCACCGCGGCGGTCTACTCCACGGACGACGACGTGATCGCGAAGACGGAGGACGCAGCCCTCGACGCGGGCGTGAACCTGTCGGTGAACCTCACCGGCGGCGTCTACGTCAACCAGAGCGCGGCGTTCTCCGACTTCCACGCGACCGGCGCGAACCCGGCAGCCAACGCGGCGCTGTCGGATCTGGCCTACGTGGCCAGCCGGTTCCGGGTGGTGCAGTCGCGGCGGCACATCTGACAAAGCTGGCGTGTCGACGGCAGGCGGGCCAGACTTCCCCCATGAACGCTGAGCCCCCTGCCGTCCGCGTCGAGAAGAACGGCCACGTCACGACCGTCGTCCTGCACCGGCCGGCGGTGCGCAACGCCGTGGATCCGGCCACGGCCGTGGCGCTGCTGGCCGCGTTCCAGGAGTTCGACAAGGATCCCGAGGCGCATGTGGCCGTGCTCTACGGCGACGGCGGGACGTTCTGCGCCGGGTTCGATCTCAAGGCTCTGACGGCGGGGGCGGTGCCGGCCGGGATGCTGGCGTACGGCGACGGGCCGATGGGGCCCTCGCGGCTGCGCCTGTCGAAGCCGGTCGTCGCGGCCGTTGCGGGGCACGCGGTGGCCGGCGGGCTGGAGCTGGCGCTGTGGTGCGACCTGCGGGTCGTGGAGGAGAGCGCCGTCTTCGGCGTCTTCTGCCGGCGGTGGGGCGTCCCGCTCGTCGACGGCGGCACCGTGCGCCTGCCGCGCCTCATCGGACACAGCCGCGCGATGGACATGATCCTCACCGGCCGCGCGGTCCCCGCCGACGAGGCCTTCGCCTGGGGACTCGCCAACCGCGTCGTGCCGGACGGCACCGTCCGCGAAGCCGCCGAGGCCCTCGCCGCCGAGATCGCCGCCCTGCCGCAGCTGTGCCTGCGCGAGGACCGCATGTCAGCGCTCGAACAAGAAGGCCTCGACGAGGAAGCCGCCCTCCGCAACGAACTCCGCCACGGCCAGACCTCCCTGGCCGAGGCGGTCTCCGGCGCGCAGCGCTTCGCCGACGGTGCGGGGCGGCACGGTACGTCGGCATGACGCCCCAGGTAATCGTCCTCAACGGCGGCTCCAGCTCCGGCAAGTCGAGCATCGTGCGGGCTCTGCAAGCCCTGCTGCCGGAACCCTGGCTCGCCTTCGGCATCGACGACTTCGTCGCAGCCCTGCCGGCGGAGATGCTCTCGGCGGCCTGGACGTGCTCTGGGTCGGCGTCCGCTGCGATAGCGACGTTGCCGCACACCGCGAACAGCAACGTGGCGACCGCACCCCGGGTATGGCCGCGAAGCAAGCTGACGCCGTCCACCAAGGCGTCCGCTACGACGTGAACGTCGACACCACCGCAACCGAACCCGCCGACTGCGCCCGAATCATCGCCGCCGGAATCATCGCCGACCGAGTCATCGCCGACCGGGCCGACTAGCCACCCGAGCCGGTCAGCCGCCCAGGCCACTTCGCTACCCGGAGCCGGTCAGCCGCTGAGACCGCTCCCCTGCCGCGGCCGATCACCCGCCCGCCGACTCCGACAGCCGCATAGCCAGCAGCATCCCCAGCCAATCGCCCGCCTCCCCGACGGTGAACTCCAGCACCCGCTTGAACCCGTACCCCTCGTACACCTTCACCAGGTTCCCGTCCTCCCCCGCCCAGCAGTCCACCCGCAGCAGATCGATCCCGCGCTCCGCAGCCTCCTGCTTCGCCCGCTCGATCAGCGCGCGCCCGACGCCGCGGCCGGCGTGCCTGCGCGAAGAGATCAGGAAGTTGACGTACAGCTCCCGCTCCTCGGCCTCCGGTACGTAGGGCTGGCGCTCCTCGGTGATCACCATGACCCCGAGCGGCGTGCCGTCCTCGTCCTCCAGCACCCGGATGCCGCCCTGCTCGGCGCGCCGTTCGAACAGCTCACGCCGGTTCTCCTTGCTGCTGAAGGGCTCCGTGCCCCACTGCTGGGTGTTGCCGCGCGCGTTCATCCACTCCACGGCCTCGTCGCCGAAGGCCAGGATCACCGCCACGTCGTCGGGGCCGCCCGCTCGAATTCTCATGATCCCTTCCTAGCAAAGAGTTCACGTGAAAGCCCGTCAGATATAACCGCTGTTCACCGCCGTCTCCACCAAGACCTATACAAATCCGCTCCATGAGAATCTACCTCGCGTCCAAGCGGCGCCTCGTGGCCTCGGCGGCCACGCTGGCCGTCGGCTCGGCCGTCCTGATCCCGGCGACCGCCCTGGCCACCGGGCGGCACCACGGCGGGCAGCCGACCGTCTGGACGCTGTCCGGCCAGGTCACGCCCGCCACGCTGAAGGGCGGTCCGTGGACGCTGGGTCAGGCCCCTGCCACCTACGGCTCGCCGACCGCCGGCTACTGCGACGCCGCCGGGACCGTCACCCGCAACCCGGGCACCGAGCTGTTCCAGCCGGCCTACTTCCCGAACGTCACCGGCAGCGGCAAGCGCCTGACCGGCTTCTTCGACTACCGGCCGAAGGACACCGACGAGGCGGTCCTGGCAGCCAGGTCCGACGACGGCGGCCACACCTGGACCTACCAGGGCCAGGCGCTGGAGTCCCAGCCGGGCCAGTGCCCCGCCCCGGCGCTGAACGACGACGGCCAGGGCCACCCGACCGTGCTGCACGTGGGCCGCAAGGACCTGCTGTACACGCTGACCCGCCCGACCGCCGACGCCCCCGGCTCGCAACTGCTGGTCCACCAGATCGGTACCGACGGCAGCCCCGCCGCCGACGCCAAGAACCCGTTGGCCAAGCTCCCCGCGGCGCAGCCTGTCGGCACCGGCGCGAGCAGCACGCTGACCGCCGCGGTGACCCTGCCGGCTGCCACGATCCCCGCCGCCGACACCTCGGCCTTCGAAATCCCGGGCACCGTGCGCGTCCAGACCTCGGCCGGGCCGCAGGACGTGCGCTGCGCCGGCTCCACCGCGACCTCGTTCACCGGCTGCACCGGCGGCACGGGCAGCGCGGCGAGCGGCGCGGCGGCCGCCGCCTACCCGGTGGTCCCGGCGAACACCCAGGTCACCACCGGCCTGATCTCCCCCGACGGCATCCTCGGCGTGCTGCCGACGAACGACGGCCGCTCGGTGACCGTGCTCTACGTCGAGAAGCAGCTGGACTACTTCAAGACCGCCGACCAGGCCAACGCCTGCGCCGTCCCGTTCGCCACGCTGAACCAGATCGGCGAGGGCAAGAACAAGGCGCCGTACTACGGCAACAACGAGGACCGCTCCACGGTACGCAGCGCCACCACGAGCGACGGCATCCACTTCACCGACCACGGCCCGGTCAACGGCCTCGGCGACAACGAGAGCACCAGCGCGACCGCGACCCGCTTCATCAGCCCCTCGGGCACCGTGGTGGAGAACCCCGACGGCAGCCTGGGCCTGTTCTACGGCGCCGGCAACTGCTACGACGGCGACAGCGACGGCTTCCACTACATCGGGTACGCCACCAGCAAGGACGGCGTGAACTGGAGCATCGTCGACGGCTTCGCCAACCCGCTGCTGTCGGTGAACACGGCGTTCCCGCAGACCACTCCGGGCCTGTACTACAGCGGCCGCATCTACGGCCCGCAGGTCGTGCTCGGCCGCGACGGCAAGACCGCGACCATGGTCTTCGCCGGCTACCGCACCCCCAAGCCGCTGCCCAAGCCCGGTACGGCGCTGGGCACGAACCCCGGCGCGCGGTACACGGTCGGCGCCGACGACCCGGCCACCTACCGCAGCATCCTGACGGTCTCGCTGACCGCCAAGTAAGAATCCTCACTTACGAATAAGAAAACTTATTCACCAACCGCGCGGTCCGGGAACATTCCCGGACCGCGCTGCCGTTCTGCGGTTCATGGAGCCGTTGGACATCATGGGGGCCCTGCTCACCTCCGAAGGCCGTGACAACCCCTATCCGCTCTACGACGAGGCGCACCGGCTGGGCGCGGCCATCGAGGCCGGCGAGGGCTTCGTGATGGTGCCGTCCTACGACGAGTGCAACCAGGTGCTGCGCAACGCCTCGTTCGGGGTCTGGGACGTCGACTGGCGCGGCGCGGCCTGGGACGACGAGCAGCAGCGCAGGCCGTCGCTGCGCAGCATGGAGCGCTCGGTCATCTACGCCAACGCTCCCGACCACGGCCGCATGCGTTCCCTGATTTCCTCGGTCTTCACCCCGCGCCGGGTCGCGGCGCTGGAGCCGGCGATCAGCGCGATCGTCGAGACCCTGCTGGACCAGGTCGCCGAAGCCGGGGCCGGCGGCGCGACGGTGGACCTCATGGACGACTTCGCCTATCAGCTCCCCGCCTCGGTGATCTGCGACCTGATGGGCATCCCGGCCGCGGACCGGGAGACGTTCCGGGAGCTGGCGACCCGGCTCGCCTCGGTACTCGACTACGTCGACGACCTGAGCCGCCTGGACGGCGCCGACGCGGCGTGGCTGGAACTGGAGCTGTACTTCGGCGGGCTGCTCGCCGAGCGGCGCACGCGGCCGCAGGACGACCTCGTCAGTGCTCTGATCACGGTCAGCGACGCGGACGAGGCGCGGCTGAGCGCGGCCGAGCTGCTGTGCAACCTGGCTCTGCTGCTCGTCGCCGGGTTCGAGACCACGGCGAACCTGTTCGGCAACGGCGTGCGGCTGCTGTTCGAGCACCCGGAGGTCGGCGCCGGGCTGCGCAACGGGGATCTGCGGTACGCCGGCTTCGCCGAGGAGGTGCTGCGCTACGACTCGCCGGTACAGATGACGACGCGGATCGCACTGACCGACGGCCTGTCGGTCGGCGACGTCGCGGCCCCGGCGGGAACGGAGGTCGCGGTGATGATCGGCGCGGCGAACCGGGACGCGCGACGTTATCAGGACCCTGACCGCTTCGATCCCACCCGGACGGAGATAGGCCCGCTGAGCTTCGGGGCCGGGCCGCACTTCTGCGTGGGATCGGTGTTGGCACGCACCGAGGCGGCGATCGGCTTCCCGCGTCTGCTGGCACGGTTCCCAGCGCTCGCCCCGGCCGGAGAACCGACGCGGAACCAGCGGTTTATCCTTCGCGGGTACGAGTACCTGCCTGTTACGGTGACCTGAGTATTTCTGCTTTCCGGGGGGATGCCATGACCCAGGCCACGACTGATGCCATGACTGATGCCGAAGACGTCTTCCAGCACGGCACCGTCCTGCTGTCCGGCATCGTCGGCTCCACCGCGTACGGTCTGGCCGGCCCGGACTCGGACGTCGACCGCCTGGGCATGTACGCGGCCCCGACGCTGTCCCTGCTCGGTCTGCACACCGCGCGCGACAGCCACGTCACCTCCTCCCCGGACGTGACCTTCCACGAGGCGGCGAAACTGGCCCGGCTGGTCCTCGGCGGCAACCCGACGGCCTCGGAACTGCTGTGGCTGCCCGACGACCTCTACGAGCTGCGCACGCCGCTCGGGGACGAGGCGATCGGCCTGCGCACGGCGTTCCTGTCGGCGCGCCGTGTCCACGACGCCTACCTCGGCTACGCCACCCAGCAGTTCCGCAAGCTGCTGTCCCGCGACCCCACCTGGACGCACCGCAAGATCGCCAAGCACGCGCGCCACCTCATGCGCCTGGTGGACCAGGGCCACGAGCTCTACACCACCGGCAATGTCACCATCCGCCTCCGCGATCCGGAGCGCTACCACGCCTTCGGCGAGCAAGTCGCCGCCGACCCCGAGACCGCACGCCCCTTCATGGCCGCCGCCGAAGAGCGCTTCGCGACGGCGCGGTCGGTGCTGCCGACGGAGCCGGATTCGGCGGCGGCGGAGGACTGGCTGCTGCGGGTACGGAAGGCTTTCTGGGAGGGCTGAGGCAGGCGCGGCTGCCGGCGCGCGGGCAGACCCGGCGTCGGCTTGTGCGATGCTGGCGCCGTGATCGATCACCCCGAGGTCGCCGTCGTCCGCTGGCCCGGCCGGCCTCCGCTCGCCGCGGAGGGGCTGTCCGCGCTGCTGGCGGCCTACCATCTTCAGACCGAGTCCGAGAAGGGCGTCGCCGTCGCGAACGCGTCCGAGCTCCCGGACCGCTATCGCGCGGAGGTGACGGACCCGCAGGCCGCGTTCGCCGGCGATACGGTCTTGCTGGCCCTGTGCGGGAACGTCGGGGTCGGCTGCTTGGTGGTGGCCGGGTCGGAGATCAAGCGGCTGTGGACGAACCCTGATTTCCGCGGCCGCGGCATAGCGACCAGCCTCCTCGACGCCGCACTGGCTCACGCCGCCGAGAACGGCGTGGACACCGTCCGGCTCTCCGTATGGCGATGGCGCACCGGCGCGATCGCCCTCTACGAGCGGCTCGGCTTCAGCGTCACCGAGTCCTGGGACACGCGGGATGATCTGGTCTGCATGGAGCGCGCTGTCCCCGCGTGACGCCGGCTCACCGATGAGCCGTCAAAATCGGCTGATAGTACCCGGAATCCGGCGGCTCGATCCACTGCACATCCCGGAACCCGACCGCCTCGGCGAACCCCGCGAGCTCCCCGCGCGTCAAAGCCCAGCACGTGGCCCGCCGGACCCGCACATCCCACCGATCGGCCCCGACCGGCACCAACTGGAAGTACTCCATGTCGTACCGCTCCCCGTCGGGATGCCAGTGCCACAGCTGGAACGCGATGGCCCGTCCCACCTCGCGCTCGGACACCTGCGGCGAGGTCGTCGTGGGCCGCTTCGCCCGAAGCTCGTCGTAGTCGCGCACCGTCAGCACCAGCAGCCCGTCGGCACGCAGCACCCGCCGCATCTCGGCCAGCCCGGCGGTCACGGCATCGGCCGTCAGCAGATGCGCCACCGAGTTGTCGGCGCTCAGCACCACGTCGAACACCCCGTCGGCGAACGGCAGCGCGCACATGTCCGCCGCCGCGGTCGGCAGGCTCACGCCCCGCGCCGCGGCCTCCCGCGACGCCCGGCCCGCGGCCCGCGGGCTCAGATCCGTCCCGATCATGCTGGCCCCGCCGAGCCGCCCCAACCCGATGGCCTGCGTCCCGATCCCGCAGGAGCAGTCCAGCACCCGCCCCGCCGAACGCTTGGTGCCCGCCTCGATCACCGCGGACAACACCGAGGCCTGATACTCCATGCTGACGTCCCAGTCCCGGAAGATCAGATGGTAGTCGTCGGCCATTTCGTCATAGAACGAGCGCATATCAGCCACCTGCCACTGTTTCCACGTCGTCTCACACCAACGGCACCGGGTCGTCCAACGCCCCTTCGCTGCGCCACCGCTTCATCTCCGCGGCGGCAGCCCGATGCCGCTCGGCCCGCGCCTGCGCGCTCGCCTCCCGATTCCACTCCTCGCCGTGATCGGCGTCCCGGTGGGGACTTCGCCCCGAACGCACCGTACCCCCACCCCCGCGCCCCGTCAGCCGTACCGCGCCCCGCCGTGCGGCCGCGGCCGCTTTGTCCTCGCGCACCGCGGCGAACAAGGGCTCCGCCGAGCCCGCGGCCATCGACGCCCGCACCTCCGGCATCATCCGCTCCAGCGCCCCGGCCCGGCTCAGCTCGACCGCCCAGACCACCTCGGCCGCGGTCATCTCGGCCAGCCGGGCGTAGGCCCGAAGCCGCGTCTCGGTCGTCAGGTCCGGACCCGCCGCGGCGACCACCGAACGCACCCAAGCGGCCTCCTCCTGAGGCGCCGCCCGCAACATCTCCAGGAAGGGTTCCTCCCCGCACTGCCGCAGCATCGCCCGCAGCCCGCGCAGCACCGCCTCCGGCTCGTCGCGCACCGCCTGGAACGCCAGCCGACGCGCCGTCCCGCCGGCGAACTCGTGGACCTGCACGGCGCGGGTGACCTCGGGCTCCGTGTCGTGCTCGGCGACGAGCCGGGCCAGCACGCTGTCCGGCGTGAACGGGTTCTCCGCCAACCGCATCCGCAGCGCGGTGTCCCCCAGCGAGCCGAACGCGTGCCCGACCAGCTCCCGGCACAGCGGGGCCTGCGAGGCCATGTCCAGGATCAGCGAAGCCTGCTCCCGCAGCGCGAACAGCTCCGCTTCCGACGGCTCCTTGTGCACCGTCGCCCCCGAGGCCAGGAACGCCCGGGCGGCCAGCGGCGGGGCCAGCGCCAGCACCACGTTCGCCGCCCGCCAGCGCTGCCCGGACATGTCCACCCCGGCGGCTGCGTCGCGCGGGGAGCGCCGCAGCCCGCGCGCCATGACGCCGCGCCCGGAATCAGGCCTCGCCTTCACCAGCGCCGCCAGCGTGCCGCGCGCGGTGTCCACCTCGCGCACCATGCGGGCCCAGTACTGCGGTCCGGCACTGTCGCCGCGCAGGATCGCCCGCGCCACCGCGTCGCCGACCGTCACGATCTCCGGCTCCATCACCAGCGTCACGGCCACCGCGGCCGGTGCCACGTGCCGCACGATGTCCGCCGGACGGATCGTGCCGAGCCGCGCGCCGACCAGCGCGACCTCGCGCAGGTAGCCGAACTCCGCGGCCGGATTCGGCGTGCGGCGGAAGGTGTCGACGGCCCGTTCGTAGTCGTCGATCGTGGGGTGCGAGGGAAGCGGGGGCGGGGGCGGCGCGTGCTTCGGGGCCGGAGGACGTCCGCGGTCGTCGACAGGGTTCACGGTTCCCCCTCCGCAGCCTCCCCGGCGCCGTCGCCGACCGCCTGGACCAGATCGACGAGCTGCGCGTATTCCAGGGGGCCGGCCTCCATCAGCCGGCGCACCATGATCCGCCACCGGTGCGGGTCGTTGTCAAGATGCTGGCGCACCGCGGTTTCGAGCGGCCAGCGCGCCGGATCCTCGGGGTGCGGGGCCGGGAAGTGGTCCGGATCCGGGACGGTGACGCCCGGCAGATGCCGTTGCCCGGCGAGTTCGGCGGCCATCACCAGCGGCCGGATCTCGCCGGTCGACATCGACGAACGGACGAACGGATCAACGTTCTCCAGCGTCCCGGCCGCGAGCACCGCGAGGTCCCAGACCGGCTCGGGCCCGGCCTGTTCGGCGAGGCGTCCGTAGAGGATCGCGGTGGTATCAGGACCCAGATGCTTGCCCAACTTTTTAAGAAGGAAATGCAAACGCTCGACGTTCGGCGCGGCGGCGGCGAGGTGGTAGACGCCCGCCTCGCCGATGGTCTTGACGTAGTGCATGATCTGCGGCCACGACGTCCCGGACTCCTCCAGCAGTTCGAGCGCGGCGTAGCGGATGGCGGGGTCCGCGACGTCGCCGAGCATGAACAGCCTGGTGTCCATCGGGTCGGCGGGGTCGTGCAGCAGGCGGTGGAGCACGGCGGTCGGCGTCGCCGGGTTGGCCGCGAGCAGGCGGCGGGCGTCGCGGCCGGCGTCGATGGACAGCGCCCTGCTCACCAGCCCTGGAGGCAGCGGCCGCCCTTCCAGCAGGGCCAGCTCATAGGGGTTGAGCGGGCCGGGGCCGTCGTACCAGATCTCCAGGGCGACGTGCGGCCTGGCGAAGGACAGCAGCACGTTCGCGTTCGGGACCTCGTCGTCGATGGCCTCGTCGAGGTCCTCGCCGTCCGGGACGGCCTGCCGGGGACCGAGGACGGCGGTGCTGTCGATGAGCTCTGCGACGGTGCCGGACCAGACCAGCGAGCGGATCAGCAGGACGTTCCACAGCGGCACGTCGTCGCCGATCCGCTTGTAGAGCAGCTCGCGCAGCTCCTCGGCCAGGTCGGCGCGGCCCCGGGCGGCGGGCACGATGGCCTCGCTCCCCCGCCAGGCCAGGTCGAGGACCACGCTGGCCGGGACGGCGTGCTCGATGACCTCGGCCGGCGCCAGGGTGCCGAGGGCCAGACCTCTGATGATCAGGTCTCTGACGGCCGACGTGAACTCCGGCTCCTCCTCGAACTCTCCCCAGCGCTGCCGCAGGGCGGCGATGGCCGCGGAGATACGGCGCAGCGTCGCGACGTCGGGCGCGCCGGCGTGCCAGGCGGCCTGCGGATAGCCGGCGAGCAGCCGGCGCCGGACGTCGTCGGGGATGTCCTCACGCGCCGCGGCCTCGTCGAGCCCGGCGACCCGGCCGAGGAAGCGTCCTCGGTCGCCGGCCACGGAGTCGTGGTCGGCCGCCAGGGCCAGGACCTCGTCCCAGTCCAGCCGCCACGAGCGGGAGCCGGCCCCGGCCTTGTCCCAGCGCTGCACCCAGATCTGGTCGCGCCATCCGGGCTGGTCGGCGGGGATCGGGCCGGGCAGTCCGAGAACTCGCGACGCGGGCAGGGACAGGCTCGGATCGCGGGCGCCGGCCAGGACCCGGAGCAGTTCGAACTCGGGGTTGCCGGTGTCGGTGTCGGCCAGGTGCGACGGCGAGAGCGGCAGCACGGCCGTGCCGAGGAAGGCGGCGAGCTTCGCGCGCAGATCCGGCGGCACGATCGGTTCGCCATCGGGCCCGACGCGGTCGCGCAGGATCGCCGAGCGCACCCAGGCGATGCCGCCCTGCTCCAGCCGCCCGAACAGCGCGCGGTCGATGTCGGGATCGCCCTGGCTCAGCAGCCTGCGACGCGCGGCGTCGTGGCCGTGCGCGGCGTCGCGATCATGCGCGGCGTCGTGATCGCGCCGCACGGCGTGATCGTCCGCGGCAACGGGGTTGCGGAAGAGGTCGAGCTTCGCCGCCGGGGGTCGCGGCGGCAGGCGCAGCTGCCAGGCCAGCGTGTTCCGGGCGACGCGCGGCCCGTGCGTGATCACGTGGTCGATCACCGCCGCCGGAAGCCGGGGCCCGAGCCGCGCGATGCCGGCGGTGAGTTCGGCGGTGCTCAGAGCGTTGAGAATCAGCGGCAGATCCCCGACCCGCGCCACCTGGGTGAACTCCAGGACCCGCGCCGCCGCGTCCGGAACCGCCGGCGGCGCGGAGCCGCCCTCGGCCGCGATGCTCATCGCCCCCGCCCTGCCTCCCGCCTGCGACCTTTCAGTACGTGACCATGATGCCGCACGCGCCGCGCCGGAGCACCCAACCAGAAGCCGTTGCGTGGTGTCAGACGCCGCCGAGCACTTCCAGCGCCTGATCGGCGATCTCGATCTCCTCGTCGGTCGGCACGACCAGCACCGCGGTCTGCGCCCAGTACGGCGAGATGTACCGCTCCTCCCGCGACTTCAGCGCGTTCCGCTTCGGACTCACCGCGATCCCCAGGTGGTCCAGGCCTGCGAGAGCGCCGGCGCGCACCGTTGAGGAGTTCTCACCGACGCCGGCCGTGAAGACCACGGCGTCCACGCGGCCGAGGGCCGCCAGGTAGGCGCCGATGTACTTGCGGATGCGGTAGCAGTACGCGTCCACCGCCAGCTGTGCGGCCTTCTCGCCCTTGGCCGCGGCGGCCTCGACGTCGCGCAGGTCGTTGCTGCCGGCCAGGGCGAGCACGCCGCTCTCCTTGTTCAGCGCCGCGTCGATCTCCTCGGGGCCGCGGCCGGTCTGCCGGGCGATGTACGCCGAGACCGCCGGGTCCAGATCGCCGGAGCGGGTCCCCATGATCAGGCCTTCGAGCGGCGTCATGCCCATCGAGGTGTCAACGCTCTTACCCTCGCGGACCGCACAGACGCTGGCGCCGTTGCCGAGGTGCAGCACGATCATGTTCACCTCCTCCGGCCGCCGTCCCAGCATCGTCGCCGCGCGCCGCGAGACGTACCGGTGGGACGTGCCGTGGAAGCCGTACCGCCGTACTCCCAGGTCTTCGCGCCATTCCCGCGGAACCGCGTATGTGTACGCATGCGCAGGAAGCGTCTGGTGGAATGCCGTGTCGAACACCGCCACCTGCGGCGTATCGGGGAATGCCGCGCGCGCCGCCTCGATCAGCGTCAGGTTCGCGGGGTTGTGCAGCGGCGCCAGCGGAATCAGCTCCTTGATGGTGGCGCAGACCTCGTCGTCGATGAGCGTCGCTTCGCGGAACCGGTCGCCGCCGTGCACGACCCGGTGCCCGACCGCCGCGAGCTGCGATCGGTCCAGGGAACCCTTCAGCTCCTCCAGGACCACGTCCATCCTGGCGGCGTGATCGGCGACGGAGCCGGACGCCTCGCCGATCCGCTCGACCACGCCGACCGCCAGCCGCTCCCGGTCGTCCATGTCGATCAGCTGGTACTTGATCGACGACGAGCCGGAGTTCAGGACGAGGACCTGGCTCACCGTCCGCTCACCTCGCTGTCCTCTTTCTGGGACTGCACCGCCGTGATCACGATGGTGTTCACGATGTCCTGCACCAGCGCCCCGCGCGACAGATCGTTGACCGGCTTGCGCAGCCCCTGCAGCACCGGGCCGACCGCGATCGCCCCGGCGCTTCGCTGCACCGCCTTGTACAGATTGTTGCCGGTGTTCAGGTCCGGGACGATGAACACCGTCGCCCGCCCGGCGACCGCGCTGCCGGGCAGCTTGAGCGCCCCGACCTCGGGGTCGGCGGCCGCGTCGTACTGGATCGGGCCTTCCAGCGGCAGGTCCGGAGCCCGTCCGCGGGCCAGCTTCGCGGCCTCGCGGACCTTCTCGACGTCTTTTCCGGACCCTGATTCGCCGCTGGAGTACGACAGCATCGCCACCCGGGGCTCCACGCCGAAGGCCTCGGCGGTCCGGGCCGAGGAGACGGCGACGTCGGCGAGCTGCTCGGCGTCCGGATCGGGGATGACCGCGCAGTCGCCGTATACCAGGACCCTGTCGGCCAGCAGCATGAAGAAGACGCTGGAGACGACCGAGACCCCGGGCTGGGTACGGATGATCTCGAAGGCGGGGCGGATGGTGTGCGCGGTGGTGTGCACGGCTCCGGACACCATGCCGTCGGCGCGTCCGGTGTGCACCATCATCGTGCCGAAGTAGGAGACGTCCTGGACGATGTCGCGCGCCTTGTCCAGCGTCATGCCCTTGTGCTCGCGCAGCCGCGTGTATTCGTGGGCGAATTCCTCGACCAGGACCGGATCGGCCGGGCTGACGATCCGGACTCCGGCCAGATCCAGGCCGAGCGCGTTGGCACGGGCCCGGACCTTCTCCTCCTCGCCGAGCACGAGCAGGTCGGCCGCGCCGCGCCGGGCCACGATGTCGGCGGCCCGCAGGATCCGGTCGTCGCCGCCCTCGGGCAGCACGATGCGCCGGCGCTCAGAACGGGCCCGCTCCAGCAGCTGCGCCTGGAACATCAGCGGCGTGACCGCGACCGAGCGCGTGACGTTCAGCCGGTTCAGCAGCACCGAGGTGTCCACGCCCCGCGCGAAGGCGCCGAGCGCGGTCTCGACCTTGCCCGGGTGCCCCACGGTGATCTCGCCGCGCACCGCCGCAAGATGCAGCGCGGTCGGCAGCGTGTCCTCGGGGCTGGCGATGATCGGCAGCGGCGAGGAGACGCCTTCCAGCAGCCGCGAAACGCTGGCCGGGAGCGTGAAACCGCCGGTGAGGAAGACCCCTGACAAGGCCGGGAAGTTCGCGGCCTCGTGCGCGGCCAGCAGCCCGGGCACCAGCCCGGCGGTGCGGTCTCCGGGCGCGATGATCGCCACGCCCTCGGTCAGCCGGTCCAGCACGTTCGGCAGCGACATGGCCGCCACGACCAGGGAGGCCGCCTCGCGGTCCAGCAGCGCCTCGTCGCCGCTGATCAGCTGCCCGCCGGCGGCGCGGACGAGGTCGCGGATCGTCGGGGCGGTCAGGCCGGGGACTTCGGGGATGGTGTAGACGAGCGGCGCGGCGATGTCCTTCTGCGGCCCCAGCGCCGCGGCCACTTCCCGCCGCACCGTCTCCTCGGCGCCGGGCTGCACGCGGTTCACGACCACGGCCAGCTCGGTGGCGTGCAGCCGGGTCAGCTCCTGGCGCGAGACCCGGACCACCGCGGCCACGTCCTGCGGCGTCCGCTCCATCCCGCCGACCACCAGCAGCACCGGCAGCGCGAGGTTGGCCGCCACGTCGGCGTTGAAGCCGAACTCGGCGGTGTTCGCGGCGTCGGTGAAGTCCGAGCCGACCACGACCACGGCTTCGCAGCGTGCTGCCAGGGCCCGGTAGCGGTCGACGATCGTCTCGACCGCGCGCGCCGGGTCCAGATGCACCGCGTCGTACGTCGTGCCGACGCAGTTCTCGTACGGCTCGTCGATCCGGTACCGCGTCCGGATCAGGTCCACGACCGGATCGACCGCCCCGCCGCCGGGCACCACCGGGCGGAACACCCCGAGCCGTCGCACCCGCCGCGACATCGCCTCGGCCACCCCGAGCGCGACGACGGTCTTCCCGCTGGCGGCGTCGGTCGCGGTGATGTACAGGCCCTGTGCCGCTCTCGCGTCCCGATCCACTGCATCCACAACCGCGATCATGCCAGTGTGACCCGTCCGGCGCAGCACAAGGGGCGCGGCCCGCGACAGCCGACGGAGGCTGGACAGGTGACACGCCTTTCTCGACAATCCCAGCGCAAGGGTCCGCTGTCCGCTAAGGACCTCGACACCATCAACGCGTACTGGCGCGCGGCCAACTACCTGTCGGTGGGCCAGATCTATCTGTTGGACAACCCGCTGATGCGCCGTCCGCTGTCCCTGGACGACGTCAAGCCGCGGCTGCTGGGCCACTGGGGCACCACGCCGGGGCTGAACTTCATCTACGCGCACATGAACCGGGTCATCAAGGCGCGGGATCTGAACGCGATCTACGTCGCCGGCCCCGGGCACGGCGGCCCGGGCGTGCTGGCGAACGTCTATCTGGAGGGCACGTACAGCGAGGTCTACCCGGGGATCGGCCAGGACGAGGACGGGATGCGCAAGCTGTTCCGCCAGTTCTCCTTCCCCGGCGGCGTGCCCTCGCACGTCGCGCCGGAGACGCCGGGCTCGATCCACGAGGGCGGCGAGCTGGGCTACTCGCTGGTGCACGCCTACGGCGCCGCGTTCGACAACCCGGACCTGCTGGTCTGCGCGGTGGTCGGGGACGGCGAGGCGGAGACCGGGCCGCTGGCCGCCTCGTGGCATTCGAACAAGTTCGTCAATCCGGTGCGCGACGGCACGGTGCTGCCGATCCTGCACCTGAACGGGTACAAGATCGCCAACCCGACCGTGCTGTCCCGCATCCCGCAGGCCGAGCTGGAGCAGCTGATGCGCGGCTACGGCTACGAGCCGTTCACCGTCGTCAGCGAGGAGGGTGCGGACCCGCTGGAGGCGCACCAGGCGATGGCCGCGACGCTGGACGTCATGCTCGACCGGATCGCGGAGATCCGCGGGCGGGCGGCCAACGGCACGGAACGGGGCGGGCGCCCGGCCTGGCCGATGCTGATCCTGCGCACGCCGAAGGGCTGGACCGGCCCGAAGACCGTGGACGGTAAGCGCATGGAGGGCTCCTGGCGCTCGCACCAGGTGCCGATGGCCGACGTGCACACCAACCCGGCGCATCTGTTGGTGCTGGAGGAGTGGATGCGCTCCTACCGGCCCGAGGAGCTGTTCGACCCGGCCGGCACGCTGATGGCCGAGGTGGCCGCGCTCGCGCCGTCCGGGCAGCGGCGCATGGGCTCCAATCCGCACGCGAACGGCGGCCTGCTGCTGCGCGAGCTGAAGATGCCGGACTTCCGCGACTACGCGGTCGACCCGCGGGGCCGCGGCGTTGAGCGCGTCGAGTCGACCAAGATCCTGGGTACGTTCCTGCGCGACATCATGAGCGACAGTTCGGGTGCTGACAACTTCCGGGTCTTCGGGCCGGACGAGACCGCCTCGAACCGTCTGCAGGCGCTGTTCGAGGCCACGGGGCGGATGTGGAACGCCGAGACGGTGCCGTGGGACGACGAGCACCTGTCGGTGGAGGGCCGGGTGCTGGAGCCGCTGAGCGAGCACCTGTGCCAGGGCTGGCTGGAGGGGTACCTGCTGACCGGGCGGCACGGGTTCTTCTCGTGCTACGAGGCGTTCATCCACGTCGTCGACTCGATGTTCAACCAGCACGCGAAGTGGCTGAAGACGACGCGGACCATTCCTTGGCGGGCGCCGATCGCGTCGCTGAACTACCTGCTGACCTCGCACGTGTGGCGGCAGGACCACAACGGCTTCTCGCATCAGGACCCTGGCTTCATCGACCACGTGGTGAACAAGAAGGCCGATGTGATCCGCGTGTACCTGCCGCCGGACGCGAACACGCTGCTGTCGGTGGCGGACCACTGCCTGCGGTCGCGGGACTATGTGAACGTCATCGTCGCGGGCAAGCAGCCGCAACTGCAGTACCTGTCGATGGACGAGGCGATCGTGCACTGCACGCGCGGCATCGGCATCTGGGACTGGGCGTCCACGGACGGCGACGGCGAGCCGGATCTGGTGATGGGCTGCGCCGGGGACGTGCCGACGATGGAGACGCTGGCGGCGGTGGACATCCTGCGGCAGAACTTCCCGGAGCTGAAGATCCGGGTGGTGAACGTCGTGGACCTGATGCGCCTGCAGAGCGCTGAGGAGCATCCGCACGGGCTGTCGGACAAGGAGTTCGACGCGCTGTTCACGACCGGGAAGCCGGTGGTGTTCACGTATCACGGGTATCCGTGGCTGATCCACCGGCTCACGTACCGGCGGACGAACCATGTGAACTTCCATGTGCGGGGATACAAGGAGGAGGGCACTACGACCACGCCGTTCGACATGGCGATGCTGAACGACATCGACCGGTACCACTTGGCGATCGACGCGATCGACCGGGTGCCGGGGCTCGCTGAGCGGGGCGGTCATCTGCGGCAGCAGCTGCTGGACGCGCGGTTGAAGGCGCGGCAGTACACGCGGGAGTTCGGGGAGGACGATCCGGCTATCTCGGGGTGGGTGTGGCCTTATCAGAGGTCGCTGGAGGCCTGATCAGGTAGTAGAAGCCTGATCAGGTCGCGTAGTAGAAGCCTGGCTCAGTGCGACAACCTCCGCGGCCCGCTGGATCATGCGGCGCATGATGTCCGGCGGGATCGCGGGGTTCTGGGCGGCGTTGTGGGACCTGGAGGGGTTGCCGGTGCCCATCGGACCGGTGTCTTCTCGCAGGAGGAGCGAGACCAGAGCATCGGTGGGCAGGGCGGGGTTGCGCCAGACTTGCCAGCGGACCTCTTCGCCGTCCGCGTCCTCGGCGAGTCTGACCGCTGATTCGGGTGAGAGCCGCGGGTCCGCCGCCGCCTCGCCGCGGACGCCCGGATCGGGGTCGTGACTGAAGCGTTCGACGAGGTCCGCGGTGGAGTCGGGATCGTCCAGCGCCAGCCGGCGCATCCGCGGATCGGGGTCGTCGGCGAAGCGCAGCAGGCCGCGGCGCGGGAAGTTGGGGTGGTCGCGGGGGATGCCGGGGTGGGAGAAGCTGCCGCTCCACCAGGACCAGAGGCCCAGAAGGAGGTCCGGCGGCGCGTCGGCGTTTGATTCGGCGAGGAAGAGGCGCACTACGCGGTCCTCGTCGTGGGCCAGGAGGTCCAGGACGTCGGGCGGCAGGTGCTTGGCGCGCGCGACGCTGCGGCGGATGGTGACGTTCGGGGATGCGGCCAGCTGGCGCATCGCGTCGGCATCGTCGTGCAGGGCATGAACCCACCACAGCTCAAAGGTGTGGAGGTTCGGGTCCGGCTCGGGCACGTCGGCGGCCATGGCGGCGATCTCGTCCGGCGTCGCGGGAGGCGGACCCGGATAGCCGGGGCCGGACAGCCGTTCCTGCGCCAGTTCGGCCACGGCCTCACGAACCGGCGACGCGGGAAGCCTGCCGAGAAGCCGATCCCACTGCTCGGCCGACAGGTTGCCGGTCTCGGCCGCGCGGCCCCACACGCGCCGGTCGGGATGCGCGATCGCCGCGTCGAAGACCTCGGGCGGAAGGTTCTTGCGCGACAGGAAATAGGGCCTGTCATGCTCGAAGAGGCTGACCAGCACATCGGCCGGGGCAGCTTCGTTGTACCCGAGGCCGAACAGCCAGTTTCCAGCTGTGTTCTGAGTGATCGGGGTGTCGAACAACGGAGCCCAGGCCTCGTCGGTCACAACGGTCGAGTCTGGCACAGGGGTTCGCGGAAGGACCGCGACCAGGCGCACATAAGTCAGCAGCGCCGGAATTCACCCGATCCCCTGGTTTGGCCGCTTCATCCCTTCTCCACCGGCCTGGGGCCGCCTAGCTTCGAAGGCATGCCGAAGCCGTTTCAGCTGCCCGATTTCTACATGCCGTACCCCGCGCGCCTGAATCCGCATCTGGACTACGCGCGGGTGCACTCCAAGGCGTGGGCGCGTGGGCTGACCATGGTCGAGGGGTCGGGGATCTGGGACGAGGACGACTTCGACCGGCATGACTACGCGCTGCTGTGCGCGTATACGCATCCTGATTGCGATGCCGAGGAGCTGGCGCTGGTCACGGACTGGTATGTCTGGGTGTTCTTCTTCGACGACCACTTCCTGGAGGTCTACAAGAAGTCGCGCGACATGGCCGGGGCGCGGGCGTATCTGGACCGGCTGCCGGCGTTCATGCCGATCGGTGACGGGGCCGTGGAGGCGATGCCGGAGCCGGTCAACGCGGTGGAGGCGGGGCTGGCCGACCTGTGGCTGCGGACGGTGCCGGCGAAGAGTGAGGGATGGCGCCGGCGGTTCGCCGAGAGCAACCGGCATCTGCTGGAGGAGTCGTTGTGGGAGCTGGCGAACATCACCGAGGACCGGGTGTCCGATCCGGTGGACTACATCGAGATGCGGCGCAAAGTCGGTGGGGCTCCGTGGTCGGCGCATCTGGTGGAGCACGCCAACGGGGTCGAGGTGCCGGACCGGGTCGCGGCGAGCCGTCCGCTGCGGGTGCTGAAGGACACGTTCTCCGATGCGGTGCACCTGCGTAACGACCTGTTCTCGTATCAGCGGGAGGTCGAGGAGGAGGGAGAGAACTCCAACTGCGTGCTGGTGTTGGAGCGGTTCCTGGGCTGCGATCCTCAGACCGCTGCGAATCATACGAATCAGTTGCTGACGAGCCGCTTGCACCAGTTCGAGCAGACGGCGCTGACCGAGTTGGTGCCGCTGTTCGCAGAACACGGAGTCGGTCCGGTGGAGGCGTCGCAGGTCGGGTTGTATGTCAAGGGTCTGCAGGACTGGCAGGCCGGTGGGCACGAGTGGCACCTGCGGTCGTCGCGGTACATGAACGACGGGGGTGTGGCGTCGTCGGCGCCGTCGTCGGCGCTCGGTGGGCCACTCGCCGGGCCACTCGGGTTGGGGACGTCGGCGGCGCGTATCGTCGCGTCGATCGCGAAGACCATGCCGGCCCGCCTCAAGCGCGTGAGCCACACGCCGCACGAGCAGGTCGGACCGACTCCGATCCCTGATATAGCCGCGCCGTCCGAGCTCCGGCTGAACCGGCACCTGCCGGTCGCGCGGCGTCGTGCGCTCGATTGGTGCCGGCACATAGGCCTGTTCGACGGGATCTGGGACGAGCACGGGTTTCACGCCGCCGACCTGCCGCTGTGCACCGCCGGAGCGGATCCCGACGCCTCGCAGGAGAACCTGGACCTCGCCACCCACTGGCTGCTGTGGGGCACCTACGCCGACGACTACTTCGCGACCGTCTTCGGCACGATGCGCGACCGCTCCGGCGCCCGAATCTGTACCGAACGCCTCATGGCCCTGCTCGGCGACGCACCGCCGACCCCGATGTCAGCCCTCGAACGGGGCCTGGCCGACGTGTGGCGGCGCGCCGCGGCCGCCGCTTCCCCCGCCGAGCAGGAGGACCTGCGCCGGGGCACGCGCACGATGCTCGACAGCTGGCTTTGGGAGCTGGACAACAAGAGCGCGCACCGAGTGCCGGACCCGATCGACTTCGTCGAGATGCGGCGTCACACGTTCGGCACCGACATGACGGGCGCGCTGGCCCGCATCGGCCGCGAGCCGTTGCCGCCGGACGTGCGGCGCAGCCGCCCGGTGACGGCGCTGGAGCACGCGGCGACCGACTGGGCGACCATGCTGAACGATCTGTACTCGTACCAGGCGGAGATCCAGTTCGAGGGCGATGTGCACAACTCCGTCCTGGTGGCGCAGGACTTCTTCGACTGCGACCGCGACGAGGCGGTGAGGATCATCGGCAACCTGATGGCCGCCCGCCTCGACGCCTTCCACCACGCCGCCGACGTCGAGATCCCGGCCCTGGCCGACACGATGCGGCTGCCGTCGGCGACGCGCGCGTCGCTGGAGCGGCACATCCGCGAGCTCCGCGACTGGATGACCGGCATCCACCACTGGCACCGGAACACCGGCCGCTACGCCGAAGCGGAGCAGAACCGGCTGCGGACCGCGCGGGCGGGTCGGCCCAGCCCCGGGTCGGTGGCCGGTGTTCGCAGCGCCCTGATGAGTGGCACGCGAAGGTAGCCCGGGCCGGCACTCACCCCGCGAAAGCCGGCGCCTATGACTCATGTGTGGGTCGCGGCGTGGCGTCGCGGCGTGGCGTCGCGGCGGTCGCAGCGTGGGTGGGAGCGGGGGTGTGGTGGGTGGTGCTGTGGGTGGTGCTGGTGTGTGGTCGGTGCGGTTGGTCTGTGGGGTTACGTCCTAGGAAGTGGTGTACGGGTTTGACGCTGTTAGGGCGTGTCTCCCGGATATGAGACGGCCATCGGGTGATCTTCGAGAACGACCAAGAACTCGAAGAGAGGATCACCACGATGACCGTTCTGACCAGTGTGCCTGCCGGGGACGACTTCGAGCGGCAACTCGCCGCCGCGGAGCCGGACATGTTGCGGGCGATGGTCAAGTCCTTTGCCGAGGCGCTGATGTCGGCCGAGGCCGATGCGCTGTGCGGCGCCGAGTACGGGCAGAGCTCCCCGGAGCGCACCAACTCCCGCAACGGCTACCGCACCCGCCCGTGGGACACCCGGGTGGGCAGCATCGACCTGGCGGTGCCGAAGCTGCGTTCGGGGTCGTACTTTCCGGAGTGGCTGCTGGAGCGGCGGCGCCGAGCCGAGCAGGCGTTGATGTCGGTGGTCGCGACCGCCTACCTGCTGGGCGTGTCGACCCGGCGGGTAGAGCGGCTGGCCGCCGAGCTCGGCGTCACCCAGCTGTCGAAGTCGCAGGTCTCAGCGATGGCCAAGCACCTGGACGAGCAGGTCGCCGCGTTCCGGAACCGGCCGCTGGACGCCGGCCCCTATCCGGTGCTGTGGATCGACGCGCTCACCCAGAAAGTGCGGGAGAACGGGCGGGTGCTCACCGTGCACGCGCTGGTCGCCGTCGGCGTCAACGGCGACGGCATGCGGGAGATCCTCGGCATCGACGTCGCCTCCGCTGAGGACGGTGCCGGCTGGCTGGCGTTCCTGCGCTCGCTGACCGCCCGCGGCTTGTCCGGGGTGCAGCTGGTCATCTCTGACGCGCACCGAGGCCTGGTCGAGGCGGTTGGCGCCGCCATCCCCGGCGCAGCCTGGCAGCGCTGCCGCACGCACTACGCCAGGAACCTGATGAACCAGGTGCCCAAGACCGCGCAGCCGTGGGTCGCCACGCTGCTGCGCACCGTCTTCGAACAGCCCGACGCCGAAGCCGTGCACGCCCAGTGCGAGCAGGTCATCGCCGCACTGGAGGCCAAGTTCCCCAAAGCCGCCGCCCACCTGGACGAGGCCAAGGCCGACCTGCTGGCGTTCTGCGCGTTCCCGCACGAGATCTGGCCACAGATCCGCTCCAACAACCCCCAGGAACGGCTCAACAAGGAGATCCGCCGCCGCACCGACGTCGTCGGCATCTTCCCCGACCGCGACTCGCTGATCCGGCTCGTCGGCGCCGTGCTGGCCGAGCAGAACGACGAATGGGCCGAAGGCCGCCGCTACATGGGCCTGGAAGTCCTGGCCAAGATCCGGCGCCTCGCTATCGGCGACACCGACAGCGAGCCGATCACCGAACCAGCCGCCCTGATCGCCTAGTCTGAACACGGATCACCCGCTGGCCATCTCATACACCACCAGCGCGGACGTGACCGTCTGTGGTTTGACAGTCAAAGGCGTTTTCTGACGGCTTCGCACTGGTTTAAGAAGGATCCGCTGGGGGCGCAGTTCGGTGGTGCGTGGCTGGGTCGCGTTGGCGGCTGGCGGTTGTGGGGGGTCTGAAAGTCAAAGTCAAAACCATGGTGAAGAGCCGGCGCCTCCGGCGGGCGCTCTGCAACGGGGGGTAGGGCCGGGTTGCGCTGTCTGGCGGCGGTTGCTGCTTGTGGTCGCCTTTGTCCCGGATCCCTCGTCGCTGTCGTCGCCCGGAGGGAACCATCCCGGCCTGGCGGTGTCCAGCCGGATCACACGCTGCTG
>Ga0207671_10000530_pt1 | contig 51452 bp, 50 predicted proteins | sample KBSC24metaG_FD_184352 | JGI IMG/M metagenome (GOLD analysis project Ga0207671, IMG submission 184352) | Corn rhizosphere microbial communities from Kellogg Biological Station, Michigan, USA - KBS C2-4 metaG (SPAdes) (version 2) | ecosystem: Host-associated > Plants > Roots > Rhizosphere > Soil... | reverse complement strand
GCCGGACACCGGAGCGTCCAGCACACGCACGCCGCGCGCCTCCCCGGCCTTCGCGACCTCGATCGAGGTCTCGGGCCGGATGGTGGAGAAGTCGATGAACAGCGTGCCGGGCTTGATGCTCTCGAACACGCCGCCCTCCCCCAGCACCGCCGCGGCGACGTGCTGGTGCGCGGGCAGCATGGTGATGACGACGTCGGCGCCGTCGATCGCCTCGGCGATGGAGGCCGCGCCGGTGCCGCCGGCGGCGGCGAGCTTGGCGACGTTCGGGGCGTTCAGGTCGTAGCCGGTGACCTCGAACCCGGCCTTGACCAGGTTCGCGGCCATCGGGGAGCCCATGATCCCCAGGCCGATGAAGCCTGTCTTCGTGCTCATATGATCGTTTCCATCCATCCGAAGCTGTCGGTGGTGATGCCGGTGGAGGGCTTGTACTCCAGCCCCACCCAGCCGCGGCCGGACTCGGCGGTGTAGCCCGCCGCCGTCAGGGCCTTGAACAACGCCGCGAAGTCCAGCGCACCGCTGTCGGGTTCGCCGCGCGCCGGGGTGTCGGCGATCTGGACGTGCCCGAAGCGGTCGGCGTGCGCGGCGATGGTCGCGAACAGGTCCTCCTCCATGCGGGCCAGGTGGTAGAGGTCGCACAGGAAGGCCAGGTTGGCCGCGCCGGTCGCGGCCGAGACCCGGTCGATCTCGGCGAGCGCCGCGGCCGTGGAGGTGATCGGGTACGCCGGGGACTCGATCGCGTTCAGCGCTTCGAGCAGGACGGTCGCGCCGATCCGGGACGCGGCGTCGGTGGCCGCCGCCAGGTTCTCGATCGCGACGTCCCTCTGGAGGTCGGCGCGGTCCTCGATCCTGTTGCCGTACAAGGCGTTCAGGTTCCGGCACCCGGTCCGCTCGGCGATTCCGACAGCTACGTCGATGCTGTCCCGGAAGCGCTCAGCGTCATCGGGCGCTGAGACCAGGCCCCGGGAGCCGACCGACAGGTCGTCGAGGAAGTTCAGCCCGACCAGGCTGACGCCGGCGTCGTCGAGCGCGCCGATGAACGCGTCCACGGCCTTGTCGGACGGTACCGCCTCGGTCCCGAACGGCCACCAGAACTCCGCGGCGGTGAAGCCGGCGGCGCGCGCCGCGGCAGGGCGTTCCAGCAGCGGCAGTTCGGTGAACAGGATCGAGAGGTTGATGTCGAAGCGGAGCGTCACGAAGCTGCCTCCAGGCTGGCCTTGTACGCACGCCAGTCGGCGTGGTGCGAGATGTCGCGGTAGGTGAGGGGTTCGGTGTAGGCGCGGCGCCGGACCATCGACAGGGTGCCGCCGCCGTCTTCGAGTTCGATGACGCCGAGTTCGAGCTCTTCGGGCTCCGAGGGGAGCAAAGAGCGCTCCAGCACTTCCCAGGGGACGTCGTAGAGCTCGCCGACGACGCTGACGCCGCCGGAGTCGACGGCTTCGATCGCCGGGAAGGCGTCGCCGACGGAGTAGAAGCGGTACTTCGGCGCGGTGCGTACGACGCCGACGAGCGGGGCGCCTTGCAGCAGGTGGTGCAGGGGTCCGCCGCGCATGGCGCCGCCGTTGAGGAACATCAGGGTCATGCCGGGACTCCGCTCTCGACGGGAAGGACTGCGGGGGCGTGATGGATGGCGGTCGAGACATCGGCGAGGCTGCGCCCGGTGCCGCCGTGCCGGGCCGCGACGATCTCGGCGGCGATGGACAGCGCGGTCTCCTCGGAGGTGCGCGCGCCGAGGTCGAGGCCGATCGGGGCGTGCAGGTTCGCGATCTCGGGGTCGGTCAGGCCTGCTTCGCGGAGGCGGTCCTCGCGTTGGGCGCAGGTGCGGCGCGAGCCCATGGCGCCGACGTAGGCGACCGGCAGCCGCAGGGCTTTGACCAGCAGCGGGACGTCGAACTTGGCGTCGTGGGTGAGCACGGCGATGACGGTTCGCGCATCGGTGCGGGTGGTCTCCAGGTAGCGGTGCGGCCAGGCCACCACGACGTCGTCGGCGTCGGGGAACCGGCGCCGGGTGGCGAAGACCGGCCGGGCGTCGCACACGGTGACGTGGTAGCCGAGGTACTTGCCGACGCGGACGAGGGCAGCGGCGAAGTCGATGGCGCCGAAGACGAGCATGCGCGGAGCGGTGACGAAGGACTCGATGAAGACGGTCACCGATCCCCGCAGTTCAGCGCCGTCGGACCCAGCTTGGGTCCTGTCCGCCACGGTGCGCGTGGGCCCATTGCAGTCCTGGCCTTCGCCTTCGGTGCCGACGGTGATGGTGCCGGTGGCGCCGGATTCGACCATCGCCCGGGCATGGCGGGCGACGATGCGGTCGAGGGCGGGACTGATGGCTCCGGTGGCGGTCCAGGTGTCGCCGTCGACGGCGACGGAGGCGCCGGGCGGGCCCCAGAGGATTTCCGGGGCCTGCGGGCGGACGGCCAGCGAGCGACCGACGAGGTCGGACGGTCCGGCAATAACCCGCGCCAAGGCAACAGGTTCGCCAGCGGCCATGGCTGCGAGCGCCGCGCCGACTGCCGGTTCCGACCGCACCGCCTGGTCAGAGGTCCTGCTCGCCAGCGCCGCAGCCTTGGCCGGCTCGACACTGCCCTCAGCACGCTCGCCGCCGCCATCAGCTGGCAGCGGTCTCGGGCAGCCTTCCGGAAACACCGGCTGGATGAACACCTCCAGCTCCCCGCCGCAGGTCAGCCCGACCGCGAAGGCATCGTCATCGCTGTACCCGAACGTCTCCAGCACCGGCCGCCCATGCTGCAGCGACTCGACACAGAGCTCGTACACCGCTCCCTCGACGCACCCGCCGGACACGCTCCCCACCGCCGTGCCGTCGGCGTCCACCGCCAGTGCCGCGCCGAGTTCGCGTGGGGCGCTGCCCTTGACCGCGACCACCGAGGCGACCGCGTAGGCCTTGCCCGCGGCGTGCCAGGCGTGCAGGTCCTTCGTGATGTCACGCATAGCGAGCCTCCGTCAGGTCCTCCGGCCGGATCGGCACGCGCCGCAGGTCCAGCCCCGTGGCGTCGCGGATCGCGGCGGCGATCGCCGGGGTCGAGGACAGCGTCGGGAGTTCGCCGGCACCGCGCAGGCCGTAGGGGGCGCGGGGGTCGGCGTTCTCCAAGATCTCCATCTTCATCGGCGGCATGTCGAGGATCGTGGGGATCAGGTAGTCGGTGAAGGAGGGGTTGCGGACCTTGCCGTCCCGGACCTGGATCTCCTCCATCACCGCCAGGCCCAGGCCCTGCGCGGAGCCGCCGTGCAGCTGCCCTTCCAGCGACAGCCGGTTCATGATCTTGCCGACGTCCTGGACCAGGTCCAGCGCCACGACCTTGATCAGCCCGAGCTCCACGTCCACGTCCACGACCGCGCGGTGCACCGCGAACGCCAGCTGCGTGTGCGAGTTCCCCTGGCCGGTGAACGGATCCATGCGCTGCGTCCGGTGGTGGTGGTACTCGCGCGTCTCCTCGATCGGGCCGGCCGCCAGCACCTCCTCCAGCGTGGCGATCACGCCCTCGGCCACCGACACGATCTTCCCGCCGACCAGCGAGAGGTCGGTGTACTCCCGGCCGTGCGCGGCCTCGATCCGCGAGAACACCACGGCCCGCACCGCCTCGCACGCGGTCTTCACCGCGCCGCCGGTCATGTACGACTGCCGGGAGGCGGAGCTGGAGCCCGCGTTGCCGACCGAGTTGTCGGCGGGGTGGATGGCCACCTGCTCGACACCCAGCTCGGTGCGGGCGATCTGCGCCTCCAGCGTGACCAGGCCCTGCCCGACCTCGGCAGCGGCGGTGTGCACCAGGGCGCCGACGGTGTCGCCGAGCAGTTCCAGGCGGACGCGCGCGGTGGAGTAGTCGTCGAAGTCCTCGGAGAAACAGATGTTCTTGACGCCGAGTCCGTAGCCGACGCCGCGCACCACGCCTTCGCCGTGCGTGGTGTTGGCGGTCGAACCGGGCAGGTTGCGCAGGTCCGAGGTGTCAGCCGGGGCGGGCATCGGCAGCGCCTTGAGGGTCGCCAGCATCTCGGCGACCGGCGCCGGGGCTTCCACGAGCTGGCCGGTGGCCAGTTTGTCGCCCTGGGTCACCGCGTTGCGCTGGCGGATCGTGACCGGGTCCAGACCGAGCGCGGCGGCCAGCTTGTCCATCATCGACTCGTACGCGAAGCAGGCCTGAACCGCGCCGAAGCCGCGCATCGCGCCGCAGGGCGGGTTGTTGGTGAACGCCCCGTAGGAATCGATCTTGATGTTCGGGATGACATACGGCCCGACGCCGAGCGAGGCGGCGTTGCCCACGACGTTCAAGGTGGCCGAGGTGTAGCCGCCGCCGTCCAGGACGATCTCCACGTCGGCGAACACCAGCCGGCCTTCGGCGGTCGCGCCGTAGGTGTACTTCATCGATGCCGGATGCCGGTGCACGTGCCCGAAGAAGGACTCCTCGCGGTTGTAGACCATCTTCACCGGTTTGCCGACCCGCAACGCCAGCAGCGCGGCGTGGATCTGCATCGACAGGTCCTCACGTCCGCCGAACGCTCCACCGACCCCGGACAGGGTCATCCGGACCTTCGCCTCCGGCAGGCCCAGGCAGGGCGCGATCTGCAGCAGGTCGTTGTGCATCCATTGGGTGGCCACGTAGAGGTCGACACCTCCGTCCTCGGCCGGGACGGCGAGCCCTGATTCGGGCCCCAGGAACGCCTGGTCCTGGATGCCGACCTCGTACTCGCCGGAGACGACGACGGCACACCGCGCGCGCACCGCCGGATCATCGACGTCGGCACCGACCCGGACCGGCTGGTGCCGCACGAGGTTGCCGTCGGGGTGGACGCGCGGGCACTGCGGGTCGAACAGGGCGCGACGAGCGTCCACCACCGGTTCGAGCACCTCGTAGTCGACCTGGATCAGCTTCAGGGCACGCCGCGCGGTCTCCGGGTGGTCGGCGGCGACCAGCGCCACCGGCTCGCCCTGGTGGCGGACCTCGCCGATGGCCAGGACCGGCTGGTCGCGGACGTCCAGGCCGTAGAGCTTGCAGCCGGGGACGTCCTCGTGGGTGAGGACGGCGTCGACGCCGGGGAGCGCCAGGGCTGCGGCGACGTCGATGGAGCGGATCAAGGCCCTGGGATGAGGACTGCGCAGGGTCATGCCCCAGACCATGTCGTCCATGAACAGGTCGGAGGAGTAGGCGAACTCGCCCTTGACCTTCAGGGGGCCGTCGGGGCGTGTCGGGCTGTCGCCGACGCCGCCGGTCGTCGTGGACTGGTTCAGGTCGCGGGGTGCGCGATCGGGTGCACGCGTGGGCATCAGGAGGCCTCCATCAGCGAACGAGCGGCGGTGCGGCAGGCGCGGGCCAGCGCGCCCTCGTCGGCGGTGAGCAGGGCTCCGTCCTCCACGACCGGGTTTCCGCCGACCGCGAGCAGGCGCAGCGGCGCCGGCGGGCCGAAGACCAGGGCGGCGACCGGGTCGGCGATGTCGGCGTGGCCGAGGCCGTTCAGGTCCCACAGCGCGACGTCGCCGAGCTTGCCGACCTCCAGTGAGCCGATCTCGGCCTCGCGGCCCAGCACCTGCGCGCCGCCGATGGTGCCCAGGCGCAGCGAGGCGCGGGCGTTCAGGGCCTCGGCCGGGTCGGAGGACAGGGCCCGAAGGCGCGAGACGTACATCGCCTGCCGCAGTTCCTCGACGAGCATCCCCGACTCCTGCGACGCCGCGCCGTCGACGCCGAGTCCGACCGGCGCGCCGGCGGCCAGCAGGTCCTTGATGCGCGCGTGGCCGGACCCCAGGCGGGCGTTGGAGGACGCGCAGTGCGCCGTGCCGGTCCCGGTGTCAGCGAAGCGGCGGATCGCCGCGTCGGAGAGGTGCACGCAGTGCGCGAGCCACACGTCCGGGCCGAGCCAGCCGAGCTTGTCGGCGTATTCGGCCGGGGTGCAGCCGTGGGTGGCCAGGCAGAACTGCTCCTCGTCGAGGGTCTCGGCCAGATGCGTGTGCAGGCGGACGCCGTGTTCGCGGGCCAGGGAGGCGCTCTGCACCATCAGATCGCTGCTGACCGAGAACGGGGAGCACGGTGACAGCCCGATGCGCAGCATCGAGTCGAACGACGGGTCGTGGTACCGCGTGATGGCGTCCTGGCTGGCGGCCAGGATGTCGTCGAGGCGCTCCACGACCTCGTCCGGCGGCAGGCCGCCGTCGGAGGCGCCGCGGTCCATCGAGCCGCGCGTGGGGTGGAAGCGCAGACCGATCCGGCGCGCGGCCTCGATCTCGGCGCCGAGCAGGTCGCCGCCGTGGCGCGGGAAGACGTAGTGGTGGTCGGTGGAGGTGGTGCAGCCGGTCTTGGCCAGCCAGGCCAGGCCGCCGCGCGCCGCGGCTCCCAGGGTGTCCTCGGTCATCCGGGCCCAGATCGGGTAGAGCTCGACCAGCCAGCCGAACAGCGCGGAGTCCTGGGCCAGGCCGCGGGTGATCCACTGGTAGAGGTGGTGGTGGGTGTTGACCAGGCCGGGGGTGGCCAGGCAGCCGGTGCCGTCGGTGATCCGGGCGCCCGCAGTGTCCTGGACTCGGTCGGATGGTGCGGGCCCCGAGCCCACAGCGGTGATCCGGCCGTCCTGGACGACGATGTGTCCGGACGCGTATTCGGTGCCGGCAGCGTCGACCGTGGCGATCGCGGCGTTCTGGATGATGATCGTGCTCATGCCACGCTCGCCTTCTCTGCCTTCGTAGCGGCCGCCGCGCGGACGGCGTCGAGGATCTTCTCGTAGCCCGTGCAGCGGCACAGGTTCCCGGCCAGCGCCTCCCGGATCTCCGGGTCGGACGGGTTCGGCGTGCGCTCGATGAGGGCGTGCGCCTGGACCAGCAGGCCCGGGGTGCAGAAGCCGCACTGCACGGCGCCGGCCTTGAGGAAGGCGGCCTGGATCGGGTCCAACCCTGTTTCCTCCTGGCCGTCGGCGAGCCCTTCGACGGTCCGGACCTCCCGGTCCTGCACCTGCCCGGCGGCCACGAGGCAGGAGCAGACCGGGACGTCGTCGAGGTAGACCGTGCAGGACCCGCATTCGCCCTGCTCGCAGGCGTTCTTCGAGCCCGGCAGGCCGACCCGCTCGCGCAGGACGTACAGCAGGCTCTCGCCTTCCCAGACGTCGTCGGCCTCGGCACGGCGGCCGTTGACGGTGAAGGTCACTCTCATATCAGTTCCTTGCTGCTCTGGTACTCGCTCCAGGCCCAGGTCAGGGTGCGGCGGGCCATGACCGACAGCGCGTGCCGGCGGTAGGCGGCGGTGCCGCGGACGTCGTCGATCGGGGCGGCCGCGGCGGCCACGAGCTCGCCGAACCGCTTGGCCACGCCGGGTTCGAGCACGCCGGGGTCGTCCCAGGGCAGCGCGTCGGCGGCGAACAGCTCGGCCTCGAACGCCCGGCGCGGGGTCGGGGCGGCCGAGCCGATGCCGGCGCCGACCTTGCGCGCGCCGGCATCAAGCGCGACGGCGAAGGAGCACACGGCGATGACCATCGCGTTGCGGGTGCCGATCTTCGAGAACTGCTGCGGGCCCTTCTTCGGGGCCAGCAGGACGGTCTTGATCAGCTCGTCCGGGGCCAGGGCGTTGCGCTTGACGCCGAGGTAGAACTCGGTCGCCGGGATCGTGCGCACGCCCCGCTCGGCGCTCTCCACCTCGATGACCGCGTCGGTGGCGATCAGCGCGGGGTGCGTGTCGCCGGCCGGGGACGCGGCGCCGAGGTTGCCGCCGACGCCGCCGCGGTTGCGGATCTGCGGCGAGCCGACGGTGCGGGAGGCCATGGCCAGGCCCGGCAGGTCGGCGCGCAGTTCGTCGATGATGCGGGCATACGGGACGCTCGCGCCGAGCCGGATCGTGCCGTCGGCGTCCCGGCTCCACTGGTGCAGCGCCGAGATCCGGTTCAGGTCGATCAGGGCGCCGGGGCGGTGCCGGTCGAAGTTGAGCTCGACCATGACGTCGGTGCCGCCGGCGATCGGGACCGCGTCGGGCCGCTCGGCCCGCGCGGCGAGCGCCTCGGCCCAGGTGGCGGGGCGTAGGAAGTCCACAGGGTGCTCCTTGAGCCTTTATGTCCAGGCGGGGCCGGCGTCGGGGGCGTCCTCGCGCCGGACGTCGCCTTCGATCAAGCCGTAGGGCCGGTCGGCGGCCAGGAACGTCTCGTTCGGGTTGTCCAGGCCGAACGGGGCCGTGTCGTAGAGGAAGTGGTGCTTGTTCGGCAGCTTCAGCCGGACCTCGCACAGCTCCGGGCTCTCTTCCAGGACCCGGGTCCCCATCTCGAACAGGGTTTGCTGCAGCGAGCGGCTGTGGGTTCGTACGAACGCCTCCAACAGCGCGTTCTTGGCTTGCTCGAACGACTCGCCCCAGTCACCGGATTCGCCGGTGTGCCGCCACTGCGCGCGGATGTCCGTGGCCAGAATCCGGTCATGGGCTTCCTGCAGCGTCGTGTACTCGTCCTTGACGTAGCCCCAGAACTCCGAGTCGGTGGAGTTCAGGACGGTCAAGTCCTTCACGCCGGAGACCACCCACGCCTTGGCGCCGTCGTAGTGCACGGTGCAGGTGCGGGTCCCGCCGCCGGTGCGCATGAAGGAGTGCGGTCCGTCACCGATCCGTTCCCAGGCATGTTCGTCGACCTCGACGCGGGCGTGGCCGATGCTCGGCTGGGAGTCGACGAAGTGCCGGGCCAGCGCCAGGGCGTACTCCTCGATCTCCACCGCACCATGGCGCTGCGCGAAGGCGAAGCACGTGTTCTTCATGGTGTCGGTCGGCAGGACGCCGGAGTTGTCGCCGGTCAGGTGGGTCGCGTCCAGGTCGCCGGACAGCGCGACGGAGACGGTGAGGTCCTTGATCCGGTGGACCGGGCCCTGTTTGGTGATCCGGACGACCCGGTTCTCGCACTTGCCGTAACGGTTGTCCCCCAGGACGATCGGCATCGGCTAGCTCCCTCGATAGGTCGAGTAGGCGAACGGGCTGAGCAGCAGCGGCACGTGGTGGTGCGCGTCGGGGTCGGTCACCACGAAGGCGATCGCGACCTCGGGGTAGAAGAACTCGGCGACGCCGGCGGCCTGGAAGTAGGCGGCGGTGTCGAAGATCAGGCGGTGGGGCCCGCCGAGCAGGTCCGCGGCGAACCGGATGCGGCCGTCGGCGTCGGTGCGCTCGCGGGCCACCGGGAGCCAGCCGTCGGGGCGGGCCACGTCGAGGCGGACCGCGACGCCGGCGGCCGGGCGGCCGAGGACGGCGTCGAGGACGTGGGTGGACAGGCTCATCGCGCCACCTCGACCGAGCCGAGCCGCTCCAGCCGCAGCAGCACGATGCCCGCCAACTCGGTGCGCACCTCCTGCTGCTCGGCCACCGCGTCGTTCCCGAGGCGGCGCCGGGCCTCGGCCAGGATCTGCTCGGCCGGGCGGCCCGAGGCGCAGATCAGGAACACGTGGCCGAAGCGTCGCTCGTATTCCCCGTTCGCCCGCGCCAGCGCCCCGAGCACCGCCGCGTCCGCCGAAGCCGCCGCCGACTGCTCGGCCCGCGACCACGTCGCCTCCCGCGACTCCCCCGCGGCGCGGTCGCCGATGCGCGGGTGCGCGTCCAGCGCCTCCAGCACGTCGGACCAGCGGAGCGCTTCGATCCCCGCGCTCGCCGCGGCGGCCAGTTCGGTCCAGCCGCCATAGGGCCGTCCCTCGGCCACGGCGGCCACCCAGCGCTGGCTGGCGCAGCAGGCCGACAGCTCCTGCTTGGCGCGCTCCGCGCTCCACGCGTTGAGCGCGGTCACCGCCTCGCGGCGGGCATCTCCGGGCATCAGCGCCTCCTTTCCGGCTTCGAGGTGCCAGCGGCACGACGGTGAGTGAACCGCCGGGGCCGGGGTCGCGGCCACGGGCCGAAACCATGAAGCGACGGCTGGCTCACGGCCGGGGTTTCGGAGGTTCCTCCAAAGACGCCGCTCCCGCGCCGTTCCTAAGCTGCGCGACGCGGAGGTAGCCTCAGTTCGATCAAGACCGGCCCGGGCGCCGGCGGCAGAAGGGAGCGACCATGCGGCTGCGCGAGCTGCTGGACACCCCGATGCCCGGCCTGGAGCTGCTGACCGGCACCGATGCCCTGCTGGAGCGGGAGATCAGCTGGGTGGCGACCACCGATCTGCTGGACCCGGGCCGCTACCTCAACGGCGGCGAGCTGGTGCTGACCGGCTTGATCTGGCGGCGCGAGCCCCACGATTCGGAGCGCTTCGCGCGGGCCGTCGCCGAGGCCGGGGCCGCCGCGATAGCCGCGGGCGACGCGTCCGGGGAGCCCATACCGCGCGACCTGATCCGGGCCTGCCGCGCGCACCGGACGCCGCTGTTCCGGGTGCCGACCGAGCTGGCCTTCGCCACGCTCACCGAGCATCTGGCCCGGCAGCTGTCGGCGGAGCGGGCCGCGGACATCGGCTCGGTGCTGGAGCGGCACGGCCGCCTGGCGTCGGCGTCGGCCGCCGGGACCGCGCTGGCGCCGATCCTGGACCTGCTGGCGCAGGACGTCGGGATGCCGTGCTGGGTGCTGACGCCGGCCGGGCGGCCGGTCGCCGCCTCGCACGAGCCGATGCCCGGCGGCGAGGCCGAGGCGACGGTCCGGGAAGCGTTGCGCGCCGGGCAGCTCCCGGCACGGATCCGGCGGCGCTCGGTGTTCGCGATCAGCTCCGGCTCGCCGCTGACCGACTGGTATCTGGTCTTCGACGGCGACTACGAACGCTGGGACCCCCGGCGCCAGGCGCTGGCGTCGAAGGCGGCGGCGGTGCTGGCCATCGAGCGCGAACGGCTCGCCGCCCGGCGCGAACCGCTGCGTCAGCTCGGCGCCGAGCTGGTGCGGCTGATCGCCGAGGACGGCGGTGCCGCGGAGATCGCGGCGCGCGGCCACCTGGTCGGCGTGGGAGCCGACACCGAGGTGCAGGCGGTGGCGCTGGCCGGCCCGGCCGGTCAGTCCGGGGCGATCCTGCGGGCGCTGCTGGAAGACGTCGCCGAAGGCGCACGGCTGTGCTCGCAGCAGGACGCGGCCGACCACGACTTCGCCATCGCAGAGTTCGACGATCATGCGGTGGCGCTGGTGCCGAATCCGCCGCCGGACGTGGCCTTGCACCTGCGAGACCTGCTCGGCGGCATGGCCGCCGGGCTGGGGCGTGAGCGTCTGGCGATCGGGGTGGGCAGCCGGCGCGCGGCGGGGCTGCGCGCCACGCTCGACGAGGCGCGGCACGCGTTGCAGATCGGGCGCGCCCACGGCGACCAGGTGAGCGTCATCGGGCACGAGGAGCTGGCTTCGCACGTGCTGCTGTTGTCGGGGCTGCCCGAGGATGTGCGGGTCGCGTACCGGGACCGGCTGCTGGGGCCGTTGAAGGCCTATGACGCCCTGCACCGTTCGGATCTGGAGGCGACGCTGGAGGCTTTTCTGGCGTGCTCGACGTCGTGGACGCGCTGCGCGGAGCAGATGCACGTCCACGTCAATACCCTGCGATACCGGATCGCCCGGATCGAGGAGCTGACGGGGCGCAGCCTGGCGGACTTGGAGACGCAGGTGGACCTGTTCCTGGCGCTTCGGCTGCGCTGAGGACGGGACTTTCTCGCGCGGCACCAACTGCTCGCGGTTCAGCCGCGGAGGCGATAGAAGTAGCGGCCCGCGTAGTTCGGGTCATGAGGCGATGGCAGTGGGCATATTCTCCCTGGAACGCCGTACTCCTCATCGACAGCAGGGACACCGATGGCGCGCATCAGAACCCTGAAAGACGTGCATCCCACCCGGCGCGGACTGGTGCTCGCCTGGTGGTCCTTCACCGGCATGTTCGGCGGGCTCCGGTTGCTGACCTGGGCCATCCATGTGCACGTGCGCGGGTTCGGGAACGTCACCGCGGGCGGGGTGCACATCCACCACTACCTGTGGGGGATCCTGATCCTCATCGTCGTGGGAGGCGCCGGCGTCGTCGAGCGGTCGCCGCAGTGGCACGCGTGGATGGGGCTGCTGTTCGGGATCGGGCTGGCGCTCGTGGTGGACGAGGCGGCGCTGCTCATCGAGTTGAAGGACGTCTACTGGACCGGTGCCGGCGGGGTCAGCGTCGCCATCGCGGTGATCCTCATCGGATTGGCCGGGAGTCTTTTGGTGCTGACGCGAACACGGGGCGTCGACGAGGAATGGGACGAATAATTCTTTAAAGAAAAGGCGTTCGTCAGCCTCCGTAGGGACTTCCTGCGGCCCTTGTGCGAGATTTCCCTCTCGAAAGTGGGTGCTCGGCGCGATAAAACAGAGCCTTGAGTCACCTCGCGCCTGCGCACAGCACCGGCCCACTCTCCGAAGGAGCCCGCGTGACCCCCCTGCCGAACCCGTATTCCCGCATGCCCGCGCGCCCCCGCCCCCGCCGCGCCGCCACGCTGCTCGCCGTCGGTCTGCTCACCGCGGCCGCCGCGCCGGCGCTGACGGCCGGTGTCGCGCACGCCGCCGGCGGCGCCCCGCTGCCGCCGGGCACCTACGTCTACGTCGCCAACGCGGCGTCGAACTCGGTCTCGGTCATCAACACCGCCAGCCAGACCGTGGTCGCCACCGTCCCGGTCGGCACCGCCCCGACCGGCATCGCGGCCTCGGCCGACGGGCACCGGGTCTACGTCACCGACTCCGGCTCGAACTCGGTCTCGGTCATCGACACGCAGGCCGCCTCGGGCCCCGCGGTCGTGGCGAGCATCCCGGTCGGCCGGCAGCCGCAGTCGGCGGCGCTGTCCCCGGACGGCTCCCGGCTCTACGTCGGCGACGACATCGCCGGCACCGTCTCGGTCATCGACACCGCCTCCGACACCGTGCTCGCGACCGTCGCCGCCGGACCCGGCGCCGAGGGCCTGGCCGTGTCGCCCGACGGCTCGCGCGTCTACGCCGCCGACACCGGGGGCTCCTCGGTCACCGTCATCAACGCGGCCACCGACACGGTCCTGGCCACGGTCCCGGTCGGCCAGACCCCCGTCGGTCTCGCGGTCTCCCCGGACGGCTCGCACGTCTACGTCCCGGACTACGGCAGCGGCCAGGTCTCGGTGATCGACACCGCGACCGACGTGGTGACCGCGACGGTGACCGTCGGCGCCAACCCGCACAGCGCCGCGGTGACCCCCGACGGCTCCACGGTCTACGTCACCGACGCCGGCTCCGGCACCGTGTCGGTCATCAGCACCGCGACCGAGACGATGACCTCGACCTTCAGCGTCGGCGCCGCACCGCACGGCATCGCCCTGGCCGTGGCGCCGACCGGCGGCTCGGCGTACGTCGCGGACTTCGGCTCGGCGAGCGTGTCGGCGGTGAACCTGGCCACCGACGCGCTCACCGCCACCATCGGCGTCGGCACCAACCCGGTCTTCCTGGCCGTGTCGGTCATCAAGCCGCTCCCGACCTCCCTGAAAGCCGGCACCGCGCAGCTGACCCTGCTGCCGCTCGGCGAGGCGAACCTGAACGCCACACTCACCAGCAACGGAACTCCGGTCGCCGGGCAGACCATCACCTTCGCGGACGACAACGGCGAGTTCCTGTGCAGCGCCAAGACCGACGCCCGCGGCCACGCGGCGTGCAACACCTCGCCGGGCCTGCTGGACTCCGTCGGCGTGCTGCTCGGCGGATACCAGGCCACGTTCGCCGGCAGCACGTATTACCTGCCGTCGTGCGCGCACGGGGAGACGGCGCTGCTGTAGTCGTCGTGCAGTCGTCGCATCTACGGAACAATGGTGGGCCGCGGGGAGATTTCAGGGACGAGCACGATCTCCGCGGCCCACCGTCGTACGGAAGGCCACCGAATGAGCGCCAAGGTGACAGCGGTCAGCAGCAGCGGCGAGTACACGTTCACCAAACCCACCCGGGACAGCATCACGCTGCTCACCGGGCTCGGCGTGGAAGGGGACGTCCACGCCGGCGTCACGGTCAAGCACCGCTCGCGCGTCGCGCAGGACCCGACCCAGCCGAACCTGCGCCAGGTCCACCTCATCCACCGGGAACTCTTCACCGAACTCGGCGAACAGGGCTTCACCGTGGCCCCGGGGCAGCTCGGCGAGAACATCACCACGACCGGCATCGACCTGCTCGGCCTGCCGGTCGGGACGCTGCTGCGCCTCGGCGAGGAGGCGGTCGTGGAGGTCACCGGGCTGCGCAATCCCTGCCTGCAGATCGACGCCTTCCAGGAAGGCCTGCTGAAGAAGGTCGTCGGACGCGACGAGGCGGGCGGCATCGTGCGCAGGGCCGGGATCATGAGCGTGGTCCAGGCCGGCGGCGTGGTCCGCCCGGGCGACCTGATCACGGTCGAGCTCCCGGACGGACCGCATCGGCCCCTCGATCGGGTGTGAGGGCCCTGATGCCCAGACCGGCCTCACGGCCAGATCGAAGCCAGCTTCCACACGTGCAGCCCCGCGACGGTCGCGCGGCCGCCGTCGGCGAACGCGTCCAAGCCGGTGCTCGACGGGTCCGGGAAGATCTGCGCCGTCAGCACGCGGGTGCCGTCGGCGGTGTAGACCTCGACCGAGGAGGCGTCGACGAGGATGTGCAGCGCCAGCGCGCCGTCGGTCAGCGTCACCGGCGCCGAGGCCACCGAGGGGAACGACGGGTCGAAGCCGACGTCGCCGGAGGCGGTCCGGTCCACGAACAGACGGCCGGTCGTCGCGTCGTAGCCGACGCGCGTGCGCCGGCCGCCGGGACCGGTGCGGACGTCCAGGCCGACCTGGCGCGCGCCGTGCGGGTTCAGGCTGACCTGCGCCTCGTACTCCGGACCGGCGTCGGCCGGGACGGAGACCGTCGAGGAATCGAGCTGGAGTGCCGAGGCCGAATACCGCGACCGCCGCAACGAGGCCAGCGATATCGGCTGCTGCGTGAGCTGGACCTCGCCGTCCACGGTCGTCAGGCTGAGCTTGCGCGGGAGGCTGTCGGCGCTGCGCCACGGCGAGGTCGGGATGTTCTGGCCGTACTGCCAGTTGTTCATCCAGCCCACCATGACGCGGCTGCCGTCCGGGGTGTCGTTGTAGGTCGCGCTGGCGTAGAAGTCGGGACCGTAGTCGATCCAGTGCGCGCGCTGGACGGTCGACAGAGCCGGCGTGTCGGCGGCCGTGAAGTCGTCGGCGAGGATGTGGCCCCAGCCGCCGGTGTCGTGGTCGGCGATCTGGATCCGCGCCTGCCGGCCGATCAGGTCGTGCAGGTCCCAGGAGGTCCAGTCGAGGTTCTCGGCGTCGGAGCCGGTGGCCGAGCGGACCACGGTGCCGTCGACCACCAGGTTCACCGAAGTCTGATCATCCTTCGCCTCGGCCTTGGTCGCGGAGAACGCGATGTCGCCGACCATCAGGTGCCCCCAGCCGCCGGTCGCGGAGTCGACGACCTGGATCTGCGCCTGCTGCCCGGCGTACGCGCTGACGTCCCAGTCGGTCCACTCGAGCTCCCCGCTGTCGGTCCCGGTGGCGGTCGCGACGACCTTGCCGCCGATCAGGAGGTTGACAGCGGTCGGCGCGGCCCCGCCCCACGGATGGTCTCCGCCGGCGACCTGGAGCGCGATGTAGTGCGAGGAGACGGTGAACGCCGGGGACGTGAGGGTCCCGGTGCCGCCGTCCCCGGACGGCGAGAACGTGTCCAGCACCCGGGGCGTCAGCTGGTTCGGCAGCTGCTCGGTGAGCGGCCCGGAGCCGGCGAACGAGCCGGTGCCGGTCCAGCCTTCGTCGGCGTAGGTCGTACCGGCCGACCAGTCCTGGAAGAGGGTGCTGCCGGGCGGGGGCGCGCCGTCGCCCGCGCCCGCGACGTAGGGATGGTCGCCTCCGCCGACCAGGAAGTTGAGGTAGGGCTTGGTGACGGTGAAGGCCGGAGAGGTCAGATCGCCGGTGGTGGCGTCGCCGCCGTTGAAGGAGTTGACCAGGCCGGGCGGAGTGAACCCGGTGACCTGCTGCTGGTTCGGGAGCGTGCCGGGCGCGGGACCGGTGCCGAAGGCCGTGCCGGTCGTGGTCCACGAGCCGTAGCCGGCCGGGGAGTCGAAGTCCTGCAGCGTGTCGCCGGAAGGCGGCGTGTACGGCGCGTCGTCGCTGGTGAAGGTGGTGCCGTCGAAGGAGCCGACGAAGTACTCCACGCCAGAGCCGCCGGCGATCGCGCCGGGATTGGTGCCCACCACGAGGACCCACTTGGTCCGCGTCGGATCACCGTCGACCGGCAGCGGGAACAAGTCCGGGCACTCCCACGCGCCGCCGACCGCCCCGGCCGGGCCGAAGTCGGACAGGTGGGTCCACGACTTGAGGTCCTTGGACGTGTAGAAGGACACCTTGTGCTGGTCGGACAGGGCGAGCGTCATCAGCCAGGAGTGCGTGGGCTGATACCAGAACACCTTCGGATCGCGGAAGTTCTGCGAGCCGATGTCCAGCACCGGGTTGCCGCTGTACTTGGTCCACGTCGTGCCGCCGTCCACGCTGTACGCCAGCGACTGCGCCTGCTTGCCGCCGTCCTTGTACGCGCTGGTGTAGATCGCGACCAGCGGCGGGTTCGCGGCGGTGCCCAGGCCCGAGGAGTCGGTCTGGTCGAACACGACGCTGCCGGAGAAGACCATCTCGTTCGCATCCTGCGGGATGGCGACGGGCAGCTGCTTCCAGTGCACGAGGTCGGTGCTCACGGCGTGGCCCCACGACATGTCGCCCCAGGTGTCACCGCTCGGGTTGTACTGGAAGAACAGGTGGTACTGGCCCTTGTAGTAGATCAGGCCATTGGGGTCGTTCATCCAGTTCTGCTGCGGCGAGAAGTGGAACTGGGGACGGTAGGTCTCGTGGTACACGCTGTCGGCCGAGGCCGGCGGGCCGGCGATGGAGGCTGCGGCGAACAACGCCGCGACGGCCCACAAGGCTTTGACCCGGTGTCTGGACATAGTGGTACCCCCTTGCGCATTAGCGGACTGATGCCGGAGTGGCGAGTTCGGCCCTCGTGGGCGGATCCGAGCCACGGCGGCCGCAGGTGACGGCTGCGGCACGGGCGGCGTCGGTGAGGACCGTCGCGAGGGTGTCCGGGGCGATGGCGCGCAGGCCGGCGCGGGCTGCGGCACCGAGCAGGTCACGGTCGTGCAGACCGGCGATCAGGGCGCTCATGTAGGCGTCGCCGGCGCCCACGGTGTCGACCACCTCGACCGGGAAGGCCGGGACCTCGACGACCCCGGCCGCGCAGGCCGCCACAGCCCCGGCCGCGCCCAACGTCACGACACAGATCGCCGGCCCGGCCGAGACCTGATGCCGCGCGAAGGCGGCCGGATCGGTGCCGGGAGCCAGCCACGCCAGGTCGGCATCGCTGAGCTTGACCACGTCGGCCAGCCCGATCAGCGCGCTGATCCGGCCGCGCGCGTCGGGCACCGCGGCCATGTGCTCCGCGCGCACGTTCGGGTCGTAGGTGACCGTGGCGGTCCGGCGGGTCCGCCGGACCAGCGCCGCGATCTCGTGCGCGCCCGGCGGCAGGACCGCGGCGAGCGAGCCGACGTGCAGCGCGGCCAGCGAGCCCGGGTCGAGGCGCTCGAGCTCGGCCTCGGTCCACTGCCAGTCGGCGGTGCCGTGGAGCCGCAGGTCGTAGTGCGGCCCCTCGGCGCCGTGCGAGACCAGCGCCACCGACGACGGCTCGGCCGCGGTGACGACCCCGCGCAGATCGACACCGGCATCGGCCAGCCGGCGGCGCATGATGCGCCCCGGCGGATCGGCGGAGACCCGCGCCGCCATCCGGGTCGGCACGCCGAGGCGCGCCAACCCCACCGCGACGTTCGCCGGCGACCCTCCCGGCACTCCCTGGTACAGATCTTGAACATCGGTGCGCCCACCCGATCCCCCGACCGGAATGAGGTCGATCAGCGCCTCGCCGACCACAGCCACGGCGGCAGCGGCGCCCTGTGCCTGAACCATCAGCCGGCCGCCAGATTGCCCGGCGCCAGATTGCCGGCCGCCAGGTTGCCGGGCGCCGCGCCGGTCATGATCGCGACCGCGTCGGACATCTCGATGTCCCCGGGCCGCACCACCGCCACGCGCCGTCCGAGGCGCTGCACGTGGACCCGGTCGGCGACGTCGAAGACCGCCGGCATGTCGTGGCTGATCAGGACCACCGGCAGGCCGCGTTCGCGCACCTGCCGGATCAGGTCCAGGACCATGCCGGTCTCCTTGACGCCCAGCGCGGCCGTCGGCTCGTCCATGATCACCACGTGCCGCGCGAAGGCCGCGCTGCGCGCCACCGCGACGCCCTGCCGCTGCCCGCCGGACAGCGTCTCCACGGTCTGCTTCATCGAGCGGATGCCGATCTTCAGCTCCGCCATGTGCCCGGCGGCCTCGCCCTGCATCCGGTCGTGGTCGAGCATCCGGAACACCGAGCCGAGCACGCCCTTGCGCCGCATCTCCCGTCCCAGGAACAGGTTCGAGGCGATGTCCAGCGCCGGAGCGACGGCCAGGTCCTGATACACCGTCTCGATCCCGGCGCGGCGCGCGTCGGCGGGGCCGTGGAAGCGCACCTGCCTGCCGTCCAGCAGCAGCTCGCCGGAGTCGGGGGTCAGCGCGCCCGACAGGGCCTTGATGAGGCTGGACTTGCCGGCGCCGTTGTCGCCGATCACCGCCAGGATCTCCCCCGGCAGCAGCTCGAAGTCGCAGCCGTCCAGGGCGGTGACGTGCCCGTAGCGCTTCACCAGGCCTCGGGCTTGGAGCACCGGCCGGACCCCGTCGGTCCCGGCGCCCGGCGTCTGCGCGGTGCTCTGGCTGGATGGACTGGACTGGCTGGATGGACTGGACTGGCCGGATTGACTGAACTGCGCGGTCACTTGCGCCTCCTGCGGGCGAGCTGGTCCACCGCCACGGCCAGGATGACCAGGATGCCGGTGATGAGGATCTGGTAGACCGAGTCGACCCCGGTCAGCTGCAGGCCGTTGCGGATCACCCCGACCAGCAGCGCGCCGTACAGCGCGCCGACGATCGAACCGCGTCCGCCGAACAGGCTGATGCCGCCCAGGACCACCGCGGTGATCGAGTCGAGGTTCTCGGTCTGGCCGGCCTGCGGGTCGCCGACGCCGGTGCGGGCCACCAGCAGCAGCGCCGCGACGCCGTACAGCGCGCCGGCGATCGTGTAGACCGTGATCAGCTGGCGCCGGACGTCGACGCCGGCCAGCCGGACCGCATCGGGGTTGTCGCCGACCGCGTACAGATGGCGCCCGGCGGCGGTGTGGCGCAGCACGTACCAGGCCACCGCGAACAGCACGAGCATCAGCACCGAGCCGTAGGTGACGCGGGTCTGCCCGAGCGGGAAGGTGTCGCCGAGCTTCATCAGCACCGTCGGCAGACCGGTGACGGTCTGCTCCTTCGACGTGATGTGGGTCAGCGCCATCGCGATGTTCAGCGTCCCGAGCGTGACGATGAACGGCGGCAGCTTGGCCAGCGTCACCAGCGAGCCGTTGACCGCGCCGAACAGCGCGCAGACCCCGATCCCGGCGGCGATCGCGAGCCACACCGGCAGCCCGCCGGCCACCGCGAGCTTGGTCATGACGACCGAGCCGAACGCCATGACGGCGCCGTTGGACAGGTCGATCCCGGCGGTCAGGATGATCGCGGACTGGCCCACGGCCAGGGTGCCGACCACCATCACCTGCTGCAGGATCAGGGACATGTTGCCGCCGGTCAGGAACCGGCCGGAGGCGAAGGAGAAGTAGACGCAGGCCAGCAGCAGCGCGCCCAGCGGCCCGAGGGTCGGGACGCGGAGCAGGGCGCTGATCCGGCTGGGGGCCGCCTCCGGTGGGGAGGCGGCGGCGCGCTCAGCCGTCGTGGTGTCCACGGCGCCCGGGGCTTTCACGGAATCCACGGAGTTCATCAGGGAGCTCACGATCCCCAGCAGTTCGACTGGCCGTAGGAGGCGTCCTTGGAGTCCACGCCCGCGGCCGGGGTCGCGGTGATCAGGGACACGCCGGTGTCGGTGTAGCCGCTGGGCTTCTTGCCGGTCTTGGCGAAGGTCATGACCGCGTCCACGCCGAGCGAGGCCATCTTCAGCGGGTACTGCTGGGAGTCGGCGGCGAACTGGCCCTGGGTCAGAGCGCCGACGCCGGTGCAGGAGCCGTCGACGGTGACGATGGTGACCGCCTTGTCCTTCCCGGCGGCCTTGAGCGCCTGGTAGGCCCCCATCGCGGCGGGCTCGTTGATGGTGTAGACGAGGTTGATGTCCGGGGCCTTCTGCAGGCAGTTCTCCATCGCGGTCTGCCCCTTGGCCTGGTCGCCGGAGGTGTCCGCCTCGCAGGCGATCGACGGGTCGCCCTCGGCGATCCCGAAGCCGGCCAGGAAGCCGTTGTGCCGCTGGACGCCGACGTCCACGCCGGGCGTCAGGTCCAAGGTGGCGATCTTCGCGGTCTTGCCCGCCATCCGCACCTTGGCGTACTGGCCGATCAGCTTGCCGGCGGCCAGGTTGTCGGTGGCGAACAGCGCGTCGGCGGAGTTCTGCGGGTCCGGCGGCGTGTCGAGGGCGATGACGACGATGCCCTGCTGGCGGGCGCGCTGAAGGGTCGGCGCGATCGCCTTGGGGTCGCTCGGGGTGATCAGGATGCCCTTCACCCCGGCGGCGATCATGTTCTCGATGGCGGTGACCTGGCCGGCGTTGTCGCCGTCGTAGGCGCCGGCGGCGGTGAGCAGCTTGACGCCGTCCTTGGCGGCCTCGGCCTGCGCGCCCTTCTTCATGGTGACGAAGTACGGGTTGGTCTCGGTCTTGGTGATCAGGCCGACGGTGATCGACCCGGAGCCGCCGGAGCCGGCGGAGCCACCGGCGCTCGACGAGCCGCCGGAGCCGCAGGCGGTCAGGGTGAAGGCGGCGGCGAGCCCGGCTATGGCCAGGGAAGTGATCCGCGATGACATGAGGGGCCTCTTTCGAGTCGGTGTCGGGTCGGTGTGTGGGAACTGATTTCGAGCTGGTTTCGGGAGTCGATGCGGCGCGAGGGCGCGTCGGCATGGCCGGCTGTGTGGGTGGGCCGACCTGCTCTTCTGCAAGGGGGAAACGTTTCCAGCGGGTCACGGGAAACGTTTCCTTGGAAACGTTTCCTGGTACCGTAGGGCCGATGTGACGCGCTGTCCAGGGGTAGGCGAGAATCGGTGTCGATCGTGACTGTTCCGTTTCCGACACCGCCATGGGGCGAGGCAGGGGGAACCGTGGCCGCGGGCCGCCGGGGGAATCGTGGTTAGGCAGTCCGGGGCCGGGCGCGGCGTCACCATGCGCGACGTCGCCGATCGGGCCGGGGTGGGGCTGGCCACCGTGTCCCGGGTGGTGAACGGCGTGCCGGGAGTGGCCCCGGAGCTGGCGGAGAAGGTGCGCCGGGCGGCCCGGGAGCTCGGCTACCGTCACGACGCCACGGCCAGCAGCCTGCGCCGCGCCGACCGCCGGACCGACACGGTCGCGCTGGTCCTGGAAGACGTCGCGAACCCCTTCTCCTCAGCGCTTCAGCGGGCGGTCACCGACGCCGCCGCCGAGCGCGGGATCATGGTGCTGTCCGGCAGCAGCGACGAGAACCCCCACCGCGAGCGGGACCTGGTCGAGACGTTCACCGCGCGCCGCGCCGACGGTCTGATCGTGGTCCCGACCGGCCGGGCCGACGACGCGCTGCGCGCCGCGCAGAGCTTCGGGACGCCGCTGGTCGCGGTGGACCGGATGGTCGACCTGGAGGGCGTGGACACTGTCACCGTCGACAACCGCGAGGGCACCGCGGCGGCGGCCGCGCGGCTGCGGGCCGCCGGTCACCGCCGGGTCGCCTACTTCGGCGACCAGGCGACGATCTGGACCGCCGGCGAGCGCCTGACAGGGTTCTCGGACGTCTTCCCCGCCGACCCTGCGACACCCGTCCGCCGCGGGCTGAGCAGCGTCGAGGCCGCCGAGCGGGCCGCGAACGAGGTGCTGGCCAGCCCCGAGCCGCCGACCGCGTTCGTGTCCGGACAGAACCTGATCACCATCGGCATCCGCCGGGCGCTGCAGGAAGCCGGGCTGGAACGCCGGATCGCGCTGGTCGGGTTCGACGACTTCCCGTTGGCCGATCTGCTGACTCCGGGCGTGTCGGTCATCGCGCAGGACCCGGCGCAGTTGGGGCTGGAGGCCGCGCGGCTGCTGTTCTCGCGGCTCGACGGGCACGAGGGGCCGGCCCGGCATTCGGTGGTGCCGACCCGCTACATCGCTCGGGGGTCCGGGGAGATTCCGGCGCCGGCCGGATAGGCGGCTGGTGTCACCGTGCGGGCGTGACCGGCGGCGCGGCGATCATCTCCTTCAGGCCGGCCTCGATCGGCGTCGGCTGCAGGGCGAAGTGCTCGGCGGCCTGTGCGGAGTCCATGATGAACGGCTTGCGGAACTGGTACTGGGTCTCGCGCATTTCACGGACCAGCGGGTCGCCGAGGCCACCGAGCCAGAGCATCGCGCCGGGCATGGTCGACAAACGCGGCGGCGCTGCCATTCCGTTGAGTTCCGCGGCGCGCTTGGCCAGGTCCCGGATGGAGGCCGGTTCCGGAGTCGGGGTGTGCCAGACGCGGCCCCAGGATCGTTCGTCGTCTGCGACGGCGACGAGCATGCGGGCCACGTCGCCGGCGTAGGTCCAGCTGTGCGGGGCGTCCAGGTCGGCCGGGACGGCCGCGCGCTTGCCGGCCAGCACCTTCGGCAGCACGCCGATGCTGAACAGGGTCTGGGTTCCGGCGCCGAGGTAGTCCGAGGAGCGGATCTCGGCGGTGCGGATGTCACCGGCCTTGTGCGCGGCCAGGGCTTCCTCCCACATCTGGGCTCTGACCCGGGCCTTGGTTCCCACGGGCCGCAGCGGATGCTGCTCGGTCATGGGGCCGGACGGCGGGCCGTAGACGTAGAGGTTGCCGGTGGTGATCAGCACGGCGCCGCTGGTCCGGGCGGCGTGCAGGAAGGCGGCGGCCATCGGCGGCCAGTCGGTCGGCCAGCGGTTGTAGGGCGGGTTGGCGCAGTTGTAGAGCGCGGTCGCGCCGACGCAGGCCTCGGCGAGCGCCCCGGCGTCCGAGGCGTCGGCGGCGATGCGCTCGACCCCGGGGAGGTCGGGGCCGGTGCCGCGGCGCGTGATGATGCGGACGCGGTCGCCCCGGTCTGCGAGGAGGGTGGCGGTGGCCGTGCCGACGGGGCCGGCACCGACGATGACGTGGAAGGACATGAGTATCTCCAACGTTGAGTGTACGGCGTTCTTGTGAGAGAACGGTGTTCTCGCTTTCTATTGTGCCCCGATCGCGCGCCGTGTCAAGAACAGTGTTCTCTCACCGGTCGGGCGTTCTCTGTTGTGCAAGAATGGGCACCATGTCGGTGCCTTCACTGCGTGCACGCGTCCGTGCCGAGACGGTCGAGCAGATCCGGGAGATCGCCAAGCGGCATCTGGCCGCCGAGGGCGCGAACCTGTCGCTGCGGGCCGTGGCCAGGGACGCGGGGCTGGTCCCGTCGGCGCTGTACCGGTACTTCCCGAGCCGCGACGCGCTGCTGACGGCGCTGATCACGGATGCGTACACGTCCCTGGCCGCCGAAGCGAAGGCCGCCGAGGCCGCGGTCCCCCGCGCTGACCTGCCGGGACGGCTGCTCGCGTTAGCGAACGGCGTGCGGACGTGGGCGCTGGCGAACCCGGCCGAGTACGCGCTGATCTACGGCAGCCCGGTACCCGGCTACGCAGCGCCGCCGGAGACCACCGGCCCGGCGGCCGAGGTGGTGGTGACGATCGTCGGAATCCTGACCGACGCCGCGGTGCGAGGGCTCCGCCCGCCGCTGCCTCCCCGGCCGCTGCCGGAGGCGACGAGCGCGGAGCTGCGCGCGCTGATCGACCGGGTGCCGGGACCCGTGCCGAAGCTGGCCGCCGACACGACGCCCGAGGCGGTGATCGCAATGGCCTTCACCCTGTGGACGCAGCTGTTCGGCCTGGTGACGTTCGAGGTGTTCGGCCGGCTGGACGGCATGATCGATGCGCGGGAGGCCTACTTCGAGCACCAGGTGCTGGTGATGGCCGACCTCGCCGGACTCCACTCGGCGGCGACCTCGACCAGGGCCCGAGCCAGCGCGATGGGGTGATCGCGCGCGATGAGATGCCCGGCGCCGGGGACGAGACGGACCTCGGCATGCGGAGCCAGACCTGTCAGCCGGTCGATGTCCTCGGCGGTGAGCGAGGAGCCGGTATCGCCGTGGACGAGCAGGAACGGCAGGCCGAGCTCCGCGGTGATCTGCTCCAGGCGCGGAACCTGCGTGAGGATGTCCTCGACGATCTCGGTGAAGCGGCCGAGTAATCCGCCGGCGGACAGAAAGCCGCGGACCCTGTCGGGGTTCAGACACGGCACGACGTCCACCAGCACCAGGCCCGCCACCCTCGCGCGCACCGCTGGATCGGCCAGAGCGGCAACGGCGGCGAGGCCGCCGAGCGAGGCGCCGACGATCACGCATCCCGACGGCTCGGCACGCACCATCGCGGCCACGTCATCGGCGCAGGCTGCGAGCGCGTCCACCGAGCCGCCGCCGTCGCCGTGGCCCCGCTGGTCGTAGGCCACGCACCGGAAGCCGTCGGCGACGAGGAGCTCGGCGACCGGTCTCCACACCTGGCGCCGTTCGCCACCGGCGTGCAGGAGGAGAACGGCCGGTCCGGCGCCGCTCTCCTCCCCTCGCAGGACCACGTCAGGACGAGCGATGCTCCGCGCTCGCGGGGCTGCCGGTTCGATCACAGACCTCAGAGTGCTTCAACGATGGTCGCGTTGGCCAGTCCCCCGGCCTCGCACATCGTCTGCAGCCCGTACCTCACGCCACGGCGGCGCATCTCGTGCACGAGCGTCGTCATGATGCGCGCGCCGCTGGCACCGAGGGGGTGCCCCAGGGCGACGGCGCCGCCGTTGACGTTCACCTTCGCCAGGTCGGCGCCGGTTTCGGCCTGCCAGGCCAGGACCACGGAGGCGAAGGCCTCGTTGACTTCGATCAGGCCCATGTCCGCCAGCTCCAGGCCGGCCCGGCGCAGGACCTTCTCGGTGGCCGGGATGACGCCGGTGAGCATCATGATCGGGTCGTCGCCCACCACGGCGAAGCTGTGCAGGCGTGCCAGCGGCGTCAGTCCGAGGCGCTCGGCACTCTCGCGGCTGGCGATGAGGAGCGCGGCGGCGCCGTCGTTGATCGGGCTGCTGTTGCCGGCGGTCACCGACCAGTCGATCTGCGGGAAGCGCTCGGCGTAGGCCGGGTCCTCGAACGCCGTGCGCAGTCCGGCGAGGACTTCGGGAGTCGTCGTGGGGCGGACCGACTCGTCCGTGGTGACCAGCCCGGCTTCGGTCGGGATCGGGACGATCTCGTCGGCGAAGCGTCCCGCGGCGTGCGCGGCTGCCGCGCGGCGGTGTGACTCGGCCGAGAACTCGTCGAGCTGCTCGCGGCTCAGGCCCCACTTCGCGGCGATCAGCTCGGCGCTGATGCCCTGCGGGACCAGGCCTTCGGGGTAGCGGGCCGCGACGCCGGGACCGAAGGGGTCCTCGCCGGCCGCGTTGGACCACATCGGGACGCGGCTCATCGACTCGACGCCGCAGGCCACGACCAGGTCGTAGGCCCCGGCGATGACGCCCTGCGCGGCGAAGCTGACAGCCTGCTGCGACGAGCCGCACTGGCGGTCGACGGTCACGGCCGGCACCGTCTCCGGGAGCCCGGCGGCCAGCCAGGCGTTGCGCGTGGTGTTCATCGCCTGCTCGCCGACCTGGTCGACGCAGCCCCCGATGACGTCCTCCACCAGCGCCGGGTCGACGCCGGTGCGCTCGACGAGGGCGCGCAGGGTGTGCGCGAGGAGGTCGACGGGATGGACGCCGGACAGGGCGCCGCCGGGCTTGCCCTTGCCGATCGGGGTGCGGACCGCCCCGACTAAGACCGCGTCGCGTGGAATCACCATGTTCCGCTCCCCTTCCACCTGGCTTTTGTCAACCATAGTTAGAAGCGTAGAGGCTGGCTATGCCCAGCTCAAGCCAAGGTAAGGTAGGTCACATGCCGATGCAGCTCGAACCCGTCCTTGCCGACCGCGACCGCTGGAAAGCCGAGCGCTGCTCGATCGACAAAGCCATCAGCGCGATCGGCACCCGCTCGGCGATCCTGCTCCTGCGCGAGGCGTACTACGGCACGACACGCTTCGACGACTTCGCGCGCCGCGTCGGCGTGACGGAGGCGGTGGCGGCGGCGCGGCTCAAGGAGCTGACAGGGCTCGGCGTGCTGGCCAAGCAGCCTTACCGCGAGCCAGGGCAGCGGACGCGGTACGAGTACGTCCTGACACAGATGGGACGCGACCTGCTGCCGGTCGTGCTCGGGCTGATGCAGTGGGGCGACAAGTACCTGCAGGACGACGACGGCCCACTGGCGGTGGTGGACGCCGAGAACGGCTCACCCGTGGTCGTGCGGATGCAGAACGCTGATGGAGAGGACGTCGCGCTCGACGACATGCGGCTGGCAGTGCGGCGATAGCACCGGCGAAACGGCAGGCCCCTGACTGGCGTGCCGACCGGCCGGTGGGGAATGCTTCCGCCGTGGATGACGCGGTTGGCGATGCGGTGGAAGAGGCCCTGAAGCCCGACACCGCCGAGGATCTGGCCGGCTGGCTGGCCGAGGGGTACGCGCAGCTTGCCAAGGTGCGGTTCGGGCCCCGTCGCTATGTGGCCAAGGACATCGATGCCTTCATCACCGAGGTGAGGGCCCGGCTGGGACGCGGCGAGCTCCCCGAACCGGCCTGGGTCCGCACGGCGAAGTTCCAGACCACCACCGACCACCGCGGCGGGTACGAGCTGCGCCCCGTCGATGAGCTCCTGGCCGAACTGCAGGCGCGGTTGCGAGTAGCCCTCGGCGGAAAGGCCCTGGAACCCGACGTGATCGAGCGCATCATGCGGGTCGAGCACGCCCAGTTCAAACGGAGCTGGAACGGCTACGACTACCTGGAAGTCGACACCTTCCTCGAGGAGGTGATCGACGCGCTGTCGGACGGCGGGGAACCCGGCGCGGCACCGGCGTTCGCCGTCCGCCGGCGCGGGTACGACCGGCAGGACGTGGACGCCTTCGTCCAGGAAGAGGGCTTCACCGCAGAAGCTGCCGCACCCGAGCCGCCTCCCGAGTGAGGTATTCGACCTCTTGCACGCTGGCCGCGCCGCGCGCGGCCTTGGCGTACAGCTCGGCGGCCGACGCGAGGTCCCCGGCCCGCTCGTGCAGATACGCCGCCACCGCGTCATAGCGCGGCACGTCCGCGTCCACCTCGGCGAGCGCCGCGAGACCCGCGTGCGCGCCGTCGGCCTCCCCGACGGCGACCGCGCGGTTGAGGCGCACCACCGGGCTGCCGGTGAGGGCCAGCAGCTCGTCGTACCACTCCACGATCTGGACCCAGTCGGTCTCGGCGACCTTCTGCGCGTCGGCGTGCAGCGCCGCGATGGCCGCCTGCGCCTGGTACTCGCCGAGGCGGTCGCGGGCCAGCGCCGTCTGCAGGATCGCCACGCCTTCGGCGATCAGCGCGGTGTCCCAGCGCGAGCGGTCCTGCTCGGCCAGCGGCACCAGGCGCCCGCCGGGGCCGGTGCGGGACTCGCGGCGCGCGTGGTGCAGCAGCATCAGGGCCAGCAGGCCGGCGACTTCGGGCTCGTTGTCGGTCAGGGCCACGAGCTGGCGGGTCAAGCGGATCGCCTCGGCGGCCAGGTCCACGTCGCCGCCGTACCCCTCGTTGAAGACCAGGTAGAGCACGCGCAGCACAGTGGCCAGGTCGCCGTGCCGGTCCAGCGGCAGCCCTTCGATCTTGCGCTTGGCGCGGACGATCCGCTGCGCCATCGTCGCCTCGGGGACCAGGCAGGCCTGGGCGATCTGCCGGGTGGTCAGGCCGCCGACGGCGCGCAGGGTCAGGGCGACGGCGGCGGCCGAGGGCAGCGAGGGGTGTGCGCACAGGAAGTACAGGCGCAGCGTGTCATCGCTGTTCGGGGCCTGACCGGCCGGCGGCTCGGCGTCGACGGCCAGCTCGCGCCGCTGGCGGGAGGTCTCGGAGCGCGCCGCGTCGACGAACTTGTGCCACGCGGCGGCGACCAGCCAGCCCTTCGGGTCGCGCGGCGGGTCGTCGGGCCAGGCCTGCAACGCCCGGATCAGGGCCTCCTGGACGGCGTCCTCGGCCGAGGCGAAGTCCGCTCCGCGCCGGACGAGGACGCCGATCACCGCCGGGACCAGGTCGCGGATCCGGGCCTCGGTGAGTGCGTCGAGCTCGCTCACTCGGTGGCCTTGGGCGCCTCGGCACCGAGGAAGGGCCGCACTTCCAGCCACTCGTACAGCGGTTCCCCACCGGGGCCGGGCACGGCGGACAGCTCGCCGGCGATCTCGACCGCGCGGTCCCAGGAGTCGACGTCGATGATGTACCAGCCGGCGATCAGGTCCTTGGTCTCGGCGAAGGGCCCGTCGGTCACCGGCGGCTCGCCCTGGCCGCCGTAGCGGATGAACGCGCCTTCGGCAGACAGCGCCTGCATGTCGACGAACTCGCCGGTCTCCTCCAGCCGGGAGGCGAAGTCGCGCATGAACTGGACGTGCGCGTCGACCTCCTCGGGCGTCCACTGGTCCATCGGCGGGAAGTCGACGGCCGGGGTCGGGCCGCCGCGGTAGTGCTTGAGAAGCAGGTACTTCATGGTGGTTCTCCTTCGTTCTGGATTCTCGACGGTTCGGCGTTCCCGACGGTCAGGCGTTCGCCCCGGCCTCAGCCGTCTTGCTTCGCACCGAGGTCCTCGGCCAGCTCGACGATGATCCCCTCCGGGCCCCGCAGGAAGCACATGAGGTAGGCGTCCTGGTAGTTCTCGACCGTCCCGACCGTCCCATAGCCCTGGCCGCGCAGCTCGGTGAGCAGGCCGGTCAGGTCCTCCACCTCGAAGGCGATGTGGATCAGGCCCAGCCGGTTGGCCGCCGGGGCGTGCGGGCCGTGCTCGTCGGGGGCGGCGAGGTGCTTGACCAGCTCGATCTGGCTGTGGCCGTCGGGGGTGCGGAGGAAGACGACGTCGGACATCGGGTCGTCCAGCCCGATGACGCGGCCCACCAGGGGACCGCCGACCTTCGCCTCGCCGACCGGCTCCATCCCGAGGGTCGAGAAGAACCGCTTGGCGGCGTCCATGTCCTCGACGTTGATGCTGACGTGGTCCATGCGGCGGATCTTCGGCATGAGTGGCTCTCCTTCAGGCGTTGCGCGACCGGTGCGGCCGCTCGTACCCCTGGGACGGAGCCGACTCGGCGTTCTCGACACGCCTTCGGGGAACCACTGTTTCAGCGCTTGAACGCCACGCCGCCTTCCAGCCAGATCGTCTCCCAGTCCGCGCGCACCTCGCCGTCGGGCCGCCACAGCGGCAGCTGCACCACGCCCGGCTCGACGAGCTCGAAGTCGCCGAACAGCGCCTCGATCTCCGCATGGCCGCGGACCACGACCCGCGACTTCGCGTTGTCCCAGCCTTTACGGGCAGCGGCGGAGACCTCGGGCTGGCCGCCGTCGGTGCCGTGCGAGATCACCAGGGCGCTGCCGGGGGCCAGGGCGTCGCGGAAGGCGGCGACGATGCCGGGGGCGTCCTCGTCGTGCGCGACGAAGTGCAGGAGCGCGACCATCAGGACCGCGACCGGCCGGTCGAAGTCGAGCAGCTCCAGGACCTGCGGATTCTCCAGGATCGTCTTCGGCTCGCGGACGTCGGCGAGCACCACGGCGGTGCGGCTCTCGTCCCCGGCGAGCAGGGCCCGGGAGTGGACGGCGACGATCGGGTCGTAGTCGACGTAGGCGATCCGGGCGTCGGGCTGGATCGCGCGCGCCACCTCGCCGGTGTTGCCCTCGCCGGGCAGGCCGGTGCCGATGTCCAGGAACTGGGTGATGCCGGAGCTCGCGAGATGGCGCACGGCACGGCCGAGGAAGGCCCGGTTCTCCAGCACCATGGCCCGCGCGGCGGGCGCGGCCTGCATCGCGACCTCGGCGGCCCGGCGGTCGACCTCGAAGTGGTTCTTGCCGCCGAGCATGTAGTCGTACATGCGCGCGGGATGCGGCTTGGTCTGGTCGATCTCCGGCGGCAGCCAGTCCGGCAGCAGCGGTCCGGCGTCCGGACCCAGGTCGTCGGTCATGCGGGGTGGCCCTCCCAGGGTGGCGGCGGGGTGGCTGCGGGTTCGCGGGGTCGGTGTGTGGTTTCGGTGTGGTTTCCGTGTCGGTGTGGTTTCGGCGTCGTTAGGCGTGGTCGCGCTCGGGCGTGGTGCAGGGTGGCCGAGCGTCGCCGGGTGTGGCCCGGCGTGGATTTCGCCGTGGTTTTTGTTGCGGCGTAAGACTATCCGATCGTCGTCGAGGCCTGACATGGCTGGCCCGGCGCCGTGCGGCCCGGGCTTGAGGTTCGGCCGGTGGCGGCCCGAGCAGTGGCGATGTCCAATGGCCGCACCAGGCGATCTTCGCAGCGAACGCGCGTTCGAGGAGGAATTCGGTGGACATCGTGGTGTTCGGCGCGACCGGCATGATGGGCTCCAGGATCGTCGCGGAGGCGGCGTCCCGGGGCCACGCGGTGACCGCGGTGTCGCGGTCGGGGCAGCTGCCGGAGGGGGTCGACGGCCAGGTCACCCCGGCAGTGGGCGACGCGAAGGATCCAGCGCGGGTCGCCGAGCTGGTCAAGGGTGCCGGCGTGGTGGCCGGCGCCCTGGTCGGCCCGCGCGACGGGACCGATCCGCGTGAGCCGTTCCTCCAGCTCTACACCGACTTCCTGTCCGGCGTCCGCGACGGCGGCGCGCCCCGCACGGTGATCGTCGGCGGCGCCGGCACCCTGCTGGTCGCGCCGGGCACCCGGCTGGTCGACCTGCCCGACTTCCCGGAGGCGTACAAGCCCGAGGCGCTGGCGCACGGGGCCTTGCTGGACATGCTGCGCGCCGGCACGGCCCTGCCGACGTGGACGTACATCTCCCCCGCGCCGGAGGTCGGCCCCGGTGAGCGCACCGGCAGCTTCCGGCTCGGAGTCGGCGACGATCTCCTGCCGGGCGCGGGCCGGATCAGCGCCGAGGACTACGCGATCGCGTTCGTGGACGAGCTGGAGACGGGAGCGTATCCACGCCGGCGGCTGTCTGTGGCCCAGGCGATCGCCCAGACGGCGTAGGCCGGGAACCGATCACGGCGGCAGCCGCGCACACCACGGCGCACAGGGCGAAGAACACGCCGGTCCCCCACGCCTCGGCCACGATGCCGACCAGCGGGAACAGCAGAGGGCTGAGACCGAGCGTGCACAGGGTGGTCACCGAGGTGACGCGGCCGAGGAACTGCGGAGCGGCGGCTGTTTGCAGGCGTGCGTTGGCGACCACCGTGGTCACACCGGTGGTCGCGCCAAGGGCTGCGGAGATCGCCACCGCGCCGGGGCGGCCGAACGCGCCCCAGACGAGCAGCAACGCCGCGGTGAGCGCGAGCGAACCGGACACCAGCAGGCGCGGACGCTCGGTCATCCTCTCTGCGAGCGCCGCCATACCTCCCGCGACCGCCGCGATCGCCGCGCCGCCGACGCTGAAGGCGCCGAGGATCCAGCCCGCGGTCGTGCTGCTCCAGTGGCGCTCGGCGACGAGCATGACCACGGCGACGGCGATCGGGCCGCTGAAGCACAGTTCGCTGAGGCCGATGACGATCACCAGGCGGCGCAGTTCGGTGTGGTGGCGGACGTATCGCAGGCCTTCGTGGAACTGCTCGCGCAGGCTTTGGCTCGTTTCGGGTGCGGGCCTGGCAGCGGCACGAGGTATTCGCAGCGTCACCAGGCCCAGCAGCGACGCCCCGAACAGCGCCCCGGCCGTCAGGAACGAGGCGGACGCGCCGCCGATGCCGAGCACGACCCCCGCCACCACCGGCCCGGCCAGGTTGGCGGCTCGCACGGCCAGAACCCGCATTCCCTGCACGCGCGCCAACTGAGCCGTCGCGACCAGCACCGGCGGAAGGGCCCCGACGGCCGGCATGAACAGCGCGTCGACGGTGCCGAACCCGACGGCGAGCGCTGCCAGCACTCCCAGGTGCGCCTTGCCGACCACCGCGAGCGCCGCTCCCACCACCAGGACACAGCGCACGAGATCGCTGCCGATCAGCACGCGCCGCGGCCCGAACCGATCCGCGACGACTCCGCCGCCGAGCATGAGCAGCGCCCGCGGCACGGCTCCCACGGCGAGCACGATCCCGGCCGCCGCCGGTCCGAGCGAGCGCGAGGCCGCCCACGCCAGGGTGACGAAGTAGACGGAGTCGCCGCTCACCGAGCAGGTGTAGGCCGTGATCCAGCGCAGCACGGCGCCGCCGGCCATCAGCGTTCCCGCGGCGGCGGCAGGGCGTGGAGGTGGATCGAGATCGGCTGCGCGCCGTCTTCGCCGGGCAGGTCGCGGTAGCGGTCGATGACCGCGACGAGGTCGCGCTTGAGCTCGGTGAGCCGGGCCGGGGTGAGGCACAGGGAGCGTTCGCTGGTCATGGTGACGTTCAGCCAGTCCCGGCTCAGGCCCGGCACCTCGGCGGCGTAGCGCCGCAGGGCGTCGCCGTAGGCGAGCAGGGTCGAGTGCAGGTAGGCGCGGTTGTCCTCCTGCGCTTCGGCTTCGCCGCTGTCGCGCGTGGCAGGGTCGTGATAGAGCGCCTGCCGGGTGACGCGCCACCACCGGTCGCGCCGCGTGCCCCGCTCGACGTCCTCCTCGATCAGCCCGCCTCCGGCGAGCTTGCGCAGGTGGTAGCTCACGGCGCCGGAGTCGAGCTCGAAGTGTGCGGCAAGCCGCCGCCCCGTGGCGGGCCCGCGATCGCGCAGGTAGTGCAGGAAGCTCAGGCGCATCGGGTGCGCCAGGACCCGCAGCGCCGCGGTGTCGAGGACGACGCCGCGCTCCGGGTGCGGGGCCAGCGGGTCCGGGGTCGGGGTCGTGGGTTCGGCTGCCATGGACGGCACGATAGGAGGCGGACAGCCCTTTGCGAACCCCCGTTCGCGAAGAAGTGTTCGCCTTTCCCGGGCCGAGCGGTATTCCGGCGCGCGCCGAGTGGTCGATCCCCTACCGCTTGATCCCCACCGCCGCATGCCCGTAGTCCAGCGACCGCTCCTCGTCGCTGAGCTCCCGGTCCGGCCGCCAGCCCGGAATGATCACCACGCCCGGGTCCAGCAGCTCGGTGCCCTCGAAGAACCGCTCGATCTCCTCGCGGTCGCGCAGCACCAGCTGGGAGGTGGCGTTGTTCCAGCCGGAGCGGGCCGCGCCGAACTTGCCGGGCTCGTGGCCCTCGGAGGCGTGCGAGACGACCAGGGCGCTGCCCGGCGCCAGGGCGTCGACGAACTGCGCGGCGATGCCGTGGGCGTCCTCGGCGTCGGAGACGAAGTGCAGCAGGGCGACCATCAGGACCGCGATGGGCTTGTCGAAGTCCAGGATCGCGTGGACGGTGCCGTTGTCCAGGATGGTCTTCGGCTCGCGGACGTCGGCCTGGACGATCGCGGTCAGAGCCGGGTCGGCGCCGGAGAGCAGGGCCCGCGAGTGCGCGGAGACGATCGGGTCGTAGTCCACGTACACCACCCGGGCATCGGGCTGGACGGCGCGCGCCACCTCGCCGGTGTTGCCCGGACCGGGAATGCCGGTGCCGATGTCCAGGAACTGCGTGATGCCGGCCTCGGCGAGGTGGCGAACCGCCCGGCCGAGGAACGCGCGGTTGACGCGCGCCATGCCCCGCAGCTCCGGCATGAGGTTCAGGGCCATCTCGGCGGCCTCGCGATCGACGTCGAAGTTGTCCTTGCCGCCGAGCAGGTAGTCGTAGATGCGCGCCGGGTGCGCCTTGCTACGGTCGATCTCCGGGGGCTCCCACTGCGGCAGGAGCGCGGCGCCGTCCTCGTTGATCGACTCGTCGGTCATCTTCGACCCCTTCGGTGGGCACTGCGCGGTGGGCGTCCCGCGTGTGGATCAGATTAGCCGATGATCGTCGAGCGTTGACACTGAGCACGCCGGGAGGAGCGCGGGCGGGCGCCGGCGGAGCGCCGCTTCGGCAAACCCGGGGTCTTGTAACGCCGGACATCTCCCGCTAACGTTCCGCGCACACCTCTGCAACGTTGCAAAGCTATCGGCACCCTCGCCGTTGCAACGTTGCAGAATCCAGCGATCGAGGAGAATTCCATGATCCGGAGCAGACCACTCAGCAGGATCCGGCGGCAGCTCGGCCGGGCCGGGAAGGCAGCCGCCGCCGGGTTGCTGCTGGCGGGCTCGGTCACCGTCGGGGCGGTGGTCACCGCGACGCCCGCGGCGGCCACCGCGATGCCGACCACCGGTGTCCTGTACGCGCCGAACCTGTCCGCCAACCCGAACGAGGACGCCAGCTATCCGCGGGTGATCCGCCTGGCGAACAGCGGGTCCGCCAACGGCGAGCTGCTCGCCACCTTCGCCCATTCCGGGGTGGGGTCGCAGAAGGCGAACTTCCCCGTCTACCGCTCGAACGACGACGGCCACACCTGGTCGGCCTCACCCATCGGCACCGTCACCGACACCGTGCACGGCTGGGATCTGGACGGCCCGACGCTGTTCGAGCTGCCGCGCGCCGAGGGCTCGCTGCCGGCCGGGACGCTGCTGGCCTCGGGCACGGCGTGGAACCACGGGGACTACACGCAGCAGGCCGTCGAGGTGTTCGCCAGCACCGACCACGGCGCGACGTGGAGCTATCGCAGCTCCTGCACATCGGAGTCGGGGACGGCGAACACGCAGGGCCACGGCATCTGGGAGCCGGAGTTCGCGGTGGCCGGCAACGGCGACCTGGTGTGTTACTTCTCCGACGAGCGGCCCTCGGCCAACGGCTACAACCAGGTGCTGGCGCACGTCGTGAGCACCGACGGCGGGGCGAGCTGGGGCTCGGAGGTCTACGACGTCGCCGTGCAGGACAACGTGCAGCGGCCGGGTATGACCACGGTCGTCAAGCTGCCCAACGGCACGTACGGCATGACGTACGAGGACTGCAAGGCCGGCTTCGATCCGGACTCCGCGTGCTCGGTCTACTTCAAGACCTCGCCGGACGGTGAGAACTGGACCCCCGCCTCGGGCCTGGGCAACCTCGTGCAGACCTCCGACGGACGCCACTTCCTGCACACGCCGGGCCTGGCCTGGTCGCCGATCGGCGGACCGAACGGGACGCTGCTCGTCTCGGGCCAGCGGGTCGTCTCCGGAAACGACGGAGCGATCACCGTGCAGGCCGAGTCCGGGACCGTGTTGATGGCCAACACCAATCTCGGCGCGGGAACCTGGACCGAGACGACGGCCCCGGTGAACACCAACCCCACCGGCGGCTACGACAGCGCAGAGACGGCGTGCGCCGGGTACAGCTCCCCGATCCTGCCGTCGGTCTCCGGCTCGACGATCCTCTACCTCGCCGGCACGCACCTGAGCAACGGCAAGTGCGAGGTCCAGTTCGGCTACGACGTGGCTCCCGGCCCGACCGGCGCGGTCAAGGGCCCCGGCACGACGAACAAGTGCATGGACGTGAACACCAACACGTCCACGGACCTGAACACCGTGCAGCTCTGGGACTGCGGCGGCGTGCCCGGCCAGCAGTGGTCGGTCGAGCCCGACGGCACCGTGCGCGCCTTCGGCAGCTGCCTGGACATCGACGGCAACGGCACGGCCGACTTCACCAAGGTCGAGCTCTTCCACTGCGACAACGCCGGCGGCCAGCAGTGGCGTGAGCAGGCCAACGGATCGCTGCTCAACCCGCAGTCCGGACGCTGCCTGGACGACCCGCAGGCCAACACCGCCAACGGGACGCAACTGCAGATCTACGACTGCAACGGCCTGTCGACGCAGCAGTGGAACATGCCCGGTGCCCCGACCGCGGCGATCACCGGTCCGGGGTCGACGAACAAGTGCGTCGATGACAACACGAACACTCCGACCAACGGCAACGCCGTGCAGCTCTGGGACTGCAACGGGGTCCCCGGGCAGCAGTGGGCGATGCAGGCGGACGGGACGGTTCGCGCCTACGGCAAGTGCCTGAACATCATCGGGAACGGCACGGCGAACTTCACCAAGGTGGAACTGAACGACTGCAGCGGCAGCGGTGGGCAGAAGTGGACTCCGCAGGCGAACGGATCGCTGCTGAACCCGCAGTCCGGGCGGTGCCTGGACGATCCGCAGGGCATCACGGCCAACGGAACGCAGCTGCAGATCTACGACTGCAACGGTCTGTCGACGCAGCAGTGGACGACCGCGGTCTGACGGTTACCGGCTGGCTGGAGGCACGGGCAGGACTCGCCCGCACGCACCATCAGCGTCACCAGCCACCAGGACCACTGGCGGCACTGGCGGCACTGGCGGCACTGGCGGCACCAGACAAAAGCACCACCAGTACCACCAGCACCAAAGCGGTCGCCGAATCCGGCGAGCGCCCCCAAGACCGTCGCATGACGGCCGGCCGGCCCGCGCGTCGAGCGGGACCGAACCGTGATGTTCACACTCTTGCAACGTTGCAGCGGACCGGGTTACGGTTCTCTGCAACGTTGCAGAGCCAGCAGACCCCAGCATTCCCGCTGGTCACCGGGCTGAGCCACCGAGCTCGACAGATCGATTCACGACAGAGAGCAGGAACGACGATGCGTACTTCCCACGGTGGCGGCGGCCTGGCCCGCCGCGCGATCACCGGCCGCGGCGGCCGCCGGCTGGCCGGCCTGACGGCCGCGGCCCTGGTCGCGGTCTCGGCGGCGGCGTGCGGCAGCTCCGGATCCGGCGCGCAGCCGGCACCGGCCGCCGCCGGCGCCTCCTCCGGAGCGGCGGCCGGTGCCGGCTGCGCGGCCGGCGCCACCCCGCTGACCTTCTGGGGCTGGTCGGCCGGCTACGACCTGGTGGTCAAGGAGTTCAACAAGACCCACCCGGACATCTGCGTGAAGCTGCAGAACGCCGGGGCGACCACCGCCGAGTACGTGAAGCTCAACGACGTCCTGAAGGCCGGCAACGGAGCCCCCGACGTCGCGCAGCTGGAGTACTTCGAGGTCCCCTCGTTCGAGATCACGCACAGCCTCCTCGACCTGGCGCAGTACGGCGTCAGCTCCTCGAAGCCCGACATCGCGCCGGCGGCCTGGTCCCAGGTGAGCCAGGGCTCGGCGCTGTACGCGATGCCGGTCGACCTCGGACCGCTCGCGCTGTACTACAACTCCAAGCAGTTCTCGGCCGCCGGGTTGACCGTCCCGACGACCTGGGACCAGTTCTCGGCCGCCGCCGACAAGCTGCACGGCGCGGACCCGAAGGCCGCGATCACCAACTTCGACCCGGAGAGCACGCAGGACGTGCTCGCCCTGATGCAGCAGTACGGCGCCTTCCCGTTCACCTACAGCGGCGGCCAGAGCCTGGGCATCGACTTCACCGGCGCCGCGCAGACCGCCTTCGCGAACTACTGGCAGGGCCTGATCGACAAGCACGAGGTCACCACGGCCGCCGACTTCTCGCCGGCGCAGTGGTCGAACCTCGACTCCGGGGCCGACGCCGCACGGCTGAGCCCGGCGTGGGGCCCGGTCGGCATGCAGCTGAGCATCAAGAACACGATCGGCGACTGGCGCGCGGCGCCGATGCCGCAGGCGCAGGCCGGGCAGAACCTGGCCGGCAACTGGGGCGGCTCGACGCTCGCGGTGGTCAAGGGCTCCAAGCACGCCAAGCAGGCCGCCGAGTTCGCGCAGTGGTTCGGCGGCTCGGCCGACGCCTGGAAGATCCTCAGCGGACCGGTCGCCGGCGCGTTCCCCGGCTACGTGCCGCTGCTGAACGACCCGGCCTTCCAGAGCACGACGCTGCCGATCTCGGCCGACTCCAAGTCGAACGCCGTGTTCGCCGACGCCGCGCAGCACCTGGCCCAGACCCAGTGGCCGCCGATCATGACCGCCGCGCTGACCCAGTGGACCTCCACGTTCGCCGGCGTGACCAAGGGCACGGAGACGCTTCCGCAGGCCTTCCAGACCTTCCAGAAGCAGATGACCGACTACGCCAAGGCGCAGGGGTTCACCGTCACCAACGGCTGAGGCGCGCGCCAAGGCGCCCGTCGGCATCGAAGAAGAGAGTGCGAAGACGTGAGCGAGACGAGCGGATTGATGGCGGTGACGCAGCCGTCGGCGGTGCCCGAACCCGCGGTGCCGAAGGGAGGGATGCCGGCCCAGCGGCCCACCCGCCGCCGCCGGGCACGCGGCCGGCAATGGCCCGGCGCCGTGTTCGTCGCCCCGCACCTGGCGATCCTGACCCTGTTCATGATCGTCCCGACCGGCTACGCGGTCTACGACAGCCTGTTCACCAGCAAGCTGGTCGGCGGCACGCGCTTCTCGGGGCTGGAGAACTACCGCACCGTCCTGAGCTCCTCGGAGTTCTGGGGCGGCGTGTGGCGGGTCCTGCTGTTCGCGGTGGTGCAGGTGCCCCTGACCCTCGCCATCGCGTTCTTCTTCGCAGCGATCTTCGACGCCGGGGTGGTGCGGTTCGGCAAGTTCTTCCGGACCGTGTTCTTCATCCCGTTCGCGGTCCCCGGCGTGGTCGCGGCCGTGATGTGGTCGTTCCTGCTGCTGCCGGGGTTCGGTCCGTACTCCCGGACCCTGAGCTCGCTCGGGTTCGGCCACGTCGACTTCTTCTCGGCGAAGCTGATCCTGCCGACCATCGTCCTGATCGTGATCTGGGAGTGGACCGGCTACAACATGACGATCCTGTACGCGTCGCTGAAGTCCATCCCGCGCGATGTGACCGAGGCGGCGGTGATCGACGGCGCACCGCTGCGCACCATCATCCTGAAGATGAAGCTGCCGATGGTCCGCCCGACGATCGTGATGCTGGTGTTCATCAACATGGTCGGCGCGCTCCAGCTGTTCACGGAGCCCTCGATCCTGTCGTCCTTCCAGCCCCAGGCCGTCTCCTACGGGTTCACCCCGACGCTGTACGTCTACAACACGGCGGTCGGCAGCAGCGAGTACAACCTCGGCGCCGCCGCGGCCGTGGTCCTCGCGCTGATCATCGGCCTGATCTCGCTCGGCGCCTTCGCGGTCCGGCGCAGGAACGGAGAATTCAGGTGAAGCACGGTATTCAGGTGAAGCATGCCACTGACGAAGGCGCCGTCCCGGTCCGGCTCTACGGACTGCGCCGAGGCACGACGACCGTCCTGACCCTGATCTGCGCGGGCTTCGCGGTGTTCATCCTGGCGCCGCTGGTCTGGCTGCTGATCAACGCCACCAAGACACAGCAGGGCGTCTACTCCGGACCCGGGTTCTGGTTCAGCCGGCCCTTCCGGCTGTTCCAGAACCTGGCCGACCTCGGCAAGGACATCAGCGGTGCCGGCGTGTACCTGCACTGGATGCAGAACACGCTGGTGTACGCCCTCGCCGGGGCCGTCGGCGCGACCGCGCTGTCGGCGCTGGCCGGCTACGGGTTCTCCCGGTTCCGGTTCCGCGGCGCGAACTCGCTGTTCTACCTGGTCATGGCCACGCTGCTGGTCCCGATCACGGCGCTGGCGCTGCCGCTGTTCCTGGTCTATTCCAAGGTCGGGCTGGTCAACTCCGTCTGGGGCATGATCCTGCCGAGCATGGTCTCGCCGGTCGGCATCTACCTGATGCGCACGTTCATCGACGCCTCGGTACCGCAGGACATGATCTCCGCCGCGCGCATCGACGGGGCCGGAGAGCTGCGCGTCTTCTTCCGGATCGCGCTGCCGCTGACCATGCCGGGCCTGGTCACGGTGCTGCTGTTGAGCGTCGTGGCGATCTGGAACAACTACTTCCTGCCGCTGATCATCTTCAGCCGCAACGACCTGTACCCGCTGACCGTCGGCCTGTCCTCGCTGTCGCAGGCCGCCGAGACCGGCACGCAGGCGCAGCTGGTCCCGGTGCTGATCACCGGAGGCCTGGTCACGGTCGTGCCGCTGATCGTCCTGTTCCTCTTCCTCGAAAGGTACTTCCGTGGCGGCGCGCTGCGGGGCAGCCTCACCGGCTGACTTCCGACCGCTCTGCTCGAAGACCACGTGATCCACATCCACAGGCCACACCCGCACACGCACATCCCTGGGAGCACCGTTGTCCACCGTTCGTCCTGAATACCCCCGGCCGCACTTCGACCGATCGCACGCCTGGTTGAGCCTCAACGGCACCTGGGACTTCTCCCGCGACCCGGAGTCCTGGAGCGAACAGATCGTCGTTCCGTTCGCCTGGGAGACGGAAGCGTCCGGCTTGCGGGCGCACTGGCTGGAGCGGGGTTGGTACCGGCGCGAGATCACCACGCCGGCCGACTGGTCCGGGCAGCGGATCGTGCTGCACTTCGGCGCGGTGCACCACGTCGCGTCGGTGTCGGTGAACGGGACTGTCGTCGGCGAGCACGAGGGCGGATACACGCCGTTCGAGTTCGACATCACCGACGCCCTCGACGCCGCCGGTCACGGCACGCTGGTCGTCCGGGTCCACGCGCCGCTCGACAAGCGGGAGATCGTCCACGGCAAGCAGCGGAGCATTCCGCGCGACGTATATGACGTGTGCGCCTTCACGCCGAGCAGCGGGATCTGGCAGTCGGTGTGGTTGGAGGCGCGGCCGGCGACGTACCTCGCCCAGGTCGCGCTCTGCCCCAGCACCGAGCTCGACGCGATCGAGGCGACCGTTTCGATCGCCGGTTCAGGGTCGGCCGGCCCGCGCCTCACCGCCACCGTCGCCGGCGAGCAGCCGGTGACCGTCGAGGTCACCGACCCGGCGCGACCGCTCTCGTTCCGCCTCCCGATCAGCGCACCGCGTCTGTGGAGCCCGGCCGATCCGCACCTGTACGAGGTGACGGTGAGGCTCGAATCCGCCGACGGAACGGACCGCGTCGTCGCGGCGACCGGCCTGCGCCGTGTCGAGACCGACGGGGACCAGATCCTGCTCAACGGCGAGCGCCTCTACGTCCGCGGCGTCCTGGACCAGGGCTACTGGCCGCGGACCGGCATCACCGCGCCGGACGACGAGGCGTTCGTGACAGACCTCGAAATCGCCCGGGCCGCCGGGTTCAACCTGGTCCGCAAGCACCTCAAGCTCGAGGATCCGCGGTTCCTGCACCACGCCGACCGCTTGGGAATGCTCGTGTGGGCCGAGCCGGCGAGCACTGGGATCTTCACGCCGGAGGCTGTGGCCGGCTTCGAGGCGCAGATCGAGCCGATGGTGCGCCGGGACGGGAACCACCCGAGTGTCGTCATCTGGGGTCTGTACAACGAGGAGTGGGGCCTGAACTGGGACGTGCCCGGCGACCCGGCGAAGCAGGAGGCCACCCGGCGTGCCTTCGAGCTGCTCAAAGCCCTCGACCCGAGCCGGCCGGCCGTCGACGACTCCGGCTGGTCGCACGTGAGTACGGACCTGGTCGACTGGCACATCTACGACGAGTTCCCGGACGGGTGGGCCGCCAAGGTGCGCGCGCTGCTGGCCGAGGGCAAGCCGGGTTTCCCGGTGCCGATCGGACCCGGCGTCCTGGTCGAGAAGGTGTTGATGGCCGACGGCCGGCCGGCCCCGGCCGTCCCGAACCTGAACAGCGAGTTCGGCGGCGGACTCACCAGCGTCGAGCGGGGCTGGAACCTGCGCTGGCAGACGCTGGAGCTGCGCAGGTACGACAATCTGTCCGGCTACGTGTGGACCGAGTTGTACGACATCGAGCACGAGACCGCCGGGATCCACGCCTTCGACCGGACGGCCAAGGACGACGGCGGCAACCCGCCGAGCGAGACCAACGCCGTGACGGTCGCCATCCCCGAGGTCACGCCGCTGGCTCCGGGATGCGACTTCGTCGCGGCCGACGGCGCTGTGGAGTTCGACGTGCGGATCTCGCACCACGGAGCCGAGCCGGTGGAGGTGACCGTCGTCCCGGTCTGGGGTCAGGCGCTGCAGCCTTACGCCGCCACCACCGCCGCACGGGCCCTCGATGGCGGCTCCGGCGGTCCGACCACCAAGGTCCAGCCGTTCCGGCTCAGCGAGCCCCTCCGGATCAGCGAGCGGATACCCTCCGGGGTGGACGTCGCCCGCCTGCACCTGGTGCTCGTCTGTGCCGGAGAGGTCGTCGGCCACACCTCGGTGGACGCCGCGACCCGACCGGTCGGACGCACGGCGATCGACGGCAACCCCACGGCGCGCTAATACCATGAGCTCTGATATCAGCGTGCTTACCAGCCCAGCTTGTCCACGAGAAGAATGCTCCGTAGGAGGACCTCCATGGCCGGCGTCCGCCTCCGCGACGTAGCCGAACGCGCGGGCGTCTCGATCCGCACCGTCTCGAACGCGGTGAACGGTTACGCTCCCGTCTCCGACGAGGTGCGCGCGCGGGTCGAGGCGGCGGTGGCCGAGCTCGGCTACCGTCCGAACCTCATGGCGCGCAACTTCAAGCGCGGCCGCACCGGGCTGATAACGCTCGTGGTGCCGGAGTTGGACGTGCCGTACTTCTCGGAGCTGGCGCGCGCGGTCATCACCAAGGCGCGCGCGTACGGCTACACGGTCGTCGTCGACCAGACCGACGGCGAGCCGGACCGGGAGCGCGAGCTGGTGATGCGCGACTCGAACGCGGCGGCGATGTTCGACGGCGTGATCCTGAGCCCCCTGGCGCTCACCCACGCCGACCTCGCGCAGCGCGGCGCCAACCAGCCGCTGGTGCTGCTCGGCGAACGCATCGCGGAGAGCTCCTTCGACCACGTCGCGATCGACAACGTCGCCGCGGCGTGCGCGGCCACGGAGCACCTGCTGGCCCTGGGCCGGCGGCGCATCGCGGCCATCGGCGACCAGCCGTGGGAGAGCGGAGAGACGGCGCAGTTGCGCACGCGCGGGTATCGGGACGCGCACGCCGCGCGCGGCCTCACCGTGGACGAGTCGCTGGTGGTGACGACGCGGCGCTTCCACCGCTCCAGCGGCGCGGAGGCGATGGCCGAGCTGCTGAAGCATCCGCAGGGGCCGCCGGATGCCGTGTTCTGCTACAACGACCTGGTCGCGCTCGGAGCCATCCGCACGCTGCTGACCAACGGCGTGCGGATCCCGGACGACATCGCGGTGGTCGGCTTCGACGACATCGAGGCGGGCCGCTACAACACCCCGACGCTGACGACGATCTCGCCGGACAAGACGAAGATCGCCGAGCTGGCCGTGGACCGCCTGATCGCCCGCCTGGACCAGCAGGACGATACGGCGCCCGAGGAACTGTGGGCGCCATACGAGCTGATGGTTCGGGAGAGCACGGTGGCACCAGGGCCGCCGCAGGCTGGGTGAAAGCTGCCGGGCCGGGTTCGGATTCCGCCAGCCGCCGCCCGCCGACCGTCGACGATCCGAGAGTGGATCGGCGGCGGGTCGGCGGGCGGCGGAATCGTGCCCGGGGCGCCCGGCCTGCTGCCTATGCCTCCTCATTTGGGTGATTCCCTAGTTTTTCGACAACATTAGGGGCTGGTCTGCGGGTACTTTCACCGATGCCGCCTTTTCCACCTTCTCGTTACCGTCCTATTCGGTTTGTCACGAGAGTGGAGTTCACATGCTCAAGGCGGGCGCCGCCAAGGCTCGACACCGTGCACCGCGGCTGGTCCGGGACTATCCGGTCACCACTGCCGTCACCACGGCCACCGCGCTGGTCAGTACTGCCGCCCTGCGCAGGCCCGAGATCATGGATCGCCTGCGGCGGGACAAGGCCGCGCTGAAGGGCGGCCAGTGGTGGCGGCTGGCCACGCCGGTGCTGGTCCAGAGCTACGGGGCCGGGCAGGCGGTGTTCAACTTGGCCGGCAGCGCCCTGGTCGGGGCGGTCGTGGAGCGGCAGTCGGGCCGGGCACGCTGGCTGGCCGTCTACGCGGTCTCCGGGGTGTCCGGGGTGCTGGCCTCCGACCGCTGGGAGCCGGACGAGAACGGGTCCGGGTCCTCTGACGCCGTGGCCGGGCTGATCGGTGCGATGGCCGTGGGCGGGCTGCTGTCGGACAGGCTGCCGGCCTGGCCGGGGATCTTGTACGGGGCCTACTTCACCGCTTCGCTGGCCGGGCTCGCCGCCCTCGGGTTCGAGGCGTCGGCCGCGATGGGGGCCGCCGCAGTCCTGGCCGCCGCCTCGGCCGGCTGGGCCGGGCGCACCGAGCAGGTGCGGGCCGGCCTGGTCGCGCTGTGCGCCGCGGCCGGGCCGGCGATGGCGGCGATGCGCGACCCGCACGGGGTCGGGCTGGTGACCGGGATGAGCGTGGCGGCGCTGGCGAGCGGCCCGGAGCTGGTCCGACGGCTGCGAGGGCCGGTGGTCGGGCTCTGACCGGGTGCCGGGCGGAGGTCAGGCGGTACGCCCGCTTCCGCCCGGCTCCCAGGGGGCCGAAGACGCTTTTCACTGAGTTCGCCGGTGCGTTTTCGTCGAAGACCGGCGCGGTCGTGACTGATTTCGCCGGTGCGTTTTTATCGAAGATCGGCCTGGTCGTGAACAGATCGTGAGATCGGTGTGGTGAGCCCGTTTGCTGATCATTAGGCTTGACACCGGTGTGCCGGGAAGTCTGGTCGGCTCGGGGATGCCCCGATACCTGCCACAGGTGTCGGACCCGACGACTCGTCTGGGGCGTACCGGTGTTGCACGCAGTGGTGATCGTGCTGGCGTTGGTGGTGCTGGGCACCGCTGTGGCGACGTTCGCCGGGCGGTGGGGCATTCCGGCGCCGTCGTTGCTGGTGCTGGCCGGGATCGGGGTCGCGCTCGTACCGGGTGCTCCGGTGGTGCGTGTGGCTCCGGATGTGATCGCGCTGGTGGTGCTGCCGCCGCTGTTGTACGCCTCGGCGGAGGAGATCTCGGGGCGGGCGCTGCGGCGGGTCTGGGCGCCGGTGCTGGTGTTGGCGCTCGGTCTGGTGCTGGCCACGGCCGCCGTGATCGCGTCGCTGGCGTTGGCGCTGACCGGGCTGACGGCGGCGATGGCGTTCGTGCTGGGGGCGGTGCTGGCCTCGACGGATCCGGTGGCGGTGACGGCGCTGGGGCGGCGGTTGCCGCTGCCGAGCCGGATCCAGGTGCTGGTGCAGTCCGAGAGCCTGTTCAACGACGCGACCTCGCTGGTGCTGTTCAAGGTGGCGGTGGCCGCTGCCGCCGCCGGATCGGTGAGCGTGCTCGGCGGTGTCGGGAAGTTCTTCGCGCTGGCCGGCGGCGGTCTGGCCGTGGGCGGGGCGCTGGCCGCGGCGGTGGCGCTCCTGCGTTCGGCGATCACCGATCCGGTGCTGGAGACCGTGATCGCCCTGGTGACGCCGTACACCGCCTACGTCCTGGCCGAGAGCATCGACGTGTCCGGCGTGACCGCCGTGGTGGTGGCCGGTGTGGTCGCCGGCGGCGTCGGGCACCGGATCACCGATGCCCGCACCCGGCTGCACCTGCACAGCGTGTACGCCGTGGTGGTGTTCGGTCTGGAGTCGGTGGTGTTCGCGCTGATCGGTCTGCAGCTGCCGACGCTGGTGCGGGACCTGGGTTCGGCCGACCGCTGGTGGCCGGCGCATGCGGCGGTGCTGGCGGCGGCGTTGATCGCGATCCGCCTGGTGTGGGTGTGGCCGACCACCGCGCTGGCCCGGCCCACCCGGGACTATCCGACCTGGCCGCTGACCCGAGTCGTGACGTGGGCGGGGACCCGCGGGGTGATGCCCTTGGCGGCGGCGTTGTCGATCCCGCTGCTCGCCGCCGACGGCGCGCCGCTGCCGGGCCGGCCGCTGGTGCTGGTGCTGACCACGGCTGTGGTCGCCGCGACGCTGACGGTGCAGGGCCTGAGCCTGGCGGGCGTGGTACGCACCTCCGGACTGGCCGTCGCCCCGGAGCACGCCGCGGCCAAGGAGGAGTCGGCACGCGAGGCGATGGATCGCGCGGTGGTGGAGTACCTGGACGATCTCGCGGCGGCGGGCATGGTGAACGAGTCCGCGGTGCTGCGGCTGCGCGCACGCTACGCCGAGCGCCTCGACCCGGAGACCGACGCCGCACTGCTGGAGGACTTGGCGATGCTGCGCCGCGACGTCCTGAGCGTGCAGGGTGCCGAACTGCGGCGGCTGTTCACCGAAGAGCAGATCACCGAGGAGCTGCGGCGCAAGCTGCAGGCCGAACTCGACCGCCGCGAAGCCGGGCTCGACGCCTGATCCGACCGCGATCAGGCGGATGGCGCCACGTGGTGGGGGGCGGCGGGCATCAGGGTGTCGAACGCAGGCTCCGAAATCTCGCCGCGGCTTCCTCGGTCCTGCTCATCGCCGGCGTCACGACAGCCGTCCAGAGCTCAGCACAAGCGGCTCCGCGGCTCACCGCGGCGCCGATCCTGATGGGGGCGTTCGCCGCACCGCTGCTCGTCGACCCCAGCGGCCGCGTCGACGCGCTCTACGAGGAGCACCCGACGGATTCGACGTCGCCCTACGCCCTGCACCCCGGCTACGAGTACTTCACCTGGTCGAACGACGCCGGTGCCACCTGGCCGAACCCGACCGTGCAGGTCCGCCCCGAGGCCGGGACGATCGCGCTGGCGAACTGGTGGATCAACGGCTCCATCGCGATCGACGCCGGCGGAACCCTCTACGCCACCTGGGACACCCAGCCGACTTCGAGCACTGACACCGGATGGCTGAGCTGAGGGTCCAGGCACGGGTTCAGGCCGGGCAGTGGATGTGGATCAGGACACGATCGTCTATGTCAGGGTTCGGGTCCACTGCCGGGGCGGCGGTCCGTGCGGGTCCGAGTCACTGCGCACACGTCTGTGCCGGCGGCTGGCGGTCGTGTGTGGAGGCGCCACACTCAGACGCGCCTCAATGCAGGTGCACCGCGTTGGCCAGCACCACATACACAATCGTCCCGCCGACGATGCTCAGCAGCGCACTGCGACGCCACAGGTGCAGCCCGACCGTCGCGCCCAAGGCCACCAGCGGCGCCGGCAGCCGTCCCGGATGCGTCACCGGCAGGTCGCGCAGGCAGTAGCACAGCAAGATCACCATGACGCCGGCCGGCATCCGCGCGCTCAGCTCCCGCACGGTCGCGCTCGAGCGCAGCGCCGTCAGCACGGCGAAGGGCAGCGCGCGCAGAGCCCAGGTCACGGCCGCGGCGACACCCACCGCGGCGAACAGGTAGCCGGCGTCAGGCATCGGCGCTCCTCGCCATCGTGACCAGGCGGCGCGTCAGCAGCCCGGCCGTGAACACCACGAACGCCGCCAGCAGGAACTGTCCCGGGAACAGCCACCGCGCGATCAGAGCGCTGAGCACGGCCAACACCGGAGTGGGCAGATCGCCGCGCCGGTCCCGCAGCGCATCCAGCGCCAAGACGGTGAACAGCGCGGTCATCGCGAAGTCCAGACCGCTCAGGCCGCTGGGGATCAGGGTGCTGAGCAACGCCCCGGCTGTGGCCCCGAGCACCCAGTACAGATGCAGCAACACCTGCAGCCCCACGATCCGCCGCCCGGGCCACTCGCGCGCGTTCTCGGCCGTGGTCAGGGCGTAGGCCTCGTCGGTCATCGCGAAGGTGCTGTACGCCTTCGCCAGCCGGCCGTTCACGCGGTGCAGCGGGAACGACAGCGAGTAGAACACGTGCCGCACGTTCACCAGGAACGCCGTCAGGGCGATGCTCGCCAGCGGCACGGCCGCCACAGCCAGCGGCACCAGCAGGAACTCCAGCGACCCGGCGTAGATCACGCTGGTGAACAGCGTCGCGCACCACCACGGCAGCCCGGCGTGCGTGACCACCACACCGAACGCCAAGCCGAGCGGCACCAGCCCCAGCCCGACCGACGCCGAGTCGCCGAGCGCCGCCGCCAGGCCCGAACCACCGCCGGCGCCGTCCCGCGCCGAGGCCGCAACGTCCGGCGCCGCCGGGGCGTCAGCAAGTGTTGCCGCACCGATTACCATGGCGAAATTCTAGAAAGAATTGCGCCTAATATGGTTTCCGATTATGGCGCTAGAGTGCTGCCGTGAGCAATGAAGTGACCCTCGATGCCATCGATCGCGAAATCTTGTTCCAGCTTCGCCGAGACGGCCGCCTCACCAACGTCGAACTCGCCAAGCGCGTCGGCCTGACCCCGCCGCCGTGCCTGCGCCGCGTCAAACGCCTCGAAGACGCCGGCGTCATCACCGGCTACCGCGCCGTCATCGACCCCCAGGCCCTCGGCCGCGGCCTGGAGGTGCTCGTCGACGTCGAAGTCACAGCCACCGACCGCAAGAGCTTCGAGGAGTTCGAACGCATCGTGGCCTCCTACGAAGAGGTCACCGAACTCCGGCGCCTGTTCGGCCGCCCCGACTACTTCCTGCGCGTCGCGGTCGCCGACCACGCCGCCTACGAGGCCTTCATGACCACCAAGCTCAGCGGCCTGCCCGAGGTCCTGCGCCTGACCTCGCACCTGACGATGAAGGAGATCAAGAACGAGGTGTGAGTGTTGCGCTCACGCTAGGCTACGGCGCGATCTCCGCAATGAGCCCCTTGATGAGCCTGTCGATCTCGTCCCGGATCGGACGGACCGCTTCGACGCCCTGGCCCGCGGGGTCCGGCAGCGGCCAGTCGAGGTAGCGCTTGCCCGGGTAGACGGGGCAGGCGTCGCCGCAGCCCATGGTGATGATGACGTCGGAGGCGAAGGCGGCTTCGTCGGTGAGGACCTTGGGTGTCTCGGCCGACAGGTCGATGCCGACCTCCTTCATGGCCTCCACCACGGCGGGGTTGACGGAGTCGGCAGGAGCGGAGCCCGCGGAGCGGACGACGACGCGGTCGCCGGCGTGGTGCGTCAGGAAGCCGGCGGCCATCTGGGAGCGTCCGGCGTTGTGGATGCACACGAACAGCACGGAAGGCTTGTCGGACATCGGGGATCCTTTCAGGAGGAACGTGGTCTCAAGGCGATGCCGGGCTTCTCCTGGGGATACAGCGCTCGCACCAACCCGACACCGACTGCGGCACCGACCACTTGGAAGGCGACGAATCCGAGGACGGAGCCGGGCGCGATACCGGCGAACGTGTTGGTGAAGGCCCGCCCGATCGTGACGGCGGGGTTGGCGAACGACGTCGACGACGTGAACCAGTACGCCGCACCGATGTAGGCACCCACCGCCGGCGCGGCCAGAACACCACGGCCAGTGCGCACCAGGGAGAAGATCAGAAGAATGAGCCCGGCGGTGGCGACCGTCTCCCCCAGCCACAGATGCCCCGAGGAGCGGGTGTGCGTGGATGCGGTCACCGCCGGCAGGCCGAACATCAGATTCGCCAGGACGCTGCCGCCGATACCACCGGCGATCTGCGCCGGTATGTAGACGCCGACAGCCTTGGCATCGACGCCGGTCCCGCTCCGCCGCCCAAGGGCGAAATCGGCGAGCGTCACGACAGGGTTGAAATGCGCTCCGGAAACCGGCCCGAAGATCAGAATCAGCGCGGCGAGCCCGAAAGCCGTGGCCGTCGAGTTCTCCAACAGCTCCAGGCCGACATCGTTCGGCGACAGGCGCGCGGCCATGATCCCCGAGCCGACGACCACAGCGACAAGCAGCCCGGTGCCGAGGAACTCGGCGAAGGCCCGGCGAGCCAACTGCACACTCACGCCGACACCGCACCGGGGGCCAGCAGCGTCGACAACTGAGCTAGAGCCTCGGCCCGGGCCCGGTAGTAGATCCACGTGCCGCGCCGTTCGGAATCCAGCAAGCCGGCCTCCCGCAGCACCTTCAAGTGGTGGCTGATCGTGGGCTGCGTGACGTCGAAGGAAGCGGCCAGGTCGCAGACACAGGCCTCGCCACCAGCGTGCGAGGCGACCAACGAGAACAACCGCAGCCGCACCGGATCGGCCAGAGCCTTGAACACGACCGCCAGCCCGGCGGCCTCGACCTCGGTCAGCGGCTCGGCGACCAGCGCGGTCGCGCAGGCCTCGTCCTGGACCAGCGGCAGCAGCTTCTTCGACATACGTCTATGTTTACAGTCATCGATATGTGCTGGCAAACCGAGGTGTGACACCGCCCAGCTAAGTAGTTGCTTCGGCAAGGCGCCGGGTCTGGATGATCTGGTCCCCCACCGCCAAACCGACCGCCCCGAGCAGACAGCATGCGGCCGCACCATCCAAGGCTGCGGTGAGGCCGGCGCTGTGCCACAAGGCCACGGCGCCGAGCGGAGCCAGAGCTTTGGCCACAGTGAGCGGAGCACCCCAGGCGGCAGCGAGAGTGGCATATGCGGTGGTGCCGTAGCGGTCGGCCAAAAGCGCGGGCCGGGCGATGGTAGAGACGCCGAAACCGATGCCGAAGGCCAGCACGCAGCCGACCGCCCCTGCAGTGCTACCTCCGACAACAGGCAGCAGAACGGCTCCGACGGCCTGGACAGTGAAAGCCGCCGCGGTAACCGCGCCGATGGTCCAACGCCGTCCGGCCGCCGTGGTCGCCAAGCGCCCGGTGACAGACAGGATGCCAAGCAGGCCCGCAGTGGTGGCGGCGAAGCCAGGGCTGTGGCCGAGGCTGCGGAGCATGGTCACCAGCAGGACCGAGATGGCGGCGACGGCACAAGTCTGAGCAATGAAGGCGGCGGCGAGGAGCCAAAAGACAGCGTCACGAATGGCGCGGCGGATGGTCGCGGCACGGTCGGGAGCCTTCGACGGCGCGGTCAAGGCCGACGACTTCGCCGGCCGGCGTACAAGCAAGTGCAGCGGGACCGTGAGGACGCCGTGGCCGATCGCCAGGACGACGATCGCATCGCGCCAGCCGTAGGCCTGGTTCAGCCAGCCGGCCAGCGGCAGGAAAACACTCGAGGCGAACCCCGCGACAACGGTCACCGCCAGCAGCGCCCGGGGACGGTTCGCGGCGTCGAACCAGGACACGACCACCGGGAACGCCGCCTCGTACAGCACGCCGGCAGAAACGACACCAAGCGCGATCCACACCGCATACAGCTCGGCCACGTTCTCGACACGCGACCACACCAAGGTGAGCAGCGTTGCCGCCACGGAACCCCCCGCCATCAGGGCTCTGCCGCCATGACGATCCAGCCAGCGGCCAACCGGAACCGCGGCCACCGCGCCGGCCAACAGGGACGCGGACATGGCGCCGGTCGCCGTAGTGGTGCTGGTGTGAAGGGCAGTCGCCGTCGGGGCAAGGAAGACGGCGAAAGAGTAGAACAGCACGCCGTAGCCGACGGTCTGCGTGATCGCGAGCAGCCCGACCAGGCGCCAGCGGTAGTCGGGGATTCGCCGGCGAAGGTCCCGGCCGAACCCCCTCGGGCCGGCCGGAACCGTCTCGTCCGTCAGCTGCAACACCCTGACCCGCTGCCGGTGGTCACGATCGGCAACGGCTGGGACAGCAGGCCGCCGGAGACGCCCGTGGCGAAGCCGACCTGCACCGCCTGCGGCTCCGGTTGCGATGTTTGCGACGGTTGCGATGCCCCGCAGCATCCGCCGGCCTCGCCCTCCTCACCCGGCAACGACGCGCTGCACACGCCCGTCTCGGGCAGCTCCAACCGCAGGTCACGCGCCGCATCCCAATCCCCGTCGAGCGCCGCGACGACCGAACGGGCCTGCTCATAGCCGGTTGCCATCAGGAACGTCGGGGCTCGGCCGTAGGACTTGGCTCCGACGGCGAAGTAATTCGGCTCAGGGTGCGTCAGCTCATCCACGCCGTGCGGCGGGACGGTACCGCAGGAGTGCTCGTTGGGGTCGATCAACGGGGCCAGCGTACGAG
>Ga0207671_10000525_pt1 | contig 51668 bp, 22 predicted proteins | sample KBSC24metaG_FD_184352 | JGI IMG/M metagenome (GOLD analysis project Ga0207671, IMG submission 184352) | Corn rhizosphere microbial communities from Kellogg Biological Station, Michigan, USA - KBS C2-4 metaG (SPAdes) (version 2) | ecosystem: Host-associated > Plants > Roots > Rhizosphere > Soil... | reverse complement strand
TTATTTGAAAGCCTTTTTTGCCCCCATCTCTTACAATTCCGCCAATTCTGCCTTCCTTGCCTATTTGTTTGGCAAATGTTTCGTTGATGATCACGTTCAAACTATCAGCAGCCGGGCTGGCATTAAAATCACGGCCTGCAGCCAGCTTCATGCCCATTGTTGATATAAAATGAGCGCTTACATTTTGCCAGGAGATGAGCGGGTTTTTTGATGCGTCCTTTCCTTCCCAGCTATAATTGTCGGTATTACTTCCAACCTCTAATGCAATGTTATCGCTTACCGTGGCATCTTCTACAACACCGGATTGCTTAAGATCATTATATACAGCCGGAAAACGATCAGACTGGTTACCTTGCAGATACATATAAACCAGGTTGTCCTTACTGTAACCAAGATTGCGGTTTTTCACATGCTGTATTTGCTGATAAATGATCACCGTGCCAATGATCAGGACAATAGATATGGAGAATTGCATTACAACCAGGCTCTGCCTGATAAATCCCGATCCGGCACTCGACTTTATTTTGATGTTTTTAAGTACAGCTATCGGGTTAAACGAGGATAAATAAAATGCCGGATAACTACCTGCCAGCAAACCTGTTATAACGCTTATCGAAATTAAATATATAAGATGCGAAGGCGCAAGTATATCAACTGATAATTCCTTTTGTACTAATGTATTGAAAAAAGGTATAGCAAGATAGATCAGGCCTATCGCAACTAACACAGCAATGAACGACATGATAACCGCCTCGCCAATGAACTGACCGATCAGCTTACTCTTACCGGCCCCCATCACCTTTCTGACACCTACTTCTTTGGCACGCTGCTCAGACCGCGCTGTAGAAAGGTTCATGAAATTGATACAGGCGATCAATAAAATGATCCAGGCTATAAAGGAAAACAGCCTGACGTATTGTATTCTCCCCCCATCCATCTTACCATCCGTAAATTTATTGTGCAGGTTCCAGTCGTTCATCGAAAAAAGGAAGCAAACAGTGGTATTAGTGGCCTTAGTCTTAGAAGGTATATATCGGCTCAGTTTCCTGTTTATAGCGGCCAAGTTGGCGTTAGGTTCTAATTCCACTAACGTGCGTACCCAATTGGCGCCCCAAATGGTCATCCATGGTTGCGAGTGATCTATATTTGCTAATGGCGCCAGCCATTGGAACTGGTAGGTAGAGTTTTTTGGCAAATCTTTAAAAACACCTGTCACAATGTAATCCTGCTCGTTATTTACCTTCAATGCCTTTCCCATCGGGTCAGCATCACCGAAAAACTTTTTCGCCATGGTTTCATTGATCACTACTGAATGGAGTTGCTGAAAGGCGGTATTGCCTGAACCCTTTACAAAAGGCAACTGTAGCATCGGGAATATTTCAGGATCGGCATAATTACCAATCTCGGTAATGGATTTATCGCCCAATACAAAAAGCTGGCTTGCGCCATCGCCAGTCATGCGGGCGGTATTTTTTACGCCGGGTATTTCCGCTTTCATAGCTTTTGCCATTGGCCCCGGTGTTCCAAAGAAGGTACTTGTCTTGCCTTCGTAGGTTTGATTCTCATAAACCTTGTACAAAAGATTACGCTTTTCGAAATTATGATTAAAGGTTAGCTCATCCTGTACCCATAAAAATATCAGCGAAGCGCAGGCAATGCCTATGGCTAACCCTGTGATATTTAAAAAGCTGTACGACCTGTTCTTTAAAAGGCCGCGTAAGGTGGTTTTAAAATAGTTTCTGATCATAATCTTGGTTATTAGTTTATTGGTTCACTGGTCTTGGTCCATTGGTTTTTTTCACCTGTTTATTCGCTTCGCAAACTCTCTTCGAGAGCCATAGCTCACTCTGAGCGAAGGCTCTTCACCGGGTTCGCCAGCGATGCTTTGATGGCTTTGTAGCCTACTGTGAGCCATGCCAGTATAATTGAGGCCACAATGGCTAACAAAAACACATCTGCACTGATATGGATGCGGTAAACGAAGTTTTGAAGCCAGCCCGTCATCATGTAATATGCAAGGGGTACCGCGACTACAAAAGAAACCGCGATAAGAATGATGAACTCTTTGGAGAACAGGTAAACGATGCTTCCTACCGAAGCGCCAAGCACCTTACGCACACCTACTTCCTTGGTGCGTTGTACTACCATGAATGATACCAGGCCATACAAACCCAGGCATGAAATGAAGATCGCTATACCTGCAAATATTTTGTAGATCAGCGACATTTGATTCTCCTGCCTGTAAAACTGGGCGATATTGTCATCCAGGAAATAGCCGTTATAAGCGTATTCTGGATAGGTATCTTCCCATTGTTTTTGCAGGGTGGCTACTGTTTTTGAAAGATTTTTTGTTTCGATCTTAATGGCCACTTCTGATTCCTGTGTTTTGCGTGCCGATATCACAATAGGTTTGACCACTTCGCGAAGTGAATTGGTTTTGAAATCCTTTACCACCCCAACAATCGGCAGCCAGGGTGCACTACCGCCGCCTAAGCGAACAGTTTTACCAATGGCATCATTTGGGTTTGAAATATTTAATTTTTTAATGAAGGTTTCATTCACCACCACCTGGCGGGCCGAATCACCGCGCTCGTATCCCTTGCCTGCTGCAAACTGCAAACCAAATGTTTTAAAATAATCCGCGTCGCCATACTTCAAGTATGTGGTAATGCCATTTTCTTTTGGGGAGTTATTGAAGTAGAAATTTGTACCCCAATTATTTTCGGAGGATGGTACATCGGAAGCAAAGCTTACTGAGCGGATCTCGGGGTTTTGCAGGAGGCGTTGTTTATAGGATTCTATCTTTTGCAGGCTGACACTATCAGTATAACCCGGTATGATCAATAAAGCGCTCTTATTAAACCCAAGATCAGCCTCATTTACATAATTCATCTGCTTTACAGCGATAATGGTACCGATGATCAGCAATTGAGAAATTGCAAATTGCGCTACTACCAATGCCCTGCGTAATGGAATGCCCCCGATGGAAGCGGCGGTTATCTTATTCTTCAACGCCAAAACCGGTTTAAAGCCAGATACTACCATAGCCGGGTAAATGCCTGATAAAAGAATAACCAATATGGTTACGGTGATCAAAAACAAAACGCTGCCGGTACTTAGCAAGCTAATACTATCAGGCACGCTGGCGATATTTTTAAGGTAAGGTAATATCAGTTTCGCGATAGCCAAAGATAAGAGCACTGAAGTTACAACGATAATGGCTATTTCGCCCATTACCTGCCCTGCCAGTTGTGCGCGACTACTGCCCAATACTTTACGGATGCCTACCTCTTTTGAACGGCCTACCGATTGCGCTGTAGACAAGTTGATGAAGTTGATGGAGGCCATTATGATAACCCCTATCGCTATCAACGAAAGAATGCGAAGTGACCCTTTAGAGCTTTGGTGATCACCAAGTGTATTACCAAACCTCTTATCAAAATGCATATCAGCCAATGGCTGTAAAAACAGTGAAGCGCGCACGTTACCCTTATCGCCAGAATGTTTTTTAACAAATGTTTTAAGCAGATTATTGACCTTATCTACCGACTCGTTAGCAGGCAATTGCATAAATACCTGGTGATTGCTGCTTATAGCATGCCAGTTGTTGTCATAGTTATAATCCTTAGGATATTTTTTCCAGGTAACAAATGATACCAACACTTTAAAAGGCAGGTCGGTGTTTGGTTGCGCATCCTCTATTATTCCGGCTACCTTCAGGTTCAGAAGGTTATCCATCTTCAATATTTTGCCCGCAGCATTTTTCCAGTCACCAAAATATTTTGTAGCGCTGGATCTGTCAATAACCACCATGTTGGGCTCTTTGAGTACTGATGGTTTACCATATAGCCAGTCGGCCTTGAAAATGTCAAAGAACTGCGGTTCCATAAACACCACGCCAATATTCTCGGTGAATTTTTTATCACCAGCGCCTGAGCCCGAAGAATTACCTTCGGGTACCGTGATCTGGCTGCCATAACTGCCGTTGAGGGAGGCTATCTGTGCCTGCGGAAAATCCAAGCGAAGGGCCTCGGTGGATGGCACCGGTATACCGGGGTTAAAAGAAGTCCCTTCCTCGCGTTTTTGCTGAGTTACAACATGGTAAATGTTTTTATAATTGGGTCTGAATGTTTCAAAGCTCAACTCATATTGGATAACCACGAAGATCAGCAGGCAAGCTGCTATCCCAATCGTAAGCCCTGAAATATTGATAGCTGCATAACCCTTATGACGGACAATATTACGCCATGCGATCTTGAAATAACTTTTCAGCATAATGGTAGTTTTATTTTAGTTATTAGTATTAAACGACATACCAAATATTCAATAAATTGGCAATCAACACATTAAACATAAACATGATTTACGAATATGTTCGTATTTGTAACACTTTGTGTTCGGAAATGATACAGGTCGGGTTAGTGATCGGAGACCAATGATTAGAGATCAGGGCTTGTCTGTCTATGAATTCAACTGATCTCTAATCACTAATCTCAAAATCTCACTCACTACGCAAGCTGTTTACCGGGTTGGCTATGGCGGCTTTTAACGCATGATAGCTGACCGTTATGATCGCGATTATGATAGCTAATAATCCCGCAGAAGCAAACATCCACCATTGAATATTGATACGGTAGGCGAAATCCTGCAGCCATTTATGCATGGCCCACCAGGCTATTGGCGAGGCAATAATAATGGACAGGATCACCAGCTTCAGGAAATCTTTGGAAAGCAGCGTTGATATAGATGACAGGCTTGCACCCAATATTTTGCGCACGCCTATTTCTTTGGTACGCTGCTCTATGGTGAACGCGGCTAATCCAAACAGGCCCATGCTTGCCAGTAATATGGTGATACCCGTAAATATACTGAATATGGAGGCCAGCTTATCTTCCGCCTGGTATTGTTCATTAAAAGCATCATCCATAAAAGTATAGCTAAAGGGCGTGTCCTTATTGTATTTTTTGTAGCTGTTTTGGATCGACTCAATTAAGGTAGGCAAGTTGGTGTGCGGCTTTATTTTAGCGAATAAACACCCGCCCTCAGTACCCCACTCAGGCGTATTATCTGGCGCTACAAACAAGCATAAGGGGCCAACGGTACCTTCCAGGGAGCTAAAGTTAAAATCCTTAACCACGGCCGCGATCTCATATTGTTGCTTTCCCCCAAAATCGACCAGTTTGCCAATGGGGTTCGCCGGGAGTGCCAGCTTATTGATTGCCATTTCATTGATCACTACTTTATTAGGCTTTGATATTATATCCTGGGATGAAGGTGCGATTTTCCATTTTATACCAAGAGTGGACATAAAAGAGTTGTCTACTGATAATACAGGCATGGCTAAATCTGCCTTTTTAATAAAAAACATATCATACCCCTTATACATCGGGTAACGCGAGGTCGCAACCTCATTGACGCCGGCCAAGGCTTTAACATCGTTTTTGAACCCCTGGTATTGCTTACCGAAACCATTACTGATCGGCACCATGACCACATTTTCCCGGTTTACACCGGTATCAGTATGTCTGAAATAATACAATTGCCTGTCGATAATGATGCCGCAAATGATCAACCCGACTGATATGGTGAATTGCAGCGTAGTAAACACTTTACGTACCATCACCCCCCCAGCCTGTTTACTCATTTTGCCTTTTAAAGTAACCACAGGCTTAAACGAAGACAAAACTATTGAAGGATAACTGCCTGCAACAAGTAGTGTGACCAATAATAATACCAGCAGAACCGCAAACATGAGCGGGCTGTACAAAAATGAATCGTCCATTTTCAGTTGCAAAATACCCAGGAACGATGATTTAAAAGTATAGCATAAAATGTAACCGAGCACAAACGAAATAACCGTATAAAGGGCCGATTCCACGTAAAATTGGATGGCTAATGATGCCCGGCTTGCACCGGAGACTTTTCTTACACCAATTTCCTTAGCGCGTAAAGTTGACCTGGCCGTAGATAGGCTCATATAGTTCACCAAAGCCAAAAGCAAGATCAACACAGCAACAAGAGGAAATATTTTTAGATACTTTGTATTGGAACTATCGCCGAAATTGGCATGCAGGTGAATATCGGTTAACGCGGTGAGCCGGAGTACCTCATTTCCGCCATCGTGATTTTTTTTCATTAATAACTGCATTGCACGTTTCGCCTGCAAGGAGTCTTGTGTGTGCTTTAAAAGTAAATAGACCTGAAACGCGCCGCCCTGCAACTGCTGTGACCTCAAAAAAGGTTCAGCCTCCTTCATCATTTTTAAACTTGAAGTTGATGCCACGAAATCAAAATCGATGCTTGAATTTGATGGTACATTTTGCGCGATACCGGTAACCAGGTAGGAATATGTAGTATCTGTCTTTATATTAATTGTTTTACCAACCGGGTCCTGGCTCCCAAAATATTTTTTTGCCATATTTTTTGATATAACCACCGAAAATGGCTTAGTCAACACATCCGAAGGACTGCCTGATAGCAGGTTAAAAGAGAAGAAGTTAAAAAAATTGGCATCCGCAAACATCACCTTAGATTCAGAAAATTTTGCTCCTTTCTCTTTTGGGCTTTCAACAATTGCAGGTTTGTAGACCTTGCGGATACGCATATAGGCTTCAACACCCGGGGCTGTTTGTTTGGCTATAGGGCCGCTTACGTAGCTCATCTGCTGTATATTCACCGACTGCCCCTGCATATTCAGGCTTTCTGACAGGATGAAAATTTGCTTCGCATTTTTATGGAACCGGTCATAGCTCATTTCATGCGCTACATACAGCATGATCAGCATGCAAACGGCCAAACCAACAGCTAGCCCTGATATGTTGATCAGGCTGAACAATTTTTGACGGGATAAATTGCGCAAAGCAATTTTAATATAATTTTTTAACATGGACCGTTGATTTTATATGGTTTATGGATTCCGTTGATTCCTGAATTTAATCTATTATTAATTACTCGCTCCTCAAACTATTCACCGGGTTGGCTTTGGCCGCTTTAATGGTGTGATAGCTTACCGCGATCACAGCAGTGAGTACTGATATCAAACCGGCAATTGCAAACAGCACCCAATCTGCATGAATACGATAAGCAAAATTATCAAGCCATTGCCTGGTAAAATAAGCTGCTATCGGAACTGCCAGCGCAAACGACCCTATCGACAGGATAAATGTTTCGCGGTTGACCAGCAAGAACAGGCTGGATACAGAAGCTCCCAATACTTTACGGATACCGATCTCTTTTGTGCGGTTAATTGTGGTGAGCCCGGATAAGCCAAACAGGCCCAGGCAGGCGAGTATAATTGCGATGATACAGGAAGAGGTGATGGTGGTCATCCAGCGTAAATAGGTTTCATAACTCTTAGCAACTTCTGCATCCATGAAGGTATAATCAAACGGTAAATTGCCTGTCAGCTTATTCCAATGGATTTTGATCTTTTCGATCTCGGCAGGTACATTTTGCCCTGCGCTGATCTTAACCCAGATATTATCCATAGGGTGTTTATTCACTGTGAAATAGGCCGGTAATATCTTTTTGGTGAGATCTTCGGCATGATAATCCTTACATACACCGATGATTTCGCCGCCCATCTGTTTATTAAACTCCCCGACGGCAGGTTTCCCCAACATATTGTATAATGTCTCATTCACCACGATATGATGCCGTGCTGAACTAAATTTGTGCGGCATTTTTGCATCCAGGTTTAAACTATCCGTGGGTATTGATTTAGAAAAGGCCCTCCCCTTCACAATAGGAATTTTAAGGAATGAGAAATAATTAAAATCAACATTATATTCTTCAAGCATTGCCTTTTCACCATTTATTTCATAAGCATTGAAATTATACCCGGCAAAGATGAATGACGCGCTGGTGATATCTTTTATACCAGGATCAGAGGCCGCATAATCATACATCCTTTGTCTGAGGATTCCGATTTTCGTTCTATCTGTCCAGTCGTAAGGTGATTTTACTATCAACACCTGGTCTTTATCAAAACCCATATTTGCATTGTTGATATAGTGCATTTGCCTGTTGATCACTAATGAGGAAATGATGAGTATCACACAGATTGAAAATTGCAGGACAATTAAAAACCTTGATAAAACCGGGTTGATCTTATAAGCTGAAAAGCTACGCATGATGTTCAGCGGTTTGAGGCCCGACATTGCCAAAGCGGGATAAATACCTGCTACCAGGCCCAGAATGACCGCCAGTATAAACAGGAACAATAAGTTATCCGTAAAGGAAATATTAACCATATCTATGGGTGAGCCGGTTAAATTCCCAAAAAATGGCAGGCATGTTATGGAGAGGATAAAGCCGAATACAACAGAAAGAAATGCAAGCAATTGTGTTTCGGTATAGTATTGCAGGATGATCTGTAAACGCCCAGCACCTATCGTTTTGCGCACACCAACATCCTGCGAACGCGAAACAGTGTTGGTGAGTGTCAGCAGGATGTAGTTAAGACAGGCGATCAACAAAATAACCACGGTAAGGCATACCAGTTGATAGATATTTTTCAGGTCGGTGTAATGGTTCCAGCCCTGCGCCTGGTTGTAATGAGCTTCGGCAAAAGGACGAAGGAAGAAATGTATTTCTCCCCGTTTTGCTTTGGGATCGTCTTTTTGAAGAGCCTCATAAAGCGGTTTGAAGTAGGTTTTGGCAAAAAGGTCAAGCTTACTCCGGAATTGTACCACATCGGTACCTTTTTTCAATTTCAAAACCAACGGATCACTAAAAGAATTCACGCCCCTGGCCATATTGTCCTTGTAATTCGGGTTCGATTCTGACCTCATGATCAGATCATATTGAAAGCTGGAATTCGAAGGGAAATTTTTGAATACGCCGGTTATAGTTATAGGCGGTACGGTGGCATCATTGGGTGTAGTAATAATCTTACCAATAGGATTAGCACTCCCAAAGTATTTTTTGGCCAGGCGTTCGCTAATAGCTGCTTGATTAAGGCCTGATATCACAGTTTCCGGGGTACCGTACACCAAAGGGAAATTGAATACCTGGAAAAAATCCGCATCTGCATACGTGAGGTTATTGTCCTGCTCTTTAAAGCTTTTGTTGTTAACCATTATCGTTTCTGCACCCATTGGCTGGAAACGGATGGCATTTTCAATTTCGGGAAAGTTCCTTTTCAACTCAACACCCAATGTGGTTGGGGTTTGTATCATATTTTTCTGCTCTGCATCCTTCATCAAAAAGGAGAAGAAATTTGTTTCATGTTTTTCCCGCGGATTGACACCAAAAATATCATTGGTTTGCTCCACCCTAAAAAGCTGGGCCTGATCATGATGGAAATTATCAAAAGATCGTTCATTCTTCACATACAAATAAACGAGTATGCAAAATGCACTGGCTACACCCAAACCAACCATGTTGATCGTTGAGTAAAGTTTATTGCGAAAAATGTTCCTGACAGCAAGTTTTAAATTGATCCCGAGCATATATTTTGTTTATTAGTTTAATTGTTAATTAGTTCATTGGCGTTCTTTCTTATTCACTTCTCAGGCTTTTAACCGGATTAGCGATGGCTGCCTTTATAGTTTGAAAACTTAAAGTAAGCAAGGCAGTAATCAACATGCCCGTACCGCTCAAAGCAAATATCCACCAGCTTATTGTTGTTTTATCAGCGAAGTTCTGCATCCACTGGTTCATTACCCACCAGGATATAGGGGTTACCACGACAAAGGAAATGGCTACCAACATTACTAGCTCGGTTGAAAGCAAGGTAACAATTTGTGCAACTGTAGCTCCCAATACCTTCCGAACCCCTATTTCTTTGGTACGCCGCCCGGTGGTGAAAATTGCAAGACCCAGTAATCCCAAGCAGCTTATGAAGATGGAAAGCCCGGTTGCCCACGTAAGCAGCTTGGATGTATGCTGTTCACTGTCATAAAATTTTGCAATGCTCTCATCATAAAAACTATATTTAAAATCATCATCCGGATATATTTCCTTCCATGACTTTTCCATACTTGATATCGCTTGTTTCCATTCATTTCCGCCAGCCGTTTGCGGTTTTAAGGCGATATGCATTGTGCCGTCGTGGTATGGGTTATTGTGATAAATAATAGCGAGTGGCTTTATTGGTTCATGCAATGAACGTTCATAAAAATCGGCTACAACGCCAATTATTTCAGCGTTCTTATTATTCCACGTAATAAATTTGCCTACTGCTTTAGCAGGGTCTTTAAACCCTAAAATCTTTGCGTAGGTGGTATTGACCACCATTTTCGCGGTGGTATCACCTATCCTGAGATCGCGCCCGGCGAGCAGTTTGATATGATAAACACTCATATAGTTTTCATCAGCAAACTTAAACTGCAGGTCTGTTTTGACCTCTTTTTTTCCATCCTTGTAAGTAACCTCACTGGAATTGGTCTGACCAGACGCAGGCGGCGCGCCACCAACACTCAATTTCTCCACCTGGGTAATGGCCCTTATCTTATCGGCAAACACCTGCTTTTTGCTGGATGTATTGTTTTTGTATGGGGTAGAGATATATACGATGGCGTCCTTTTTAAAACCGAGGTCTTTGTGCAACGCGTAGAATATCTGTTTACTTACCAGCATCGTAGCTATGATAAAAAACTGTGCTATGATAAACTGGGTAACGGTCAGTGATTTACGCAGCCAGGCGTTACGGGTTTTATTGGTACCATTATAAGCCTGGTTTTTAAGCACGGTTACCGGTTTATAACTTGATAGCACTAATGCAGGATAAATGCCTGAAATAAGACTTACTGTAATGATCAACAGTACAATAAAAACAATGAGACCGGGTTGGCTCAAAAGATTCATAGTAATGTCTTTTGATATAAAATCAGAAAAAAGCTTTAAAACCGCAGGCGTTAACACGATTGAAATAATAACTGCCAAAAGCGTTATTAAGAATGTTTCGCTCAAAAACTGGCCTATCAACTGAGAGCGGGTGCTACCCATTGTTTTGCGTATACCGATCTCCTTTGCACGCTGTGATGCTTGTGCAGTTGTCAGATTAATAAAATTGATACAGCCTAATGCCAAAAGGAATGCTGCTATCACCAACAGACCGTATAGCGTGTTTTTGTTGGCCGTATTCCCGTTATCAAAGGCTCCATATTTTTCATTGAAATGCAGGTCGCTCAATGGCTGCAAACTAAAGCTGGATTTGTTGCCCCTGTTTTCGGGTTTGGGTGGATTGTATTTTTTAAGTAACGCGTTTAACCGTCCTTCAATGTTAGAAACCTGGGATTTTGTGGACAGTTTAACGAAAAAAACAGAAGCCGACGTGGTACCGCCCCATTCGGTAGGCGATACCTGATCCTTTAACGATTTTGAACTATTGATTGTAATAAAAGAAATAAAGTCTTTAAAATAAAGATCCGTATTCTCCGTAAATGGCTGTACAATACCTGTAACCGTTGTTTTTAAAGTATCTTCATAAATGATTTGCTTACCAAGCATCTGATCATAGGTGAGGGATGGAAAATAAACCTTAGCCTGATCAGAAGTAAGTACCACCTGGTATGGGCCTTTTAAAGAGGTTTTGGCTGAGCCTGCCAGCCATTTATACTGAAACATTTCAAAATAGCGTTCGTCTGCCAATACTGTATTTTTCTCGTCTTTAAACTTAGCCGGTGATTTGGTACCATTCGGAATAACCGCGCTAAACTGATCGAGTGTAAAAACCGGCGCCGATCCATCTAAGCCGCTCACCTCGTTCTTTACAGCATCGGGTAATGGGCCGCAAACCCCGCCATTGTAGCCGGGTTCACCCTGGAAAGAGTAGTTCGAAACTACACGATAGATGCGGTCGCCATCCTTATGAAATTTGTCAAATGTAAAATCATGGTGAACGATCAGGTAGATCACCAATGCCGCGCTGATACCTATTGATAAGCCAATAATATTGATCAGCGTAAATAATTTGTGCCTTTTGAAACTGCGCAGGGCGGTTTTAAAATAGTTTTTTATCATGGACCGTTGATTTTATTGATTTATGGATTCTGTTGATTCCTAAATTAATGATCTTATAGTTAATTACTCACTTCTCAAGCTTTCTTCGAGAGCCATAGCTCACTCTGAGCGAAGGCTCTTTACAGGGTTGGCGATAGCGGCTTTTACCGTCTGGAAGCTTAAGGTGCATAATGCTGCCAGTAACATTCCTGCTCCGCTCAGTACAAAAATCCACCAGCTGATGGATGTACGCTCGGCAAAGTTTTGCATCCATTTGTTCATTGTCCACCATGCTATTGGGGTTACTATGATAAAGGCCAGTATCACCAGCATAACCAGTTCTGTTGATAATAGTGTAACAATTTGCGTTACTGTAGCGCCTAGCACCTTGCGCACGCCAATTTCCTTTCTTCTTAATCCAGTGGTGTACATGGCCAATCCCAATAGACCCATACAACTGATAAATACCGATAACCCCATTGCCCAACTTAATAAAGTCGAGGTGCGTTGCTCCTGGTCATATAGTCTGGCTATGGTTTCATCAAAAAAGCGATAATCAAAGTCATCATTCGGGTATATTTCCTTATGTGCATTTTTGATCGAAGCGATGGCTTGTCCCCACTCATCGCCAATAGGGCTTTGCGATTTAAGTGCAATATGGAAGGTACTGTTAAAGTTGATATTTGTGCTGGTAATAATAGCGATAGGCGCTATCGGTGCATGCAATGATTCCTGGTGGAAATCAGAAACCACACCGATGATCTTCATCGGCGTATCTCCATTAAAATCGTCTATTTGTTTACCAACCGCATCATGCGGGTCATTAAAACCGATCATTTTGGCATAAGTATTATTGATCAGGAATGCCTTTGTACTATCCCCCGGTTGTAAGTTTCGCCCTGCCAGTAGTTTGATATGATACACTTTTATATAATTCTCATCGCCAAATTTCATGCCTAATTCCATCTTCACTTCCCTCTTTCCATCCCGGTAAGTAGCCTGGGTAGAGTGGCCATCATCTGATGTAGGCGCATCACGCCCCGCGCTTACGACATCTATTTGCGGTATAGCTTTCAGCTTATTGATAAATATCCGGTTAAGGCTGGCCGTGCGGGTCTTCCAGTTTGTATTTACAATTACAATGGCATCCTTTTTCACACCCAGATCCTTATGAATGGCATAATAGATCTGTTTACTCACCAGCACAGTAGCCATGATAAAGAACTGCGCAATGACAAACTGCGTAACGATCAATGATTTACGCAATACCGAACTACGGGTCTTATTATCGTTGTTTTGCGACTGGCTCTTAAGCACGGCTACTGGATTATAACCCGATAATACCAGCGCCGGGTAAAATCCTGAAAGAAGGCTCACTACCACGATCAGCCCGGCCAAAAACAACAATACGGCTGGCTGACTAAAAACATCAGCCGTCACCCCATCGGGCACAAATCCGCTGAATAGTTTGAGTATGACAGGGGCCGTTGTTACCGAAATAATAACCGCAATTAGTGTGATCAAAAATGTTTCACTCAAAAACTGAACAATAAGCTGTTTACGGCTACTGCCCATGGTTTTGCGGATACCTATCTCCTTGCTCCTTTGTGCACCTTGCGCAGTTGTCAGGTTGATAAAGTTGATGCAACCCAATAACAGGATAAACATCGCAATAGCAAACAACTCAAACAAGGTTATTTTGTCGGCCACACGACCGTTAAACGTACCATACCTTGCATCAAAGTGCATCTCCTCCAGTGGCTGAAGATGAAATGTATGCGTATTGCCTTTTGAGTCAGGTCTTGGCTTGTCGTGCTTTTTCAGTATATCATTTATCTGTCGTTCAATATCCGCCGGTGCAGTTTGCGGGGATAATCGCACAAACAATTGCCGCTCGCGACTGGTGCCGCCCCAATTGTTCAAGCTGAGCCTTGCCTTGAGATCCTTATTTGTATTTGTTGTGCCGAAGGATATAAAATCAGTAAACCTGAAATCTGTATTTTCCTTTATGGTTTGAACAATGCCTGTAACTGTTGTTTTAATGGTATCATATACCACCGTGCGGCCAAGCATCTGGTCGTATGGCAAACCCGGGAAATATCTTTCTGCCTGCTTAGAAGTAAGCACTGCTTTATTGGGTTCATCCAACGCCGTTTTTTCCGAGCCGGCCAGCCATTTATATTGAAACAGGTTGAAATACCCCTTACCGGTGACAATAATATCATCCTGAGCCTTAAATTTAGCCTGAGTTTTAGCCGGTATAGTTACATCCGTGGTAAACATTATAAAAAACGGCTCAGATTCCTCAACGCCGGTAACCTGCGTCTTAACAGCATCCGGTATCGGACCACTAACACCACCATTATAAGCCGGCTGGCCCTCAAAGGTAAAATTGGTCACTACCCGGTATATCCTATCGCTGTCTTTATGAAACTTGTCGAATGTAAAATCGTAATGAACGATCAGGTAGATCACCAGCGCGGCGCTGATCCCGATAGACAAACCGATAATATTGATAAAAGTAAAAAGCTTATGGCGGGTGAAATTGCGCAAGGCAATTTTCAGGTGGTTTTTCAGCATGATCGGAATGGTTAACACCCGATCAGCCAAAAATTGATACCAAACAGTTAATTATCTGTAAATAAATAGGTTAAAATAAAAAGATGCAAAAAAGTGTACGCAAGCGTTACAGGCACTGTACGGTAATGATACAGTGGCTTTTAGTGATTAGAGGTTAGAGATCGGAGATTAGGGGCTTGTCTATCATTAAATTCCTTTTTATCTCTAATTCCTGGTTAATTAATCATTCGCTCCTCAAACTCTCTTCGAGAGCCATAGCTCACTCTGAGCGAAGGCTCTTCACCGGGTTGGCTAACGCTGCCTTTATAGACTGAAAGCTTATGGTAGCAAACGCGATGATAAGGGCAAGTATACCTGCCAAAACAAATACCCACCAACTGCTGCCAAGTCCGATACGGAAGGCAAAATTAGTGAGCCACGAATGCATGAGCCATCCTGAAACCGGCAAACCGATAACAGAGGCAACAAGCACCAATATTAAAAAGTCTTTTGATAACTCCGTTACGATCTGCGGCACGCTTGCACCCAATACCTTGCGAACGCCAATTTCTTTTACACGCTGTGTTATGGTGAATGCCGATAATCCGAACAGGCCGAGACAGGCTATAAAAATGGCGATGCATGAAAAAATGGTGAACAGGCTGCCTTGCTGCTGTTCGCTGTTATATAGTTTCTGGAATTTCTCATCCAAAAAGGTATAGTCAAAAGGTACGTTTGGCAGGTATTTGTGCCAGGTATCCTGTATGGTGCCAATGGCCGATTGTATATTGTTACCATCGACCTTTATTGATATAACGCCCCTATACCAATTATTAGATTCCGGCAACTGGAATAATAGCGGAATGATCTTTTGATGCAGTGATTCAAAGTGAAAATCTTTCACCACACCGATCACTTTACCTTTGATGCCGCCGTAGCTTATGTCCTTCCCTATCGCGCTTTGCGCATCACCCCAGTTTAGCGTTTGTACGGCTGTTTCGTTGATCACGTAATTAGCGGTGTCAGCCTTGTAATCCCTTGAAAAATTACGCCCGGCTGCCAGTTGCATACCATAAGTGGGAATGAAACCGTAATCGGTGGTGATGTATTTCAGATCGACCTTGATAGGCTGCATCGAGCCGCCCTGCATTACCTGGGCATTTTGATCATCCAATAAACGGCCCGAAGGGATGCGGGAAGAACGGCCGATCTCTTTAATTGCCGGGTTTTTTAATAACTCGTTACTGAATGACTCATACTGTTTTGTTAAAGTGCCAACGTAAGCAGTATTAAGAATATGATCCTTATTGAAGCCCAGTGATTTTTGCTGCATGTAACGCAACTGCTGGAAAACTATGGTAGTAGCTACGATGAGTATAATTGAAATAGAGAACTGCAGCACCACCAGTATTTTACGGAACGATATACCACCCGAGCCGGTTTTTACAATACCTTTTAATACTTTAACCGGAATAAAGGACGACATGAAGATGGCCGGGTAAATCCCGCTTACCAAACCGATAATGAATGGAATGGCCAGGATAAAGGTTATGATCTTCCAGGTAAACAGGCTTGAGAATGATAATGTGAGGCCGGAAAAATCATTAATAAACGGCAGCAGTAACCAGGTAAGTATGATAGCGAAAATCAGTGCAACCCAGGTAATCAATACTGATTCGCTTAGAAACTGGCGGATGATCTCCTTACGCTGCGCGCCAATCACTTTACGGATACCGATCTCCTTTGCACGCAAAGCCGAACGGGCGGTGGACAGGTTCATGTAATTGATACAGGCGATCAGCAAAATGAATAATGCGATAGATGAAAATATGTATACCCTTGTGATATCACCGTTCTCCTCGATCTCATCATCCAGGTGTGACCTTAAATGGATATCGCTGAGTTTTTGGGCGGTGAGCTTGGTAGCCTGAGAAGTTTTAACATTTGGTGGCATGCCCTGCATGTGAACATATTTATCCAAAAAAGCGGGCATTTGGGCATTGATCTTCTCAGCAGTATATCCTTTGGGATAAAGCAGGTAGGTATAAAAGGAATTGTTGCCATAATTGGTTTCCAATTGCTTTTCGCCATAAATAAGCGTATCCTTTAAGGTATTGAATGACATGAGCAACTCCGGATGCATGTGGGAGTTGGAAGGCAGCGGCTTAAAAATACCGGTAACCTTATATTCGTGTTTAGTATTATCCAGGATGATGGTTTTGTTGATGGGGTCTTCGTCGCCAAAATATTTCCGGGCGATGTTCTCAGTCATCATTACGTTATAAGCATCATTCAGCGCTGTGCGTTTATCGCCTTTGATAACGTCGACATTGAATACATCGAAAAAATGTTCGTCGGCAAAAAAGCCATTCTTTTCGTTAAAAAGCTTTTCTTTGTAGTGAAGGGTGGTCAACCCGTTTGGAAGCACACGCGTCATTTTTTCTACATAAGGGAAAGCATTTTGCAGCAAGGGACCAAAAGGTGGGGCGATGGAACTTAAATGTAATGTTTCTACACCCTGCGCTGCATAAAAGGTTCGGGTGATGCGGAAAGTACGGTCAGCATTTGCGTTAAATTTATCGTAGCTCAGCTCATTAATGATGTATGCCAGGATAAGCAGGCAGCAGGTTAGCCCCGTGGTGAGGCCAAATATGTTGATGAAGGAGATAAACTTGTGCCTTGCGATATTACGCCATGCACTTCTCAAGTAGTTTTTTATCATGATCCCTTGGGGTTTAAATTCCGGCCATTAAAAAATCTCAATGCTTACATCTATAAGACAGCACCAAAGTTTGATTGGTTACACTGAATATCAAAATAGATAAAAATCCCCCTTTTAGGGGGATAAACTGATCGCTTATTAACAAACTTAAGTTTTGAAAACTAAGCCTTTCATTCACTCCTCAAGCTCTTAACTGGATTTGCTATCGCGGCTTTTATTGATTGGAAGCTGATGGTGATGAAAGCGATGAATAGCGCAATACCACCGGCTAATGCAAATACCCACCAGTTAATATCAATCCTGTAAGCAAAATCCTGCAGCCATTTGTGCATTGCGAACCACGTAATCGGGAAGGATATGACAACCGCTATCAGAACCAGTTTCAGGAATTCCATAGAGAGCATACCGGTTATCGTACCAGATGAAGCACCTAATACTTTCCGGATGCCGATCTCTTTAACACGCAGCTTGATCATGAATGCGGCGAGGCCAAATAAACCCAGGCTGGCGATGATCACCGCGATCACGGCGAATGAGGTGAATATCTTGCCTGTACGTTGTTCCGCTCCGTATAGTGAGGCAAACTGATCATCTACAAAATAGTAGCTGAACGGTGCATCAACCTTGTAATCGCTCCATTGCTTTTTGATATCAGCCAGTAAACCACTCACATTGGCAGTCTTTATTTTTAGGATAATGGAACCATGCCTGTGAACCGGCAAGATCATTAAAGGCGCTACCTTTTCTTTGGCAGATGTATAATTAAAATCATTTACAACACCAACAACGGTATATGCCTTTTGACCAGACCGTACAATAGTTTTGCCTATGGGGTCTGTGTTATCCCAACCCAACTCATGCACCGCTGCCTGATTGATTACCGCTGAAGCAGAATCGGCAGGAAAATCAGGTGATACGTTTCTTCCTTTGGCTAAGCCGATCCCAAAGGTTGACAGATAGTTACCATCCACCTGGTAGATGTTGATATGAATCTCATTTTTATTTTCGTCGGCGCCATGTTCCCGTGGGTAAACCTGTGTTCCTCCCATGTTACCATTACCCGGAATATTGGTCGACATGGTTACATTGACTACCCTGCTATCGCGTAGCAATTGTTGTTTGAAAGCAGTTTCATTGTTACCCAGGGACCACGTATCATTTAAAACCAATAACTGCTCTTTATCATAGCCCAGCTTCTTGTTCTGCATAAAATGCAACTGCTGGTAAACGATAAAGGTGGCAATGATGAGCGCGGTGGATATGGTGAACTGGAAAACAACCAGGCTGCTTTGCAGGAAGTTTTTCTTTGCCGGTTCGGAACCGGTGCTCCCTTTCAGAACATTAAGTATTTTGAACGATGACAGGAAAAACGCCGGATATAAGCCGGCCAGCACGCCAACGAATAAGGTAACCCCAACTCCGATAAACAATGCTTTAAAATTGATAAAGAAGCTCATCGTAATATGCTTGCCCGACAGGTCATTAAAGTAAGGCAGCAATATAAAAACTATCCCCAAGGCCAGGATCATCGAAAATAAGGTAAGCATTACTGATTCCACCAGGAACTGCGTTACCAACCATTCTTTTAAGGTACCCAGCACTTTGCGAATACCCACTTCCTTTGAGCGCCGGGCAGAGCTCGCGGTCGACAGGTTGGTAAAATTGATACAAGCCAGTAACAGGATAAATACCGCCAATGCGCCAAATATGTATACATAGCTGATATCCCCGTTCGGCTCCATGTCATATTTGGTAGATGTATGCAGGTGTATATCGGTTATAGGTTTTAAATAAAATTTAAAAGTATTTACCGCTTTTTGAGCCTCGGCTAAACTAACGCCCATGTCATGCTGCGTTTCAGGAACAACGTATTTTGCTACCAATTGCGGGAATTGTGCTTCCAGCTTTTTGGGATCGGCGTTTTTATCCAGCAATACATAGGTATAATAGCCTACGTTGCTCCAGGTTTGTTGGGGAGCGGGATAAGTGGCCATACTGATAAAGGCGTCAAAATGAAAATGAGAATTATCAGGCACTTTATCAAAAACCCCGGTCACCTTCATCAGATCATTGCCTATTTTTAACAGCTTGCCTACGCCTTGTTCGTTACCAAAATATTTTTTCGCAAAAGCGCTGCTGATCACTATGCTTTTAGGCTCGACCAATGCCGTTTTATCGTCACCCTGTATTAATGGGATTGAGAACAACCGGATGAAATTTGAATCTGCAACCGCCATCTTTTGCTCTTTAAACTGCTTGTCGCGGTAGGTAACGAAGTACGGCTTGCTGTTTTCCACACGGGTTTGTGCCAAAACTTGCGGGAAAGCGGCCTTTATGCCCGGTCCCACAGCAACATCCGGCATCGGAAAATCAGTTGTACCACCGTTACCCAGCGTGCTGATCCCTACCCTGTAAAGTTGTTTGGAATTAACGGAATAGGTATCGTAAGTAAGTTCGGAATACAGGTATGCGGCTATTAACATGCAGCAGGCGAGTCCAACTGCTAAGCCAAAGACATTAATGAATGAAAATACCTTGTTTTTTATAAGGCTTCTCCAGGCTGTTTTAATGTAGTTTCTGATCATGGACCCCTCCTAACCTCCCCAAAGGGGAGGGATTTTAAGTGAATGTTTAATTTTTGGATAAACCCATCTAAAATTTATGCCAAAGTCGCAATGCGTTTATTATCAGAAATTTGCAGAAAACTCAATCTACGAATATGTTCGTATACGGGACAGTATTATGTTCGGATGTGATACAGATGGCTTAAAAGATGTCATTTCAAACGATAGAGAGAAATCTTATACGGCCTGAATGCTTTGCAATTCGCTTTGAATAAGATTTCTCATTCGTTTCTCATTCGAAATGACATTAAATGGTTTAGTTAAAGGTCAAATTAACCCTTCCGCCGCCATCCACTTTTACAGGAATGCCGCCGCCGTTCAGTTTGCCTTCTACCCTATCCTTTTCTTTTGTGCCGTTAAAGTTGTTCAGATCGGCAGTTACCCGGTTGCCATGCAGATCAAGATCAAAGCCCTGTTTTGAAGGTAATTGCAGGTCGACATGGCCGCCGCTTACATCGATCTTCACAAATTTTGAAGCTTCGGATAATTGTACATGAATATTGCCGCCGCTGGTATAGGTATCCACACTGCAGGCCAGGTTACTCAGGTTTACACTACCACCCGATGTGCCGGTGCGCAATTCTCCTTTGATATTGTTTGCCGAAACACTGCCGCCGCTGGTTGATGCATCGATCTTTCCATCAAGATCAGTCAGACGTATTGAGCCACCTGAGGTGCCTAATTTTATAGTGCCACTACATTTATCGGCACTAACACTACCACCGCTGGTTTCCAGGTCAATATTATTCCTCGAATCAGAAATATGGATGCTACCACCAGATGTGCGGCCATGAATATTACCTGACAGGTGATCCATGTGTAAGCTGCCACCGCTGGTACTAAACCGCTCCTCCCCGCTCAAATTATCAAGATGGATGCTACCGCCACTAGTTTCAAGGTTGGTAGCCACGTCTTTTGACACGTACACCTTAAATGCAATATTTAATGACTTTTTCCAATCCCAGTTATGGCCATCATGTTTGTTTTTGGCTGTGGCATGCAGCTCGCCGCCATTTACATCAATGTTTAGCGTATAATCTTCTTCCAGGCGTTTTTTTATCTCATCATTCGATGGGTGAAATATACCGTTTCCGCTGATATATACTTCCACCCTTGGTTTCTCTCCGGCAGCACCACTAACCGTGATACTTCCGCCAGATGTGTTTACAAACACTTTTTTAATCGCATCGCCTGATAATGATTTAGTCAGGTAGGGTTCTTTGTTGTCCTGCGCAAATGCCGCCACGCTTTGGCAGGCAGCCAGGAATAATATGATATAAGCTTTCATAATGTTATAATTTGGTTGTTGGTTTTATAATCAGTTTATTAGTTAAATTTTACGTCGATATCCCCGTTGGATGCGCTTGCACTTACCGTGTTGCCACCACCATTGACGGTGCCCTTTACATGATCTTTACCCCATTCGCCGTTAAAGCCATTAAATTGGTGCCGATTTACACGTTCGCCTCTCAAATCAAGATCAAGGCCTTGTTTTGCAGGCAGTTGCAGGTCAATATTTCCGGAACTTGTACCCAGTCTTAAAAATTTGCCTACTTTTTTCATTTCAACGGACAGGCTACCGGCGCTGGTGCTGGCATCGAGGCTGCAATTCATTCCTCTCAGATCGATACTGCCTCCGGAACTACTTGTGTTCAGTTCGCCTTCAATATTATTGGCTTCTATCCCGCCACCACTGGTACGCGCATCAATGGTTCCTTTTAAGCCTTCCAAATCCAAACCGCCGCCACTGGTATTCAGCTTGATATCACCATTACAATTCCTGGCTTCAATACCGCCGCCACTGGTTGTAAGATCAATAGTTTCGCTTGAGTTTCTAACATCGATGCCACCGCCGGATGTACGCCCGTGGATCACCCCACTAAGCTTATCCAAATCTAAGCCGCCGCCGCTGGTTGAGAAATTTTCACTTCCTTTTAGATTATCAAGATGAATGCCACCACCACTAGTTTTCAATTCTGTAGAAACCTGTTCAGGTACATAAACTTTAAATGATATATTTAAAGCATTACGCCAGTTCTCAATATGATGCCTGGTTTTTGCTTCGGCAGTTAACTCATGCCCATTTACATTAACGGTCAGCTCAAAATCTTCTGCCAGGCGTTTTTCGATCTCCTCTTTTGAAAGCTCGCGATCATTGTTGCCCTTGATGTAAACTTCAACCCTTGGCTGCTCCCCACTTTTTCCGCTTACGAATATGCCGCCGCCTGTCGTGCTCACGATCACCTTATTGATCGCATCATTTGAAAGCGATTTGGTCATATAGGGCGTTTTGTTATAGTCATCATCCTGGGCGAAAGAAACTGCGGCTTTCATTGCAAGAAAAAATAGTATGATATAGGTTTTCATAATTTTAGGTTTATTTATTGGTTTGGTTATTAATTGAATCGTACGTTGATATTACCACTTGAAGCATCGGCCTCTACTGAGGGACCGCCGCCGTTAACGGTTCCTTTTACATGGTCTTTGTCCCACTCGCCGTTAAAGCCGTTAAACTGGTGTTGATTTACACGGTCACCCCTCAAATCGAGGCTCAAACCTTGTTTAGCAGGCAGTTGCAGGTCGATGTTTCCTGAGCTGGCGCTTAATTTCAGATACTTGCCCACCTTTATCATTTCTGCACGTAAGCTGCCTGCGCTGGTGTTGGCATCCAGGGTGCAATTCATCCCTCTCAGATCGATACCGCCACCCGATGTACCAGTGATCAGCTCGCCTTCGATATTATTGCCTTCAACTCCGCCGCCACTGGTACGGGCGCTGATGCTACCTTTCAGGTTATCAAGACGAATGCCGCCGCCGCTGGTTTCGAGCTTGATGATGCCAGTACAATTTTTTGCTGTAATACCGCCACCGCTGGTTACCAGGTTAAGGTTCTCGCTTGAGTTGGTTACGGTAATACCACCGCCTGATGTTACGCCGCGGATCATCCCGCTCAGCCTGTCCAGTTGCAAACCACCACCGCTGGTGGTAAAGGTTTCGGTACCTTTTAAGTTATCAAGACGGATGCCACCGCCGCTGGTTTTAAGATCGGTGCTTACCTGTTGCGGAACATATATCTTGAATGATATGCTTATTCCCTGCCTCCAGTTATTAAAATCGCGCTTGTTTTTTACGATTGCCCGCAACTCATGACCATTAACTGAGATGTCCAAATCATATGCGTCATCAAGACGCTTTTTGATCTCGTCTTTGGACAGTTCACGGCCATTATTACCCCTGATATAAACTTCTACCCTTGGCGACTGGCCGCTTTGTCCGCTAACATTAATGCCACCCGCAGAAGTGCTTACTACCACCCTATTGATGGCATCGTTTGCTAATGATCTAGTAAGATAAGGTGTTTGGTTGTCGTCCTGAGCGAAGGTTGTGGTTGCTAAACAAGTAATTATTAATAATGCGAAGTAGTATTTCATGCTATTTGATTTAATCTATCTAAAAGACAAATGTTTAAACCCTTACGTTGCATCTAAGCAGAAATATATTTTGGACCGTTGATTATTTTGATTGAATGATTTCGTTGATTCAATAACTATTGTTTATTGGTTACCATTTATCACTTTGCAAACATTCTTCGAGAGCCATGCTCATACGCGGAAGCTTCGGCGCAAGCGTTAGCTCACTCCGAGCGAAGGCTCTTCACCGGATTAGCAACAGCCGCTTTGATAGATTGAAAACTGATAGTTAATAATGCTATTAATACCGATGCAAAACCTACCTCTAAAAAAGTCAATAAGTTGATGTTTATTCGGTAAGCAAAATCGTTCAACCATAGATAAACAGCTATGAATCCACCTATCCAGCCTAAAACATTTGCTATCAAAACCAATATCAAAAAGTTCCCGGAAAGCAGTATGACAATTCGTTGGACGGATGCACCTAAAACTTTTCTTACCCCTATTTCTTTTACCCGTTTCTCAGCTGAGTAAGAAGCAAGGCCAAAAAGGCCCAGGCAGGATATAAAAATAGCTAGACCAGCCAGGATACCTACAATCTTACTCACCTGGCTATCAGCTTTATAAACCTCGTTAAAATGGTCATCCAAAAACTGGTATTCAAATGGATAATCAGGGTAAACGCTGTCCCATTTCGACTTTATGAATGCGATAGCTGCAGCGGTATTACTGCCGTTGATCTTAACCGAAATATCCCTGAAACCCCAGTTGTGTGAGCATACCATAAACATCGGTTCAATTTTGAATTGCAATGAATTGAAATTGAAGTTTTTCGCGACGCCCTTGATCGTCCCTAATGAGTCGAAACCGAACTGGGCACCAAGCAGCGAAGAAAAAGGCCTTTTAGGGTGATCTTTTAGTAGTTCTTTTGCCAATGCCTCGTTAACGATATATTCCCTTCCGTTCAGCGTTTTATCAGTTGAGAAATTTTTCCCTGCTGCCAGTTTTATTTTATAGAGATCGAGGTAATTGTCGTCCACAACCAATAATGTTGTGCCTATTTGTTGTTTAGGGCCATCCGGCAGTTTATAATTTACACCCGTTTGGTCCAGATGGCTTCCCAAAATATCCTGCGAAGCAGTTACACCCGATACCAACGTACTGCCTGATAATTCTTTTTTAAGCAGGTCATACTTTTTAGTGGTGATACCATCTAATGGTATATTGACTATTTGTTCGCGGTTATAACCGGGGTCCTGCTTCTGCATGAACCTCAGTTGCCTTAGTACAAATACAGTGGCGATCATCAGGAAGATAGCGCTGGCAAACTGTGTAACCACTAATATATTGCGGAGCAAGCCTTTGTCTTTTCCGACCTGTATGGAACCTTTTAAAACTCTAACCGCCTGGAAAGAGGACAAATAAATGGCCGGATAAATACCCGAGATCAGGCCGATCAGCACCGTACCGCCAAAGACAGTACATATCATACCGAAACTGCTGAATATATTAAAGCTGATATCCCGGTCGCTCAGGCTATTAATGTAAGGCAATGCCAGTTCAACCAGCAGCAGGGCAAAAATCAGGGCGATGAAGGATATCAGGATGGTTTCGCCCAAAAATTGGATAGCGAGCTGGAAGCGGTGCGCGCCGATAGATTTACGGATGCCTACTTCCTTAGCCCTTTCGGCAGAGCGTGCGGTTGAAAGATTAATGAAATTAACGCAAGCGATGACCATCACGATCAATGCGATAATGGCAAAAAGGTTGGTCGATTTTTTATCAAATTTCTGGTAGTTGATGTAGTCCAACCCAATATCAGCCGAGTTGGCGTGCACATCCTTCAAAGGCAATGTAAACAGCTTCATGTATTTGGGTCCATCTTTGCCTAAATGTTTGATGATAAAGGCAGGCATCTTCTTTTCAAACAATGCCTGGTTAGTACCGGGCGCCAGATCAAGGTAAGTATTGAGCCAGTTGCCGCCCCAGTTGGTGAACATCCAGGGTTTGTAGATACTGCTGAATGAGAACAAAGCATCAAACTGCAATTGCGAGTTTTTAGGAACATCGGCTAATACGCCTGTTACCGCGAAAGATACCGTATCGTCGCCATAGTGGGTTACTGTTTTTCCCATTGGGTCGGCATCGCCAAAAAGTTTCCTGGCGGTTTTTTGTGTCAGTAAGATGCTATGAGGATTGTTAAGCGCTGTTTTTTTGTCGCCCCTGATCAACTGGAAATCAAATATCTGGAAGAAGGTAGAATCGACGGCAAAAGCTTCCGGCAAAAATAGCCTTTCGTTTTTATAGGTCATCTGGTATTTATCATGCCAGTTTACCCTGGTAAAATTCTTCACTTCAGGATATTCCAACTTCAAAGCCGGCCCCATCGGGAACATGGACAGGCCCACCTTTTGTGTCGCGCCTTCTTGGCCGATGGTTTGCACCTCATTTAACTTGTAAATGTTTTTAGCGTGAAAGTTGTCGAAACTTTTCTCATAGGAAACAAACATCATGATCACCATAAAAGCTGCCATACCCACGGCAAGGCCAATAATGTTGATCGCCGAAAAAACCTTGTTCTTCCATATGTTGCGCCAGGCGATTTTAAAGTAGTTCTTTATCATGGACCGTTGATTTGTTGTGATTTATTGATTCCGTTGATTTATCATTTATAATCCTGACTATTCGCTCCTTAAACTTTTTATCGGGTTCATCAGTGCGGCTTTGGCTGATTGGAAGCTTACCGTTGCCAATGTGATCAAAATAGAGATCACCCCGGACAAAAGGAATATCCACCAGCTTATGTTAATGTGGTAATTATAATTGAGCAGCCATTTGTTCATGAAATACCAGGCAAGTGGCGAGGCAATTAACAGCGCTATGGTTACCAATACTAAAAACTCCTTCGACAGCAAAGTAAACAATGATCCTACGCTGGCACCGAGCACTTTACGTATGCCTATCTCTTTGGTGCGCTGCTCAGCAGTGAACATGGCCAATCCCAAAAGGCCCAGGCAGGAAATGAAAATGGCAAGGAATGCAAATGCATCCGACAAGTTGGCCACCACCTGCTCATTGTTATATAATTTTTGATATTCCTGATCGGAGAACTCGTAGTTAACTGTAAAGTTGGGGTTTAACTCTTTGCAAAGCTTTTCAATAGCTGCAACCGCCTGTTTAGTTTGGCCAGGTTGGGTACGGATCAATATACTGCCCAGATCTTTCTCACTCAATCTTACCACCAAAGGCTCTATCGGACTATGCAACGAGCTGAAATGAAAGTCTTTCAAAACACCTACTATCGTCCCTTTTTTGCCCCACATAGTAAATGACCGGCCAATCGGATTGGCATAACCTACTCTTTGTAAAGCGGTTTCATTGATCAGGTAACCAACTGAGTCGGTTGCAAAATCACGGGAGAAATCGCGGCCCTGCACCATTTTAAGGCCCATAGTTTTTATGAAATCATAGCCAACACTTACCTGCGTAAATTCTATATTTAAATTAGGGTCCTTATTATCCCAGCTAACGCCACCCGTACTGTTATCAAAATTTGTTGGTTCTGATGTAATCGAAGATACCTCTTTTATGCCCGGCATTGTTAATGCCTCATTTTTAAAAGTTTTATATTTTGCAACGAGATCGCCTTCAATAGGCACATAGATCAAATTTTCGCGATCATAACCCGAATTTTTTGTTTGGATATAATTTACCTGCCTGGAAATTACAATGGTTCCGATAATAAGTAATATTGATAGGGAGAACTGGAACACTACCAATCCTTTGCGGAACCACGCTGATCCGGTGCTCAACTTCAAAGTTCCCTTCAATACTTTTACCGGGCTGAATGATGACAGGAACAATGCCGGGTAACTACCGGATAAAACCCCGGTTACTAAGGTTAAACAAACAAGCCAGAACCAAAAAATCGTGTGCCCAAATGGCATTTCGATATGCTTTTGAGTAATAGAATTAAATACAGGCAACAAGGCGCTTACCAGTACAATTGCGATAATAACAGCTAATACAGTTAACAGGATAGCCTCACCGATGAATTGTTGTATCAATACCGACCTAACCGCACCAACAACTTTACGTACACCAATCTCACGGGCTCTTTTGACAGAGCGCGCGGTTGTCAAATTCATAAAGTTGATACAAGCGATCAGCAAAATAAAAACAGCCACGATACTAAATAAATGAACATAATCGATACGCCCACCGGTTGGTTTTCCGGATTCTATGTTAGAATTCAGGTAAACATCACTAAACTTTTGCAGGCCAAGTTCTTCCCTGAAAGCAGCTGTAGGTTTGTTGTATTTATCAATAAAGTGTGTGATCTTTCTATCAACCAAACCGGCATCTGTGTTTGGTTTTAGCAGTAAATAAGTTGTGGGGCTATTGCTGTCCCAATTATTAGCCCAGTCGTTATCCTTTAAATATTGGAACCAATTGAGGACAAAATCAAATTTCTGAGATGCGTTTTGAGGAATGTTTTCGAAAACAGCAGCAATATTGTAGTTCTGCTTGTTTTCGTACCTGATCGATTTCCCTATCGCAGCCTGCGGGCTTCCGAAAAACTCCTCCGCCATTTTTCTTGAGATCGCGATATCGGATATTGTTTTTAATGCTGATTGAGCATTACCCTGTATTAATTGATAGCTGAAAATCTTAAAAAAATCGGCCCCTGCAAAGCCGCCGGCTAATTTTATTATCTTATCATTAACACGAAATGTGCTTTTGTAACCTAATTTCACACCTGCAGAATACTCAACATCGGGGATCACTTTTTTCATCTCATCGGCCAATATACCAGGGGTATCATATTGGCCACGTACCTTATGGTCAAAAAACTGGCGTTCATAAACCGTATATAAACGGGATTCATTTGCGTTAAATGAATCCATGTTTAGCTCATTTTGTACCCATAGCAGTATAAGCACGCTGCAGGCCATTCCCAGGGCCAGGCCGAGGATATTGATAAGAGAGAAAAACCTGTTCCTGAACAGGTTTCTGAAGGCTACTTTTAGATAATTCTTAATCATAATGTTTAGTTCATTCGTTCACTTTGTTTTCTCATCCTGATCATTCGGAACGGAGACTTTTTACCGGGTTCATCAGCGCAGCTTTGACAGATTGAAAACTCACTGTTAACAGGGCGATGATGAGCGTTAATCCCCCGGCCATAGCGAATATCCACCAGTTTACCGTGGTGGGATAGGCGAAATCCCTTAGCCATATGCCCATGGCATACCAGGAGATGGGAAAAGCGATAATAGCAGCAATAGTAACCAGCTTCAAAAAGTCGATTGACAACATCGCAACCACATTTTGCACTGAAGCACCCAATACCTTGCGGATGCCGATCTCTTTGGTACGACGCTCGGCTGTATACATAGCCAGACCAAGCAGACCCAAACAAGCCACGGTAAGCGACAGGAAAGTAAACACACTGAATACCTTGCCTATGGTTTGGTCGGTACGGTATAGCTGATCAAATTCGGCATCCATGAAGCTGTATTCAAGCGGATTATCAGGCATAAATTCTTTCCACTTGTTTTCTATACTTGCGATGGCTTTGTTGTAATCTCCTGGCTTGAGGCGGACAGACACATATGAAGTGCCGATCTGGTAAGTTTTTGAGGTAGTATAGAATAACGCGAAGGGTGAAACGGTACTATGCAATGATTCCGTATTGAAATCTTTTACAATGCCAACCACTTTAAATTTTACATTATTACCACCGGGATATGTTATGCTCTTGCCGATTGGGTCGCGCCACCCTATTTGCTTGGCGGCGGTTTCGTTTAATATTACCGATGCGGAATCAGAAAAACTTTTCGAGAAATTCCGGCCCTGCAACATGGTTAACTTCAGTGTTGGCACGAAAGCATCATCCACGATAAAAGAGGACAGGTTGATATTTTTATCAGCCGAACTCATATTATTTACAGCAGCCTCAGGTACGTAAGTATCATTAAATAAATTTTGAGTAGGCAGGCTTGTACTGATGGTAGCATTGGCCACGGCAGGCAATCGTAATAGTTCCTGCCGGAAACTTTCCTCGCCTTTTCCCAACCTGTCGGCATTGGATACGATCAATACATTTTCCTTATTAAATCCAAGGTCCATTGATTGGTTAAAAAGCAATTGCTTGTAAACGATAATGGTACAGATGATCAAAACTGTTGATACCGTGAACTGGAATACCACCAAAGCGTTACGTGTGAAAAAGCCACCAGCAGATGTTTTAAAATCACCGCTTCCCTTTAAAACGACTGCCGGTTTAAATGAGGTTAGGAAAAACGCCGGATAGCTTCCGGCAAGTAATGCAGTTATCACAACCAGGGTAAATAAACCTACGCAAGTTGTCCAACTAAAAAACACACCAAAGCTTAAAGATTTGGATGCTAATTGATTGAAGGCTGGCAAGCTAAGCACAACGATCATAACTGCAATGGCAGAAGCAACGACAGTATATATGAATGCTTCAGTCATAAATTGGTAGATTAATAATTTGCGTTCTGATCCCAATACTTTGCGTATACCTACTTCTTTGGCCCTTTTTGCTGATTGCGCGGTTGCCAGGTTCATGAAATTTACGCAGGCAAGCAATATGATGAACAAGGCCACCGCGGAGAAAATATAAACATATTTGATATCGCCCTGAACGATAAAGCGGCTGCCAATATCTGCTGAATAAAGATGTACATCTGCTAATGGTTGCAGTTCAATGTCGTATTTACCGCCTTTTTTTATAAACTCATCAAAAGGCTGGCCGATACGCCTGAAAGCAGTAGCGGCTTGCTGCCGGATCATAGACGGGAATTTGGCTTCAATATGTTGTAGTGAGGTTTTATCGGTGGAAACGTTATCACGCAGTTTAATATAAGTGCCCATCTGCAGCCAGATCCAGCTCCAGTTGAAATGCTTTACAGGTGGCATACCTACGTTTGATTGCAGCACATCGAATTGCAAGGATGATTGCAATGGCAGATCGCGAATTACTGCCGTTACTGTAAACGGCATTTTGTATTCATCAAACACCAGGTTTTTGCCCATCGGAGAAACATCACCAAAATACTTTTTAGCCGCCCTTTGTGTCAGCACCACTGAATTTGTGCCATTTAAACAGGTGGCGCGATTGCCTTCTATCACTTCGTAATTAAAGAACTGGAGGAAATTGGAATCTACCGAAAGCAGTTTCTTTTCAGTAACCGCGCTTTTTTGGCCACTGTGTACAAAATGTATGATCTCGTCACCAGGCCTGAAGATGCGGGTGTAGCTTTCTATCTCGGGGATATTGTTCACCAGGGCCAAACCTACAGGCGGTGGCGTGTGGCCCGCAGTAAATTCATCATTACCCATTTTTTCGTGAGTATTTACCCGGTATATCCTGTCGGCGTGGTTAAAAAAACGATCGTAGCTCAATTCATCTTTAACATACATACCGATCAGCATAACACAGGCCAATCCGATGGCCAAACCACTGATGTTTATGGTGCTGCTAACCTTGTTGCGGGTGAGGTTACGCCAGGCGATCCTGATATAATTCTTGAGCATGGTGAATGATTATTTGCAAAATACTACAAAAATCAATACCAAGTAGCTAAGGTACTTATTGTCAGGTATTTATAAATAAAATGCGAGAAAATATTGTTCGGTAGCGTAACACAGGGTGTACGGTTTTGATACAATTTGGTGAGTGGTGAATGGAGATCAGTTAATTAAAGATTAGGTTTTGCTTGTCGTATACTTTAATTACTAATCTTTGTTCTCCAATTAACTGATCTCTAACTTATTCACTCCTTAAACTTTTTACTGGATTCATCAGCGCTGCTTTGACGGCCCGGAAACTGATGGTGATGAACGCCACCAGAATAGTGGCAGCCCCGGCGAGGACAAATACCCACCACTGGATGCTGATCCTGTAGGTATAATCCTGTAGCCAGCGATTCATCATGTACCAGGCTACGGGAAAGGCTATGACCAATGATATGGCGATCAGTTTTAAAAAATCCTTTGAAAGCATGGTAACAATATCCGCAATGCCAGCGCCTAATACTTTGCGAATGCCGATTTCCTTCACTTTTACTTGTGCGGTATAGGTTGTCAAGCCAAACAAACCTAAACAGGATATCATTATAGCGATGGCGGTAAAAATGCTGAACAGCGTGCCGGACCGTGTATCTGATTTATACATCCTGTCGTAATACTCATCCATAAATTTGTAATCAAATGGAAATCCGGGATTGTATTTTTCCCAGCTTGCCTGTAATGCTCCGATGGCTTTTGGTGCTTCCTTGCCGGTTGTCCTGACCAGCATTTTATTGCAACTGCGGTGATAAATGAACACTGCAGGTTCTATCCTTTGCTTGAGGGATGCGAAATGAAAATCCTTGATCACGCCGATGATCGTTCCTTTTATGAAATTTACCGTAAAGCTTTTACCTACCGGGTCTTTAATTCCCGACTCTCTTACAGCAGTTTCGTTTAAAATAAAATGTGTGCTGTCGCTTGCTATCCCGGTAAATCCGGCACCTTCAGCCATTTTCAGCTTGAAAAAACTGAGATAATACTTATCGATATTGATCGGATGGATCAGGAAACTGGTATTGGGTTGCTTGCCGGTCCAGTCATCATCCGACGTTGTATTATTGGCGCTGGCGATGTTATCGTTCGAGCTGGCGATATCCAATATACCCGGCTGATTGATCAAATGTGCGCGGATACCTTCAAAATTTGGCTGCATACCCCGCATATTGAAATTAAGGACATAAGACTTGTCGTATCCTAAGTTTTTCTCCCTCATATATTTCAGCTGCCCGCTGATAATGAGTGTGCCGATGATCAACCCGACAGAAAATATAAACTGACATACCACCAATACTTTTCTGAAAGTGGTATTGCCCACCCCTAACGACATTTTTCCTTTCAATGCATTGATCGGTTTGAATGATGATAACAGCAAGGCCGGGTATACACTAGAAGCCAGAAGCGTTGCAATGGTCGTAATACAAATCAGCTTCCATACGTCTGCATTCAAAAAATCGAAATGCATTTCCTTGCCTGATATGCTATTGTAAATTGGCATCAACAGTTCGATCAGTATAAAGGTCAGCATAAGCGCTATCGAGAAAAACAGCAGGGTTTCGATGAAGAATTGGGCAAACAGCTGTTTCCGCTCAACGCCTATTATTTTGCGTACACTTACTTCTTTAGAGCGGAGCATGGCACGCGCGGTGGATAAGTTGACGTAATTGATACAGGCGATCAGCAGGATCAACACCGCAACGATGAAGAATACTTTTACTGTTTGCATGGCAGTTGGGGTGCCATCAGGAGTATATAAATGCACTTGTGTTAACGGCTGCGCCAGGAACTTGCTTTTTGAAATGTCCGGTCCCGACTGGTGTACAAAGTTGATCTGCGTGAGCTTATCCATCACTGCCTGCGGGGATACGTCTGGCTGCAATTGTAAAAATGTAACGGCATAATAGTTATCCCAATCCTGATCCATGGTTTTGAAAGTACCGTTACCGTAATATTGGTTACGTCTGATTTCCATCGAAAAAAATATATCGGCCTTAATTGTTGAGTTTTCAGGAAAATCAGCCATCACACCGGCAACCGTATAGTTATCTTTATTATCGGCCCTGATCACTTTCCCTATCGCTTCGGCGTCGCCAAAATATTTCTTCGCAGTCCTTTCCGTGATGATGATGGATTGGATATTGGGAAAAGGATGGTCAATACTTCCTTCGATCAGTTTAAAATCGAACATTTTGAATATGGAAGGATCAACGAAGAAATTGCCGTTTTTACCAATTTCAAATACCTTATCCTTGTATCTGAACACCACATAATCACGGTCGGTAACTATTCTGGCAGCATTTTGCACACCGGGGACTTCTCTCAATGCATAATTCACCAGTGGTGCCGGGGCATTGTTCCATATCTGCTTACTGCTGCCTGTACCTAGTTGGGAACTGACCTCATAGATATGGTCTGCTTTTGTATTAAAACGGTCGAAACTTAGCTCATCATTCACCCACAGCAAAATGAGCAAACCAATAGTAAGGCCAACGGTGAGGCCGATGATATTAATGGCGGAATAAAACTTATTGTTTAAAATATTGCGCCAGGCGGTTTTGAAATAATTCCGGATCATGATAATAAAACTTGCAATTATTATTACCAATGAAAAATCATTTCAACCTATAGGCGCTTATTTTTAATATTCCGGCTTATAAAATCAATATTTCATTTATGGTTAATTCTGTTACTCACTCCTCAAACTCTCTTCGAGAGCCATAGCTCACTCTGAGCGAAGGCTCTTTACCGGGTTCATCAGCGCGGCTTTGGCTGATTGGAAACTGACGGTTATAAATGTGATCAATATAGCAATGACGCCGGACAATACAAATATCCACCACTGTACAGGCGTGCGATAAGCGAATCCCTGGAGCCAATGATGCATAGCCCACCATGCCAGCGGCGATGCTATCAATAAGGAGATAAACACCAATATTAAAAACTCCCGGGATAATAAGGCAAATAGTGAGCCCACGCTTGCTCCCAGCACTTTGCGAATCCCGATCTCTTTTATCCTTTGCTCGGCCGTGAACATGGCTAACCCAAGTAATCCGAGGCATGAAATGAAAATAGCAAGGAAGGCAAATACATTAGAAAGCTTGCTGATGATTTGCTCGTTATTATATAGCTTTTTATATTCCTCATCAGAAAAACTATAAACAAACTGGAAATTAGGGTTGAGCTGCTTGCACAGGGTTTCCAGGCTTGCCAGGGCTTCTTTAGTCTTGCCAGGCTGAGTACGGATCAGTGCGCTTCCATAATCTTCTTTTTCAGCCAGGCGGATCACAAATGGTCGGATGGGATCGTGCAATGAAGTGAAATGAAAATCCTTTACCACACCTATAATGGTGCCTTTTTTGCCCCAAAAGGTCAGCCGTCTGCCGACTGGGTCTTTATAGCCTATCCTTTTCATTGCGGCCTCATTGACGATGTACCCCACAGAATCGGTTGCAAAATCCCTGGAATAATCACGACCGGAAGCCATGGTCAATTTCATGGTGTGGGTGAAATCATAACCCACAGAAGCCTGTGTAAATTCAATATTGAGGGTTTGATCTTTTCCATCCCAATCTACGCCACCTGTGCCATTTTCAATATTGGTAGGTTCCTGGCTCATTCGGGTAACAGATTGTATACCAGGCGACTTTAACGCTTCAGTCTTAAAAATTGGATATTTGGAAGTAAGGTCGCCATCAAGCGGTACATAGATCAGGTTCTCACGATCATAACCGAGGTTGATGGATTGCACATAGCTCACCTGTTTGGATATTATAATAGTCCCAATGATCAGGAATACCGATAATGCAAATTGGATCACAACCAAGCCCTTACGCAGCCATGTAGCAACCGAACCCACTTTTGCCGCACCTTTTAAAACCGTTACCGGATTGAACGACGATAAAAACAACGCCGGATAACTACCTGAAACAACACCGGTAACAAAAGTAATGACAACCAGCTTTAACCAGAATGACAACTGGCCAAACGGCAGCCCGATATCCTTTTGTGTGATGCTGTTAAATAACGGGAGTAGACATACCATGATGATCAGCGAGAAAAATACCGCTATACAGGTAAGCAGCAGCGACTCACCGATAAATTGCTGGATCAATATCCGTCGCACGGCACCAACAACCTTGCGAACACCAATTTCCCGTGCACGTTTTACCGAACGGGCCGTAGTAAGGTTCATAAAGTTGATGCAGGCGATAAGCACAATAAATAATGCTACAATGCTAAACAGGTTCACATATTCAATCCGGCCGCCTTCAATCCGGCCATCTTTGAAATCGCTATGCAGGTATTGCTGATCAAACCGCTGCATATCCAACTCTTCGGTAAATGTTCCTTTTTTCTGTTCCTTGTTCAGGTTATCCAAAAAATGTGTCAGCTTTTTGCGAACCAGCTCCGGCTTAGCGTCGGCCCGCAATTGAATAATAGTAGAAGGGCCGTTATTACCCCATTGCTTTGCCCAGCTATTATCTTTTAAAAAGGCATCCCAGTTGGTCAGGAAATCGAACTTCACAGATGAATTTGACCCAATATTCTCAAATACCGCCGAAACGATAAAGTCTTTTCGGTTTTCATAGCGTACGGTTTTACCCATGGCTGCCTGCGAGCTTCCAAAAAAATCTTCCGCTATCTTTCGTGATATGGCTATACTGGATGGCTTGTTCAATGCGTTTTTAGCATTGCCCTGTAGTAAAGGAAAGCTAAACATCTTGAAAAAATCTGAATCCGCAGAATTTCCCTGTATCTTCAATATCTTCTCGCCTACCTTAAAAGTGTTTTTATTATCAAACCCATAACCGGTTGCATATTCAATTTCGGGTATTTGTTTCTTCAACTCGGCAGGCAGAACACCCGGTGTGCTGTATTGGCCGACTGCTTTATGATCATAATACTGGCGCTCATAAACCATATAAAGGTTTGCGTTATTTTTATGAAACGCGTTCATGTTCAATTCACTTTGAACCCACAACAAAATAAGCAGGCTGCAAGCCAAGCCCAAAGCCAGGCCAAGTATATTGATAGTGGAGAAAAACTTGTTTCTGAACAAGTTGCGCCACGCGATCTTTAGGTAATTCTTTATCATGAGCCCTCCTAAATCCTCCCCGAGAGAGAGGACTTTAAATTATCTATTAAAAATTAATTCGATTTAACAACTAATCACTCGCTTCTCAAGCTTTTTACCGGGTTTGTCCAGGCGGTTTTAATGGCCTGCCAGCTTACGGTGATCATGCATATCAACACGCTCAATATCATCGTTGCGGCAAAAATCCAAAGGCTGATATCGGTGTGAAAGGTATATCTCGCCAGAAACCCGTTAATGAAATAAAGGCTCACCAACGAACCCGCTGCAAAGGATATTACCACCAGCACCACAAACTCCTGCGATAATTTGAACCAGAGATTGGCAATACTCGCGCCCAATACTTTACGGATACCAATCTCTTTACGGCGCTGCTCAGCGGAGAAAGCGGCCAGTCCAAACAGGCCGAGACAGGATATGATGATAGCCAAACTGGTAAAACCTGCCGACATGGTGCCGAGCATTTTTTCAGTTCTGAACTTGCGGGCGAATTTCTCATCCGTAAACTTGTATTCGAAGGGATACTCGGGGTTGTATTTTTTGTAGATGGATTGCAGCGTTGCTACGCTTTTTGATACGGGTGCATTAGGGTTTAATCTTAACCCGATGCTGCCTGTCCAATCCTTAATATAACCGATGATTGCCGGTTTTACAGGCTCGAAAGGTGAACCCCAAACAAAGTTTTTGGCAATACCTATAATTGTGCGATTGGTACCCTGCCAGTTGATGGTCTGTCCCAGCGGATTTTTCAGGCGCATCAGCTTTACCGCGGCTTCATTTAAGATAACACCGGACGTGTCTGCAGGGCGACTCATGGTAAAATCGTGACCCTCATTTAGCGTTAAGCCATAGGTATTTATAAAATGATAGGTAACTGCGATCTGGTCTATTGGTAGTTTATCTTCACCTGGTAGTTGCCCGGGCCATTTGATCCCCCACGAACTGCTATTATTGCTGGTAATACTGCCCGACGTTAAAGCGGCGTCAGTAATAGCACCTGCATTGATGGCATCCTGCCGGAAGCTTTCAAACTTCTTATCCAGGGAGCCTTCCAACGGCATTTCTATCAAACCATTTTTGTCATAACCGATAGGCAGGTCTTTAATATAGTTGATCTGCTTATAAATAAATGTGCTAAACAGGATCAACGCAATTGCAAATGTGAACTGGATGACAACCAGCACCTGGCGTGGCTTCACCGTTGCTTTGGCCGATACCAATTGTCCCTTTAATACTTTAACCGGTTTGAATGAGGATAGGAAAATTGCAGGGTAACTGCCGGCAACGAGTCCTGTTATAATAGTCACAGCCAATGCTGAAACCCATGCCCACAAGTTATCATAAGGCATTTTTAGTTGAAGATTTATTAAAGTATTGAAACTTGAAAGCAGCAAGAGCATCAACAATACCGAAAGGCCAAACGCAAAGAACGCCATCAGGAGAGACTCACCCAAAAACTGCTGGATCAAAGAACTGCGCAGGGCGCCGACGGCCTTGCGTACCCCTACCTCGCGGGCACGGCGCTCTGAACGGGCGGTTGACAGGTTCATGAAATTGATGCAGGCAATAAGCAATATGCCAATAGCCAGGAACAGGAACAAGCGAACAATATCGATACTACCGCCCACACTCACTCCATTTTTAAATTCGCTATGCAAATGAAGTTTGGAAAATGGGAACAGGAATAACTTATTCTCTTTATTATGTGGATCATAGTGCCCGATCACGTCTTTAAGCTTTGCGTTAAACGCGGCCAACCGGGTGCCTGGTTTAAGCATCACATAGGTTTGGAATGAGTAGTTTCCCCAGCCGGAAGTTTTGATCCATGATTGCTGAGCTTCAAAAGCCTTCCAGGACATTAGTGCACCGAAACCGAAACTGGAATTCTGCGGATTATCTTTGATCACAGCACTCACTTTCATCGGGTATTGGCTGTTGAATTTGATCACCTGCCCAACAGGGTTAATATCCCCGAATATTGCTTTTGCACTTGATTGGGTAATTATTACGGATGATTGATCGGATAATGCCGTATGCTTGTCTCCATAAATAAAATCGAAAGTGAACATATCCAGGATCGAGGCATCAGCAGACATCGTACTGATTTTTAATGCCTTCTCCTTGTAATTCACCAAATAATCATAGGCCCAGTTCGAGCGGGCGGCCTTATCTACTTCGGGAAAGTCTTTTAAAATTGCCGGAGCCAGGGGCACTGGCGTCGCGGTGCCGGTATTAATTTCACCGTTACTTGGCTGGTTCCGCATCATCCAGTAAAGGCGGTCGCTATTCGTATTGAACTTATCAAAGCTCAATTCATTATAAACGTACAACAGCAGCATAAAGCTCACAGCCATACCAATGGCCAAGCCGCCAATGTTAATGACGCTGTAGAGCTTATTTTTAAGCATGTTGCGCCAAGCGATCTTGAGGTAGTTTTTGATCATAAGATTTCCCGGTTATATCTGATTATAAGACGTTATTTAATTTTACAAGGTTGCATGCCAACGTTCAAAATCTTAAACATTTTTATGCAACCATAATTTGCAAACTGCCCACCGAAAACCGCCAACTATCTCACTCGCTCCTAAGACTTTTTACGGGGTTTGCCAATGCAGCTTTGAGCGATTGAAAACTTACCGTGATCAACGCGATGGCAAAAGTTAATACCGCAGCTAAAGCAAATATCCACCAGGCCAATGGTGTACGGTAAGCAAAATTTTGCAGCCATTGATGCATCGCGTAATAGCCTATCGGTGTCGCGATCAGTGTGGCAATCAGCACCGGTTTTAAAAGATCCCTTGACAGCAGTAACAGAATATTCCTTACTGATGAACCCAAAACCTTCCTGACGCCGATTTCTTTTGTGCGTTTGGCCGCGGTAAATGAAGCTAAACCGAACAAACCCAAACAGGCAATGAATATGGCGAGGCCGGAAAATATGCCCAGTATGGTTTGCTGCCTGATATCGTTTTTATAGGTGGTGTTAAATTTCTGATCCAGGAAGCTGTACTCAAACGGGTAAACCGGCGCCAGCCTGGTATAAACATTCTTTATGTTTTCAACCCCGGTCCGGATATTGCCTGGTTTCAATTTTATCACAGCCACCCTCCTGTCCTCAGCTGGGGAGATCACCAGGGCATCCATATTTTCTTTTAGTGATAGAAAGTTGAAATCGTTTACCACACCTACGATCATGCGCTTTTTATCATCGCGGATGGTATTCTTTATCCATTTGCCAATTGCCTGTTCGGGTGAAAAACCGAGCTTTTTAGCTGCAGTAGCATTAATGAGGACAGAGTTCATCGTATCCGAAGCAAACTGAGGCGAGAAGTTCCTGCCAGCGATAATTTTCAATCCCAAGGTTTTCACATATTCAAAGTCCGCAAACTCGGTGCGGGATTTGAATACATCATGCTGTCCTTCAGCCGCAAAACTATGGATATCAAAAAAGCCACCCGGCTCACCAGACATCAGGGATACAGAGGCGACGTTGGGGTTATTTTGCAGTTCAGTTTTAAAGGAATTACGATGATTATAAATATCGTTGTTATCCAAACCTACAATCACCGTTTGCTGCTGATCATAGCCTAATGACTTTGTTTTTACATATTTCATCTGATTCATGATCACGATGGTGCCAATGACCAGCAAAACGGATATGCTGAATTGCACCACTACCAAAGCCTGCCTGAAAAATGCTCCGCCCTTGCCTAAACGCAGTTTGCCCTTTAAAGCCTGTATTGGCGAAAATGCAGACAGGAAAAATGCGGGATAACTTCCGGCTAAAAACCCGACAACGATAATGACGCCAACCAGGAACAAATAGATAGGATATGAATTCCAGGGAACGGTGAGATCATAACCCAAAACCTGGTTATACCATGGCATCATCAGAACTAATAAACCAATAGATAATATGCAGGAAATTACTGCCAATAATATGGATTCACCAATAAACTGAGAGATTAAATGATTTCGTAATGCTCCTAACACCTTGCGCAGGCCAACTTCTTTTGAGCGCTCTACTGCCCGGATGGTAGAAAGATTCATGAAGTTAATGCAGGCGATCAGCATGATAAGGATAGCGATGGATATAAAAATGTAGACCACTGTTTTGTCGCCATGTTTCACATTGTCAAATGAAGAGGCCGGCTCAAAGTAAATGTCGGTCAAAGGGGTCAGGGCCAGGTCCATCTTCATGCCAAAACGGGCCATATCCTTGCCGAGGTATTTGTTCATGAATTGGGGGAAATATTTTTCTACCTGCTTAGGGGTAGCGTTTTTATCAAGCAGCACATAAACGAACAAATTGTTGTTGATCCAAACGTTAAAGTAATCGCGGTGAACATAGTTGGATATTGGCACCACCAGGTCAAATGCCATATGTGAATTGGATGGAACATTTTTAGCAACGCCTGTAACTTTTAGCTGCAACTCCTTATCCATCTGCACTACCTTGCCCATGGCGTTATCAATGCTGCCAAAATATTTTTTCGCGGTAGTCTCGGTTAATACTACACTTCCGGGGTCTTTTAAAACCGTAGCAGGATCGCCTTCGATAAGAGGGAAACTAAACAGGTCGAAAAAATCCGCATCGGTGACGTAAACGTTTTTTTCGGTAAATGCTTTTTGATCAAAAGAGATCAAAGCACCGGTTGGCTGTACCCGCACTGCTTTTTTGACCTCCTTCGGAAAATCAGTTAATAAAGCAGGCGCGTAAGGCCCGGAGAGATATGGCGTTGGGGGCACTTTTTTATCAAAACCGCGCATCACCCGGTATATCTGCTTTTCATTTTTGTGAAAACCATCAATGCTGAACTCGTTCATGATATACAGGAAGATCATCAGACACACGGTGATGCCGATAGTCAACCCTAAAACATGGATCAGCGAAAAAACCTTGTTTTTGTACAGGTTGCGCCAGGCGATTTTGATGTAGTTTTTTAACATGATATCTGCATTTATTGCATTAGACCGCAAACCGTCTGCCAATCATTTCAATCAACTCACAATCAAATAATTATATAAATATTTATTGCAAATATGTTCGTAAATGAACAGTGGGTGTACGGATGCAATACAGTGATTGGAGGTTAGTTAATTAGAGATTAGTCAGCTTAAAAAGGCAACTAATCTCTAATTAACTAATCTCTAACCTATTCGCTCCGCAAACTTTTTACCGGGTTCATCAAAGCCGCTTTTATGGATTGAAAACTAATTGTGATAAATGCGATCAATATGGCCATTGCCCCGGCAAGTATAAACACCCATAAACTTATACTGGTTCGATAAGCATAATCCTGTAGCCATTTATGCATCGCGTACCAGGCTATCGGTGTTGCGATGATGATAGCAATCAACACCAGTTTAATAAAATCCTTTGCCAATAATCCTATAATGCGGCTTACGCTGGCGCCCAACACTTTTCGCACTCCTATTTCGCGGGTACGAACCTGGGCGGTAAAAGCTGCTAATCCGAACAGGCCCAAACAGGAAATTAAGATAGCAATGCCGGCGAAATAAGTAAACAGCTTTCCCTCCTGTTGTTCGCCCTTGTATAAATTATTAAATATATCATCAAGGAAATTATAGCTAAATGGGAATTCACCATTATATTGTTTAAAAGACATTTCAGCAGCATGAATGGCCTTTGCTGCGTCACGCCCATTAGTTTTAATATAAATATTCCGCAGAATATCCGGCTGATAATAAAATACTGCAGGGGCTATTTTTTCCTTCATTGAAGCAAAATGGAAATCTTTTGCTATACCGATTATTGTTCCCTTCGTTTTCCAGGACCTGAACCTCCTGCCAATCGGGTTTTTATAGGCGATCTGTTGCACAGCGGCTTCATTCAATATAAAGTGACTTGTATCATTAACGGCACCTGTAAAGTCGCTACCTTGCGCCAATTTCATCTTAAAGAATGACATAAAGTCCTTGTCGATCGCTATTGGGTGAACAATAAATGTTTGTCCGACCGCCTTTCCATCCCAATCATTATCCCCCGAAAAGCCTCCGATCCTGACTATGTTTCCACTTGACCGGGTGACAGCCAGTATACCCGGCTGTTTTAATAATTCAGCCTTCACCGCATCATAATGTTTGGACATATCACGCATCCAGAAAGCAAAGACATGAGTTTTATCATACCCGAGGTCTTTTGAGCGGATGTATCTTAACTGGTTAGTAATGATAATTGTCCCGATGATCAGTATCACAGAAAATGAAAATTGTGTAACCACCAATATTTTCCGGAACAGCACATCACCGACACCTGCTGAAATTTTCCCTTTTAAAGCCTTCAGTGGTTCAAAGGACGAGAGTAATAATGCCGGATAAATGCTCGAAGCAGCTAAGGTACCAGCAATGGTTAAGATAATAACCATCCATATGTGATAATCAGCCAGGTTAAAAGTTAATCGCTTACCCGCCACCTGGTTAAACACCGGCATCAAGGCATAGATCAATCCCAAAGCAAAAATAGCCGCGACACAAAACAGTAATGCGGTTTCTACAATAAACTGCATAAACAACTGCAACTTAGCCGCACCAACAATTTTGCGCATACTTATCTCCTTTGATCGCAGCATCGACCGTGCCGTTGACAGGTTTACGTAATTGATGCAGGCAATAACCAGTATCAGGATACCAATGATGATAAATATCCGTACTGTCTCAATTCCTTTATTGGTTCCATCGGCATTATACAAATGCATTTTTGCAAGGGGAAGCAATAAATAATCCGCATCCGTGTCTTCGGGTTTGCGTTTGATATGTATCTGGAATATCTCTTTCGACAGTTTTTTTAATGAAACATCGGGCTTAAGCTGCAAATAGGTTTCGTACGAGAAAAAACCCAGGTCAGTATTCAAATCCAAATGATTATTAACCAACATGTCCCGGATATGAAAGCTCATAGGCATGATCATATCGTACTGCATACTCGAGTTTTTAGGAAAATCGTCTATTACACCGCTTACCGTTAAATTCTGTTTATTGTCGCCGACTATTATTTTGCCGATAGGGTCTTGGTCGCCAAAAAACTTTTGCGCGGTTTGTTTAGTAATGACAACTGAATTGTCATCTGCAAATGGCTTTGCACTATTCCCCTGAATAATTGGAAAATCAAAGATCGAGAAAAATGAGGGGTCGGCATAAATAGCCCGTTCGTCGCCAAATACTTTGTCCTGGTATTTATATAACGACCAGTTATAATTACCTGTCGTTCTCACCATATCCTTAACCTCCGGTAATTGCTGTTTAGCCAATAGCCCGATAGATGCCGGATCAACGGTCCATATCTGCCTGCTGGCGCCGGTCCCGCCCCAAAGCTCCAGCCGGTAAATATCTTTTGCCTTTTTATGGAAGCTGTCAAAACTTAGTTCGTCCTGCACCCATAGCAGTATCAGGATACCAATTGCTAAACCGGCGGTTAAACCGGCAATGTTAATAAGTGAGTAAAACTTGTTTTTCAACAAATTACGCCAGGCAGTTTTGATGTAGTTTTTCAACATGATGCTAAAGTTGGGTTTATAAATATAAACTCTCTCAAGAAAAAAACGTTACAACATTTCAGCCTTAAATCTTTTTAATATTACTCGCTCTTCAAACTCTTCACAGGATTTGTCAGGGCTGCTTTTATGGATTGAAAACTGATGGTAACAAATGCGATCAGTATAGCTGCAGCGCCTGCTAGCGCTACCACCCACCATTGGAAATTTTGTCGGTAAGCGAATGTCTGTAACCAGGAGTGCATAGCCAGCCAGGAAACTGGCGTGGCAATAACGATAGCGATAAGCACCAGTTTGATAAAGTCCCGTGATAACAGGTTCACGATAGTTGATACACTGGCACCCAAGACCTTACGGATTCCTATTTCCTTCGTACGTTGCTCTGCTGCATAAGCGGCGAGGCCGAATAATCCTAGACAGGCGATAATAATAGCCAGCGAAGTGAAAGCGATCGCTATACTGCCCATACGCTGTTCGCTCCGGTATAGACCTTCAAATTCATTATCCATAAAGGCATTGTTAAATTGCTGGTTCGGCGAAAACTGCATCCATTTGTTTTTAACCTGGGCTACCAGGCCGGTAACATCTGCAGAATTGAAGCGTACGCTCAACGCGCCCCACTCATCACCATACATCAGGAACAAAGGAGTTATGTTTTCGCGCAACGACCTGAAGTTGAAATTCTTCATCACACCCACAATGTGATATTTATTCACTTTTGTTACGAGGTTGTCCGCAGGGGAATAAAGGGTCTGCCCTACCGGATTTGCAAAACCAAGCAATTGCGCGGCAGCTTCATTAATCACAATGCCGGAGGTATCGGTTGGCATATCCTTGGAGAAGTTTCTGCCTGCCACCATTTTTATGCCAAGCGTGGGGATGTAGTCAGCGTCAACATACCATTCCTGGGTAAGTACAGCCCGCTTTTGGTCTATAACGGGGTCTTTAAAAAAGGTGGTGCTATTGCCGTAGTTAGAAGTTGGGAGCGCCCCGGTCAGAGTCGCATTTTGTACACCAGCCAATTGCTTCACTTCCTGCTTAAAAGCTTTGGCTTTTTTTCCCAGTGTCCAGGTATCCCATACGATCATTACATGATCGCGTTTATAGCCCAAATCCTTACTCTGTATATATTTTAGCTGGTTGTAAATAACCAACGTACCGATGATAAGTGTAATAGAAATAAAAAACTGAAATACAACCAACGAACTGCGCAGAAATCCGGCTTTAAACCCTCCGGCCAATTTTCCTTTAAGCACCTCGATAGGCTGAAAACCTGAAAGATAGAGTGCGGGATATGAACCAGCCAGGCAGCCTACAACAATAATGAAGATAAACAAAACCGGGAGCAACCAGCCAACAATTTGTGAAGTAATAATCAATTCCTTGCCTGACATCTGATTGAACACTCCCAAAAGCGCCCAGGCGGTAAACACCGCGATTATAGCACCTACAAGGGTGACAATAATGGATTCTGTTAAAAACTGCGCGATGAGATATTTGCGCGGCGAACCCAAAACTTTGCGCACTCCCACTTCCCGTGCCCGGTTTGATGAACGTGCTGTAGACAAGTTCATGAAATTGACGCAGGCTATTAGCAAGATGAATATGGCTATCGCAGAAAAGATATAAACATACTGTATGTTCCCGTTTCCATCCAACTCGGCTATGCTGTTTGATCGCAGGTGAATGTTCTTTAAAGGGATCATATTGAACCGGAAATAGTTGCCGGTCTGCTCAAACTTCTCAAAAGTCATGTGCAGGATACTTGATAGCTGCGGCCCGGCATGGCGGTGCATAAAGTCAGGTAGTTTTGCCGCGAACTTTTTGGGATCAGCATCCGGCCTGAAGAGTATATAGGTGTTAAAATTATTACTAAACCACGCGTTTTCCTTGCTTTCATTAAGTCCTGCCATAGCGATATAGAAATCGAACCCGAAGTGTGATTGTTTCGGAACATCTTTAATTACGCCAGTTACTTTATAAAGCGAAGTATCATCAAAAGTCAGTACTTTACCCACTGCGTCGTTGCCGTTAAAGTATTTTTTGGCCATCCGTTCGGTTATCACAACGGTGTGCCTTTCCTTTAAAGCTGTCGCGGGATTCCCGTGGATCATCGGCAGGGTGAAAATATCAAATATGGTAGGATCAGCATATACCATATTGTTTTCCTGTATATTCTGATTGCCTTTTTTTACTTTAAAACCTCCCCTGCTCCTGAAACGTGCCACCTGTTCAATTTCAGGAAAATCAGCTTTTAATGCGGCCGCAGTTGGTGCAGGGGCTACAGCGTATGAGTTTTCATTACCTCCAAATTTGATCTCGTTGTTAATCCGGTAAATGCGGTCGGCTTTTACATTGTACAGGTCGTAGCTCAGCTCATCAAATACATAAAAAACGATGAGAAGGCAGGTAGCGAGACCCAAAGCAAGGCCCAACACATTGATAGCGGTAAACCCTTTGTTTTTCAGAAGGTTACGGAACGCAGTTTTGATGTAGTTTCTGATCATGATAATGAAGATTACTTTACTATTGGCTATACAGTATCAGACGCTACTAAAACAATATAGGTTGCACTTTTTTTAATTAAATTATTCGTTTTTTAAACTTTTTACCGGGTTGTCCATTGCCGCCCTTATGGATTGAAAACTTACGGTTGCCAGGGCTATCAAAAGCACCATTCCGGCGGCTAGTAAGAATATCCAGGTATTCATGCTTATCCGGTACGGGTAATTTTGCAGCCATTTATTAATTGCCCACCAAGCCGCCGGTGTAGCTATTATTGCCGAAAGTATAACCAGCTTTAAAAAGTCCGCGGAAAGCTTCCTGACAATGCCTTCTACAGAAGCACCAAGTACTTTCCTTATGCCTATCTCTTTCCTGCGGCGTTCTGCCGAAAGTGTTGCCAATCCGAAAAGCCCTATGCATGATATAAATATGGTGAGTATCGCACTGAAGGTTACGATCTGCTTCCACTTGGCTTCTTTATCATATTGCTCGGCATTACTGGCATCTTTAAAAGTGTATTGATAAGGGATATAAGGGTATAATGCTTTAAACGCTTTTTGAATATGGTTAAGCACATCCGCCTGGTTACCATCTTTTATCTTAATAAAAATATTGCCAAACGGATCTTGCGGGTTCATGGTAAAAAGCATCGACGGCGTTTTCTCGGTAAGCGACAGGAAATGATAATCCTTCACCACACCCACCACCGTATATTTCTTTTTATTGTAAAAGAAATCCACTACTTCGCCCACCGGGTTTTTCCAGCCTGCCTGTTTTACAAACGATTCGTTAACCAAAATCGATGCGTTGCTATCAGAAGCCATAGTTTTTGAAAAATTCCTTCCCTTTACAATAGGTACTTCAAACAGCGGCAGATAATCCTCATCAACATGTCGCATATCAAACTCGGCTTTCTGTCCGTTATTAACATGGGCTGATGTTATCCAGCGGCCACCCTGATCGGCTGTTACATTTTTAACCGCGGGATCTTTCAGTAATTCATTTTTGAACAAGGCCAGCTTTTGCTTATCGAGCCCCCACGAACTTATCGATACTATATTTTTATCATTATACCCCAAATCAAAATGCATCAGGTAATTAAATTGGGAATAAATGGTAATAGTGGATATGATAAGAAATGTGGCCAGGGTAAACTGCGATACTACCAAGCCCTTTGATAGATAATTTTTCCCTGCGAATTGCTGGCGGTTATACAGCGATTGAACCGGGTTAAAGCCCGACAGAACCAATGCCGGATAAAAGCCGGCCAACAGCCCTGTTAATAAAAATATGCCAATATAACCTGCTACTAATTTTACACTTAGCAAGTACGAAAAAGCAAGCGATTTATTAGCGAGAGCGTTGAAATAAGGCAAAACTGCTATTACCAAAACAATGCCTAATATAAATGCGATGAGGCTCAAAATGAATGATTCCCCCAGGAATTGAGCGATCAGTTGTTTGCGTTGCCCGCCTACAACTTTGCGGATGCCGATCTCCTTTGCTCTTTTGATGGAACGCGCAACCGTCAAGTTCACAAAATTGATGCAGGCGATCACCAAAATGAACAATGCAATGCCTGTTAAAATGTAAGAGTAAACGGGATTGCTGGCATCGCTTAAACCATTATCCGCGGGATACTCTGTGCTCGTATGCATTGCAAGCAAAGGCTGCAGGCCGAACGACACTTTATCAGTAAAACCACTTTTTTGTTCTTCTTTAATCTGGTCGGCTGCTTCCAGAACAAACACCCTGTTAAGCTTTGCCTCAACCTTTTTTATATCCACGCCGGGTTTCATTACAAAAAATGTATTGAGAAAGAAATTAAGCCAGTGTGTGTCGTTATTCGATGCCTGGTTAAATTTCATGGATAACAGCATTTTGACTTTAACCGATGAATTTTGCGGTGATTTTCTCATGACCGCCGTGACGGTAAATGGCTCAAATTTATCATTCGCCTTAATGTCAAGTACCTGCCCTACTGCATTCTTTTTACCAAAATACTTCTCGGCTATTTCTTCAGAAAGCACAACGGAGTGAAGATCCTTCAATGCGGTTTGCGGGTTTCCATTGATCAGCGGAAATGTAAAAACAGAGAAGAAATTTTCATCCGCATACAAAGCGGGCTGGTCAAAAACGTCAGTGCCTTTCTTAATGGTAATATTTGCATTTTGCAATCTTACAAAATCTTCAATCTCTGGTATCTGTGCCTTAAAATTAGGCCCATGTACCTGCCCGGTACTCGATATTTTATGCACCACGCCCTGCGGGTTGGTAAAAGCCGCCGTCAGGTGATATATGCTATCCTTTTTTACATTAAAACGGTCGTAACTCAGCTCATCCATTGTGTACAAACAGATCAACATACAGCAGGCAAGCCCTACACTGAGCCCTACGATGTTGATAACTGAGAAAGCCTTGTTCCGCCAAAGATTTCTGAATGCAGTTTTGATGTAATTCCGTATCATGATGTTATTGGTTTATTGGTTCAATAGTTCATTGGTAAATAACCCGGACTCCCTCATTCGCTTCGTAAACTATTCACCGGGTTAGCTAATGCTGCTTTGATGGATTGGAAACTGATCGTCACAAAAGCGATCAAAATAGCCACAGTGCCCGCTATGACCAGTATCCACCATTGTATATTTATCCGGTAGGCAAAATCCTGTAGCCACTTACTCATCGCATACCACGCTAATGGTGAGGCAATGAGGATGGAAATAAATACCAGTTTAATAAAATCCAAAGACAACATACTGACGATACCCGAAACACTTGCACCAAGTACCTTACGGATACCTATTTCCTTATTCCGTTGTTCAGCGGCATAAGCAGCAAGCCCGAACAATCCTAAACAAGCAATCAGGATGGCCAATGTGCTGAATGAAATAAAGATGGTCCCGATACGCTGTTCGGCACGGTAGGTCGAATCAAAATCCTGGTCCATAAATGAATAAGTGAACTGCTGATTGGGTGATAACTCCTTCCACCGGCTTTCGATCTGCGACATTAACGCTGTAAGATTCGCGGTACTGACATGCGCTGTCACGGCTCCCCTGTCCTCATTGTAAACCAACGCCACAGGTTTTATCTGATCCCGTAAGGAACTGAAATTAAAATCCTTCATCACTCCAACAATATGATATGGCTGTATGCCATAACTATCGCGGTATACCGTTTTATTTATAGGGTCCTTAAAGCCAAAGCGTTTTACAAATGCTTCGTTAACGATCATCGCGGCAGTATCCGATTTCATCTGGCTTGAAAAGTTGCGGCCGGCAATCAGCTTGATGCCTAATGTGCTCATATAATCTTCATCAACCGGCCAGAACTCAGATAACACATCCTTTTTGATATCGATAGGCAATTCAGGGAATAGCCCCGTCACGTTTCTGTCCTCGCCGGTTGGCAAATAGGTAGACATGGTGGCATTTACAACACCCGGCACTTGTTTCACTTGCTCTTTTAAAATTTTCGCCTGTTTGCCCAGCACGTTGGTATTCTTGATCACCAGCATCTGATTGCGGTCAAATCCAAGGTTTTTATTGTGAATGAATTTGAGTTGGTTGTAAATCACCAGGGTGCCTATTATGAGAAAGATAGAAATAGAGAACTGGAAAACAACCAAAAAGCTGCGAAGGAAGCCGCCTTTGAAACCGGCTGCCAGCTTACCTTTCAATACCTCGATAGGCTGAAATGCCGACAGGAAAAATGCAGGGTATGAACCAGCCAGTAAACCAATCACCAGTACGGTAACAAATAACGACGGCAGTAACCATGTCATGGAATGCGAAGTAAATGCCAGGTGTTTAACAGCGATTTGATTAAACAACGGCAATAAAGCCCAAGCCAGCACTACCGCGATAACCGTAGATACCAGTGTTATTAAAATAGATTCAGTTAAAAACTGGGCAATTAAATATTTACGTGCTGAACCCAGTACTTTACGAACCCCGACTTCTTTAGCGCGATTTGATGAGCGCGCGGTTGACAGGTTCATGAAATTTACGCAGGCGATCAGCAAAATGAATATCGCGATCAGCGAGAAAATATACACATATTGAATGCTGCCCCTTTCCATCAGTTCATACTGCGCAGTGGAGCGTAAATGCAGATCAAGTACCGGCGTTAAATCATACCTCAAATAATTACCATTGGTATGCATCGACGATGGATAGTTTTTATAGGCAATGGCTTGCATCTGGGTCTCCATCTTTTTGATGTCGGCCCCCGGTTTCAGCAGCAAATAGGTGTGCACACCACCATATCCCCACCCACCAGCACGGTATTCAGGGATGGATGAATAGGACAAAAAGAAGTCATAGTTAAAATGGGATTGTGACGGAACATCCTTTATTACACCGGTAATTTTGTATTGGCTGGTATCATTGATGGTCAAAACCTGGCCGGCCACATCTGTTTTACCAAAATACTTTTTAGCGGTGCTTTCGGTAATTACGGCCGAATGTGGTTCATTTAATGCCGGGTGGCCGCTTACCACTGGCAAAGTGAATACATCGAATATGCCCGATTCAGTATAGACAATGTTCCTTTCCTGGATGTTGTCATTTCCTTTTTTGATATAGAATTTTTGAGGGGATATAAACAAGGTGTTAGTAGGTATAAACCTTGCCATTTTTTCAATTTCGGGAAAGCTTTTTATGGCCTCCATCAAAGGCTTTTCCGCTCCCGCATAAGACGCTTCGTTTCCGTTTAATTTAGCAATTTCTGTTATGCGGTATATCCTGCCGGCATTTACGTTGTACTTGTCGTAGCTTAATTCATCCACCACATAAAATACAATAAGCAAACAGGTCGCCAAACCAACTGAAAGGCCCAGCACATTGATAGCCGTAAAGCCTTTGTTTTTTGTAAGGCTGCGGTAAGCGGTTTTGATGTAATTCCTGATCATAATACACTGATTTTAATTTTGATTGTAAACTCCGTGCAACCCGGAATGTTACAACATTTCCTACTCGCTTCTTAAACTCTTTACCGGGTTTGCCAATGCCGCTTTAATGGATTGAAAACTAATGGTTGCCAGGGCTATTACAACCGCCGTTATGCCTGCTGCCGCAAATACCCACCATTGTATATCGATGCGGTAATCATACCCTTTAAGCCAGGTGTACATTTTCCAGTAAGCCAGCGGGAATGCTATGGTACAGGATAATATAACCAGCACCATGAAATCTTTTGAAAGCAGGATGGTCACATTGGATACGCTTGCGCCTAAAACTTTGCGTATACCTATCTCTTTCACCCGGCGCTCTGCTGTGTAAGCGGCTAATCCAAACAGCCCAAGGCAGGAAATAATGATCGCCAAAGCTGCAAACACCCGTGACAATTTGCTCACCAGTATCTCGCTTAAAAACATTTGATCAAACTGATCGTCAACAAAACGATAATCAAATGGATAAGCAGGATTATCGTTTTTCATTACCGCTTGAAGGGCTGAAAGCACCTTTTCCGTATTATCTGTCGGTTTGATGCGGATATACATTGTGTTTGTATTTTTGGGAGGGACGCTAAAAAACATTACCGGGTCTGGCTTACAGTACATATTACCATATACATAGTCGTTAACAACGCCAACAATGGTGGCAGAGGTAGTGTCCTTACCATCTCCGCGTACATGCTTCCCAAGCGGACTACCTTTTCCCATCAATTTTGCCATCGATTCGGTGATCACCATACGAA
>Ga0207671_10000524_pt1 | contig 51705 bp, 46 predicted proteins | sample KBSC24metaG_FD_184352 | JGI IMG/M metagenome (GOLD analysis project Ga0207671, IMG submission 184352) | Corn rhizosphere microbial communities from Kellogg Biological Station, Michigan, USA - KBS C2-4 metaG (SPAdes) (version 2) | ecosystem: Host-associated > Plants > Roots > Rhizosphere > Soil... | reverse complement strand
GAATCCTTCTGGTAGGTCATGGTTGGTTTCCTTGTGTGTGGTAACTCAAGAATACTCCGTGACCTACTTTTTTTAGGCCTGAACCAATTTACAGAAAAGATGATGCACTATCATCGTAGCCCAGGCGACTCTGATATTTGCTTAGCTTTTGAGCGAAGGCTGAACAGATGTAAGAGTCGTCTGGCAATCGAAAATCGGACGCCCCTTTCCGTTGTTGCCACCGGGTGCGCCAGCCTGACGCAACATTCGGAGAGGGGTAAGCCGCGACAGCGGCGGGGGGAGAGGATTCTTACGAGGTTGTGTTATTCTAGCGGGGCTTCCACAGGTTCGCTGGATGTTGATCGGCCGAGCAGCAATACGGCCGGGAGCGTGATAAGGTTGACGATCAGCATGATCAGGAACGCATCGTTATAGCTCATCGACATTGCCTGACGCATCAATCCCTGTTCCAGCAAATGCAATGCCCCGTGGTGCGCCTCGGTTACTCCCATGCCGTGCGCGGCAAGTCCGCCGCTTAATCCCTCAAGACGCTGCATGAAGATCCCGTTGTCGGCGGTGTAGTGCTGCAGCAATTCCACCCTGTGAAGCTGAATGTGATTGGTAACGAATGTCGCCAGCAGCGCGATCCCAAACGAGCCGCCGAGCTGGCGAGCCAGGCTGAGCAGTCCTGATGCCTGCTGCAGTTCGCTCTTTTTCAAGCTTGCGAAAGCGGCTTGATTGATTGGGATAAAGAGGAACCCTGTTCCAAGTCCACGGATCAACAACCCGACAGTCGTCTGCGCCGGGCCGGCCTCCGATGAGAGGTGCCCCAGGTCCCACATCGAGATCATTGTGACGACAGTGCCGAAGACGATAATCCATCTAGTGTCCACAATGGGCTTGGGACGGTTGAGGATCGCTCCGCAAACCAGTATGCTGATGGCTGTCGCAAGGCCTCCCGGAAGCAGCGCAAGACCTGTCTGCATCGATGTGAATCCCAGAACCGTCTGAGCCAGCAGTGGGAACAGGTACGTGCCTCCGTAAACGCCGAATCCCAGTACCACGAATAGGAACAACGCTGCGGAAAGTGTCCGGTTGTTCAGGACACGGAAATTAACGACCGGGGCTCGGTTAAGTGGGGACAGCTGCCACCAGACGAGGGCGACCACGGAGATCCCCGATATTACGGCGAGGGTCGATATCGTGCTGTCCTGGAACCAGTCGTTTCTTTCTCCCTCTTCCAGGACGTACTGCATCGTTCCAAGTCCGGTGGCGAGCAGTGCGATCCCAAGCCAGTCGATAGATCCCGACTTGCTTGGCGCTTCCGTATCGTGCAGGAAGGTGGTCACAAAGAACACCGCCAGCAGACCGATCGGCACGTTTATCAGGAAGCACCAGTTCCACGTATAGTTGTCCGTGATGTATCCGCCGAGAGTTGGGCCAAGGGTGGGGGCGACGGTCAGGCTCATCATGAAGATCGACTGCACGATGGCCTGCTCACTTTTAGGGAAGACCTGCACAAGGGTGGCCTGCGCCGTGGAGAGCAGAGCCGCCCCGCCTGCGCCCTGCAGGATCCTCCAGAAAACGATCTCAGCCAGAGTGTGGCTGGTGCCGCAGAAGAACGACGCGATGATAAAGACAATGATCGATGCCGACAGATATTTCTTCCGGCCGAAGCGTGAGGCCATAAAGGCCGTCATGGGCAGGAAGATGACGTTGGAGAGGATATAACCCGTGGACACCCACGCGATGTCCTGGCTGGTAGCGCCCAGATTACCCGCCATCTGCGGCAGCGCAACATTAACGATGGTCGTGTCAAGAACCTGGAGAATGGCGGCCGTAATCAGACCGGCAAGGATAAACCACCGAAATGGATTAACGGCCTCGACGCTCTCATCGTGAACGGGGAGCGGCGCAGGAGCGCTCGTTTCTACCGGTTTCTGCTCAACTTCTCTAACCGCGACTGCCATGTCTAGTGCCCTGTTTCTTCCAAGGAGGCCCAGAGATCGGTCTCTGTACAAATGTTATGGTCATTTGACCTAACAGCAGAAAATGAGTTAGCGCCCCTATTGGCGGCCGAGAGGCGCATGCATCTCGACGGAGTCCATTATATCACTTTCGATGCCCATCCAGCTCAGTACGGCTGCCGTATAGTCCGCTGCGATGAAGGCGTCCTGATCGAATATCAGCTGAAATATCAGGCCGTCGGACATGCTTATCAGGAGCGAGGCTACGATGGCGGGATCGCGGATCGGCAGGTTCGCAAACGTTCCATCCGCCTGTCCTTCTGCGATCCACTCCGCAATCTGAGCGCGCTGCACGGTGTAGTGCGCACGCACGATCTGCCTGACAGTCTCGTCAACCCACCCCTCGCTGAAGAAGGTGCGCAGAGCTCGCAGCGCAACCGGCTTCTCTCGCATGAGATAGGTCATCAGTTTGAGACGCCGCTCAAGCTTTTCCTTCGGGCTGGTGCCGGCTTCCAGGTAGTGCGCCCGCTCAGCCTCAAACTGGTCGATGATGAACTGGTAAAGGCCGCAGAGGAACACTTCCTTGCTCTCGAAGCAGTAATGGAACGACGAGAGATGCAGCTGCGCGCGTGACGTGATGTCGCGCGTTCTCAGACCCTGGACGCCGACCTCGGGGACCAGCTCGTAAGCCGCCTGCAGAAGCAGACGGCGCTGTTCATGGCGCTTCTGGCTCACAGTAGCGCTGTTTTCTGGTCATGTGATCGGGTCATTTGATCTATTATAGCATGGCTGGTACAGGAATCAATACGGGATAGTGAATCGTTGGGGATATGAGTCGTCATTGCCCGGAGGGTGGGCAATTTATAAAGCGCTGAAGGCGAAGAGTGGGATACTCATTTCAACTGAGTTCGACATCGCAGGCTCCCCTCCCCGCCCACCAGTGGGTCTTACAGGGGAGAGGGGCTTTCAGATTTAGGCAATGTTTGTGTTTGCTGGCTCCAGTCGTAAACGGCTGGAGCCGAAGGCGTAGGCCGTTTTCATTCCTAATCTGACTCCCTACCCTTCGGGGAGGGGAGCCTGCGATGTCGATTTAGATGTAACGAATACATCTCTCGCCACTTAATCCAATCGCACCCGTTCGCCGGTGTTCAGGTCCAGGTAGTAGGGATGTCCGCCGTAGCTGTAGTAGCGGCGGCCGTTGTTGGCGACCGGCCGGGGATCGTCGGAAACCCGGGCGCGCACGCCGGTGGCGGGGTTGTATGTCCAGCGCTCGCCGTTGTGAGTGTAATACTTAAGATGCGTATTGCCGCGATACGGCGTTACGGTGTTGACGGTCTCGCGGCGATGGAACCGGACACGATCGCCGAGCAGGACGCCCACCGGCGTGCCGGGTTTCAGGACCACTTCGTGAACCTGCTGGCCCTTAAGGAGTTCGCTCGCCGCGTATCCCAGGCCGCCACCGACAAGGATGTTCTCAAGCCGGATCTTGCCGCCGTTCAGCGCGCCGAGCAATACGCCGGCGCCCGCGCCGATGCCGGCATACGTCGTGTCCTGCTTCTTCTGGTCAACCTTCGACTGCAGGACGCCGTCATCATTGACCTTCAGGTCCTTGCTGTCCAGGCTGGTCGGCTTGCCTGAAATGGGATAGGACGTTCCATCTGCAAGCCGGAGGCGTGTAAAGGTCAGCTCAAGCGTTCCCGGGTTCTTGCCTTCCTTCTGAGTGACATGCTTCACTTCGCCGTCGACAGTCGCGCCGCGCAGCATGGAATCGTACGCTTCGCGCCGGGTGTCCACCGTGGCTGTAAACGCGTCGCCCTCGGACGCATCCGCCGACGATATCTGTGAATTGAGCGTCACCGGGATCACCGTGCCGGGCGCGAGGTTGATGTCATCATTGTAACGGGTGCTGGACTGAGCCTGAACGACCGGGGCTGCTGCTCCGACCGCGCAAAGTGTCGTGGCCGCGACGGCGGCAAACTTTATTTGATTGTTGAACGGATACTTCATGTTACTGCTCCTTAAACGATCTCTGCATTAGGATTGCCGGCCACGCTGCCGAAACCTCATTGCAATACTGTTACGCTCTATTGGACTGCCAGTCGCCCCGAAAATGTTCCATACCTGGTCATATCGGGATGGCGATGGCGCCGGAGATGGTCTCAATAGGGCGGACATATTATCGTGTCCGGAATCGGAGAGTATTCAAACATTGCATGGGATATGTACGACTCTTGAATCGATTCTCTTTAGCATAATTCATTGTATCGGAGACAAGTGATTAGTTCATGACCACAACCGTGGAGAGATAACTGAAGGAGCTTAATGTTGACCAAGGCAGGGGTTGAAGCAATAATCGGCAGCTACACTACGAGGACGACGGTCATTGACAATGGCCCCGGCCTTTTCAAGCACATGGATGTGGAAATACTCAAAGATGGGGAAAAGGTTGGCTCTTACAGACGGAACTACGGTTCTCTTATCCATACCTTCGCTCCATTTGTGTTGGATGGTCAGGCATACGCCTTGTATTCCCCAAACTACACTGCGACACGCATTATGCGTTTACCGGAGTGCGAAGATCTTGGAGGCGAGGAGCCACACTCCGGAGGCTTCTGCCCGGCTGAGTACTATATCCCTTATGATCCGGAACGTGGTCTGACCGGAAACTGGGGCTTCATCAGCGGCTGCGTATGGGGAGACGATTCGTCCAGAAAGGTGGCATATCTTGACCTGTCCCGGGTGGCTGAGGGGATATTGAATCGTGATCACCGTTTTGGCTATTTACCCTTGCCGACGGGAATGCCGCTGAATCAGGCGATTAACCTGGATTACTACCGGCAAGATGATGAGTATCAGGAGATCGAGTTCTCAGTGCTGCGCGTTTACAGCATGAAGGAACAAAAGTTTACGGATGACGGTCACTAAACTTCGCAGTTTTCCGGCGCTGAACCTTTGCGGTGAGGTGAAGGTTTACCCCACCTTGCATGTCCAATGCTGGAAAGCCTGCGATGATCCGCAGGAGAAGGTTGTACGTATGAAAGTCAAAATCTGGACGCTTATTGCGTCCACAATGCTGCTGTCGGCGGTCTGCTCGACGGCGGAAGCGAAGCGGCTTCCTCCGCCGCAGGTCCCGCCAGTGGTAATTGGTGGAGTTCGATACTCCGCGCCCAATGATGATGGTCTGCGCGGATATATCCAGGTATCGTCGGTCGAAACCGGCCGCAAAATCCGGACGATCACCCTCTACCGGGTTAAGCTCAGGCCAATGCTGGAACGCGATGTCCAGGATGTCTTCATTTCGCGTCTTGAAGCTCGCCCTGGCCGCCTGCTGGTCACCGATGAGAGGCAGCGGCATTACACGGTTGACCTGCGGCCTCGCCGCTTCAGGCTGCATCACTGATCTGGCAGATTGCCAAATACCAACCTAATTCCGCCGATATTGATGAGGCTGCTCCATGGCAAGACTCATTAATATCGGCAGCATTTGGTTGACCTCATCGTTTCCCGGCTATACTCTCCTCATCACCCATTTACCTAAAAGAGAATCACTATGGAATATGTGAAGCTTGGAAAGACGGGACTTAAGGTCTCGCGCATCTGCCTCGGCTGTATGAGTTACGGCGTGCCGGATCGCGGCAACCACACATGGTCATTGAACGAGGAAGAGAGCCGCCCCTATATCAGCCGCGCTCTTGAACTTGGGATTGACTTCTTCGACACAGCGAATGTCTATTCCGACGGCACCAGTGAAGAGATCGTCGGGCGAGCATTGAAGGATATGGCGAAGCGTGAGGATGTCGTCATCGCCACGAAGGTGCATGGCCGCATGCGGCCGGGGCCGAACGGCGCGGGCCTCTCTCGAAAAGCGATTATGATGGAGATCGATGCCAGCCTGAAGCGGCTCGGCACGGACTACGTGGACCTCTACCAGATCCACCGCTGGGATTACGATACGCCGATCGAAGAGACCATGGAAGCGCTCCATGATGTAGTAAAGGCCGGAAAGACGCGTTATATTGGGGCGTCGTCGATGTATGCCTGGCAGTTCGCCAAAGCATTGTATACTGCGGACCTGAACGGCTGGACCCGCTTCGTCTCCATGCAGAACCATTACAATCTTTTGTATAGAGAAGAAGAACGGGAGATGAATAAACTGTGCATTTCCGAGGGCATCGGCATCATACCGTGGAGCCCGCTGGCGCGTGGACGTCTGGCACGGCCATGGGCAGATAAGGGAGCGACCGAGCGTGCCGGAACGGATGAGTTCGGTAAGACACTTTACGCTAAGACGGAAGACGCCGATCATGTCGTGATCGACCGTGTGGGCGAGGTTGCGGAAGCGCGAGGCGTATCGCGGGCACAGATCGGTCTTGCATGGCTGCTGCAAGCGCCAGGAGTTACCGCCCCGATCGTGGGAGCGACGAAACCTCATCATTTGGAGGACGCCGCCGGCTCTCTGTCCTTCAAGCTTTCGCCTGAAGAGCTTACCAGGCTTGAAGAAGCGTATGTCCCGCATCCCGTGCTGGGCTTCTCGTAAATCATAGGATGGCGGATTCCCCGGACACTGTCTGGGGAATCCGGCTTGAACGCATATGCCGGTACAATTTTCGATATTTGTTTGATTGAAGAAGGATTTTTGTCGATGTCCGCTTCGCCTTTGAAGTTACTCCTCTTTAGCGATCTTCACGCCGATCGTTCGGCTGCGGAAAGCATCGTTCGCAAGGGGCGGCATGTCGATATTGTGGTGGGAGCAGGTGATTTTGCAAATGGACGGCGTGATATCGAGGTCTGTCTCGATATCCTGAAGGCGATCCAGTGTCCCGCTGTGCTGGTTCCGGGAAACAACGAGTCGGCCGATGAATTGCGCGAGGCATGCCTCGCCTGGCCGCAGGCGATTATCCTGCATGGCTCGGCGGCTGTCGTAAACGGCATCAAATTCTATGGCTTAGGCGGCGGCGTTCCGGTGACGCCGTTCGGTGAATGGAGTTATGACTTCACCGAAGAGCAGGCTGAGGAACTTCTCGATAGGTGCCCGCGCGGCTGCGTGCTCGTGACGCATTCTCCGCCGAAGGGCGCGGTCGATATGTCGTCGCAGGGGAAAAGTCTGGGGAGTACTGCCGTTCGCGACGCCATCTTGCGGACGGCGCCAAGACTTGTTGTCTGTGGTCACATCCACGCAGGCGGCGGACGACAGGGCTTGATTGGAGCAAGCCCAGTCGTCAATGCCGGTCCAGCGGGTGTGGAATGGACGATCGAATAACGATCAACTTGGCCGTCTACGGCTGCATCACGATGCACTCCAGACTGCCGGCGTCAGCCGCGGCTTCCATTGCCCTTGGCAGATCCGCCAGAGGATATACACTTGGGTGTATTGAGCTGAGGTCGAGCAGACCGCTTTGCAGCAAGTTGAGCAAGCGACGGTAAGCGCCTGCCGGGTACATGAACTGGCCGAGTATCTCCAGATTGTTTAGCATCACCATGCCGTAGGAGATGGGCAATTCGGTGGTCATGCTTCCCATCAGCACAAGCCTGCCGCCGCGGCGCAGGCTGCTCAGCGCCGCAAGGGTCGCGCTGGGATCGCCGGCCTGTCCAACCATATCGAACGCCATATGCGCTCCGCCTCCGGCAGCTTGGCGGAGCGAGGCTGCATCAGCCTGAGTATCTCCCTTCAGCGCAACCGTTGTAACTCGTGAGCCACCTGCTTGTTTCAATGCTTCCAGCGCCTCTTGATTGCGCCCGGCGGCAACCACGCGGCTTGCTCCCATAGCTAGCCCGAGCAGCACGGCGGCAGTGCCGTATGCGCCCGTTGCGCCGTTTACGATGAGCGTCTCTCCCGCCGCGAGGCGGCCCCTGAGCAGACCGCCAAATGGGACGATGCAGCGGTTGAGCACCGCCAGGTGAGCGCTGTCGATATCGTCGAGCCCTTCTACAGGCGTTACGGCTTCCACGGGCATCAGAGCATATTCGGCAAGGGTGCCGTCCGGCCAATCCGCCAGAACGGGTTCCGCGCCTTCCACGAGTGAGGTTAGTCCGATGAGGATCTGTGCAGGATCCTCGACATTCTCACGCGAGACGAAATGCGGTGAGATCACCACACGCTGTCCTGGCTTGAGATGCCAGACGTCCCTGCCTGCCGCTTCCACGACTCCGATGCCGTTGGTTCCAATCGTAAACTCGCCATGTGGAGGAATGTACGTGGGCAGTTTTCCTTCGACGTAACGCTTCAGGTAGGACAGCAGCATCTGTGCTTCAATCCGCACCAGTACGCTGCCGGCGCGCGGCTCCGGCATGGGCACATCCTTAAAGCTAAGCTCGCCGCCAAGCCGTTCCAACCGCCAGGCTTTCATTGTAGATTTCTTCCCTGTCATCTTGAGTGTCTCCTTGAAGGAATGCCATATGTAAATCGACTGATCGCCGAATACATCCGAACCGTAACCGGGTACGCTTGCACCAGGATTATGCCCTTCCGGGCAGCATCGAAAAGATCAACTTTTTATCATGGGAGTGAAAGTATCAGGATGACGGGAGCTGTTGCAGCCAGTGACACTGCGCATCGCCGAAGAGAACTGGGCGATTTTCTCAAGACGCGCCGGGCACGGCTTTCACCGCAGGAAGTGGGCCTGCCTGATAGCGGAAGACGGCGCACGCCCGGCCTGCGCCGCGAAGAAGTCGCCATGATGGCCGACGTCGGCGTGGCCTGGTACACATGGCTGGAGCAGGGGCGGGAGATCAACGCGTCCGCGCAGCTTTTGGAGCGCCTGTCTCAGGCTCTTCGGCTAACCGATGACGAGCGCGCCTATCTGTTCGCTGTTGCGCTGCGGCAAACGCCTTTGCCGCCGGAGCCGGAAACGGAGATCGTGGGCGAATCGCTGCAGCGAATACTGGATCACCAGGGCTATTGCCCGGCATATGTAACGGGACGGCGATGGGATGTTCTGGCCTGGAACCGTGCCGCCGTCGATGTGTTCCGCGATTTCGGAGCCGAGTGGGGCAACGAGCGCAACTCTATCTGGAGTATGTTTATGAACCCGGAGCAGAGACGCTTGATCTTGGATTGGGAAGGCATTGCACAGCGAATGCTGGCTCAATTCCGTGTTGATGCCGGCCGCCGGCCGGGCGATACCGATTTGCAGTGCCTTGTGGAAACGCTCCTCAAGGAAAGTCCCGAGTTCAGGGCATGGTGGCCCCTGCACGATGTACAGGGCCGCCGTGATGGTCTCAAGGAGTTGAATCATCCACTGGCCGGCCTGCTCTCCCTTGAACACTCCGTGTTTCGCGTCAACGATGCCGCGCACATGCAACTGATAATTTATATGCCTGTCGATGAGGCAACAGCCGAGAAGCTGCGAGAGATGGAAGCGAAGAGTTGTAGCGCTTAGAATTGCGCTCAAGAAGCGATCCTGATGCCACTCGCCCGAACTGTCGTCGGCGGTGCGCCGAGGTGGCGGCGGATTACTTTGTTGAACAGATGCAGGTCGGGAATGCCGACATCGGCAGCGATGGATTTAATCGACTGCCGGGAATATATCAGCAAATAACAAGCGCGCTGCATACGGCATGCCGTCAGGTGGCTTTTTATTGACATGCCGATTTCTGTGTGAAACAGGCGGTTCAAATGGCTATGTGACACGCCTGTCGCGCGGGCAATTTCTTCTGCGCTGATCGGCTCGTTGAGGCGCAAAGCGATGATTTGCTGTGCGCGCGCTACGGCCGGGTGGCCGCCGGATATTACGCGATCTCCTGCCGGAATACGTTCGGATAGCCGGCACAGGATTTCCCAAATCTTCATTTCAGCTCGCCAGGCACGTGCTGCAAAACAACCGATCGCTTCTTCGAACAGCGCTTCAATGTCCCTGAGGTCATAGTCGAGGTATTGCATCACCGGAACGTTTGCTGATCCCGGCGCGCCGTCAAATGCGATATGCGCGTAATAGAAGCGGCCTGGTTGGTTCAGCCGATATTCGGAATATGTATCCGGCGGCAGCAAATTGATTGCTCCAGGCTTGATATCATACACGCCCTTATCCTCGCCGAAATGACCGGCATTCTTTACTCGTAGCTCCCCCGTGTGCTGATAGAGATGCAGCTGCCATAGCTTCGGCAAAAAATAACTTTCAGATGCGTAGTTGAATGCCGCTGCCCCTGCCTGCATAAGGCGAGGTTTCTCTTGCAACGGCACGGAAGATATCAACGCCACTGGCTGCTCGAACGAACTTTCTTTTGGCATGATCAAATATTACCACCGATGTTTAACCTGGGCAATTGTCTATTCTCATGAGAAATCCTATACTGATGGCATGCCCGATCATTCCCCTGAGCAGGTCATGATCAGCAGAGACCACATCGAGGAATGATCTTATGTTATCGAAAACGGCGAGGCGGCTCGCTCATGTTTGCGGATTTACTGCTCTGGCGCTTGCTGCGGCGATCGGCGGAACGCCGCCCGCACAAGCTCAGACGCAGAGCGGGCAGGGGCCTTCCGCAACCTCGCAGAGAATGCAGTGGTGGCGCGATGCGCGATTTGGCCTGTTTATTCACTGGGGGCCGGTGGCTTTGAGCGGGCAAGAGATCAGCTGGTCTCGCGCAAACTCAAATCCGAAGTGTCCCAATAACGGCGGTATACCCGTCGATGTTTATGACAACCTCTACAAGAAGTTCAACCCGGCAAAGTTTAATGCGAATGACTGGGTGAGCATTGCCCGGCAATCCGGCATGAAATACATAGTACTGACAGCGAAACACTGCGACGGATTCCTGCTATGGCATTCCAAAGCCAGTGATTACAACATGGCTGAGACACCCTATAAACGGGACATCTGCGCGGACCTTGCAAACGCCGCGCACAAGCGCAATATGAAGATCGGGTGGTATTTTTCGCCGCCGGATTGGCGCGATCCCGACTTTCGCACGGATCGAAATGCGGCTTTCGTTGGCAGAATGAAGTCCGAATTGACTGAGTTACTTTCAAATTATGGCAAGATCGATATGCTCTGGTTTGACTGGGACAGCTGGGCTTCTGACTACGATGCGCCGAATACCTACCGCCTGGTGAAGCGCCTGCAGCCTCAAATGATCATCGACAATCGTCTGGATCTTGGTCCTGGAAATAACAATCGTCAGATCCTCTCTCCTAACGCCGACTACTATACGCCGGAGCAGGAACTTGGGGCTTACGACGACCAGCGGCCGTGGGAATCCTGTCTCACCCTGGGCACTCAGTGGTCATGGAAACCGAACGATCAACTCAAGCCCGTTCCAATGGTGGTCCGTGCCCTCGCGAACTGCGCAGGCGGAGACGGCAATCTATTGCTGGATGTTGGACCAATGCCGGATGGGCGGATCGAGCCTCGCCAGGTGGAAATTCTCAATGGGGTAGGGAAGTGGCTGAAGACGAATGGGACTGCGATTTACGGGACTCGCGGCGGGCCATTCAAACCGTCGCCGAATTATGTCTCCACCCGCAAGGGGAACACGGTTTATGTGCATGTGCTGAACTGGGCAGGGAATACAGCTCAGCTTCCTGCCCTGCCGGCACAGATCGTCAAGGCAAAGCTCCTGGGAGGCGGCGCAGTGGCGTTCCGGCAATCGTCCACAGGCCTGAGACTCGCAGTTCCGGTGTCTGCGCATGATCCAGGCGACACCGTGATAGCCCTGACACTCGCCGGTTCGGCAATGCATCTTGCTCCGATCGATGCCGTTTACAATGAAGGTGCGGCGTCGGCGTCCAATGTCTATCAGAATGACAACAGCTACGGTCCTGATAAGGCGTTTGACGGCAATAAGGACACTCGGTGGGCCACAGACGGTGGAAACAGGTCATGCTGGTTGCAGTGGGATTATAAGATGCCCACGAAGATAAAGGGCATCGATATTGCGGAGGCGTATTCGCCTCGCGTCACAAGCTTTCAAATCCAATGCCGCCGGTCGCCGGATGCGCCATGGGTTACCGTTACAAAAGGTTCCCATCTGAGCGCAGACTTCCACTGCCGCTTCGCTCCGGTCGTCGCGCAGTCTATTCGTCTGAAGGTGCTCAGCGCCACGGATGGGCCGACGATCACAGAGATGCGCGGCGTGCCGGCTGAGTGAGGCCGATTTGCTAAACAGTGTCTGGCGAATCTAAATGTGTCGTCTCTTTCGTTAAGAGACAAAAACGCCCTGCGGAATGATATTCGCTCTGCAGGGCGTTTTCTTGCCGAGTATGTCGCAACCAATTACCGGTGAGCTGCCCTCAGCGCGGCCGCTCTCTGCTGTGCCGCGGCTGCTTGCTGCTGACGCTGCGCAGCCACTGCCTGTTGGCGAGCCGCCGCTTGCTGCTGGCGCTGGGCAGCTACTGCTTGTTGGCGCTGGGCCGCGACGGCTTGTTGCCGTTGAACTGCCTGTACCTGACGCTGCCTCGCGACATCGGCCTGGCGGCGCTGGGCTGCGACGGCTTGCTGCCGTTGTGCGGCAATTGCTCGCTGTCGCTCAACGCCGGCCTGCTGCCGCTGGCGGGCGATCGCTTCTGATCGCTGCCTTTGCTGGGCTGCAACGGCGCGCTGGCGTTCAACTGCTGCGTTTCGCTGCTGGGCAACGGCCGCTTGCCGCCTTTGAGAGGCTATAGCCTGCTGACGCTGTACAGTCGCTTGCCTGCGTTGCGCTGCCACTGCCTGCTGCCTCTGCGAGGCGATCGCCTGTCTTCGCTGTGCGGCGACCGCTTGCTGCCTCTGGGCCACACTTGCTTGTCGCCGCCGGGCGGCAACCGCCTGCTGTCGTTGTGCGGCGATCGCCTGCCGACGTTGAGCGGCCACTGCCTGCTGCCTTTGTGTTGCAATGGCCTGTCTGCGTTGCGCCGCGACTGCTTGTTGTCTCTGTGCTGCCGATGCCTGCCGCCGCTGAGCCACAACTGCTTGCTGCCGTTTTGCTTCGATGGCTTGCCGTCGCTGAGCCAGCACGGATTGATTGCGTTGTGCGGCTATCGCCTGTTTGCGCTGCGCTAAAGCAGCCTGTTGCCGCCGAGCCGCGATTGCTTGTGTGCGCTGAGCCGTAATAGCCTGTTTACGCTGGGCAAGTGCCGTCTGCTGCCGCTGGGCTGCTATTGCTTGTGTACGCTGCGCAGTGATTGCCTGGCGTTGCCGGGCATCGGCGGCCTGTTTTTGTTGTGCCGTCAGAGCTCGATTGCGCTGAGCAATCGCTGCCTGTTGACGCTGTACTTCAATGGCATGCCTGCGCTGCGCTTCGAACTTCTGCTTCTGCAATGCCAGCGCGGTTTGCTGCCGTTTTGCGGCAAGCGCCTGCTGGCGCTGTGCCAGGACTGCTTGCTGTCGTTGCGTGGCTATCGTCTGCTTCTGGCTTGCCAGAGCTTGTTGCCGGCGCGCCAAATCCTGCTGTGCGCGCTGCCTGTTAATGGCTGAGAGGCGATTGTTCTGCTCGGTTTGAGCCTGCAGCTGCGCTGTGCGCTGAAGGGCAGCCTGGATACGGGCATTATCACGCTGATGCTGGGCCACCTGCCGGTTCAACGCGGTAAGTCTCTGATTGTATTGCTGAATCTGTTGCCGGTCATTGGCGTTGCGCAGGGCCTGCAACCGCTGCTGTTGAAGCTGCTGTTCCTGGAACGTCAGCGATTGCCGCTGGCGCTGAAGATTATCCCGATAGACCTGCTGATCGCGGTATTGCTGTTCGGCGTAGCTGTATCGCCTATCGGCATTCCAGTTATTCCAGTCCGGCGGCAGCGATGTATTCCACGGCTGTCCATGCCGGTAGTTGTAATAGTCGCTGTAGCCACCCGGATAATTCCTGTCGGAATAACCGGAGTTATAGGCGACATTGTTGTTGTGGTGATGCTGGTTCAGCAGATAGTAAGCTCCTGCGATAACCGGGATCGCCCAGAGCCAGTTGTTATTATTGTGCGACGAACGATACTCTGCAGGCTCATCAATGATCGGCCTCGAATAGTCGTCCGGACTGTAATTATCGTAGTTCGTATTATCCGCATAGTAGACATTCGGATCGTCGATATACTGCCGCTGAAACTCGTCATTATCGTAGCGCGCAACATGGTAGTACCGATCGCGGTCTCCATCGTAGTAGAGCGGCACGTTGGTGTCTGATACGTTGTCATGATAGGCGGGATACAGGTGACCGCTCTTATCGCGGCACGCTAAATACCGTTCACCCGTCTTATCGACCAGGAAGTAGTTGTTTTCGACCTTGGTGAGTTTAAGCTCACGCCGCTTGTGAGTAACCACTTTCGGAACGGGCGGCAGCTGCTGCTCCACCGTGTATGGCTGTACCGGAGCTATCGGCGGCATATTTGTCGCAACAGCAGGCGCAATCTGTGGCGCAGGCGCTGTCACGGCCTGAGGCGGGGCTGATGCCGTCTTGTTTTCCTGACTGCATCCCGCTAGCACCATTGCCGAGGCTGCCAGCACGGCTGCCATTTTTCCGCTCGCCGCGCCATGCGTTTTTAGAAACTCTACTAAGTTGATCATTGTCTTTGTCTCCATCGCCGCACTGAGCGCTGTTTCGCGCCGGCCTGCGTTTTAGACTGGCTGCGAGCGTCACAATGGCGCTCGCCGTTATAAGTCCTTAGGCGGCAATTTTGCGGCAAATGTTCCCCGGCCTATCCCAGGCATCTCCGATTCCTTATTTTTAAGGGTGTGTCGCAGCCGGGAAGCGCGGCATAACGTTGCGCTTCGGCTCCTCCATAGACATAGTGCGTTGCGTCCGGGATACTGAGAATAGCTTCCCTGTTTGGGGACCCCGGCAAACCTTGCCTGAAGTGCTTCGGGGATGATGGACGAAATCTGGCCGGTCTCCAGGTTGCTGCGGTATACTTCAGCCGTTTGGAATACCAAACAATCAACAACGGCGTCCTATGCCGCTGACCTGCACTGGAGATTCTGTATGCCTTCCACCTCGCGACACACAGTTCTGCTCTGCTCCATCGACGGGATGCGTCCCGATGCCCTGAAGATGGCCGATACGCCATTCATCGACAGTCTTGTAGCTGGAGGCGCGGCGACATGGACCGCGCGAACGGTTATGCCTTCCTGCACCCTGCCATGTCACACCTCCATGCTACGCGGTGTCGACAGCACATTTCACGGCATTACCGACAATACATTTCATCAGCTTGTCCGTCCCATTCCGAGCCTGATCGATGTTGCCCATGACCAGGGAAAGAAGACGGGCTTCTTCTATAACTGGGAACAGCTGCGCGATCTGGCTGCGCCGGGAAAGCTCAGTATCTCCTCGATGTACGGAGACGCCTTTTCAGCCCTTGGGGACACTCGTGTTGCGGATGCGGCGATTGCGGCGCTTGACTTGCTGGAGCTGGACTTTATCTTCGTATACTTCGGCTGGACCGACGAGTGCGCTCATATCCATGGCTGGATGAGCGAGCCGTATCTGGAAGCAATCGGCCATGCCGATGTATGTTTGAAGCGGGTTGTCGATGCCGTTACGAACCATGTCGGCGACGGCAATTTAACGGCCCTTGTAACCAGTGACCATGGCGGCCATGATCGGACGCATGGCACCGATCGCGACGAAGATATGCTGGTGCCGTGGATTTTGAACGGCCCTGGCGTGAAGCGAGGCTGGGAGATCAAAGGTCCCGTGAGGATATTCGATACCTGCGTTACGCTCGCTGCTGTCATGGGACTGCCCTCCAGCAGTTATTGGGAAGGCAGTATTATCTCGGAAGCGTTTATAGATGACGCTGCGGGATAGAGTCTGGAACTAATCTCAATCCCCGCTCGCTGTTCCTTGTATATCCGTGATTGCCTTTCGCTATATCCTCAGGCGTCGCCGGTCCGGAAGCCTCCCAAATCTGTTCGTCACTGGAGCATCGATGAATTACCGCCGTCCGCGCGCCCTTTGCTGGAAAGCCGGCGCGACTGTGTTGGCCGCCGTGTTGAGTCTTGGGTTTGCCGCGCATGCGGCATCGGATGTGCCGCCGGGGACGCCACCGGATATCGCCGCGATCATGCGCAAAATGCAGAGAGGCGGCATGCCTTCGGGGGCAGATATTGCCAAGCTGCAGGCTTGGTCGCAGAAGCTCATGAACAAGGCAAATGGTTCTGTGGGCAATGGAACTCAGGTTACAGCCGGACATACGGCCGCGCAGAACGAGCAGCAGGGAATTCCATGTTCCGTTCGCGTCGGTCTGAACTACAACGGGAGCGGTAAGGATTTTCGTGAAGTCTTCCAGGCGACATATGAAGCCAAGGCGATGCTGTATCCCCGCATCCAGGGGACTGGCGACTACTGGGCGACTTTGCTGAACCCCGACGCCCCCGTGTCCGCATTCCGCTTCGAGCTTGATGCTCCCGGCGGCATGGCGGCGCACTCCGGCGGTGGGGCATACCACAGGACGCAAACCTTTCCGAAAGGCTCCTCGGATTCCATTGGGCATTATGCGAGCGCGATCTTCAGCATGCAGCTTGTAACGACAGGGAAGGGCGATTTGCTTTACCCGTCGGGCGCTGTCGGCGGCGAGGCCGTTGGTAAGACAACGGGAAGAGATGACGACCCGGCGCACACGCATACCTTCGACGACCCGAGCGGCGGAACGCCGGCGCTCACGGATCCCTTCGTGATGGAAGGCGCCCAGCTTGGCCCCGGCAAGTCCACGCCCGCTCCCACAATGAACCTGTCATACCGCGCTCTGCTTGCCGCCATCCGCTCCGGAAAGACATCGACGATTATGGGGACGGAGAACTTCCACGATGTCGTGCTCGGGGGCGTCACCTATTCGGGAGTAAGCAGCGTCTCAATTACCCTGCGTCCCAAACCGATGGACATCCTGATCGAACCCGTGGACAAGCATCTCTACGAAACCTGGGAGCCGATGCCCGATGCCGCCGATACCAACCATGCGGACCTCTTCGGAAATCCCAAGCCGTTGTCGTTCCACTTTGCAATGCACGATGCTTCCAGGCCACCGGTTGCGCCCCACGCGGGCCTGACGCGGCCGAATACGCAGACCGGCGGCATGATGGATATCTACTTGCACAACGTGAGCGAGCAGGCCGGCATCTGCATGAACTTTCCGGCGGACGCGGCTTCTAAGAAGGGCCTGTTCTTTCCGCATCAGCAGCCGGCGGGGATCGTATGGAAGGATGAACAGCATCTCCAGACCCCGGCCGGCGCTGTCGAGGCGACCGTGAATGTATGCGCCCGCGATACGGGAGCGTACGGCCGGATCGACGCCAAATGCGAGGCGCTGGGCGTGGAGTCGAAGAGCACCCTGAAAGACGCCGCATATGTCCCCATCCCTCTCGACGACAACGGCAACGATATCGCCGATCAATATGAGAAGGACCACCATGTTCTGGACCGGAACCTCTCGGCGGACTGGGACGACGAGGATAAGCCGGAGGGTTGGAAATCGAACGGAGACGGCATCTCGCTCTACGAGGAGTATCGTGGCTTTTTGATCGACAACCCCGATCACAGTGAAACCTTCAAGCGGCTTGGTCAGGATAAGCGCAAGTTGTTCGTATTTCCCACCGGACCAGACAAGGAACTATATCGCAAGGGAGCCGAACTCTACCGGCAGGCGGCGGGTGTGGATGTGTACTATGTCCACTCGATATCGCGGTTAAAGGACCTCGGAGGCACGGCCTTTCCGCGCTGGATCAACTTCAACACGACGGCCCACAGTCCATACAAGCAGGCCGCCGTGTGGATTCAGGACTACGACGACTCCAAAGCGGCCTACACCAAGCCGACGATCGGGACCAATGCAACGATCCCGCAATGTCCCTCAACGACCTATACGATCAATATCTCACGGCCGAAGATTAATGGAGAGATGGTAGAGTGGGCGGGGCTGTTCCCGCCCAATACGCCCGTGGAAAACCTGGGCAGAAAAATGACACCGGCGTGCATCGCCACCCATATCGATGTCGCCGCGGCCGAGGCTACGGTACAGGCGCGAATCCCCGAGATGACCAATCAACTCATCGTTTTCAGCGCCGCGCACGAACTGGGGCATTCGACGGGCGGGCAGCATCATGCCCTCAACGACTACCTCGCCTTCCTGGACAACCACGCCGACGATTCACCGGAAGCGGAGACGAAGCTGGCGGAATGTTATTCCAGCGGCGACCACGATTGCCTCATGCGCTACTGGCACTACGACAGCGATTGGTCGGAGAAGGTTATGTTCCTCGCCGGCAAATGGAATCTGCTGATTCCCGCCAGCGGACGTCAATGGCATTTCTGCGACAATGACCTGAAGAACATGCACCTGAAGGATTAAGTATTTTGGAGAGGTGAGGCTGGGCGGTATCTCGGATCAAAATCCAGGATACCGCCTCGATGTTAATGTGCCTGAGGCTGGAGCGCGATATTTTTGATGTCGGCCCATTCATAAGTCCGGCCTTGAAGCTGAATCTGCTTGATCTGATCGAGTTTTATGCCAGGATTGTATCTGTTCACCGAGCTATGCGGATCGAGACCGAGCTCTAATGCGCTGCCTGAATATGTGCCGCCGCATTCTTTCAGGATTTTTGATGTTCCATCGTTCATAACGGCGACGAGGCGGCAGGCCAGCTTTCCGTCTTTATTGTCCGCAAGTGTCTCCTTGTGCAGTGCGCCTCCTTTGTCGTAATATGCCAGCATTACCTGCTGATCGACAACAAATGCGACGTCACCCTGTTCATCCTGCGCGGGAGCGACATCACGCCGCTTTAGTGTGCCGGCGTTAAACTGGACATCGCGTGTCACGATGGTTTTCCATTCCCCTGATGCTATTCCCACCTGTACCATGCAATCTTGTAAACCTGCGGGGAAGGGGTGGTCAAACCAGGCGATATTGCCTGATCCAATTTTGTTTTCCGAGACCCTGTTTTGAAACGGCTCATCTTTGTCGCCAGGCGCCTGGATACGATAGGCCAAGTTGTAGGCGGCATCTTTCGGCCCGTCAACAGAATAGGCGATCCAGCGCGGATGCTCTTTCACATTCCAGCCGGTTTCAACGTCGATATTTTCCCATGATTTAGGTCTGCCTGTCAGGGCATGTCCATTTGGCTGCCACCATTCGTCGCCTTCGGCCCGCATTCTGTGTACCGCCTCGATATTGAGGGTAAAGCCGTTGGCGAACTGATGCTTGTAAGCCGGCAAGGTGGCCGGCATTGTAAATACCGGTTTGATAGGCATGGGCGTCGAAGCATCCGCTGCGATATTCTGAAATTGCTTCCATTCGAAGGGGCGTGTTTGCAGCTGTATCTTCGCGATTTTTACCAGTTCTTCCGGCTCAATTGTGACAATGTTTTCTCCACGCATATCTGTTTGTGGCTCAGCGAGTGAGATCGTATTGCCTTCTGAATCAATCGCAACGATGCGTCTATCTACATTTGCCAACTCGTGGGCATCCCCGAGCAGCGATTGCTCATGCCGCTTTCCCTCTAAGTCTGTATAGACGAGAACCGGCTTGCTGCCCAATGCGATCGAGGCCGCCTTCTGAGAGACTTTGCGCGAACCACCCTCCTGATCCATTGTCTCCGAATGAAAGCCGGTATTCGTTGTTGCTATCGTTTCCCAGGGACCTGTTGCGATCCCGAAGAAATAGTTGAAAGTCTTTATTTGTTCCGGCATGGATATCTGCATCCATCCTGTGGCCGCAGACCCCGCGCCTACATTGCCATCATTCATTGCCGCTGTTCGAATACGATAACCTTTTCCGGCAAGCTGCCCGGTTGCATCGACGAGGTAGCCTGCGGTTCCGAAACCCTGCAAGTTGCGTGGGGATCTAATATTCAAAAACAGCGTGAGCGGCTTTCCTAAGCCTCCTCCCGTTAACGTCTGGTGGAACCGATCATTGTTCATTGGTGGAGCGCTGATAAGTCGTGTCCCATCGGCGCTCCACCAATCCTCACCCTGCGCATCTATTGAGGACGTAATGCCGGCAATCTCGATTGTGATGCCATCAACGGTGATTGTCCGGACATGCGATGATGTATTGTTCATCAGGTCTGGCTGTTGATTTAGAGACAATGTTTCCGCAATGGCCACCGGCTGCAGCCTCGCTATGATGAGAAGAGCCAGGACGGCGCATGCCGTTGCAGCGATAAGGATAGGACGCCCCATGGCGCGCCGGTTTTGATGCTGATCGAGGATCGCCGTTACACGCTGCGGCAGATCTTTCTTATCCGCCATCGTCGACGCGAACGGATGCCGCCGCCCCTGTGCTCCGATCCATCTCGCCATTTCTACAAGGTGCCCCGCGTATTCCGACGCCATAATCCCGCCCGTTACCACAGTGTCGTCACAGGCACGCTCAGCCTCGAAGCGTTGCCTGCGCATCAAGGGCGTCATCAAAGGCTGTAGCCAGTAAAATGCGCACATTGCCTGGGTAAATAGGTGGATCGCCCAATCGCCGCGTTGCACATGGGCTAATTCATGCGCCAGTATTGATCGCAACGCAGCATTGTCGATATCTCCGCTACCGGCAGGAAGCAAAATGCGCGGCCGCCGGGCGCCCCATGTCAATGGACTGGCAAGCACTTCTTCATGAGCGGCAATCAGAATACTGATGGGCTGTTCGATGCCCATGCTCTTGCAAAGGGGCAGCACTATGGCCGCCGTTTCCGCCGATTGCAGTTCCGAACTTCGGCGCTCAAGTTGTTTGAGGGCGACTAGACCGGCAGCGATTCGCGCGCCGCATACCAGCACGCCGGCAAGCCAGACAAACAGCAATATCTGTTCAATGTTGGGCATCGTGATTGCCGTGCGATTTGCTTCGGGAATAGAGAGCCCCGGCGCTTGCGCCGCATGGCTGTCCGGAGTTGGAGTCGTGGTTGCTGCCTGAGACGCAATCGGCGGCTGCACAATTTGAGGCGCAGAAATAGAGATTGCGGCTTTCGCATGCTGTTTCTGCCTTGGCTGAAGCGCGATGGCAATGGGCAGCGCTGCCGTCGCAAAAATAGTGAGCGTCAGAACCAGATGCCGGTTTGCGGCAGAGCTTCGCCGCATATACGTGGTGACGATCAATCCGGCACTCATTAGAAGAGCGCTCTGGACAAATATATCGGCTGCGAGTGATCCCAGATGGAAGGTCTGTCCATTCATTGTTGACTCTCCTGTTTCTTGGCTCCGTCGATTATCTGAGAGAGACGGTCGAGTTCTTCTTCGCTCACCTTGCCGTCGGAATCGCTTAAGAAGGTCTTCACAACTTGCTCCAAACTTCCGGCGAAGAATGTTTGCATAACCTGCCGCAGAGCAGATTGCGCGGCGGTTTGAGGGGCCTCCACAGGAGAGTAAACGTATCGCTTGCCCTCTTCGATGTGCTGAATGTGGCCTTTTTCTTCCATGATCCGCAGGATCGATCTGACAGCGGAATGGGATGGAGGCTCGGGCATGGCGTCCATGATTTCGTTGGCTGTGGCGTTGCGAATGCGGTGCAGGATCTCCAGGATCTCCCGCTCACGGCGGCTTAAACCGCGCCCGATCATCTTCGGCATGAGTGCCTCCTTATGCGATATGTTGAAAGATTAGCACATTTTTCAAGCAGGGTCAATAGATATGGGCTAATCGCAAAGTAGTGTGGAAATCGCAAAACGAGTCTGACTGCCGAATCGCAAAGTAGTGTTGACAGGCTTGCTCAAAAATAGTATATTGCCTTCTTGGAGGAATCCAGGAAGGCATGTTGTTTTTTCAGGCTATAATTGCAATGTTCGGTCTCAGCATATGAGCAATATCCTTAATTGGCGGGACTGGCAGGTAAGCGAACCAGACCCCAATATCACGGACGAACATGTTGTGACGGCCAAGTTTTTGCTGCCATCGACTACTTGCACTAAGTGCGGAGTAGTTAATGAGTTCTACAAGCACGGGAGTTTTGATCTTGAAGTTCGTGACCTACCAACTCTCGCCAAACCGACTCGTGTTATAATAACGCGACAGAGATACAAGTGTCGCGCATGCCGTCAAACTTTTTCTCAGGATTTGCCAGAGATTAATAATCGCGGGACGATGACCAGGCGGTTAGTCAAATATATCCAAGAACAGGCTGTCGAGCGAAAATTCGCAGACGTAGCGCGTGAGGTTGGCGTAGCTGACAATACCGTTAGCGGAATATTTGATGATTATATTGCTTACCTGGATACACAAGGTGCCTTATTTCGCACTCCAGAGTATCTTGGAATCGATGAAATTCAAATTCAGGGTCAGATGCGCTGTATTTTGACGAACGTTTCTGAGCGCATGGTCTATGATCTTTTGCCATCACGCCTGTTAGAAGACATTGCCCCTTTCCTCAAATCGATACCGCAGTCATCTAAGGTTAAATGCGTATGCATGGACATGTGGAAGCCATATCGGATTGCAGTAAGAGAAGTATGGGGTGAAGAACTTCCTGTTGTTATTGATCACTTTCATGTTGTTAAATTAGCTAACGCGGCAGTAGATACAATGAGAAAAAGTAAAAGTTCATCAATAGATAAAGATGACAGAATTTCATTAAAGCGGAAACATCGCCTACTATTAAAGCGTTACTCGAAATTGGACGACAGAGGACAATCCCTCATTTCAGAATGGCGAACGATGTATCCTGATCTGATGCAAGTGTACGATCTGAAGGAGCAGTTCTATAAGATTTGGGATACGAGCAGCAGGGACGAAGCCGAAAAGAGATATCAGGATTGGATTGAAAGTATTCCTTCAGAATTGCTTTCATGGTTCAAACCCTTAATAAGGGCTGTCGATAATTGGCACAGCGAGGTGTTCGCATATTTCGATCATCCAATCACCAATGCCTATACTGAGGCGATGAATAGAATAATCAACATAATGAGCCGCTTGGGTCCCGCCTATTCGTTTGAAACGATTCGTGGCAAACTTCGATATTCTAAGAAGAATTTATCGCTGCTGACTGAGCTTGGAAAATTGCGTACGGCACTAGCGATTGCCGAGGAAAATCTCTTACCTTATGAGGAACTCGCAAAGATTTCATTTGGGCCTAGCATATCACACATAACAGAAAATCTTTCAGGTCAAGTGAACTTGCTGCCAGAGACAAATCCGTATGCAGAGTTTGGACTTACCCAAGCTCAGCTTGCAAAGTACGCAGACGAAACAGAAGAATTGTGGGATGTTGATCTTAGTACGATCTTAAAGCATACTAGATTGAAGGCGTAAGTAGGCATTCGAACTCTATAACTTCGCTGAATATAGGCCAATGGTACGCACAACCGTTTTATCTGAAGTTCGGGACCATTTTTAGATGGGCTTACGTCGAAGACATGTCTTCGACGTAAGCCCACTACCATGGTAAGTCCCGATGAGTGTAAGGTCAAAGTGGAATCGGAAAGTTCCACTATAGCTAGCCTCTGTGCGAGACAGGTATCTACATGACAATGTAACCTTTATGGCACTTTGGTGTCAGTATATGCGGAGGAAAACCATGAGATATGCTTTTCATTGCGATTTCTATCCTGATAAGGAATGGTTCGTTACTGCGGCGTTAATATATGACAAGATTTTGTTTGAGGAAATCAGTATTCTTCAAGTTCCTGGGACTGCAACGGATTGGCGAGAATCGCTAGACGACGAAGATACTCAACCAGAAGTGCTCTATTATGAACAATTATTTAGGGAAGAAGTCGATTTCTTAGGGGAAGCATATCACCACATAGATGAGAAAAAATTGTATGATAATGCTGAAGATGGCTATTACGACTTCCGAAGCATCGTGAGTATACTGAATACAAATGTAGACGTATATGGGACGGTAGTTGAGCAGGCCAAACCACTGTTGAGCTACCTACCTATCTTTCACAGTTACCTTCCAGTCAATCCAAACTCAATAAGCACTACACAATTGATTGATTTTCGTGCCGAAAATGGACTTCGCCGATTAAAGTTTCAAAATGCTGCCGAGGCTTTGATCAAATCATTCGGTGAAGTTTCTACGGAAGAGGAAGCTCACCACGTTCTTCGCCTTGTGGACCAGGAGCTTCGAGAGCAGAATCAAAAGCTCAAAACAATCTACCGTCACACCAGGATAGAAGCTGCGGCTAGAACCGTTGGCACCATTGGTGGGCCACCTGCACTCATTAAAGTCATGGAATCTGTCCTTGGTATCTCATGTGTAGAGGCCGCAGGTTTTGTTGCGTCGGCTGCGTTATCTGTAGTGCCCTGGCTAATTGCCAAGGAGAAAGCTGATTTGGCAGTGAATGATTCGCCCTGGGCTTATATGTGGCATATAAACAAATTGGGATAAGCATACAGTTATGGCACAGATCGAGACTAAACTCTCTTTCAGGCTGCTGAAAGGGCTAGTCCTTATTCACATGATCATTTGCGGGTAAAATGCAAACATGCAGCGTGAACATATAGCCAGGCTAATGAAGAATTCCAGATTGCTGGATATCGTAAAACATTATCAAGACAACCATCAATTTATTTTTGACTGGGACGCAGAGGAGTCGATGATGGATGTTACTCACAATAAGCGTTGGCTTCACTTTTGTCCTGCACAGACCGAGATCATTATCTCCGCTCTTGGCGTTACGGAGGTAGACGCATTCGTAAACCTGTTGACGCACGAGCTAGGGCATGTTGAAGCTTTCATCAGAGATTTAGACTGGGCGGATGAAGTGCTTGCGTGGGAATTTGCAGAACAAATGCTGCATGATTATATTCCAGAGACCTGGCAAGAAATGGTTCAGTGGCAACTGAACACTCCTGCATATAGGTGGTATACAAGAAGACAAGTGACTACTGATGAGGATAAGTTTTTTCACCAGTTAACGAAAGGATGTCCTGGTTGTCGAAGTAATGTTCAAAACGTCCACTACTCTCCGCTCGTGGAATACGACGATCGCATTAATGACGCTGCAATAAAGTGTCTTAATTGTTCACGTCAATACCGACTACGATTTAAGGATGAAATCTTTACACAGATGTGGGAACTTGATCCCAGAGATTATTTCTAATTTGCCGCTGTATATTTGCCTACACATCCGCCACTGTGCAACTTCCTGAGCAGAACGCGTTTACAAAAAGGGCTCATATCGAAATCGTATCTCCGATATGAGCCTTTTGACGCCTCGAATTAAGTAGCTTCACTCCCCAACACAACTTCGGCCTGCGCAGGGAAGGCGTATTCGACATCCATGGCTTCGGGATCATTTGCCATTGCCTCAAACCCAGCACGCCACTCAGCCTCTTTTGCTGTCTCTTGACGATCCTTATCGGCGCAGGGCCGCGATGGCACTGGCTTGGAATCTTTAGTCATTGGATACCTCTATGGTTTTCGTGTCAGCTTCTGCTATTATAGTCTCATTTCCTTTATCGCTGTGGAAGTCAGTTACGCTCAGTGCCAGTTTCTACAACTGTTTCGGGTGTACATTGATTTTTATTTAATCTTAAAGCACGAATTGCGATATAGTAGTAATAATTTGCCGCTTTTTAACATTATCTTTGATTTATGCAGGATTTAAGCTGCCATAAAGATAACCTGATGGGAACTACTTGTTTGCTACGCTATGTAAGGAAGATATTATGTCACTTTCAACACTTCAGCAGATCACATCCTTAGCGAATATTGATTTCTTGGCATCATGTCGCATGGATAATTGCTTTGTTGGCCGACCGTTTTACTTCGATTATGGCAAAGTGTTTTTGCTTGTAAATGATAAGCATAAGCAAGATGTCGGTGGCATCCCTGAAGGTTGCTTTATATTGTGCTCATATGATCGTGAAAAGCATCCTACGGAAGTTGTATTGCTTCGGGTATTAGGGCCGACAAAATTACCAACCGACGCGGATACGGTAGCAGCCATGGTTGATTACTATAAGGAATCAGCTCCAACAGCCAATGTCACATCTCCCTTGGATTCCTTTACACGTTATGAATTTCAGTTTTCAGGGCTAGAATGTCGAGTTCTTGGTACGTTTTATCAAATAGTGGGTGACGGCCCCAATAGCGGAAAGGTTGCTTTTGGGTCTGACGTTGATAATTTTTATTCAGCGAATAATTATTCAGCCTATAAGCCGTCTGGTAAAGTTCTTGAGTACATTGTCAATTTCAAAGAAAATGGCGGTGTTATTGGCGGTGAAGGAGACGCACGCATCGGAGAGGTTCGCTATTCATCAACACTCCGCAATATGCCAAAGGAACCCGTCCCAGTATATGTTTCGGCTACCGATTTCTTGGCGAAACGAACTGCCCTATTTGGAATGACCCGTACGGGCAAGTCAAATACAGTAAAGAAGATCATCCAGGGTGTTGAACAAGTATCAGATAGTAAGATGAAATATGATGATGAGGAGCTTGCGCCTATTGGGCAAATTATTTTTGATGTAAATGGCGAGTACGCTAATCCAAACCGTCAGGATGAAGGAACTGCAATTTACGAGCTTTATAAATCTAAAGTTACGAGATATAGCACTATCAAAAAAGATCAATTTAAAGTGATGAGAGTTAATTTTTATAACGACTATGAACAAGGCTTTGGATTGTTACGGGGTTTGCTGGCAGATGATACAAGCGATTATGTCAAAGCCTTCTTGTCACTTGATTTCAGTCTCGACCCAGACTTACAAAGTGATCATTCGTATATGATACGTCGAAAACGACGTGTTGCCGCATATCAATGTTGTTTAAAGGCTGCGGGCTATGCAGATCATCCAGATCCTGCAAAGAAGATAAAGGTAACATTCAGCGGCGAAGCCAAGACCCTGAATGGTTTATCTGGTCACGTGATCGATCCTAGTAAGGGAGTCAGCCTTGATGAGGCCACCGCGTGGTTTGCTGCAGTTTGGGAGAATTACTCCTCTTTGGACTTCTTTGCTAAGTATAAGCAAGATAACGGCAAGGAATGGGCAGATGATGATCTTAAAGGATTGTTGCGCTTGTTGACATTAAAAAATGAGAATAATAAACCTGCACCAATTAGTGGCTATAAAAAACTCATTCCAGGCAGAAAACTTCACACGGAGACAGTCGAGAAACTGTACGAAGATGAAATTCTTGATTTATTGCGTATTGGTCAGATAGTTATTGTTGATTTATCGGAGGGAGATCCCTCTATCCAACGCACGTATTCTGAGCGGATATGTCAGCGAATATTTCAGGATTCGATGCGCTGTTTCATTTCTAATCCGAAAAACGAACATGGAAATAGTTATCTAAATTTTATACAAATGTATTTCGAAGAAGCGCATAATTTGTTTCCTAAGAAAGAAGACAAGGATTTAGCACAAATTTACAACCGCCTAGCTAAAGAAGGCGCAAAGCTTCGTATCGGCATTAATTACGCAACTCAAGAAGTTTCTTCCATTTCTTCAAACATTCTAAAAAATACACAAAATTGGTTTATCTCTCATCTCAATAATAAAGATGAACTGCGAGAGATCGAGAAGTTTTATGATTTTGGCGACTTTACGGGAAGTCTACAACGTGCCACTGACAAGGGCTTTATACGCATGAAAACATACTCCAATGCTTTCATCGTTCCTGTACAAATTGATCGCTTCACAGCTAAACAAGGCAAGTAGCTAGGAGGATTGTAATGGCCTATGCTAGCAACGGTCGAAAGCCGATGGAACGTGCAAGTAAGATCTCTCACCTGGAGATAATTAACAATCCTGTAGTAAAGCAATTCCTCGCAGACTGCACAATGCCTGGTCCATCCGATCCGAAGGATATCAAGGACATGGAAGTTCATATCGTTCGAACGGATGGCGGTACCTTGAAAAATATTGTTGCACTTGATGGCGGGTTTACGGAGACATTTATCAAAGATGGTTTTCCGTCATCATCGCTCACCTTTTACAATTTTGGGCCATTATTGTTCAAACTTGAAGACTTAAAGGCGCTGGACACACAAGAATTCATTGATCCACTTGATCTTGCGAAACTTAAGAATATCCAACGTCACTGTCTTGTCCTTCCTACAAGAAATGTGACAGTAAAAAATTGCGGTACTCTGACAATGGCAGTAAGACAGACTATACGTCAATTCTTTGATGCCGTCGATGCTGATGGAGAATGCTTAACCGAATCCCTCAGATGGCTGGTATTTCAGGAATGGCAGAACAAAAGCGAGACATGGGTGCTTGCACGCTGCCCATATCCAAATTGTGACGGCACAGATATCGTTTTTGACAAGACAAAAGGTAACGAAGTTCCTTGTAACACCTGTAAGAAGCCTGTCTGGTTGACCGATACATTTAGGTTGCATGAGGCGGTTGACGATGAGCAAGGAGCTGGTGGCATACTTGGTTATCTCATGGTGCTACTTGAACAGATGCTTCTTGTACAGTGGATAAGAGCTATTTGGCGTCTCAAGCCAGCCATGCTAAATGAAACATTATTTGTAAAAGATGGACCACTTGCATTCTTTGGGCAGACTGCAAACCTTCATAAGCCAATGAGGGCACTTATGCAATATTTGATGAAGCCGAATTCAAAAAATGCGGTCATTAATCTTGTGGGAGTTGAAAAGAGTGGCGCATTTGTAGACCATGCTGCAGCAATTCAAGGGCATATGTCGAATGGCACACTGCTGATTCCTTCCAACGATTACATCTACAAATACATTCTTCCCAGCGGCAGCACAACCCAAGAATATGGACGCAGCACGTATTATGGGTGGAAAGTGATCTTCAAAGATTGGGACGGAGCTATGTATGTTTTAACGCTTCCAACGGGAGGCTACATTGACCATCCATCAGTAATCGATTTTTCTAACCTGGCCGATACGCTATCGACAATTGGGCGTTTGAAATGTCATATGTATGAAAATGCTTTGATCCCCGTAGCGCTCGTGAACAAACTTGTATCCTTGTCGGATGTTCCAAGCGCTCAAATTCTTAAAGCATTCGCCAAGGATGCTATGGCGTAGTTTGAGATTGTTCCAGTAATGTTTGGATGATAGCATCGAAATCGGGATGCCCTGGTCGCGTAAGTAGGCTGGTGGCGTCCTCGACAAAGCGAGTTTGGCTAGCAAATAGATATTGGATTTCTTGTTCCATCGCGATCCAATGTCTTTCATACTCTTCAGCAACAGCCCCTGTAACGTTGCTACCTGCAAACGGATCAAGGATAAGATCACCAGGCTCGGTTAGAAGTCGAATGAAAAATTCTGGGACTGCGCTGGGTATGCGTGCAGGATGAAGCCCTGTATTTATCAGTTTGCATCCCACAGAATACGGATCATTTGCCGCTGTGTTTGCTGCCCGTATTAGATTGTCGCGCAGGAGACTTTCCAGAACCTCCTCATCCAAAAAATTTGGGGGGATCGCCCCACCGTTGTTCACACCAAACTTGTCTGATATAACATGTTCAGACGGTCGGATGCCTTCGTTATAAGGTGTTCCGTTAACAAGCGCACGCTGGCCTTGCTTGTACTCTGTTAAGACACGACGGTTGTCTGCTTTAGGATCTGCCGTTTTGGAAAGCCACCAAACCATGTTCACGGCATCTTTAAGTCTGGTTCGTTCAATACAAACCCATTGGGCTGGGGTCGGCAGGCGCGCAGGGTTGTACCAAAAAACTTCCTGGGCCAAATTAAATCCCATCTGCTCGACCAAGGCAATGAGAAGCTTGTAGTGATACAGGGATTTTGTCGGCTCCCCTGGGTTCCAGCTTCCCCCAATATCGATAACTAGTGACCCTGTATCTTTAAGAACCCTTTTAAATTCACGGGCAAAGCCCAAGAACCATTCGACATACAGATTCGCAGGCTGATTTCCATATGCCTTTTTCCGCCGTAATGCGAATGGTGGTGATGTAAATATCAGATCAATGCTGTCGCTAGGCACGCGAGCAAGTAGTTTCTGGCTATCTCCCAGGAAAGCCGCACCCATTTCGGTGCGGTAAAGTGGTCTCCCAATCTTCTTAACACTTGGATAAGTTTTGGAGAGCTGATCGGTTCGAGAATTCAGTGGGGGCGACAGACGCCGCTTAACTGTAAGTTCAGATGGCATGATTATGTTACTATTAGACTTTTCGTCTTAATTCTCCTGCTGACCAACCCGCTGGTTTAACGTGAAGTGGTATTTTGGATTCGATCAACAGGATAGATAGGTGCGCCTGACGGTACTACGCGGGTCTGGCGGAGAGTTCCCCTTGTCCCATTGTGCGCAGAGCAGTTTGAGGTAAAATATCGAGAAAATGTCTGGTAACAGGGGTGTGAAATGGCAGTTATAAGAGCGAGAAGTTGGCAAGAATGGGATTCGTTCATCCGCGAAGAGGAGGATGACTGGGCAGAATCACGACGTTATACATATAAACCCTATCTCCATGAGAGTGAGAAGTGGCGCATCAGCCACACCACTCAAAATCCTGACAGCACGGACGACGAAGGATATTCAGTGGATGTCACGGATAACAGTAACCCATTGCTCAGCGAACCTGTCATCATGGAGTTTGACAGCAAGCAAGCTGCAATCGATGTGATCAAGAGAGATTATTGGGATGGCTATACGGGAATTATAAGGGCATCTCGTGATGAGCGCGAATACGAAGCAAAGTCCAATGCAGAAATCCAACGCCTGATGGACAGGGATGATTAAACTGGCCGATGTACGTTCAAAAGGTTCCGCACTGTCCATCGGCTCCGTCTTACTGCGTCATGTGAAAAGTTGTATAAACTCCTTCGACGTGTAATTTATGCATGTCGAAGGAGCTTTTCAATGGAAGAAACTTTTCACATCAAGCCCCACGTGCGGCTCGTTGATGGTTACGAACAGAGGGCCGAAATTGGTCTGATGGAGCCTGAGATCTTACTAACAATTGGGGATTGCCATGTTACACTCTCGGGGCAGAATGCGACAGCATTGGCCATTATGTTGTTGGACATTCAATCGGCTTGGCGCTGTTACTCAGATGCTGTTAGGCGTGCTGTTGGGTTGCCTAGTGCAGACAGTGATGAAATCACTGTATCGTGATAGCAAGATAGTGGCTTCCGATAAATTCCATTGCTCCATTACCATTTTGGTAACATCTGGACCAGCCATATAAGTTGTCTCCATAAATATGGAGGCAACTCTTCCAATAAAGTTCCTGTAAAGTTTATTAGTATATAAGAGATTCAATTCTTCATCTAAAACATGAAGCAATTCTTTACTAAATTGATCATAATCAATTTTCTCATCCGTCCATGTTTTATTGAACATAGCATATAAGTTTTGCGATTGTTTATTGATTTCAGGATCGTCCGTTTTAAAAGATTCAATTTCGATGCTAGGTGTATTATAGGGAGAACATTTTTGACTATGTCGCGAAGCTCGCACTACAAGAATGCGACCATAGAGTCCATGAAGATCTGAAGCGGGAGTAACACCTGGCACAATTTGGGCAGTTCCATCTTTAAGGCGTTCAAAGCGGTCGATATCAATATTGAAAGCTACCAATATAGCCGCATGGCCAGCCTCATGAAACGAAGTAACGTTGAGATGCTGATCAAATGAAAGATTACTGGCCAAATTTTTCTCCTCAAGAAATCGACATTAAAATCTGTGTCATGCACTATGTTGTAAGTCTTAGATTACTGATGATACTGTCTAACACTTACTTATGACAAGACATGCAGCAATCACCTATCATCAATGTCCCAGGCATCCGTCAGTTCTACGATCTCTCCACATCCGTACAGGCCCGCCTCTGGGCCTCAATCTTCCACAGGTCCCGATGGTCGATCTCCCATCTGTTTCCAGTGTTGATCTGGATGCGAGCGCACACATGCATCATGTATAAGCGCCACATGAACCTACTACTGGAGAATTATTATGGCACTTCCACCGCGCCGTTGGCAACTGATGGTGCGAGATAAAAAACATGGAAGGGAATACTCGAACATCCTCGTCCAATGTTGAAGTCGGAAGCTGCAGCGTTAGCAGACCTGATGAACGATTTTGTGAAGGATCGATATTTTGTGACCGTTACCGTGAAGGTGAAGTTCGAAGACGAAGAGTGATCTTGAGTTATCCGATACGGTTTCTACTGATGGGATATCGGGCTCGAAGCTCGCTCTTCAGTGTGCGAGGTATCCAGCCTATGACCACTGGTAATGGCATGCTTACACTACAGATTTATTGCTCTTGAACGCGGCGTATATCCGATCATATGTTGGTTTGTCGATTTGCTTCAACCCAGAGTGAGCTGTTCCAAATCCTCGCATCCTATTCTTGGGACCAAACCCTAAAAGTGAGTTGAGTTGTGCAAGACTTACGAATCCGTTGGTGTCGTGTCCTTTGGCGGTCGCCATTTTACACCAACTTGCATTTGTGCCGTCTGTATACTCTTCCGTATCTTGATTCCCGTTCAACACGGATTCTACGATCATAATTGCGACGATGCCCATATGTCCACGATGGCATTTCTGGATTGCAATAATACCGTCTGGCTTTTGCACCTGTAGGGATCGACCAGTCGAGGACTCGTACTTGAATACGAGGTCGCCTGGCTGCATGTTGGCTGTTACGTGTTGCAACTTGTCTTGAACCCAAACTCCATAATAGAAGGGGTCTGGATGAAAACTAAAATCACGTGGCGGCCAATGAGTGGTAATCCAATAGTTCATAATTTATGATCCAGCCATGAGAGCAAGCTCAAAAATCAAACAGCGGGAAGTCGATATGCGCCTTCTCCGTTTTCTTGGCGACAATCTTGATATGTTTGAGCCATGAATTCTCAAGCCCGCTGTCCCCCCCGCCAACCATCAGTGTATATGGTACTCTTAGGCTCTAGTTTACCTTTGAAGAAGGCTTTTAGTTTCTCTGCCGAGGCATTTATGATGATCACCAAGAAAACGGCCACAACCTTTCGGGGCTTGTTTCACGACCGTGTAGGCCATAGCAGTCTTTTTGATAACTGAATGGTCTTTGGCCGAAGCTTCAGCGATACCACCTACGTAGGTTTCATCGACTTCCACAGGAGTTTAAAGCGAAGTTCGGTCGGGATCGACCATAGCACAGCGTCGATCATTCCGATGTTGAAGATTCCCCATTGCCCAACACAACTTCGGCCTGCGCAGGGAAAGCGTATTCAATATACATGCTTTCTGGATCGTTTGCCATTGCCCTGAAACCAGCACGCCATTCTGCTTTTTTCTCCGTATCAAGACATTCTCGTTCAGTATTTGGTTTAGAATCCGTTGACATTTTTATTCTCCTATACATTTCTTTCTTCACGCCTTTAATACATCTTCCGCACAACCTATAATCGTTGAAGCCCAATTTCTTTAGGCAAAATATACAATAGCGACCAAAATCAGTCACTGCCCACCGCCTGTTTTTATCGAGCCATCGGGGTTGAACTGCATTTTCGGTTGCTCTTGCTGAATTTTGTAAGTATCGTCTTTGCCAGCACCCGCATTTGGATCAGTCCATATCAGAGGTGGTGTGTTCTCATGGGTAACTCCAGGCGGATCAGGGACATTGATCCCCAGGTAGTCTAGTAACCGTAGATCGCCTTCGCCTGAACCCTGCGATGTATCAGCATTTACATGGACTCTCATAATCTTCGTCATGTTATCATCAAGGCGTAATCCTGTTGTTGTAGCGAATTCAGGTATTTCAATCAACGCTTGCTGCCCTGGCGCAATGTTCGCACATGCGGCTGAATAAGATGCATAGCCAGGATTAATCGTCACCCTTACGTTACGCCACTCATATGCCGTGTTGTTCTGGAGAATCAAATTGTGCATAGGGTGATTATTGTCTACGTAGGGTAGACCCGTCATTTTATCTTTTGCAGGCAATGTTATCACAGACGCCACTCCGTTGAGCGTCACTCCGCTCGGAGCCTGCTGATAGTTACTCCGCATTGCTGGAGAAGATTGCGCTTGTATGGGCCGCACTGTGCCAACAGGAGGAGTTTCACTTGAGCCTCTCAGCGTCATCACCAACGTGCCTAACAACAAACCTGCTCCAAACAAGGTCCCAATCCAACCTGACACTCGGTTTGATGGTGGCGACTTAAAGATAAGACCTATAGACAACACCAGAGCCACGATCCACATAATTGTCGTGGTTGTGTTCATCCCATGGTCGAGCAACGTTACCAGCCCCATAATGTTGAGGCCAGAGACGATTGCCATGGCTACGTAGTCTGGCTTAGCTTGTGGAGTGGCGTTGATCGGTCGATATTGTGGAGCTTGATAGGTGCCAGTAGGAGGTGTGTCTGCATTCTGCCAAATCGGTGTGGGCGATAGATGGGCAGATGACTTGGTACCACAATGAGGACAGAAACTGTCTTCTTGTCGCAAGGGGTTGTTACAGGACGTGCATTGTCGAACCAAGTTCTTGACTCCTGATAAAATATCAGAAAACATGATATCATATTTTTTGATATTACACAAGCGCTCACATACTCAGGAGTGTGCAGAAGAGCATCCACACCCCCGAGCAGAAGGTGCTCCAGGACCTGCTGAGGCAGATCAGGCTAGAGGCCAACATCACGCAGGTGGAGATGGGACGTCGTCTTGGCAAGGGGCAAAACTTTGTGAGCAACTACGAGAGGGGCGAGCGACTTCTCGACCTGATCGAACTGGATGAGGTGTGCAAGGCCGCTGGAGTCGAGCTTGTGAACTTTGTGAAGAGGTTTAAGGGGATGACAAAGCCATCTCTGAATTAATAAGGAATATCTGAATATAAAAATGGCTTTTAAAAAAGTCTCTCTTCAACGTCCCGAGCCAAATGGAAAAACTATTAGTGAATTTTTTAATGTTATTGACAATGATGAAAATTCTATAGCGTATGCTCTAAATGCTATTGACCAGGTTCATGGAATCCCAGTGGAGTTTAACCCGCCAAAATGCACCATTCATTTTGACAGCAGTATGAAAGAAAATGTCTCTGGTCTGTACCACGCAAAAGCGAACAAAATTACAATCAATCCCAACAGCCCAGACTGTAAAGTTACCGTCTTCCACGAAGTAGGACACTGGTTAGATGATTATGCTATACATGGAACTCGCAAGAAAAGTATCGATGTAGATGTTAACGACCTAGGACTTTGGCAAGAAGCGGTTATTAATAGTATTGAATATAAGGCACTGCAGGAGTTGAAGTTAGACGTGGAGAAAGGGGCTATATGGCAAGAAACGGTATGGCCTGATGGCAGAGAGACTATTAACAAAATCAACTGTGAACATTTAGAGATTATAACGAGACCACACGAGATATTTGCGAGAACTTACGAACAGTATATAGCAACGGTCTGCGGTATTGCCGATTTAGAGGATGAGTTTAGGCGAAAGCGCACTTCTGAGAGTCACCAAAGATATAATACATATTGGGAGCCCGTGGATTTTTTCGCAATTGGTAAAGGTTTCGAAGATTTTTTGGAGGCAAGTGGATGGATAAAGAAACGATCGCAGTTGTAGATTTTCCGATTATTCGGAAATTTAATTCGGGTTTGATAGTTAAACGGACAATAAACCCACCTGATAATTTAGACACAACATCAACGTCTACCCCATATATTGGTGATGTAATGTTAGAAGAAAGAACGTGGAACGATTACGGTCGTATTAGCCGCAGTAACGACATAAAAACGTGAAGTCCCAAATCTTTTCTTAGAGCTTCCCAAGCAACCTATTGATCTCTTCTCTGCGCTTTTTGTTCTCCTCCTTCAGGTCTCTGATCTGCCGATCCTTAGCTGCGAGGAGCAATTTCGTGCCCTTTTTCGGTGCGGCCTGAGGCAGTCCGCTTGCGCAAACTACCTCAATGACATAAAGTATTAACGCGTCTCTCCAATTCACTTTGGCTATGTGGGAATCTCTAAGCCTATTTGTTGCTTTTGCCTTGACCGTCTGCCTTGGTACTTTTCTGAGCGCCTGTAGTGGTTTGGGAGGCTTGAGGTAACGAGTTATTGCCAGGGCGGGCTAACTGAGGTGGTACCAGCGCAGGTGGAGGAGTTTTACCTTTTTCCAATCGCACCCATCCTTCTGGAATAGGCTGAGCTAGCGCTGCATTCAGGTTGTGCAGCTCCTCGGACGTGATATACTCGTCACTCATTTAAATACTCCTCACTCCTGCGCATCATTTCTTTGGCTCTGGCTTGCTCGGTATCAGTTTATTGATCGTTGGTACTGGTGGCGGCTTCGGTGGTGGTGGTTTAACTTTCCCAGAATACAAATCATATTTTTCAGTTTGATCTTTAGGCTGATTTTCATTTGCCATAACAACTGATCTCCAATCATATTACTTCTTTTTGCCAGATGATTGAGGCGCAACTGGTGGTGGAGGTGGCGTCTTGCCTTTTATACTATCAGGATTCTGTATCGGCCTGTGTATTGGAGGTGGCACAGTCTTGCCATCTGTTTCAGCATTCATCTTTTCACCCACTACGGTTTTCCTCCTTTATTATTTCCTGCGGGTTTGGCTACGGGCACTGATGGAGCGACAGGTGGTGACGGAGGCGTTTTCCCAAATGGCACGTGACCAGTAGGTTGTGAAGGCGGATTCGTCATTGTAACTGTCTGTGGCGTTTTGTTGGTCATACGGATTGGGCCTTTCCAAAAATTGATCCCTACAAAGAGGAGAAGTGAGAGAATGCCACCATAGAAGCTAAGGCGAGCCATTGAATTCGCACTTGATGTGTTAATACAGATTTTAGATCGTTTCTTTTTATCTGCAACTTCCTCAGCATTTGTCTTATCGCTTGGTTGATCTTCTGTATCTGCCCCAAATATGTGCGAATAACAGTTTGCGATTTCAATTCCATACTCATCTGCGCTTAGACGATACGATTCTACGGTAGATAATATGGCGAGGAAAAATGCAACCCATGAAATGAAAATCAAGGGCATGTAATATATGGCCCCTAAATCAGAAAGTGGTTTAATTAAAGCTATAGATGCGGCAATCGAAGCACTCGAAATAGTTATAATGCTTTTGTCGAGTTCGTTCTGACTGTCTGATCGCTCTTTGACAAGCTGCAAATAATGCTGCATGTATACGCCAAACCGTGGGTCAAGCGCTTCAGGAGCAGCCTCTTGTACTTCATCTGTAGACGATATATCTCCCGATGTGTCTGCTCGGGCCTGAATTTTCTCATTCCGACGCCTGGATTGTCGAGAAGAGGATTGTCGCTCACCTTCTGTTGTATTCTTCAGAACTGCCATATAAGCGATATCCTCCAGTCACAAGCGCTTCAGATCGCAACACGTCACTTTGAGACTCCTGGCCGTTGACCTCATATTATACCGCAGGCAAACAAATTTTCGCCTGGCAGTTTTAGGTTGTTTTCAAAAGCTTTATGATTAGCAGAGTACGTGCCTCGATCCTTTCTCCACTTGTTCTACAGTAATCTGTTGTAGACTCAATATATCTTAAAAAGATTAATAAGAACATATGATCCTAATTTGATGCACAACATTCACTACAGTTACTTGTTTTTGGGGTTTGGCTCTCGTTGCCTTGACATAATATGACTTTGAATACATAATGATAATGTAAGTTTATCCTAGCTAAATCTAAATTTCATGAAGGTGTTGGTGAATAAGAACAGTTTTGGCGCGTCATGTAAGCAACGCCGATTAGAATTAGGATTAAGTCAGAAATATTTGGCTGATCTTATTTCCTTAAGTCAGACTTTGGTTTCACGAATTGAAAACGGCCAGGAACCAGAGATGCCGACTCTAAAAAAGCTTGCCAAGGTATTAAAAGCGAGAATTGTAATCCATCCAACAGGGTTAGTTAATCTTGAGCCAGATACTGAGATAAACGAGGAGTTACTGAATATGCCATCATTCACACGCTTTGATGTTGATCGAGTACAAGCAGACAAGCAAAACATGCAGAGAGCAATTAAAACTGTCTTAGATACTAATGGAATCGGTACAACTGTCGAAACCATCAATGATGCCACGAAGCAAGCCGCATTGAAGTTGTTCATGGAGGCACACGGTGTGGTGCGATCCAGGTCGCACGCCTGCGCTTCCCGACTTGTAGGAAAACAGTGCTTGCTTGGACGTTCAGTGGAGCCGTGTCCGATGTGTGAACCTCCAGGCGATGATCACGGTGAGATTTTCAATAGGAATGGCAGAGCAGAGTTCTATGTTTTTCACCCCTATCACTTTTCTGGCGAGACAGCCCGTAAGTTGCAGGAATGGTGCGATACTTATGATCTTCAATACGGAGTTTGGCCGCTTGATTGGTATTATTTAGGTCGCACGACTGCGGTTATCATTCGGCGCAAGTCTTCAGGCCCACTTGTAGGTGACGAAACATCATCAGTAATACAACGACGTGAACGACCAGGATGTCGCCGAGTAATTAATCGCCTGCTTCAGGAAAGGAACTGCACATTAGAGGAACTTCTCGAAACAGGTGAGCTTGGTGGAGATTTACCTATACAACTTCGCAAGATGATTGCTGAGCAAAACACTGAATCCGTTGACATTAGCCAAAAAAGTCCCATCAGAAGGAAGTCTAGGGCCTAAGGAGACCATGGGATACCTGTAGGTATCCCATGGTCTAGATGCATCCTGATTAGTTGGTAAAATCAGGATTCTACACTGACAGGGCGAAACGGACACTTTGGGAAAACCCTGTTTCCACACTACATTGCGATTAGCCTAGATATGTTGAAAAATCAACATATTCTTGAAAAACAAAGAAACCACATTCACATAGAGCGGCCGATACTCTATATTGATCTGGCAGCAGACGTGGATTGCACAGGAGAAACGGATGCGAAAGGAGAAATCAACACTACAAGGCGCTTGCGCCACCCCTTCGAGGCTCTTCGCTAGTAAAGAAAGGTCCCCTCACCAATGCTGTTTTCTAAACGTTTCCTCTCCACACAGCTGTCACGGCGTCAGGTTGTAATGTGCCTTGGGGCTGTGGCTCTGAGTGTTTCCATGCTGCATCCGTCTCTGGCAGCCGATGCCCCGGCAAAAGATAAGCATGTCTTTATCATCAGCTTCGACGGCGGAAAGCCCGCCGTAATGCAGAAGAGCAAAATGCCGGTCCTCTTCGGCATGGCAAAAGAAGGCGCTGTGTCGTGGGGCGCTCAGACAGTTATGCCCAGCATCACACTTGTTTCGCATACGTCGATGCTGACGGGCATGGGGCCGGCAAAGCATGGGATTACCTGGAACAGCTGGAAGCCGGAGAAGGGTGTTGTGACGGTTCCCACGGTCTTCAGTCTGGCGAAGGCGCAGGGACTCAGTACGGCATTGTTTGCGGGTAAAGAGAAATTTCAGCACCTGAATATTCCGGGATCGCTGGATACGTTCAGCATCCCCGGCTACAGCGCGAAGAACGTTGCGGATGTCGCCGCGACGTACATCGGCGTCTCCAAGCCCAATCTCTGCTTCATCCACTTTGCCGATTCCGACGGCGCGGGGCATGAGTTCGGCTGGGGATCGCCCGAACAGATCAAGGCGTTTGCTGATGAAGACGCCGCTCTCGGAATAATCAAACGAGCCATCGAAAAGGCCGGCATCGCCAAGGCCAGCACCGTGATCCTGACGGCCGATCACGGCGGCCACGCCAAGACTCATGGCAGCGATTCGCCGGAAGACATGACGATCCCGTGGGGTGTGTGGGGAGCGGGCGTGAAGCGCGGAGAAACGATTATAGCGCCGGTCACCACATACGACACGGCTGCAACCGCCCTCTGGCTGCTGAATGTGCCGATCCCTGATACATTCGACGGAAAACCTGTGAAGACGGCATTCGAGAAGTAGAGCAGAAGCCTCTCCCCAAGCCGCGACAGCGGCTTACCCCTTTCCGTTTCGGAGAGGGAAAAAGCGAGTTGTGCGAGCTTGAGGGAGAGGATTCCGGAAAGCCTTGCTACCGCTATCTTGAACCGAGCCAATTGATGATGGTATCGCGAAACCTGGTTAGTCCTTTGTACTCGATGATCTCATCCGGAAGGCTCAGCAGCACGCGCCGGAAGCGTTCTGCCCATTCAGGGTGCGTTGCCAGATCATCCAGGCTGATGAGGTAGGTGCGGATGGTGAATAAGACTGCATGACTGCGCGACAGACGTGTCAGCGTCTGAACTTCCACGCGCAGATGCACGATACTGCCGGCGTTTTTGATCGTTACCGTAGACCGATCCGGTCCCCACAGATGCGAGATCTCCGGCGATGTATCGAGCCGCCGGTTGATTGTTATGGACCAGTTCAGCCGGAGCCATGGATCGTCGGGCTGAAGGTTCATAATGAAGCGTTTAGCACGATTGAAGATGCCGGCTTCGTGGGCGAGTGGGACCGGTCCGTGCCAGTGTTCGAAGGTCATGCCGATATTGAACGCCAGCGACCAATCGGCTGGAAACGTCACAAGGCCGGCGTCCAGGTAAAGGTCGTTGTCTCGCTGGTCAAGGAGGCAGAAATCTCCCTGCATCTGGCGGCCCAGATATTCGAGCGGCTCTTGAGGAAGTGTGGTGGCGTCGCCGAATGTGAAGCTGTGTTCCAGGTTAAGCAGACGGTTTCGCCAATGCCATTGATCACCATTTCGCGTTAGTTCGAAAGACTGCGGATAATCGGCCGCAAGGCTCGTCATACCGAGTTCCAGGAAATCCCACTGGGCATCTATCATGTGCGGGAACGCGATATAGCGGCGCGCATGATCCAGGGATAGTATGCGCTCACGCTCCGCTGTCTCCACCTGATAGGTCTCGTCGATGTCGAACAAGAACTCATCGAATGAGCCGGGGCTGCCTTGCGCGGCTGGTCTCACATTCACGCTGTAGCCGAATTGATCGCGGGTGAATGGAAACGGGAAACGCTCTATCGTCTGCCTGGAGTTTGCCATGACAAGCGGCGGCGATTCCGTCAGCAATGTAATTGGTCGCTCTGATTGTGTCATGGCGTCAGTAACTCCACGGTCAAGCTTTCGCCACATGCGCGCGAGACGCAGGCGAGCATGAGACCCATCCCACGTTCTTCCTCGGTCAGGAACTGATCACGGTGTTCGGCACTACCCTCTACCACATGGATTCTGCATGTCCCGCAGCGCCCTGCCCGGCAGGAGGAGGCAATCAGGACGCCGGCATCTTCAAGGGCCGAGAGCAGTGATTGTTCGGCTGCCACGTTGACTGTCAGGCCATAGCTTGGAATGACGACGGTAAATGGCTGCGAATCCTCGGAGGGCAGGGGAGCGAACTCTTCGGAGTGGATATGGTCCAGCGGCCACCCGAGTTCTGCCGCCGCAGTACGTGTGGCTGTGATAAGAGAATGGGGACCGCACACATAAACATGCGTGCCCAGCGGCTGTCTGTCGAGCGCCTGAGTCAGGTCGAGCCGCTGCCCAGCGGTTGCATCGTAAAGGTGGATGTGGTTATCCTCTCGCTGCCGGAAGGCGTCAACAAACGCGTCGTCTCGGAATGCGTAATGAAGCTCGTAGGATGCGTTTACCCGCCGCAAATAAGCAAGGTGCGATAAGATGGGCGTAATTCCAATGCCTCCGGCAATCAGTATATGCTTGCGGGCATGGCGGGCGAGGGGAAAGAAGTTCGCCGGAGGGCTAATCTGCAGCTGATCGCCGGTGTTTATGGCCTCATGCAGGTAGATCGATCCTCCGCGAGAGTGTTCCTTATTCCCTTTGCGGACAGCAATCTGGTAGCATTCTAAGCCGCCGGGATCGCCGATCAATGAATACGCGTTGCGCCATGCCCGTTGACCGTCGCCAAAAGTGACGCAGATGTGGCTGCCACTGGAGAATGCAGGAAGCGCCGCGCCGTGCGCATCGGCCAGTGTAAACTGCTTCACGCATGGCGATATCGTCTTGATGTCCACAACGCGAACTGCAAGCGCCTGCTTTTCGTTCATGCCCGCACTCCCATATATGCGCCATGGTAGCGAGAGAAGTGATCGCGCACGACGAGAACCGTCCCGCAGCGCGTGCATGTGTGAGTAGTATCTTCGACCAGCCCATCGATTGTGCCACAGTGGATGCAGTACACAGATCGCGCTACGTTGCCTGCAAGCGCAAGCTGAATGCGAGTTTCAGCTACACCGGCATTGCGCAGCATCCGATGAACTTCCCAGATAAACCGCTCAGCCCCCGCCACATAAAAAGCCGTGTCCATTTCCTCCATCTGCAGGGCGTCAATTAATACCGATTCAGAGCATGCAACGAGTACGCGAACTTTACTGTTTGCCGTATTCGATTGCTCTGCTGCATACACGATATCATTGAGCGCGGCGACGGCATCCTGCCCCTCGGCGACAAAGACATGACGCCGTGCGGAGGTATCGAGAGTTAGAGGGTTGTAGACGGGTTTGCTTTTCATCCGGATGCGATTATCGTACCTCGAATGCCGGACACTACAGAGGTATACTTATCGCTTCGATTGTCGTTTATCGCCGCAACAGTTCTTGTACCCTCCATGGAGATTTATCGATGCCCGAATTCTCACCCGTTTACGTCTCTGCACGCCACATTCATCTTGAGAACTTCGATGACGAAAGCCTCTCGACTGGTCCGCGCAGAATAAGGATCTATCTGCCTGACGGTTACGACCGGGCCGATGAGCGCTATCCGGTTATCTACTTCAGCGACGGCGATAACGTCTTCGCCCGCCCCGGCGCAACGATGGCAGTCGATACGGCATATGACGCGTTGATTGCGGAAGGGCTGATTAATCCTGCCATATTCGTTGGAATCGGGCTATCGAGCGTTCCCGACCGCCTCAAATCCATGACTCCGACAACTCACAGAGGCGGCGGAGGACTGGACGGCTACTACAGGTTTATCTCCGAATTGCTCAAGTCATATATCGACAGCCACTACCGTACCAAATCGGAACCGGCTTCTACAGGGATTGCCGGTTATTCCCTTGGCGGCTCTTCGTCATTCATCATGGCCTATCAGCATCCGGAAACGTTCGGCATGGCCGGCTGCATGTCTCCCTCGCTGTGGTCGGATGACAAATACGCGCTCAAACTTTTGACGGAAGGCGACGGCGCAAAAAGGCCTGTCCGTTTCTGGCTCGATGCGGGCGGAGGGGAATACGAGATGTGGATAAACGCTGCCCATGCATGCAATCTGATGGAGCAGCAGGGATGGACTTTCGGTGACGACCTGGCCTCATATTTCGACTATCCCGCGGACCACAACTTTGAGGCGGGAGCAGGGCGAATGCGTGAAATGCTCCACTTTCTGCTGCGCAAAGATCCATATGTTCTGGAGAGTTACCGGCTTGTTCCTGCTGTGGACCCGGCAGCATCCGCGATGGATCTGGGAAACGGCCTGCGCCGTATTGTGGGCGCGGAAACATGGTATAGCAATGGCTTCCGCCTGACACCGCCGCTGCCCAAAATTGCCGCCGGGGATACGTGTGTGGCAGTCCTGGACATGAACGATCCGCTTCTGCTGCATGGCGTTGCGGTGGGCAAGACGACGATTTCATCGGCTTATCAGGGACACACGGCATCGTTGCCGGTCATAGGCTGCGATCTCGATACATTGATCCGCTATTTGCCTTGCCCCCTTTCGAATGATACTTTGAATGTTGGCGAGAACCTTGCCGAAAAATTCGACCTGCCATACGATATCGTCGATGGCAACGGGGCCATCCTTGCGCGTTTTGGTGTCTGCCATGACCCGCAGCACATCCATATTGCCGTTCATGTACTGGATAATATGATCATCGTCGATCCTGACAAACTTCCATGGGAGCAGGACGCCGTTGAATTTAATTTCGACGCCAGGCCGGAAAGCGATCTTCGGGTTGGGAACAGCTCATACGACAATTCCCTGGCCTTTTACATGACCCCTGGATTACCCGGCAAGCAGGTCTGTATGCACTATTCCGAGTTGGATGGTTGGCTTCGCGCATTGCTTCCAGGAGTTGAGGGGCACTGTGCTATTGTTGCCGATGGTTACGCCGCGATGCTCTCCATACCGGTCGGCTATCTGCATGAGCGGCAAGGCGATCTCTGGAGCGTTTTTCGCCTGAATGTCCGCATCAATTCCGTCGATGCTATTGGTGGTCCTGCGGTGGAAACATGCTGGCAGGCGCCCTGGGAGAAATTTCATAGCCGCATCGATACGGGGATTTTTAGGAGGCGTTAGCCTCTCACGGCATCGAGCTTGCCTGCGGTCATCATGGAGACGAAAGCGATGCGATATTATGGTGTTCTTCTACGATGCCCCCTCAGCAATCTGACTCAACTGCACTCCTGCAATTTGCCACTGCCCATCGATCAACACGAATATCAACGTGCCGCGGGAATTTCCCTGGATGTCTCTGCCTTTGTGTTGCCCCGTAAAGGATTGGCACCCGGTTATGATGGCGGTATCACCGTATAGGCGGATGTTCAGGACGCTCCAGGTGTACGATTGATGCGTCAGGTCCCCGGACTCGAACCGGTCGATCCATTGCTCTTTGGTGAGCATGAAGCCGCGCGGACCGATGCCGGTGAAGTCGGCGGCGAGAGTTTGATCGAGGAAGTCTGTATCGCCTGCAAGTTCTGCGGCGGCGAACCTGTCCACGAGGTCCAGCAATAAAGTCGTTGTTCCGGCCATGGCCATGCCTCCAAATGCGAGTACTGCCGGCATGAACGCCGACATGCACAGCCAGCCGCTTCCGAACAAATCGCCCAAGGTTTCGGTCAGGCCGGCCGCCGCTTTATCCCCTGCATTCACCTTAAGATATCTCCGTGATCGATGAAGGAATAAATAGTTCATTAAATGAACTATTTATATTGTGAACGAAATGCAGATTACCCAATCCCATCGTTGATGTCAACCGATAACGACAATAAATTTAGAGTAAAGGGGATTCGGTCTGGTACAGTTAAGCGTATCTGTTAGACGGGACAATTTTATGAGCTCATTTGATGAACACAAGGCTGGCGACGGAGGGAAACATACAGTCACGGCGTTCCTGCTGACCCAGATCGGCGCGCTGGTGTCGCTGGAATTTGGGGAGCGGATTGCAAAGTTCAACCTCGTTCCCCAGCATGCGGGGATCGTGCGTATGCTGAGAATGGCGCCGGGCCTTAGTCAGCGAGCGCTTGCCGATCGGATGGGGATGCTGCCGAGCCGGCTTGTAGCCCTGGTCGATGAGCTTGAGGAGAAGGGATTTGTTGAGCGCCGCCAGGATCGCGATGACCGGCGGACACATGCGCTGCATTTGACTGAAACGGGCGCGGAGGTTGCTCAGACCATTTCCAGGGTCGGCATGGAGGTTGATACCGAGGTGTGCACTGCGCTCTCCGCCGAAGAGAAGGCGCAGCTTACCGGATATCTGGCCCGGATCGCCGATCAGCAGGGACTTGCGCCGGGAGTGCATCCCGGCTACAGCTATAAGGATCGCCCTCGACCGGATATTGCGCCTGCGGAATAAGCTTAGCTTTCGGCGGGGACTTTTTAAGGCTGGCAGACTATTTCTTCCATGTTAGTGTATTCCAGACTGATCAATGTCATAATCTACGGCTGGCAGCTTAAGTTCCAGTCGCCCACGCCTACGTTCCTTGTTGGGACGCCCTCATAGTTTTTGCTCCAAGGAGACACAACGATGTCAAGACTCTTGGATCGCTTGCGCCGCAGATTGAAACCTGCCGTTGCGGTGATTTCTTTTTGCGCGTCAGTTCTGGCCGCCGGCGCAGGACAACCATGCCACGCTGCTTCATACACCAGCCTGCATGATTTCAAAGCCTATCCGCAGGGATCCGCTCCTTCTGGGTCTTTGCTCCATGCATCCGACGGCAAGTATTATGGCACGACCCAAACCGGCGGTCGGTATGGCCTCGGCACGATCTTCCGCTTTGATTCTTCCGGCAATTGGACGACTCTTTACAGCTTCGCCGGCAATAGCGACGGCGCATCGCCAAATGGAGCGCTCGTCCAGGGCTCCGATGGCGCGCTGTACGGCACAACAGTGCTGGGCGGCGGCAATTCGAATGGTGGAACGATCTTTCGGTTCGTGCCGTCGACCGGATCCGAGACCATTCTCCACAGCTTTTATCTCGTCAGCGATCCCCTCAATCCGCCTGTCGACGTCATCAATCCGCATAGTGGTTTGGTCGTGGGCTCGGATGGAGCGCTATACGGCGCAGGAGGGACGGTCGATGGCGAGGCGTTTCGCTGTACCATTACGGGAACGTACTCGCTCATCCACCATTTCACCAGCGCCGAAGGAACGCCGGCTTTTGCCGCGTTATACGCCGGTTCCGACGGCTACTTGTACGGCATGACCGAGAACGATGGTTTGTCAACCGGTCTCGGGATCATCTATAAGATGGCGATTGACGGATCTTTCACCAAACTGCACGATTTCGCAGTCAGTGACGGAACGAAGCCCCTTGGAGCCTTGATCGAGGGCGCCGATGGCACCCTCTGGGGGTCCACCAGGGAAAGAGGACCGGACCCGAACAAGTCCGGTACGATCTTCCACATCGCCAAAGACGGCAGCGCATTCTCGGTGGTCCACGCTTTTACGTTCCAGGATGGCCAGGGGGTGTCCGGGCCCCTGCTCCTTGGCCCGGACGGCAAATACTACGGATGCACTCAGAGAGGAGGCACGAATAACTCGCAGAACGGCGTCGTGTTCAGCATTACGCCAGACGGCGTTTACTCTGTCCTTCATGCCTTCAACGGATCAGACGGATCGCAGCCCTGGTGCGGGTTGGTTGCCGGAGGTGACGGCGCCCTGTACGGTACTACTCAATTCGGCGACGAGAACGCCGGCGAGGTCTTCAAGGTCACGACAGGGGGCACGTTCACGACCGTCCATTCATGCCCCGTCGGCGACGGCATCCGGCCTTACCAGGATGTCGTGCTTGCGGCCGACGGCAACTATTATGGCGTCACACAATTCGGAGGCTCGTCGAACTCCGGCACCGTGTTTCGCCTGACGCCCAGCGGGAAGCTAACGATCCTGCATAACTTCACGGCGGCTGAGGCATTCAACCCCACAGGCTTGACGATCGGTCCCGACGGCAATCTGTATGGTGCCGCAGTCTGGGGTACCAACGGAACCGCTCCCGTGTTCCGCGTCACACTGAGCGGCAAATACACGGTTCTGCACGCATTCTTTGCTGATTATAGCGGTCCCCTCACACTTGCCTCGGATGGGAACCTCTACGGCGTGACCTCGCATGCGGTCTACCGCATGACGACTGCCGGAACGGTGACCACTCTTGTCGACGTTCCGGATGGATTGTATATAAATCATCTCGTTCAAGCCGGTGACGGCAACCTGTACGGTTTCGCTGTCGGAGGGGGAGGCGCCCCGCATGGATTGATTGAGTGTGTCACCATGGCAGGCGCGATCTCGACAGCCTTCAACTTTCCGAGTGCCACCGCCGGATCTCCGTCATATTACGATTTCACGCTCGGCCCGGACGGCAATCTGTACGGCCTCTCCTATGCGAACAGAAGTAACGGTATCATCTATCGCTACAACATGACCGGTACGATGGACGTGGTCTACAACTCCCAGACCGGGCCGTGGTTGCTCAACGGCCGTATCGCTGTCGCAAAGGATGGAACCATCTACGGAACGGCGATCGATCACAGCTACAACGAGATGGTGTACGCCCTGAGCAATACGGGGACGTTCTCTGAGCTCGCCAGCCTACCGTCAGAGAGTCCGGCGGATCTGTCTAGCTATACTATGCACGTCACGGCGGACGGAGTCGTATATGGTGTCGATACCATAGGCGGCCCGTACGGCTATGGATGGGTGTTCACCATCAGAGATGTTGCTCCCCTTGCGTTCACCCTGTCTTCGACGACAGTGCCGGGTGGCAATCACATCACCGGAGTTATCAAACTTGTGTTTCCGGCGCCGACCGGCGGGGAGGCTGTGACCGTCGCGAGCAACAACGCCGCAGTTACGGTTCCGCCGGTAGTCACGGTTCTGGCCGGATCGACCTCCGTGAACTTCTTGATCGCGACCTCGGCGGTCGACACCGACACACCAGTGAACCTAACTGCGACGTCCGGCGGCGTTAGCCTCACTGCTGGACTGACAGTCAAAGCGCCTACCTTTGCCGGTCTGGTGGCCGCGCCAAATTCAGTATATGGCGGCACACCTTGCGTCCTCACTGTGAACCTCTCGGGCAAGGCAGGCCCAAGCGGGGTCACGGTCGGCCTGTCCAGCTCTGATGGGACCACGGTTCCACCCGGAACGACTATCACTGTTCCGTCCGGAGCGGCGAGTGCGACATATACCGCCCATCCCGCCCCTGTCACAGCCGACACGCCGATCACGTTCACGGCCGTGCAGGGGGCGACCAGCAAGTCGGCCACGGTGACGATCAAAGCGGCGGTACTGACCGGAATTGTCGCACCGGCATCGGTGTTCGGGGGCACTGCTACTACGATAAAAGCAACCCTGAGTTCTCCTGCTCCATCAGGCGGCTTGACCGTGACTGTGATAAGCGCCTCGGCGGCACTATCGGCCGGCGCCGGTACAATTACGATCCCATCCGGCGCGACATCCGGCTCGCTCACTTCTACGACGATCGGAGTCGACAGCGCCACACCGGTTTTGCTTACCGGCGAGATGGGGGCGACAACCAAAATGGCGAGCGTCGCCGTCTTGCCGGCAGTCGTCTCGGCGCTATCGGTCCCGACTTCGGTGAAGGGAGGCACGACGGCGAAAATGGCGATCTATCTAAAGGGATTGGCGGGGCCGAGTGGGGTTACGATCTCTCTGTCAAGTTCCGATGGAACGATGCTCTCGCCGGGGACTACGGCTGCCGTTCCTGCAGGAGCCTCATACGTTCTGTCTGCCTTCACAGCGCCAAAAGTCACGGCGAACACAGCGATCACTATTACGGCTTCTGCGGATGGAGCCGTCAAGACTCGCGACATCGTTGTAACGCCGTAGGCGCTATCTGCACATCAGCCATGACAGAAGGCTTTGCAAGGCGCGTTTTGCTGTCAATCCCCCGCATGCGGGGGATTGACAGGCAGATCCCCTCGGGAGAGTTTGCAATGTGGTAAAAGTTTACGCTAACTATGCCACAAACAGACATAGCGTTTCTGGAACCGTCATGTGAAGAGAGCCGCCATCGTTTTGAAACGATGGCGGCTTTATCTGTTTGCCGCCTCAATAAGCATTGAAAGGAGAAGACCTTTGTCACAACAAAGCGAATTGACGATCACCTACATCGGCGGTCCGACCGCCCTCATCGAGTTTGGCGGACTGCGTTTCCTGACCGATCCAACCCTCGATCCTGCGGGCACGGAATACCCGACTGCCGTCTACACCCTTAAGAAGACAATTGATCCCGCTGTTACTGAGGACGTTCTGGCGAGTGAAGATGCGGATACGCCGGTGGCGATCGATGCTGTGCTATTGAGTCACGACCACCACTTCGATAACCTCGACAATGCTGGGCGAGACTTTCTTGCGAAGGCTGCCAGAGTGCTGACGACCGCTGACGGCGCGGGGCGACTTGGCGGAGATCCCGTTGGGCTTGCACATTGGGAGACCTTCGACATCGAAGCGCCGCATGGACGCACGCTGCGTGTCACGGCGACCCCTGCTCGGCACGGTCCGGAAGGCGGCGACCGCGGACCTGTTATCGGCTTTGTACTCGCCTATGCCGATCGGCCGAACGACGCAATCTATATCTCGGGCGATACGGTCTGGTACGAAGGCGTTGAGGAAGTCGCCAAACGGTTCGATGTCGCCGTGGCTGTCCTGTTCATGGGGGCTGCAAAGGTCGCCGTCGCCGGTCCGCACGCCCTGACGATGACCGCGGAAGACGGCGTTAATGCTGCCCGGAGCTTCAAGAGGGCAGCGATTATACCGCTGCACTTTGAGGGCTGGGAGCACTTCACGGAATCACGGGCCGAAATAGAGCCGGTATTCGCCGAGGCGGGAGTTGGGGATCGCCTGATCTGGCTGGAACCCGGTGCTCCGACAGCGTTTTCCCTCTAAAAGAAAGCGTCTCTCAAATATGACCTCGCGCCGCCGGCGCGAGGTTTTTGCATGTACGCCGGGCATGTGCCCGTTCTCGGGGGTGCAAGTCCCCTATGGTCCAGGGAATCGGAACCATTAAGCAACGGCAAGGGCGTCACCGTGAGGTGGGGTCTGAAGGAAGTCTGAGCCACAGCGACGACCTGACGAACAGAAATCAGATATGAGGCATTGAGCAGTGGGTGAGCCGGCATGATGCGGCAAAACCCGTGTTTCCCAAGACTGGCTTGATGTAAATCTGGCAGGTGCGGCGTGAAAGAACGAGTGCTTATCCCGGGAGATCTGTCGGGCACGCCGGTCATTGCCGGTAAGCCGCACCGCGAGGTGCGATTGACCCAACAGAGGTCAGCCGAAGCCATAGTACCGATGCTAAACAGCACCGGGAAGGGCTGAACATCACGTCAAGGAGAGAATTGTTGCGTTCGCGACGTGTCCGTTCACAGCAGAAAACCGGCCTGCGATACAGGACTTTGAGCCTGTTTTCGGAGGAGGTCTGTCCACAGGAGAGTCCGGTGAAGCCGGAGGGAGTTGTGGGAGAGCTGAGGGCATGTCCGGCACAAGACAAGGATACTTCCTGCGAACAACGCTTGGGCAGTTTGCTGGAGCAAGTATTGTCCTCGGACAATATGCGGACGGCCTTAAAGCGGGTTAAACAGAACGGGGGCGCGCCGGGTGTTGATGGCATGACGGTAAAGGAACTCTCACCGTACCTGACACAGCACTGGCCCGCACTCAAGCAATCTCTGCTTACTGGGACCTATCGGCCAGCGCCGGTGCGAAGGGTGGAAATCCCCAAGCCTTCAGGTGGTGTACGGCTGTTAGGGATACCAACCGCATTGGATCGCCTCATCCAGCAAGCTTTCTTGCAGGTGCTCACACCACTTTTTGACCCGCATTTTAGTCCGAATAGCTTCGGGTTTCGTCCCGGCAAACGCGGACATGATGCGGTTCGGCGTGCGCGTGAGTATGTTCGTGAGGGTTATGCCTGGGTTGTGGATCTCGATTTGGAGAAGTTCTTCGATCGAGTCAACCATGATCTGTTGATGGCCCGTGTGGCCCGGCGCGTGACGGATAAGCGTGTCTTACGCCTTATCCGCCGGTATCTGGAAGCGGGAGTCCTGCTTAATGGTGTGGCAATCACGAGCGAGGAAGGTACGCCGCAAGGCGGTCCGCTTTCCCCGTTGTTGTCGAACATCATGCTGGACGACCTGGACAAAGAACTGACGCGTCGTGGTCACAAGTTCGTCCGCTATGCGGACGACAGCAACGTCTATGTTCGCAGCCAGCGTGCGGGCGAACGGGTCATGGCCAGTCTCACCACCTTCCTGCAGGAACGTCTGAAGTTGAAGGTCAACACGTCCAAGAGCGCCGTGGACCGTCCCTGGAAGCGCACGTTTCTGGGGTTCAGCTTTCTGGGTGACAAACGTATTCGGCTTGCCCGCAAAAGCCTGGATCGGGTGAAAGCCAAGATCCGGATGCTGACGCGTCGCACGCGTCCGATGCCTCTTGCGGAACGGATTGAGGCGCTGAACAGCTACCTGGGAGGATGGGTGAGTTATTTCGCTCTGTCGGAAACTCCTTACCCATTCGAAACGCTGGACATGTGGATACGCCGCCGGTTGCGCATGTGCCTGTGGAAGCAATGGAAGACGGGGAGAAACCGAGCGCGTCGTCTGCGTGCGCTGGGAGCATCCGAGGAACTCGTCCGTGCGGGTGTTGGAAGCGGGAAGGGGTGTTGGCGTCTTGCCGACTCGCCCCCTGTGAAATGGACTCTGACGAACGCTTTCTTCTCTTCGATGGGACTGCTCAACTTGAGAACGCGTTACGAGCAAGTTCGTCAAGCGTGGTGAACCGCCGTATGCGGACCCGCATGTACGGTGGTGTGAGAGGGGGGAGTTAGTCACTCCTCCCTACTCGATT
>Ga0207671_10000522_pt1 | contig 51848 bp, 32 predicted proteins | sample KBSC24metaG_FD_184352 | JGI IMG/M metagenome (GOLD analysis project Ga0207671, IMG submission 184352) | Corn rhizosphere microbial communities from Kellogg Biological Station, Michigan, USA - KBS C2-4 metaG (SPAdes) (version 2) | ecosystem: Host-associated > Plants > Roots > Rhizosphere > Soil... | reverse complement strand
CAAAGTCGAGACGCCCACTGATCTTCCTGCCGTGCGGGTTGATCGATCGCAGGTTGAGCGCGTCCTGGCGAACCTCGTCGTCAACGCGATTCGCTACACCAGACACGGCGAGATCAAGGTGAGTGCAGAACAACGCGGGAATTCTGTGGCGGTTTCGGTGTCGGATACGGGGAGTGGGATTCCGCAAGAGTATCTGCCGCACATCTTCGACAAGTTTGTGCAAGTGCCGGGAGCGACAACTGGAGGAGCGGGATTGGGGCTGGCGATCTCGAGACTGATCGTCGAAGCGCACGGTGGGCAGATCAGTGTGCAATCTGACCCGAGCACCGGCTCGACTTTTACGTTCACGCTCCCCATCGCCGCGTGAGTGATGAGTGTCATGAAAGATCGAATACTGATTATTGACGATGAGCAACACATCCGCACGATGATGCGCTTGACGCTAGAGGCTGCGGGTTATGAAGTTGCAGAAGCGCAGGATGGTCCGGAAGGACTGAGACTCTACGGCGATGGTTCAAACTGGTCCGCAGTGGTCCTCGACCAAAGAATGCCGGGCATGGATGGACTCGAAACCCTCCGTAAACTCAAAGCTCAAAACGAAAACGCGCGCGTGGTGATGGCGACCGCCTACGCGTCGATCGAACTCGCGGTCGATGCAATGAAATTCGGTGCGACGGACTTCGTGCGGAAGCCGATGACACCCGAAGTTCTGCGTAACGCGGTCACCGCCGCGTTAACCAAACCGATTATTTCAGCGGCGCAGACCTCACAGCCACAGCCGCTGATTCAAACGGTAACAATGAACGGCTACACGATCCTCGACGAGCAAACGCCTACGATCGAAGCGCATCAGAGACGCTTCATCGTGCTCAGCCCTGAAGGTCAAAAGCACGACGTGCTCATCGAAATCGACACGGAGGCGATCGGATACGTCGAGCGAATGATTGGCCGTCGACTGCCTGCTGACAGTTCGTTCTGGACTTCAGAAGCGCGACGTCTGCTAAGCGATTTTTTGTGGAACGAACGAAAGGTACCCGCGACCAGAAGACTTGTTCTTCAAAATCTCGATCCGGATAAGGTGCCTGCTGCGGCGCGTTGGAGGAATTAACTGGATGGCAACTGCAATCAAGCGGTTACTCGTTGGAAGAGCATTAAGAACCGAACAGGCGTCGCACGAACGCCTGACAAAGAAAACCGCGCTCGCCGTCTTTTCATCCGACGCGCTTTCTTCAACAGCTTACGCCACGGAAGAAATCCTGCTGGTGCTTGCGGTGGCGGCTGCCGCGACCTCAGGCGCATCGTTTACTTACGTCGTCCCGGTCTCCATCGGCATTGCAGTGCTGCTCGGGATCGTAGCGACCAGTTATCGGCAGACGATTCATGCGTATCCCTCCGGGGGTGGCGCTTACATCGTTGCGAAAGAAAACCTCGGCACCACGCCTGGTTTGATCGCGGGCGCATCGCTTTTGGTCGATTACGTTTTGACGGTGTCGGTGTCGATAGCGGCGGGTGTTGCGGCGATCACGTCGGCTGTGCAAGGGACGCGATATGCATGGTTGAGCGAACACAAAGTCATACTGTGTCTGATCTTTATCGCGTTCATTGCGACTGCAAACCTTCGTGGCGTCCGTGAATCGGGCGCACTCTTCGCAACTCCGACGTATGTTTTCGTCGTGAGTTTCCTGTTGATGATCGCGTTCGGATTTTTTCATTACTTCACATACGGTGGCGCCGCACCGATTCCCGCCCAGGGAGAGTTGAAGACTGCCGAAGGCTATCACCTTCAGCCACTGACGCTGTTTTTGTTACTCGGCGCGTTCTCGAACGGTTGCGCGGCGCTAACGGGAATCGAAGCGATTTCAAACGGCGTGCAGGCGTTTAAGAAACCGGAGGCGCATAACGCTGCGACGACATTAGTGTGGATGGCGCTGCTGCTGACCACGATGTTTCTCGGAACGAGCATCATGGCCTACCTGTACCACGTGCATCCGAAAGAGAGTGAAACAGTAATCTCACAGTTTGCGCGAATCATGTTTACTGGACCACTCGGATGGTTTTACTACGTGGTCCAGGCGGCGACGGCGGCGATTCTCGTGCTCGCGGCAAACACTGCGTTCGCCGATTTTCCACGTCTGTCGAGCCTGCTGGCGCGGGATCGCTTCCTGCCCCGCCAATTTGCAAATCGCGGAGATCGACTGGTGTTTTCCAATGGAATCGTGATTCTCGCGATCTTTTCAGGAGTGCTCGTGATCGGTTTCGGTGGCGACACGTCGCGCTTGATACCACTCTACGCGGTTGGTGTTTTTCTCTCGTTTACGTTGTCGCAGTCGGGCATGGTGGTCCATTGGATGCGCGAACGCGCGAAGCTGCGCAAGGCGCGAGCGCCGCAAAGCTCGAATGGTCCATTACCCGACGTGGCTATAGCGGACGAAGAAACTGGTCGCTCATATTTTGTCACCGACGACGTGACTGCACCTTCAGAATGGAAAAAGTCTATCGTCATCAACGCGATTGGAGCGCTTGCGACGTTCGTCGTGTTGTGCGTTTTCATCGCGACGAAGTTTATCCATGGCGCGTGGGTTGTCGTCGTGGTGATCCCGTTGCTCGTTCTACTTTTCCGATCGATCCATAACCATTACGTCATGGTGGCGAAGCAACTCTCCACGGAAGGGTTGGAGCAGTTGCGACCGATCAAGAACACGGTGATCGTTCCGATTTCAGGGATACACCGCGGGGTTGTAGCTGCGTTGCAGTACGCGAAATCGATTGCTTCCGACCGTGTGCAGGCTGTGTATGTCGATTTTGAGGAGGAGGCGACGCACATTTTGAAAGACAAGTGGGAACGTTGGGGCGCCGGCGTGCAGTTGGTCGTGTTGCCTTCGCCTTATCGTGAATTGACGCGGCCGTTGTTGCGCCACATCAGCCGGTTAACAAAGGAGAATCACGACAACATGATCACGGTCGTGGTTCCCGAATTCATTCCCGCGAAGTGGTGGCAGCATTTTCTCCACAACCAGAGTTCGCTCTTGTTGAAGGGCGCGTTGCTGTTCAAGAAGGGCGTGATTGTTACGAGCGTCCCATACCACCTCGAGCAATAAATCTGTGTCATCTGTGTACTAAGACTTACGCATGAACTTGTCCCGTGGCGATGCGCCAGTATAGACTTTTCCACATCCCCCTGAAATAGAAATTGAGCTCAACAACCTCCGATTCTCTTTCGCCGTACCCGCAGCGACAACTCGCGCTGTCCAGGATTCTGTGTACCGTCTTTACCATCCTGACGTTTTCCATCGGTTTCGCGGCATTGCTCGGCTGGCTCTTCGACGTCGAGTTTCTAAAGCGGATCCATCCGTCGTTAGTTACCATGAAGGCGAACACGGCTGTTTGCCTCATGCTCGTTGCAGTTTCCGTCTTAATGATTCGCGACGGATCCGCCTCAACGGCAAAACGTCGCATCGCTCAAATCTGTGCCGCAATAGTCTCGCTGGTAGGGCTGACCACGCTTAGTCAACATGTCTTTGGCTGGAACGCCGGTATCGATCAACTTCTTTTTCACGAGTCGCGGGCAGAGGCTGGATTGTCATTCCCGGGTCGCATGGGTGTTGCGGCATCGCTCAACTTTTCTTTCCTGGGTCTTGCATTGGTATTTATCGACGCGCGTTCGCGACGATGGTTTCGTGTCTCGAACATCTCCGTGCTGATGGTAGTAGTTATAGTGTTACTTGTCTTTCTCTACTACTTCTACGGGATCGAGCAGGGCGAACCCATTGCGTTCTACTTCACGATCGCGATACACACGGTCGTCGCTTTTCTCAGTATCTGCGCAGCCATTCTTCTGGCGCGTCCCGAGCGCGGGGTGGTGTCAACTCTGTTGGGAAACACTCCGGGAAGTCTCGTCGCGCGCCGAATGTGGCCTGCTTTGTTGTTGATTATTCTTTTAGGTTGGATCAGAACTATCGCGCGTAACGAGGGTTGGTTCGGACCCGGGTTTGCCACGGCTGCTTTCGTTTTGGCCGTCCTCCTGCTGTTCAGCGGGCTGATTTGGTGGATCGCAGCCTCACTCAATCGCACAGACCGCGAACGCCGTCTTGCCGACCTGGCGATGCAACAGAGCGAAGCCCGTTTGACTGTTCTCGTGCGCGTCAGCGAGTTGATTCGCACGCTGCACGATCCTTACGAGTTGTCGCACGCAGTTGCCGAAACTGTCGGCAAACACCTCAACGTCCGCCGGTGTTTGTTCAATGAAACTGACGTCAAGCGAGACCTGGAGATCGTCCATCGTGACTACTGCGACGGCGCTGAATCCGTCGCCGGCGAGCATCGCGTTTCGGACTATAGCAGCACAACCACGCTCGAGATGGAGCGCGGAATCACGGTGGTCAATGCTGACTCGAAGACCGATCCACGCACCGCCGCAGATTATCAAAGAAGTTACGAAGCGACTGGTGAGCGCGCGTATGTTGCCGTTCCGTTGCTGCGCGAAGGTCGCTGGGTCGCGTCGTTGTGGGTTAGTGACGACCAGCCGCGCGAGTGGACCAAGGAGGAATTGTCGCTCCTGCAAACAGTTGCTGAACGCACCTGGACCGCGATCGAGAAGCTAAGGGCCGAAGACGAGCGCGAGCAGTTGTTGCAACGCGAACAGGAAGCGCGCGACGCCGCGGAAAAGGCGAATCAACTCAAAGACGAATTTCTCGCAACGCTCTCGCACGAACTGCGCAATCCGCTCAACGTCATTCTCGGATATTCGGAGCTCTTGTTGCGACTGCCCGAGATCCAGCAATCAACGCGTCTGAACCGCATGGCAGATGCGCTGAGAAGAAACGCTCAATCGCAAACGCAGTTGATAAACGACCTGCTCGATCTCTCGCGACTTCAAAGAGGCAAGATCTCTCTGAACCACGAGCCGGTTTCATTGGCCGCCATAATCGACAACGCGGTAGAAACCGTGCGTGGTGACGCGTCGGCGAAAGGCGTCGAACTTCATTTGAGCCTCGGCGATCATCTTATGTTGGTCGACGGCGACCGTTTGCGATTACAGCAGATCGCCTGGAACATCTTGAATAATGCCGTGAAGTTCACGCCGGCGGGTGGCAGTATCGAGATCAGCTTGCGTGATGAAAGTGATAACGGAGTTCTGGTTGTGAAAGACACGGGGCAGGGAATAGATCCGAGGTTTCTGCCGCATGTTTTCGAGATGTTTCGTCAGGCTGACGGCAGTAACAGGCGACGTCACGGCGGGTTAGGTATCGGTCTCGCGCTGGTCAAACAGCTCGTTCAACTTCACGGCGGCAGCATCAACGCTGAATCTGATGGACCAGGCGAGGGTTCGCGCTTCACTGTGCGCCTGCCGTTGATGCGCGACACGGCGCTGGTTGCCGTTGGCGGATCGGCAGGAGCTGTTGAGTTGAATCTGCTGTCGCACATGAGTTTTCTGATCGTGGACGACTCTGAAGACACGATTGCGATGCTTGATGAGTTACTGAAGGTCAGCGGTGCGAATGTGAGGACGGCGACGAATGGCGCCGAGGCGTTGCGGATTGCGGAGGAGCATGAGTTTGACGTGATCCTGTCAGACATCTCGATGCCTGAGATGGATGGATTTGAGTTTTTACTCCGACTAAGACAGATACGTGGACGCGAACACGTTCCCGTAATCGCGATCACGGGCTTCGGTCGCACGGGCGACATCGAACGCGCCCGCGCCGCAGGTTTTTATTCTCACCTCACCAAGCCGCTGAACTTGCAGGCTCTCAGCGAGGTGCTGAAAGCACTCGCGGATTCAACCCCGCCTGATACAAACGTCGATCAAGACGTGAGCGCCGGCCCGGTTTTCTGAACATCTATTTCTGCCGCTGAGCGCGCCTTTGGCGCTCCGGTTTCACACTTGGAGGAGGTCAGTACCGCAACACGGTTGCGTCGGGTCGTACCGTGAGCCTTTGAATTTGCTAAGAAATTTGTATGTTTGAGACCGACCCGACGCTACCGCGTTGCGGTACTGACCTCCTCCAAGTGTGAATCCTGAGTTCTGAGGTTTCCGTTCTCGCAAATAATTTACCCGGCGTGGACTTCCGGCGCTAAACCTTGTCGTGCGATTCGAGCCCATGAAAGCAACAAGACCACGCAAATGACGAGGCCCACCCAGCGCACGGCTCCTTGTTTGAAAACTATCATTGCGTTGAACAGGATGAAGATTATGAATCCGTGCCACGCCGCAATTACCTGCCATGGCCGCGCGCGATAGGAAGTCAGGCCACCGAGCCACCACCACGCAACATCCGCTATCCACAAGACCAGGAACGCGTAATTGATAAAAAGACCGCCGCTCCAGTTGAGACCGATGACTTCTTCAGTTTGACGAGCGGTGTCGCGAAGCGCAGACGCCTGGCTCCAGTGGTGGAAGAACTGATACGCGCAAATGAAGTGAGCTATCAGGAAGAGAACGGCGATGGTCCAGGTGACGCGCGCTGAGTCCCAACGCATTCTGCCTTGCGACCGCGCGAACAGAATGCTGCCAACGGCGTATGCCACAATCGTCGTCCAAATCGTGGCCCTGGTTAAGAACTCTCCGTGGTCCATCGTTGCGCGAAATGCAGTACGGCGCCCATTCCTGCTCCGAGGCACAAGCCGTACACCACGCCCCAAAGCAACATCCCCGTGCTGCCGCCAATACGAGCGTAGAGAATGGCGCCAATAAAATATCCGATGGAGTTTGCGATGAACAGCAGCGCTGAAAACTGGAAAACTGATCCCATCACGCGGAAACCCGCTGCAAAGACGAGTGCCATCAGAACAGATCCCGCGAGCGATCCAAACCATTCATCGATCGGCCCTGACAGCGCGAAATACGCGAAGGTCCAGGCAACTGCGTAACCGAAAAACGCCGCGCCATAGAGAAGATAAAAACGCGGGAGTCGCCAGCGACCGCGCACCAACGATCCCAACACTGCGCCGCCCAACAGGATGAACAGCACGGTCCACGCGACGTAAGCACCGATGACGGTGAGATTGCGGTACATCCAGCGCTCACCAAAAGCGACGGTTGCAAACACGCATAAACTCACGGCAGCGAAACCGAGTCCGCCGATCAAGAGCGATCGTCGCAACGAAGGAATGTTTGTGTTCATGATCCTAATCGTCCGGCAGCGCGCCCCGGAAGAGCGGCTGGCCTGCTAGTGACGTGTAGAACCCAAAACCTACCAGAGCAAGACAGATGAGCAGCGCGAGAACGAAATCGGCAGCATACCACGCCGAGAAGTCTGAAGTGATCGGATAAAAGATAATAAGGTGTACAAAAAATATCGCTGAAATCAGAGCCAATAACCCGTAACGATACAGAACCACGATCACCATGAACGCGCCAAGAAAGGAAAAGGGCACGGCTGCAATAGTCTCATGCGTCAGGCTGAGCGCCACGGCCATGATCAGCCAAAGTGCGAACGCAGCGAGGCGCTCCCTGCGCAAAATCATGTACAAAAGCAGTAGCACGAACAGCAGTATGAATCCCTGGAAAATCGAAGCGAAGACCTGATTCGTAATGCCGTGTGCAAATGAACGAAGTCCCAGCAATTGCGTCGCTGGAAAATCCCAAAAGGGAATACCGGGCGGATAACCCAACCACTTCGGGATCAGGTTTGCTAGAGGAAAATTGCACAGAATCATCGCCAGTCCGAAGAGTGCTCCAATGAGTATGTCGCGCCCCACGAGTGGATCACGAAAACCGCCGGCCAGCAGACGACTCCACGAAATGATTCGCCCGGGCCAACGGCGTCGAACAAACGGCTCGAACGCGATGTAGACCACCCAGAAGAAGAATGTCCAGAACAGCATATTCTGAACGCTCGAAATGAAGTTGAAAGCCTCGTCCTCCGTTGAGACGTGATGGCCGGAGAAGAGCCAGCGTAAAAAGAAAACCACGAGCACGAACGCGGCGAGACGAAATGCGCCTTTGCGATCTCCGCGGCCCGATTTCAGGTTGCGCAACGCGAGGAGTGCGCTGCCGAGCATGACTATGATGAACACTGAGAGAAGCAGGACGACCAGAGCGCGCTCTCTGAACCGCGCCAGCGAAACCTGCACGTCTCGCGGCTGATCCCATGGTCCAAGGATCTCGAAATAAACAGGCTGGCCGTCAAACGCAGCCGCTTCGACATGGATTTTCAGTTCCGGTCGATCCGCGTAAGAACCTTCCCACGCGGCGCGCGCCGTCGATGCATGCGGCGGAGTCCAGATCGATGGGACTGACTGGAACTTCGCCTGGTCCAATCCGCTTTCGATAAAAAGACGCGACCAATCTGGCTCGCCGGAGAATGTTGTCGAACTCTTTTGCGGCGGCACTGCGTAGAAGGATCGCAACCTGCCCAATGTATCGAGTGTCACAGTGGTCATACCCGGAAGATCGCGAGCGGGGAAGTTCTCACTGACCTCTCCACCGCTCGACACGTAGAATGGGCGCGGACTCTGTCGATACCAGAAATAGATCGCGGTCGGTTGTCCGCTTCTCAGTTTCTCCCAGCGCGAAAGTGATGCGTCCGTTTCCTGAACGAAGTTGAGGTAGTCCCGATCCTCGCCCATCCCGTACGCAGAGTCACCAGGCGAGTCAGTGTATCCGAATTTCTTAACGAGCTCAGTCGCGCGATCGTGTAAGACGTCAGGCGACTTATTGAGGGGAACCATTCGGTACAAGCTCGTGTTCCGCGAAAGAAATGCGAGACTCGCGAGCAAAACGATCACGGACGCGAGAAGCGAGATCGCTAGTGCTGGTTTCAGACCACCCTGTTTCGGCGCCGCCGCCACCATCTCGGGCGAAGGAGTCTCGCCAGCCGCAAGCGCGGCGGCCAACGGATCACCACCCGGCAAAGCCGCCGCGACTTGTAACGCCGAAGCCGGGCGCTTCGCCGGATCTCTTTCAAGACAACGAAAGATGACTCGTTCAACCAGCGGGTCAAGCTCGGGAACGATCTCCGCGGGGCTCGTTGGAGTCGTGTCGCTGCGTCGCTGGCGAAGCAGATCGGCCAAACTCGCGGCGTCGAAAGCCTTTTTGCCCGTGAAGACTTCGTAAAGCACCAGACCAAGCGAATAGATGTCGCTCTTCGCCGACAACTCTTGCCCTTCGAGTTGTTCCGGCGACATGTACGCGGGCGTTCCGGAGATCTCGCGCCGGTCTTCCTCGGCGAGTGCAGCGATACCGAAGTCAGTGATGCGTACCTCGCCGTGCTCGTCGAGCATGATGTTTGCCGGTTTCAGATCGCGATGCAGCACACCGCGCTCGTGCACGGCTGCGAGACCGGCACAGAGTTGGCGCGACACTTCGATAGCTTTGTCCTGCGGCAGCCGGCCGATGCGTTTCAGGAGCGACGAGAGTTCTTCGCCGCGAACGTACTCCATCGAGATGAAATGCTCACCGTGGTATTCGGCGACGTCGTAAACGCGGCAGACGTGTCGATGTGAGATCTGACGAGCGACGCTTACCTCTTTATAGAAGCGCGCGAGCGCTGCGCCGTTGGCGGTGACTGACGCGGGAAGAAACTTGAGTGCGACGGCTTGTTTCAGTTTCAGATCGTCAGCGCGATAAACCTCGCCCATTCCACCGCGCCCGAGTAGTCCCACGATGCGATATCGTTCTGAAAGGACGTCGCCGGGTATGAACCGGGCGTCGTCGATCGAAATGGGAGACGTGGCTCTTTTACTCGAGACATCGACCACTTGCGGCTCGGTGATCAACCGAGCAGCAGCGTTGAAAACGTCTGTTTGAATAAAATCCTCCGCCTGTTTGTCGAAGCGGAGCATCTTCTCAACTTCGCGACGGAGATCCTGATCGCTTCCGCAAACTGTATCGAGGAATGCCGCGCGCTCCTGGGGAGCGACATCGAGCGCAGCCTCAAACAGTTCGTCAACTTTTCGCCAACGGTCGGGTTTCATTCGCAGTCCCTTCGGAAATCATTCGGTAGAGCCACGCCTTCGAGCGTTGCCATTCGCGTCTCACTGTCCTCGTAGAAATGTTCAGAACTTCTGCCGTCTCCTCGATGCTCAAACCACCGAAATAACGCAGCTCGACGATCTTTGCCTTTTGCGCATCGAGACTCTCGAGAGAGTCGAGCGCCTCGTCGAGCGCGATCAAGTGTTCGGCCTTTTCTCGTGCAATCACCGCCACGTCGTTAAGTGAAACCTGCATTGCGCCACCGCCCCGTTTCTCGCGTGCATGGGCGCGCGCGTGATCGATCAGAATGTGACGCATTATTTGCGCGCATACAGCAAAGAAGTGTGCGCGGTTGTGCCACTCGTATCCCTCCTGACCGAGAAGTTTTAGATACGCCTCATTTATTAGCGCTGTTGCCTGCAAAGTGTGGCCAGGGCGTTCTTGCGACATTTGACGGCGCGCGATTTTGCGGAGTTCTCCGTGGACGAGAGGAAGGAGTTTATCGAGCGCAGAGCTATCGCCTTTACCCCAATCGGCAAGTAACCGGGTTACTTCCTGCGGCGACATGCTGGGCATCAAAGCGCTCCACGGGTGCGACCTTTCGAATAGCGTCGCGGATTTTAACACCTTTGCTGGCCGCTTTTCTTTTCATTTGGCGCTCTCTCTGGTGGAGGATAAAAAATGAAAAAGAATCTTAGTTTCGCAATGTTGACCTTGTTCACACTCGCATTCGCGCCGGTTTGTCTGCGCGCACAGGACGGCCATGACGCAGATCAGGCGGCCATTCGCGAAGACGTAAGGCAGATGGAGTCCGGATGGAACACAAAAAGCGGCGAGCTTTTTGCGAAGCCGTTTGCAGAAGACGCGGATTACGTCGTCGTGAACGGCATGTACATCAAAGGCCGCAACGCAATCGCGACCGGGCACCAGCGAATATTCGATACGATCTACAAGGACACGACGCTTATTCTGAACGTCAAACAGATCCGGTTTCTTCGATCGGACGTCGCCGTCGTCCATGTAAACGCCCACAGAGATGGCCCGACAAAAGAGCTCGCTGCCGACGCTTTGCTGACGCTGGTCTTGACGAAAGAGAAGCAGGGTTGGACCATTGCGGCGTTTCAAAATACTCAGATCGTCGCAAGCCGGTAAAAATATTCGTTCACAAAAGGCACAAAAGAGATAAACTCCCCCGGCATGAGCACCCCCCTAACTTCACCTGTCAAGAGTTTGGCGGTCAGCATGTCGGGCGGAGGACATCGAGCGACGCTGTTCGTGCTCGGCGCCCTCATGTATCTCGTCGACGCGAACGCCAATAAACACGTAACGTCGATCGCGTCCGTCTCGGGTGGATCATTGACGAATGGGCTTGTCGGTCAAAACGTCCATTTCCGTGAAACGAACGGCGCCCAATTTCGCGAGCGCGTCGCCAGCCCACTCGCAACGCAAATCGCCAAACACGGAACACTGTTCGCCCCCGCGCTTTCAAAGATCTACGTGGCCTTCCTCGTCATTTTCGGGATAGCTGCCGTTGTGGTTCCGTGGCTTCTTCCATGGCCGTGGTATCTCAAGCTTCTCTCGTTTCTGGTTCTTATTACGTTGTGGGGTTGGTATTTCGGTCTGCGAGGCCGGATATGTGCTCGCGCGTTCGGCGTTACGTTGTTCTCGCCCAACGGTCGCGAAACACCTCTCGCCGGCATCAAGAAGAAAGACCTGGACCACGTGATCTGCTCGACCGAGTTTCGCTCGGCGGAACAGGTGTACTTCGCCGGCGACTTCGTCTACAGCTACGCACTCGGATACGGCGTTCCAGGCAATTTATCGCTCGCGAGCGCGGTGCAGGCATCAGCAGACTTCCCCGGCGGATTCCCGCCGACGGTTTTGTCGACCAAAGATCTGAACTTCGAAGGTGCACCGCCGCCGAGTGCGGGTGGACCTCCTGAGGCGCCGGCCGAAATGGTGCTGACTGACGGCGGCGTCTACGACAACATGGGCGAGCAGTGGGCGCGCGGCTTCGCTACGCGCATCAAACGTTGCCCGAATCTCGACACCGGGCGCATCGCGCCAAATCAGCTCGTGGTCGTCAATGCGTCCGCGCGCATTCCCTGGATACCGTTTCGTCGCCGGTTTCTTCCTTTGGTTGGGGAACTAATGGCGCTACTTCGCGTGAATAACGTGATGTACATCAACACGACGAACGTGCGGCGACAGGCGATTGTCGACAGTTTCAATCCCGCCGATCCGACAAAAGCATCAGCACTCCCGAGCACGCTGGTGCAGATCACGCAGAGCCCGTTCGTCGTCGCGGACGCGTTTGCGACCGGCACGACGAAGGTCGCCCAACGTGCGAGAGAAGTGCAGGAGTTCTTAAAGAACGGGCCGTCGAAGGACGCGTGGAAGAAGATCGCGAGCGACAATGCAACTGTCGCGACGTCGCTCGGTAAGTTCGGAACTGAAGTGACGGCACGGCTGATCTATCAGGGTTACGTCGTCACAATGTGCAACCTTTACGTCCTGTTCGGCGGCGACTTCGGCATTGACTATCCGCTAATACCGGGCGAACTTTCGATCGAGCGATTCCGCGCGTTAATAAAGTAAAAGCGCGATTTCTCCCCGCAAACTGCATCGTTCTCTCCTCAGAATTCACTAACTAAGGGATACTCCGCCTGCGATACGTTGTCAGATATCCCCGGGCGGCGGTGTCCTGCATAATGAGAAGGTCACATTCTGTTTCGAAACGCGCAAGCCCGTCGATCGGAGGCTTAACATGAGGATCTTCCCACGCGCGAAGTTGCCAACGCCAAAAGCTGTGCGGCGGCTGTGGCGGAAATCCAGGGGACACTTAAAACTCAGGCGACTCTATTACGCCGCGGAGGTCTTTTTATTCGTCGCGCTGTACTTTGTTGTTTTCACAGGTAGCCGGTTGAGGTTTGTCGACAGCTTCGGGCGCCGCACAGACCTTGTCGTCTCTCTCCTTCTCGTTGCCGTGTTCATTGGAATTCATGTGCTTGCCCGGCGTCGACTCCTGCCGAGAATCGAACGTCGCTACCAACCCGCACCGTACGACGAACGCAAGATTTTCTTCGACCTCGGACCGGGTACACGACACGTAACCAGCATCGATCAGCTTTATCAAAATCTCGCCGAGCGAGTCAGAAACGCGCTCGACGCAAGCAACGCCGCGATCTTCGTCCGCGACGAAGCCACCGGCCACTTCAACCTCCGCGTTTTCTCCGACCAGTCACACGAGACGGCGAAGCATTTGCAATTGAATACGCGTGCATTCGTCGTGCGTCGTCTGGTGAATCTCTCGACGCCGCTGGTGATCGAGTCGCGAGAGATCGAGACGTGGTCGCAAGCGCTGAATTCAGTTTTGCCTTCGACGCGTGAAGAGCGTGCCGGCGAACACGAAGTTTTGCTCGAGATTCAGTCGCGAATACTGGTCCAGATCAGACAGCGGAACGATCTCGTGGGAATACTCTCGTTTGGTCCGAGACGCGGTGGATTTCCTTACTCCGACAACGATCGCGAACTCCTGATGTCGATCGCCGCACAACTCGCGCTCGTCATCGACAACGCTCGACTAACCGAACGCATGGTGGCGCAGGAACGTATGCGCCGCGAGCTTGCACTCGCAGCAGAGGTTCAACAGCGTCTTCTTCCTTCGTGTGCCCCGGAGGGAACAGCGATGGAGGTTTCAGGATTCTGCGAACCCGCGCGGGGCGTCGGGGGTGACTATTACGACTTTATCAACTTCGATAACAGCCAGCTTGGTCTTGCGATCGCGGACGTGGCAGGCAAGGGAATGCCTGCGGCTTTGTTGATGTCGACGGTCCAGGCAACATTGCGAAGCTTGACAGCGAGAAACGGAACACCGGCGAATTATGAACTGTCGTCCGTCGTGAGCAAGCTCAATCGTCTGCTGTTCAATACGACGAACGGCGAACACTACGTCACCTTCTTTTACGCGACGTTCGATCAACTAACTCAGCGTCTCACGTATGTAAACGCCGGTCACAATCCACCGCTGTATCTTCAATCGGATTCCAATTCCGAGTTTCGCCAACTGACATCGGGCGGGTTGGTAGCTGGCGCCTTTGAACATTCAGCGTACGAGCAGGAGACGGTGCAGATGAAACCGAACGATCTGCTGTTTCTTTACACCGACGGTCTGACGGAAGCGCTCAACCAAGAGGGTGAAGAGTTTGGGACCAGCAGGATCATGGAAACGTTGAAGGCGATCGCTTCGCTGTCGGCGGATCAGATTCGCGATGTGGTGGTGCGGCGTGTGAAAGAGTGGTGTGCGGGGATGTCGCTATACGACGATCTGACGTTTGTGGTGATGAAAGTCAAATAACTTTTCTCTGCGGCCCTCTGCGTATCTCTGCGTTCTCTGCGTTAGAAACGTTTTAAGCGCAGAGGACGCAGAGATACGCAGAGGGCCGCAGAGAAAAACTTTTACGAGGAGCAACGGCATGCGGAATTTCATCCAGGATCTGCGTTACGCGATTCGAACGATGGCAAAGCGTCCGGGATTCACGATCGTTGCAGCCTTGACTCTCGCACTCGGTATCGGCGCCAACACCGCGATCTTTTCCGCTGTCAACGCCGTCCTTCTCAAACCGCTTCCGTTTCCGGAATCGCAGCAACTCGTAGATTTGTCAGAAACATTCAAGCCTAATGGCTGGGGTTCAGTCTCAGTGCCGACCTTCGAAGACTGGAGAAACCAGAACACGGTTTTCACGGGCATCTCTGCCTATCTATTCGCGGGTTTTAATCTTGAAGGCGGTGATACTCCGCAGCGCATTCAAAGCATGAATGTGAGTGCAAACTATTTCGACGTGCTTGGTGTCAAACCGACTCTGGGCCGTGGATTTCTTCCGGGCGAAGACGTCGCAGGCAATGAGCGCGTAGTCGTCGTCGGTGATGAACTGTGGCGGAGTACTTTCGCTGCGAACCCCAACATCATCAACCAGACGATTCCCTTGAACGGACATAAGTACACGATCGTGGGAGTAGTGCCGCGCGAGCTTTCTGCGTTGCATCGCACTGTGCAGATGTGGTCGCCGCTTGTCTTTCCTGAGAAGGACCGCGCAGCGCGGGACGAACACAAGTACCTTGTGATTGGACGGATCAAATCAGGTGTCACGCTCGAACAGGCGCGAGAGCAGATGAACGCGATTGCCGCACGCCTCGAGCAGCAATATCAAAATGGACGCGGCATCCGCGTAATGCAGATCGAAGAGCTGTGGGTCGCGGGTGTGCGCTCGGCGCTCCTGATGATGATGGTTGCGGTCGGTTTCGTTCTCCTGATCGCGTGCACAAACGTCGCTAACTTGTTGCTCGCTCGCGCGACCGTTCGACGGCGAGAGATAAGTATTCGTATCGCACTCGGCGCAGGACGTCGCCGGTTGATCCAGCAGTTCCTGACCGAAGGTCTTTTGCTGTCGGTAATCGGCGGTACAATCGGCATCGCGCTGGCGTGGTGGACCATGGGCGTACTTGGCAAAATCGCATTTCCGTTTCTACCTCGCTCGCAGGAAATACGGATCGATTCGCGTGTGCTGCTCTTCACGTTGGGCGTCTCAATCCTGACCAGCGTTGTCTTTGGTCTGATTCCTTCACTTCAGGCCGGGAAAACCGACGTACAGGGGACGCTCAAAGAAGGTGGTAACACGATTTCGGCGGGCGCCGTTGGTGGATGGTTGCGTCCGATGCTCGTCGTAGTTGAAGTTGCCGCCGCGGTGGTTTTGTTGATCGGTGCAGGCTTGATGATTCGAAGCATACTTCGTATCCGCGAAGTCGAACCCGGGCTGAGACCGCAAAACCTGCTCACGGCAAAAGTCTCACTGCCGCGAGAGAAATACACCGACGCCGAGTCGGCCATTCGTTTCTATCAACAAGTGCTCGAACGCTTGCGGAGGATGCCCGGTGTTGAGTCAGTCGGACTGACTTCACACCTGCCGGTCGAGGAGCAGGGCTACAACGGCAACGTCACGGTCGAAGGAAAGACGTATCCACCAAACGAGTCTCCGATCGTCGAGTATCGCGCGATCAACGAAGATTATTTTCACACGACTTCCATTCCTTTGCTGCGTGGGCGCGTGTTTAGCAAAGCGCAGGGCGACGACAAACAGCCGGTGGTTGTGATCAATGAGGCAATGGCCAAACAGATCTGGCCCGGTGAAGATCCACTTGGAAAGCGAGTCGGCGAGGAGATTAAGGCCACTGTGATCGGAGTCGTTGGCGACGTAAAAAACTATGGCCTGTTGGTCAAACCCGTTCCCGAAATGTATGCGCCGTACACGTCGAAGGACTTCTGGCCCGATATGCGTTGGAACATGCGATTGCTTGTGCGTTCCAGTCTCGACGACAGCAGTATCGCCGCGGCGGTTAGGCGCGAGGTACAGGAGGTAGATCCCGCTCAACCGCTTTACGCCGTGCGGACGATGAATCTCGTGATCGAGAACACCGTGCGAGACAAGAGCTTGAATACCACGTTGTTGACCGTTTTCGCCGGTGTTTCGCTTCTGTTGGCACTGATCGGTGTTTACGGAGTGATGAGCTACACCGTGGCGCAACACACACGCGAGATCGGAATTCGAATGGCCCTGGGAGCGCAACCGCGAACGATCCTGAAACTGATCGTCGGCCGTGGGTTGTTGTTGGTTAGCGTCGGAGCGGGGATTGGTGTTTTAGCGTCATTCGGCCTGACGCGATTCATGGAGAATATGCTGTTCGGCGTCACGGCAACCGATCCGCTGACGTTTGCGGCGATTGTGGGTCTGCTTGGGTTGGTAGCGCTGCTGGCGTGTTTGATACCGGCACAACGCGCGATGCGAGTCGATCCAATCGTAGTTCTGCGTCACCAGTAGACGTCGTGGCACGTCACGCCGTTCCTGGCGTGACGCGGCCACACGCTACTCATCAGCCCACAGACTTAAACGCGCTGCAGGAAAGCCGTCGAGATGAACTCGCCGATTTGGCCCGCTTTCCCTCAATGCGAATGAATCCATGAACTGCAAGACACTTGTATATGTCGTTCTCTGCGAATTCATTTCACACTGGCTGGTCTGAACGGCTTTTTTGGTGCTTTCTTGTGGCTTAACATGCACCTATGAAAAAGGCAATTCTCCTGCTTCTTTTTACCTGTGCTGTTGTCCCTGCCGCCAAGCCATCAAAACCGATCTTTGTTTTTCACACCCATGAATTTTGGTTGAACCTGCACCACTTCTTATACGTCCTCGGTCGCGCTCAAAACAAAACCGGCGACGCTTCGCGCGAGGGTGTCGTTGGCGCACCGGCGGATCAGGAAAAAGGTTTGGCGGCATTGACTGCGTCCGAGCGCAACATCTGGACCGAAGCAGTTTCGGCGTATGCTTCCGACATCAGCAAAAAGGATCTCGTGTTTGACGAACCCTCGACCAGGCTGACGAAAGCTTTGGCAGAAGCCGGCGACGAACGTTCGCTGGAGTCGGCGTCGATCGATGCTGCAACGGCTGCGATTCTTCAACGTGCCGCGCCGATTTATCGCAAGGCGTGGTGGCCCAAACACAAGGAAGCAAATCGGGCATGGGTCTCAGCCATGCGAGCATACGTGGACAAGCATGGTCCAGTGGTGCTGAATTTCATCACGCGTGCATATCAGTTGCCGTGGCCGGAAGCGGGATACCCAGTGCATCTCTCCGCCTACGCCAACTGGGCGGGCGCATACTCGACTGGAGTTGGCGTGCTCGTCATTTCAAGTCTCAACGAAGGGACCAAAGGCCCGTACGGGTTGGAAACTCTTTTTCACGAGAGCATGCACCAGTGGGATTCGCAGGTGTTCGATGCTATTCGGACACACGCGCGAGCGACGAATAGATTGGTACCCCGGGGTCTGTCGCATGCGTTGATTTTCTTCACTGCGGGAGAGGCGGTGCGACGAGTCATTCCCGAACACGTGCCCTATGCGGAAAAGTTCGGAGTCTGGGAGCGTGGGATGATGCAGTTCAAAGCTCCGATCGAGCAGACCTGGAAACCGTACCTCGACGGCAAGGGCACGCGTGATGAAGCTTTGGTGGAACTCATTAAACTCGTAGGTGAGTTAAAACAGTAGACTCCACGAACAAAAAGACCGCTCAGATCTGAGCGGCCCTTTCGTTGCTAGCGATTGCTTTGGTTTATTGGTTTGTGGTTGCGGAAGCTTGTTGCTTCTGGAATTGCTGCCAGTAGTCCTGAACGAAGTCTTTCTGCCTTCCGTGACCATAGCCTGATTCGAACTCGTACTGGTCCATCTCAGTCAAAACCTGTTCAAGGTTCCAGTTGTTTCTGGTAAAGCGATACACCGCCCCAACGACTCCGGTGCGATGCCGGCCGCCCGGGACTTTCTAAACCTCATTTAAACTCCTTAAATTGGAACTTATCGGGCGCCTCTATAGGATTCAAAACTCGCTAGGGCAGTTGCATATTTTTTAGCCACAAAAAGGCACAAAAAGCACAAAAAAGAAGGTCCACTTTTTGTGTTCTTTTTTGTGCCTTTTGTGGGCCATCATCGGCCTTGTTTTGCGGTTTTATTTGACCAAAGCTTGAGCTTGCTGTGCTTAGCCGCGTGGGTAAAGTCCTTATCGGTACTCAATAGGGTAAGGTCGTGCCGGATGCATAGTTGTGCAATCAATGCGTCAATGGTACCGACTTGAACTCCGGCCTTTCGACAAGTGTTTCGCAGATCCGTAGCCGCGATATGATCCTCTCGCTCCGGCTGAATAAGCGGCAACGATACAAAGCTTTCGATGATTTGTGTGCGATTCTTTGGGCCGACAAACCCTTGAAGAAGCTCCTGGAGGACTAAGCCCGTGGTTACTACTACATCGGAGCCCGCAAGAGCCTCCTTTAGCGCATCTACTTCGGGTTCAGTAATATCAACATCACGCCGAAGAGCAAGAGACCAAACACTCGTATCTACGAGAAGCGTGACTTTCGGGAACGCTCCGCCTTGTAATCGAATGACCGATCCCATTCGAGCTTGCCCATGAGGTCAAGAAGCCGTCGTTGTTCTCGCCGCGCAATGAACTCTTGGAGCGCCTTTGTGACCGCTGCCTTTTTGGTTCTTTCGCCGCTGACTTCTACTGCGCGCTCTAGCAGATCTGGATCGATAGCAAGATTCGTGGCCATGTGCGACTCCTTACACAGCAGTCTACATATTTGATCTCCAGCGTGCAATCGCGTCAGAACTCAGAACATCAGCTTCAGTGCTAACTGAATATTCCTCGGGCCGCCGCCGCCCATGAAGGGGTTGCCGATGCCGACGTCGGGGGTGACCGTGATCGGGAGGAAGCCTGTTCCTCGGCCCGTCGCGGGGTCGATGGAGGAAGTCATGTCTGCCGCAAAGCTCGGCAAAAGGGGATTCGAGAAGTTCGGATGATTGAAGATGTTGAAGACCTCGGCTCGCAGTTGAATTTTCAGCTTCTCAGTGATGTCCGTGTCTTTGAAGATCGAGAAGTCGACGTTGTGATAACCCGGGCCGCGCAGTGCATTGCGACCGAGCGAACCGAAATGCCAGGTGCCGGGAATGCACGAACCGGCACTGCCGTCGCCTGACGGATCGAGTGTGCAGGGAACCGCGAACGCCGCGAGGTTGATAAACCGATCGGGCGCGCGAGTGCCCGCATACGGGTCGCCGACAACATCCGGTCGCGGGAAAAACTCGCCCGTGTTGTTGTAGTCATCAAACAGCGTCAGGTGAAACGGATTGCCACTGCGCACGGTCACAACGGTATTCACTTGCCAGCCTTTGCCGAAACGCGGATGCGACTCCGACAAGTTTGGAAGCGCGTAACTAACGCTCGCGACAAAGCGATGTCGATTGTCGAAATTCGAGTTTGCTTTCTCGCAGCGCGTGCAGTGACTGTTGTCCGGCTGCGTCGCGTTCGCGACGTAGTCCTGGCCGTCCGACGCGTTGTCGATGGAATGTGACCAAACGTAATACACCTGCGAAGAGAAGCCTCTTCGATCGCGCACGGAGAAGCTGGTTTGCAGTGCGTTGTAATTTGAGAACGCGCTGGTCTCGAGGTTATTTACGTAGAAGAAGGTACCCCCGGAAGGCGCGAATGGTCCATTGTCAAACGGGCGCTCGGAAGAGACACTCGGGTTCAAAGGTTGATTGATGTCGCGGTAGCGAAACAGCTTCCTGCCAGCCGAGCCGACGTAGCCGATTTCGAATACACCGTTTCTGAACAATTCGTGCTGAATGTTCAAATTGTAGTTTTGGATGTACGGCGTGCGCAGGTTTCGATCTACTGCAAACACATCGGAATCGAGAAAGTCCGTGAAGATTGGAACGCCATCCTGGATCACAGGCTCGGTCGAAAACGAGAAGAGGATCGGGGCTGGTCCAACCGGATTGAAAGCTGGTCCGGGATTGAACGTATTGAACGGGAGTTGTCCCGCGAAAAAATCCTGCGAGAACGCGTCGTAAAACAAACCCCAACCCGCGCGCACGACCGTCTTGCCTTTTCCGTGGAGATTCCACGCGAGTCCGAGGCGCGGCGAGAAATTATTCCAGTCGCGATTGTAGAGACGCGGAAGTCCCGGCGAGCCCACTTGCACGAGTCCGACCGCAGGATCGAAGTTGCTCAGTAGGTTGTCTCGCTCTTCGATCACGCCGAAATAGTCCCAACGCAGTCCGAGGTTGAGTGTGAGCTGAGGACTCCAGCGAAATGTATCCTGCAAATAAGTGGCGTGTGAGTTCTGGAGCGTATTGCGGTTGGAGTTGCCACGCGCGGCTCGCCCGCCGCTCAACGTGCCGGAGAGGAAGTCTTCGAGTGAAGCAAAATCCAAACGTCCGCGATAGCCGGCATCGAAAAACTGGTCCACAGTAGTGCGCCGAAACTCGTAACCAAACTTCAGATCGTGTCGATCGAGTTTCCAGGAAAAGTTGTCGATAATGTGGAAGTTACTGTCGACGCGTGCGCGCGGGACGGAGAGCGTGGCGCCGACGTTCGCGATTCCCAGGTCGTCCTGAATGCGAATCTGCGGAAGCCCGAAGTCCTGTTCGTTGGTGATCCCGGTGTTGAGTCCAATCGAACGCGGATCGAAATCGTTATCTTCGGGGAAAAATCCCTCGTCGAACCGGTTGTAACCAAACCGCAGCTCGTTGACTTTAGTCGACGAAAGGATCTTCAAGTAAGAGAGTGACACGAGATGAACTGTAGTTGGTGTAGTCGTGTTGAAGCCCGGAAGTATGTTGCCCGCGAGAATTGCCAGGGGGAACGATTGGTCACTCGTGCCAAAGAAATAGCGACCCGTAAGCTGGTTATCGTTATTGAACGAGTGATCGATCTTCGCGATCAGACTGTCGACGTCGTTCGAAGCTGGTGTGGTGACGAACAGGTTTGGTTCACCGCTGTTGTCAAAAGGTTCTAACGGACGATTCGGCGCCGGCCAGGGGTTGCGAGCGAGCAAGCGGGCGATAACAGGATTTGTTGGACCACCAAGCGCCGAGATCTCGCGTGGATCGGGGACGCGCGCAGTTGAATTCAACCCGACGCGTTCGCGTTGACCTTCGTAAGCGAAGTAGAAGAACGTCTGGTTGCGTTTTATTGGACCACCGATCGCGCCGCCGAACTGGTTGTTTCTGAAAGCCGTTTGCGGATCCGGTTCGGGATTGAAGAAATTGCGCGCGTCGAGCTTGTTGTTTCGGAAGAACTCGAACAGCGAACCATGAAAGTCATTCGTTCCCGACTTCGTGACGATGTTGACGATCGCGCCGGAGTTGCGGCCATACTCGGCTTCGAAATTTGAAAGTATCGCTGCTTCGGAAATGGCTTCGATTGGCAGGATGGTGGCTGGAGTTCCGAAAACACCCGCTTCGTTAATCGCGGGGAGATTTCGATAGCCGTCGTTCATGTCGGTGCCGTCGAGCAAATAATTGTTCGCACGTCCGCGATTGCCGTTGGCGCTGAATAACCCGAACGAGCCGGGCGAATCGGTTGCGCCGGAAGGATCGCCGGTAGCGCCAGGCACCATGACGAGGAGTTTCGTGAAGTCGCGGCCGTTGATCGGCAAGTCCGCGGCGTCCTTGGTGGTGATTGTTCCGCCGAGAGTGTTCGTCGTGGTCTCGACCTGCGTGGTTGGAGCAATGAGCACGAGATTCTGTGCACCCGCAACAACCAGCTTCACGTCGACGCGACGTTCGCTGGCGACTTCCACCATCACGTTCGAAACGACCGCTGTCACAAAGCCCGGCTGCTCGACGCGCACTTCGTATGGACCGATCGGCAACTCAGGAACCGTGTAATTGCCCGTGGAGTCGGTGCCGGTCGAACGCTCGAGTCCGGTGCTCGTGTTTTTGACGGTGATCGTTGCGCCGGCGACGACGGCGTCATTCGGATCGGTAATAGTGCCGAGAATCGTGCCGCGAAACGTTTGTGCCGACACGACTGTCGTCAGCAAGGGAATTAAGAGGAGCACTCGTACACATAGTTTAATTACTGATGATTTCTGTATTGTTGAGCTACCGGGTTGCATCTCGTGGCTCCTTTGTTTGTGAACGTTATTCGCAAAAGAAACGTTTATGGACCATCGGTGTGAGCGTCGCGTCCGGATTATAGCCCTGAATTGCGAGGATTAAGAAAGTTTTATGGATTGCGTGTTCTGCCGTCCAAGCCCGATCCGTGACCGACCTACACGACGCCGAAAATTATCGGAAACTTTGGTCAGCGTCGGGCGTCTAAGACTTCGAATCGCCTACCACTTTCTAAAGGGGATTGAGTCATGCGTAGAAACTTCTTGCGGCTCGCGACTGCGCTACTGACCTTCTGCCTGGGAGTTGTCGTCACAGTCATTTCCTCCGTAAAACACACCGAAACCCCAGCTACGCCCACGGTCGAGGTGACCCTTCAAGTGCCTTTCACACCCGTCGAGGCCGACTGTTATCCCGGCCTGTCTCTGGAAACATCAACTCTACGTAACGACTCATTTTTTCCGCCAAAAGTACTGGCTCAGGATCAACCGGGTAATCAGTTCCGGACCAACTGGTATTCAAAGCACCTCAGGGCAATGAAAGAAGAGCCGCTGTACTCGGCCGATGACGCGTCGCGTGAGAGCTATCGTTTCCTCTGGTTGCGCACCTTTCACCATCCGGTTGCGGTGCGCATTTGGAAATGCGGAAGCGTGCGATTCATCTCGGTCAAAGAGTTGGATGGCGCAGGTGGTTACGAACCCGGAAAACTAAAACTCGAACGCAAGCGAGAGCTTACTTCTGACGAGTGGCATGAGTTCCTGCGCCGCCTTGCCGATGCCTGTTACTGGCAGCTTCCCACTCGAGACGACGACTTCGGGTTTGATGGCGCGCAATGGATCTTTGAAGGTGTCAGGGAAGGTCGTTACCACGTCGTCGATCGCTGGACTCCTCAGAGCGGTGAGTACCGCGAATTATGTCTTTACGCGCTTCAGTTATCAGGTCTAAGGGTTAATACCTCGGAATTGTACTAACATCAGCTTCCGCTTCCCTGGAGGTAAATCGATGAGGATCATTGCGTTTGTCATGCAGCTCGCCGGATTTGCTGTCGGCGCCGGCGCTGCCCTCGAGTTTCGTTATTACGGACCGGAAACTCCGCAGTTCTGGGTGGGAGTGTTTGCGACGCCCGCGGGATTTTTCTTTGCGCTCGTCGGAGTGTTACTTTGGTTGCGTGGACCGAGGGTACGCCGGCTGGTGATGCTCGCGGGATTGATAATGGCGGCCGCAACCATCTTTGCCACTGCTCTCGGCGTGATGGGACGACCCGCAACGATCGTGGGTATCGCGAGCGCGCTCACCGCTCTTGCGTGGTCCTGGAAAACTGGTGCCCTGGCGCCGAAGACGTAAGTCCATCGCGCAGCCGCGGAATAATGCCGCGGAATACATGCCTAAGCAACAAGCAAAATCAAGTCTGAATGTCTTCGTTGCGCTGTTGCGTGGCGTCAATGTCGGCGGCAGCAACATGATCAGCATGAGCTCGCTTAAAGAGAGCTTCGAGACGATGGGGTTCACGCAGGTCACGACGTATATCAATAGCGGCAACATCGTCTTCAAGACAAAAGAAGCTGACGCACGCAAGCTGGAAAAAAAGATCGAGCAGATGTTATTGAAAGACTACGAGCTCGGTTCGAAAGTAGTTTTACGCAGTCTTCCAGAGATGGAAAAGCTCGTGAAGAGTTTGCCTCCAAGTTGGAATGGCGGCGACAGTAGTTGGCGTTACAACGTCATCTTCCTTCGTCATACGATCGACTCAGAAGAGATCATCGCCGATCTGCCCGTCAAGAGCGACGTCGACCATCTCACCTATCGTCCCGGCACTCTCTTGTGGTCCGCACAAGTGAGCGAACTGCCGAAGTCCTACATGGCGAAACTATCAAGCCGAAAGATCTTTCAGGACATGACCGTCCGAAACCTCAATACCACGAAAAAGCTTTACGAGCTGATGAAGAAAGTCGCCGAGAGTGCCTGACGAACACGGCAAGACAGAACTTCACTGGGCCGCCGAGACAGATGACATCGACGCTGCTAAAAGACTGCTCGACGCCGGCGCCGACATCGAAGCGAAAACGGCGTGGGGTGCGACTCCTCTAGATTGGGCAGCAACGATGGGCAGTGCAGGCGTCGGCGATCTGTTGATTGCCCGGGGCGCGAGTGGTTTCACGTTGATTGTCGCAGCCGGACTCGGAAGGCTCGACGACGTCAAATCAATCGTCACGTCAGGAGTGGATCTCATCGCACATCGAAGACGAGGTGCTCCAGAATCGCCGAACGACGATTGGCCCGCGGATTCTGCCCACATCCTTCGCGACGTCCTCTCGGATGCGATGTACGCGGCTGCTCGCAACGGACACACGCAGGTCGTCGAGTATCTGTTGGACCACGGTGCAGCGATCGATGCGAAAGGCGTTTTCGGTGCGACCGCACTACATTGGGCAGCGATCAACGGTCATCGAGACGTCGTCGAACTTCTCGTGACGCGCGGCGCCAGCCTCGAGATTCGTGACGCCCGATTCAACAGCACACCGGAAGGCTGGGCGCTCGAGGGTGGGCACATCGAGCTCGCGAAGTTTCTCGAGCGACGCTAAACCTGTTGCATTCCTTCGATTTCACGTATGATTCGCCTATCCGTTTTTACCGGGAGCAGAAGAGATGAGCGACCGCAAATATCGTCACCGCGGCTACATGGACAACGATCGCCGCGAGCGCGAGCCGCAGAAACCAAAGCCGCAATCAAGGCCTGCGGATCGTGAAGGCCCACGCTCGCCGCGGATGATGGCATTTGGCGAGAAGGTGAAGTGCAGTTCGTGCGGCGCACAGGCTACAACCAGCATCAACCTCGCCAGCGCTTGTTCGAACTGCAATGCCGACCTGCACACCTGCCGTCAATGTACATACTTCGATCCAGGCGCTCGCTTCGAATGCAGTAAGCCGGTCACCGCGCGCATCGTGAACAAGAACGCGCGCAACACCTGCGAACTTTTCTCACCACGAACTGTCGTCGAACGCGAAACTTCGTCAGGCGCTCCGACCGATGCTCGTCAGGCGTTCGCGAAGTTGTTCAAGAAGTAATTCCTGGTGCTCAGGACCATGCGATCTTTATGTGCCTTTTTGTGGCCTAAGATCTGTTTATTTGTTCTAAAGCATAAGCAAACGACAGGAGGCTCGCTTCAGCGAAGTTCGGACCCGCGATTTGCAAGCCGATCGGCAGACCTGTTCGAGTGAAACCGCACGGAATCGAGATCGTTGGGAAGCCATACGCGTTGAAGGGACGAGTGTTTCTCAGCCACAGCTCACCCGCTGGTTCCGGCGACATCTCCATTGCTTCTTTTAACGTGATCGGCGGCACCGGTGTCGTCGGCGTAACCAAAAGGTCGACGTTCGCAAACACCTCGGGCGCCGAGCGTCTCACGCGATCGAGTTCCTGGCGCGCTTGAATGTAAGTTGCGGCGTCCACGGCCGCTGCTTGTCTCATTCGTTCGCGCATCCATGGTCCATATAGCTCTGGAGACGCGCTGAAGTACTTCGAATGCACAGCGTAGACCTCCGCCGCCTGAACCGCACCCGGGGTGGCGGGCAGATCAACCTCGAGAATGTCTGAAGAAAGATAACTGATCTGTTTCAACGCGTTATTTATAGCGTTCTCGATCTCCGGATCGAGATCGTCGAAAAACGGGCGACGCACAACTCCGATCCGAGGCTTACTCCGCAGGTTCAGCGAGTCTGTATAAGATTCGACGGGCCAATCGACACTCGTCGTATCTGACTTGTCATAGCCGGCGATGGCTTGAAGCAACAGCGCGGTATCGATGATGTTGCGACAAAGCGGTCCGACGTGGTCGAGCGAGAAAGACAGCGGAAAGACTCCGCGTGTACTCACGCGGCCATACGTCGGTTTCAGACCGACAATACCGCAGAACGCCGCAGGCTCGCGGACCGAACCCCCGGTGTCAGTCCCGAGCGCACCAAAGCACATACCGGTCGCGACAGCCGCGGCAGAACCACCTGACGAGCCGCCCGCTATGCGTTCGCTGTCGCACGGATTGTGAACGGCGCCAAAGTAGCTCGACGCAGATGTGCCTCCCCACGCAAACTCCTGCATGTTTTGTTTGCCGATCAGCACCGCGCCGGCGCGTTTCAGGCGCTGGACGACCTCTGCATCTTCACCCGGAACGCGCTCAGCAAAGAGAGCGCTGGCGCACGTCGTCTTCACTCCCGCCGTGTCAATGAGATCCTTTAGACCAATCGGAATGCCGTGCAGTGGTCCACGCCAGTTGCCGGCGCGAATTTCATCTTCTGCTTCGCGCGCCTGGACCAACACGCTGTCGTGCATGACGGTGATGAATGCGTTGACGGTTGGGTTGAGCTCCTCGATGCGATCGAGACAAGACGTGGTGAGCTCCACGGGCGAGATCTGTTTCCGGTGCAGCAAATCCGCAGCTTCCGCGATAGTGATTTCAGTCATCGTCATGCAAAATAAGAAAAACTGGGCCACAAAAAGACACAAAAGCCGGCTTTTATACGCGTGATTATGGCAAAGGAGAAGAAAATGAGTAAACGATCTAATGCTCTTGCCGAGCGACTCGAACAAGGTGCTCGTGCGCTTGAAGACTTCGCGAGTGGGCTCTCGGATGAGCAGTGGCAGATGCGCTTACCACACGACGGACGCAAGTTCGGCGTAATCGTGCATCACGTAGCCATTGTTTACCCGCTGGAGATCAAGCTGGCGGCAACAGTTGCTGAAGGACAAGCAATTTCTGGCCTGACCATGAAGAACATCGATGAAATGAATGCGGAGCACGCCACAAAACAGGACGGCGTAACGAAAGCGGAAGCGCTGGAGTTACTGCGACAAAACAGTGCTGCTGCGGCAGCCGCGATACGGAATCTGAACGACGAAGACCTCGATCGGGCAGTTCCGGTCTCGCTCTATTCCGATGCTACGGTCACGTGTCAATTCGTTCTGGAGGATCACGCCGTGCGCCACAGTTATCATCACCTCGCGCGTTTGCGTGCCGGAGTTTCAGGTGAGATTCGCTAGGTGGACTTACCTCGTAGCAGGCGTTTACGGTCTGCTCGTCATGGTGCCTCAGTATTTTTTGGAATCGAGGAATGGCGTTGACTTTCCGCCGCCCATCAATCATCCGGAGTATTACTACGGATTCATCGGCGTGGCAGTCGCATGGCAGATCGCGTTCCTGATCATCTCGCGAGACCCGCAGCGATACCGGCCATTGATGATCGCGGCGGTGGTAGAAAAATATAGTTACGGCTTCGCGGTCCTGATTCTGTATGCGCAGGGCCGCATCGCCGTTGCAGTTCTTGTCACCGGCTTGATCGATCTCATCCTCGGAACACTCTTCGCAGTCTCGTTCAAAAAAACCGGCTGAGCTGCTTTTGTGCCTTTTGCGGCTCAAAGTTTTATACTTCGCGGCGGATGAAGAGGCCCACACAGCAAATCCGTTACGTACGTACTAAGGATGGCGTCCAACTCGCCTGGGCCGAAACCGGCGCGGGACCGGTGATGATCAAGGCGGCGAACTGGCTTACGCATCTCGAATATGAATTGCAAAGCCCGGTTTGGCGGCATTGGATTCGCTTTTTCAGCGACCACTTTCGTTTCGTGCGTTACGACGAGCGCGGCTGCGGAATGACTGACCGGAACGTCGGCGATCTTTCGCTCGATCGCTGGGTTGCGGACGTGGAGGACGTGGTCGCCGCGGCCGCTCTGCACGAGCCTTTTTCGATGCTGGGTGTTTCTCAAGGAGCCGCGATCTGCATCGCGTACGCCGTAAAGCATCCGGAGCGCGTTTCGAAACTCGTGCTGTACGGCGGTTACGCACGCGGACCTTTTCGACGCGGCGATTCTGACCGTGCAAATTTTTATCAGGCGATGATCGATCTCGTTCGTCTGGAATGGGGCAGCGATAATCCGACCTTCCGTCAGGTCTTCACGTCGCGTTTTATTCCTGGCGGCACTGACGAACAGTTGGATTGGTATAACGATCTCTGCCGCAAGACATTGACGGCGGAGGTCGCCGCGCGACTGCTCGAGTCGCGGGCCATGATCGACGTGACGTCATTGCTCGGTGAAGTGAGTGCGTCGACTTTGGTGTTGCACGCGCGCGGAGACGTCGTCGTGCCGATTGCAGAAGGGCACATTCTCGCGGCGGGGATTCCCGGCGCGCGCTTCGTCGAGCTCGATTCGAATAACCACATCCTTCTCGAGCATGAGCCGGCGTGGGAGCGCTTCTGCGACGAGGTGCTGGAGTTCGTCGGGATGCCAGAGTCGGTCGGTGATGAGTTCGCTTCACTCTCACCACGCGAGCGAGAGATCCTGAAACTGATCGCAGAAGGTCTCGGTAACGCGCAGATCGCTGACCGCTTGTCGATCAGCGAAAAGACCGTTCGTAATCACGTCTCGAATGTGTTCGACAAACTCGGCGTCTGGACGCGCGCGCAGGCGATCGTCTTCGCGATCGAGCGTGGTTTCAAGGGTAATTGAAGCGGCTTTTGCCAAAAGTGGCAATCTGATTTGTTTTCTCTGCGGCCTCTGCGTATCTCTGCGGCCTCTGCGTTGAAAGGCTCGTTAACGCAGAGAACGCAGAGGCCGCAGAGGCCGCAGAGGAAGGACTTCCATGCGAACTCGATCTGTGTGCAAAAGCTACTTCGCGCGGTTCTTGTAAACAACGCCGCCTTTCATCACAAACACCACACGTCGTACCGCGGTAATGTCTGTTAGCGGATTGCCGTCGAGAGCGATGATGTCGGCTTGAAGTCCGGGCGCTATCGAGCCGATCTGATCCGCCATTCCGAGTGCTTCAGCACCGAGTGAGTTCGCGGAAATCATCGCGGCGAGCGGATCGACGCCGGCGTCGCGCACCCGATCGATAAACTCCTCCGCGTTTCGACCGTGCGAGCCCGCGAGCGCATCGGAGCCAAACACGATCTTCAAGCCTGGAATCTTCAGGGCGTGTTTCAGGAAGTCGTGATACTGCGGGATGATCTCCTTGATCATCGGAAACACCTCTTCCGGAAAGCCCGGCGTGCCGGCAAAGTTTTCTTTGTGCAGCAGGTAGTTTTCGAAGACCAGGCCCGCCTGTGGATCCAACCACGTTCCTTTTTGGACTAAGAACTTGAGATCGTCGTCAGTGGCGAGTGTGCCGTGCTCCACTTGCGTGCAGCCGGCCATCGCAGCCGCGCGGACCGCGTCTTTGTAAGCATGGACCAGCGTGCGCAGTCCCGACTTTTTTGCCTCGTCACAGGCCGCGTTCAGTTGATCCTGTGAGAGCGTCATCGCTGGACGACGGACACTCGCCGCAGCGAAGATCTTAATGAGGTCGGCACCGGCCTCTTTCTGCTTTCTGACAAAGGCTCGAATTTCATCTGGTGTGCCTGACTGTTCACCCTGGCCGATCAGTGGGTCGGCAGAGGTGAGAATTCGTGGACCAGGAAGGTCGCCTCGCGCGATCGCGTCGCGCAGCGGAATATCCGCGAGATTCCCGACGCTTTGGACAGTCGTGAAGCCTGCCATCAGCGTGGCCCAGGCATTCGCGGCGGTTTGGAGCGTGGCTTCAGGCGTGTTTGCGGCTGCTCCCGCGTTTTTGCCGTTCTTGTCGAAGCTCCACGTGATATGGACGTGCCCATCGATCCAACCGGGCAAAACCGTCAACCCACTAAGGTCGTAATCGACCGGACCGGCCTTCGGATCGATCGCGACAATCTTCGAGCCTTCAATAACGATACGCGTGTTCTTCAGCACCTGCCCCTTGCCGTCGAGCAAAGTGCTCGCAGCAATGACGATACGCCGCTGTTGGCCATGCATCGCGGAGAAGGCGAGAAGAAGCAGGAGAGTGACGTTCGCGATTCTGATTAGTTTGGTCATCGAGGACGAAATATAACAGAGGACAATGCAATAGTATTGGTCAGTTTAAAAACGCCGAAGGCGTTGGCTAATTCGAGCCCAGGGTTCGCGAGAACCCTGGGTTAAGTCACAGATTCCGTACTAACCCTGAAAGCATCCCGACGTGGGCCGCCCACGTCATCTCAAAAAGGAACTGGACGCTACAGTCGCTTTGTTGAAATCATTAGACTTACGCGTCTAGTTCCTTAGGAGGGTTCGCCAATTGCCGAACCCCTTCAGGGTTTGAAATTTTGTTATTTGCATTCCCAGGGTTCTCGCTGCGCTCGAACCCTGGGCTCGAATTAGCCAACGCCTTCGGCGTTCAAACTGAAACAGCCTCTGGCCCTTCGCGGCATCCTTTTGCGCGTTAACCTTCAGAGTCCTCTACCGAACGGACGTCCATGCCAAACACGTTCCGCGCATCTTTACTGATCCTGAGTCTAAGCCTCGTTATTCCCGCGTTGGCACAGTCAAACTCGCTAACCACAACGCACGTGCGCACTTCGGCCGCGGAAGAAGAGAGTTTGCGCACGCTGACCGCGCAGTACGGTCGCGCACTCGTCGCCGGCGATCTCGAAGCAGTGCAGAAGTTCTGGAACCCGCAATCGCCGAACCTCCCGGCACAGTTGCGCACTTACAAAAATGTCTTCGCGAACGCGCGGCTCGAATTCATCAGTCCTGAGGTAACGCAGCTCGCGATCTCGGGTGACAAGGCCGTCTCCCAGTTAACGGTCGACGAGCGTCGCCTCGACAAGAAAACAGATGCCGTCCTGTTAACTTTCGATCCGCTTCGCGGCGCGTGCCGCTCGTTCGAATGGATCAAGACGAGCGCCGGATGGCAGATCGAACGCGAGTTCCTGGTGCAGGACGAACTCGCCGTAAGACTCGAGGCCACGCGTTCCGCTCAGGAGCGCGACGAGATCCTCGAAAAAGAAAAGCGCTTTGTTAACAACACTCTGCTCGGCGCTTTGGGCTCGAAGGCTCTGCGTCATTCAACGCGTGCGGAGTACGACACCGCCTTGCGCTATGTCGACTTGCAGCGAATCGTGGCCGAACGGATCGGCGATCGAGTCGGAGTTGCGGGAGCGTGGTTGAACACCGCCATCGTGCGAAAAACGCAGGACGAACACGAGCTCGCTCTGGACGCCGCGCACAAAGCCCTCGCGTTGTACGAGTCTCTCGGACTGAAACGCGGCATCGCGATCACGCAGGAAAATCTAAGCGACCTCTATCGCGCGCTGGGAAATCACAGGCGTGCTTTCGACTTCGCGCAAAAATCACTTCGTCTCTCAGAGGAAGGGAACTGCCGCAAGGGAATAATGATCGCGCTACACGATCTCGCGATCATTTACGGTCACCAAAACAATGCCGAACAAGCGTTCGCCCACCTCGAGCGCGCCCTCTCGCTTGCGCAGGAGCTTGGCGACGCGGTCATGATCGGGATGGTGCGTCACGACATGGCACTTCAGTACGAGCGTTTCGGCAACCTCGAGCGCGCGCTGGAGATCTACCAGCAGCTTCTGAAACAGACCGAAACGTTCGGCGACAAGGGCGGCGCCGCGATGATCCGCGATCAGATCGGAAGGATCTTCACCGAACAAGGTCGTTATGAAGAGGCGTTGACTTACCATCGCGAGGCGCTGGCCGGACTCGAAGCGGCCAACAAGAAGGGCGCTACTGTTATCACGCTCAACAACATGAGCGCCGTTTATCTGCTTCAGGAAAACTACGCGGAAGCATTGTCAACATCGCAACGAGCGCTCCCGTTGGCGCGTGAGACCCAAAGAAAGGTCGATATCTTCGTCGCGCTCACCAATCTCGGCTATTCACAGTTGGGACTGAACCGCCTGGCGGACGCGCAACAGTCGTTCAGCGAGGCAGTGTCGATCATTGAAAGCTTGCGCACGCAAGCAGCCGGCGGTGTCGAGGAACGGCAACGTTATTTTGAAGCTGGAATGCAGGCCCATCACGGGCTGCTCAGCGTGTTGGTCCAACAGAAGCAGACGCAGCAGGCACTCAGCCTCGCCGAACGAGCGAAAGCGCGCGCATTACTCGACATACTGCAACAAGGGCGGGTCAGGGTTGACAAGACGATGACGGCCAAAGAGCAGGAAGAGGAGCAGCGGTTGAAGTCCCAACTGACGCAGCTCAACAAACAACTCGCTCGTCTCACACCTTCAGATGGTGCTCGCGTTGCCGAAGTCGAAACCGAGCTCGAGAAAGCGCGTCTCGATTACGAAGCGTTTCAGAACTCGGTGTACGCGGCCCATCCGGAATTGAAGACGCAGCGCGGCGAAGCGCCGATCATCAATGCGCGGGAACTCGCGTCGTTACTGCCCGATGCTGCATCGGTCTTGCTCGAATACGTCGTCACAGATGAAAAGACGTATTTGTTTACCGTCACGAAGCCCAACGCCGAAGCGGAGATCCAGGTTTATACGCTGCCGATCAAACGCGCCGAACTCGCGAAGCAGATCGAATCTTTTCGGCAACAGCTCGCCACTCGCGATCTCGCCTTCAGAGCCTCCGCGGGCAAACTCTACGAGCTGCTTCTCAAGCCTGCACAGGTTCAGCTACGCAGCAAGACCAACGTCGTGATCGCGCCTGACAGCAATCTTTGGGACTTGCCGTTTCAGGCACTCGTCAACGCTGGGCGTTTCATGATCGAAGACGCGTCGATCAGTTACGCACCGTCTTTAACCGTGTTGCGCGAGATGAACAAACGGCGGACGGACCAGCTTGCGACGCGCGCGCCCGCGAGCCTTTTGGCGCTCGGGAATCCCGTCCCGGGTCCGGAGACAGCTCGATCAGGAATGACATTGCGTGCCGGCAATCTTGATCCATTGCCGGAGGCCGGCGAAGAAGTCAGGGCACTGGCCCGGTTATACGGTGCGGCACGCAGCAAAGTTTACGTTGGCGCTGAGGCGCGTGAGGATCGCATCAAGAGCGAAGCCGGACGAGCCAGTATTCTTCACTTCACGACACACGGCGCACTCAACAATGCTTCGCCGATGTATTCACACCTGACTCTCGCCGAAGGTGGACCAAACGAGGACGGCTTGCTGGAAGCGTGGGAGTTGATGCAACTCGATCTGAAAGCTGAGCTGGCGGTATTATCGGCGTGTGAGACGGCGCGCGGGCGCATTGGCGCCGGCGAAGGCGTCATCGGCTTCTCGTGGGCGATGTTTATCGCCGGTGTTCCGTCCATCGTCGTGAGCCAGTGGAAAGTGGAATCAGCATCCACGCGCGACCTGATGGTCAACTTTCATCGCGGCTTGATCTCACCTTCGGGACCAAAGCAGACCAGGCTCACGAAGGCCGAGGCATTGCGACAAGCAGCGTTGAAGTTGATGCGCAATCCCGAGACGAGTCATCCGTTTTATTGGGCAGGATTCGTGTTGGTCGGCGACGGCGGCTGAGGCCAAAATTTTGTGCCTTTTTGTGGCTCCACATGGCTTTGCACAAAAAGTGGCAAATCTGATTTGTTTTCTCTGCGGCCTCTGCGTATCTCTGCGGCTCGCTGCGTTGAAAGGCCCATTAACGCAGAGAACGCAGAGATACGCAGAGATACGCAGAGGGCCGCAGAGGAAAGACTTCCATCTCAACTCGATTTTTTGTGCAAAGCCGCTCAACATCAATGACTATTCACCTCGGACATATTCACCAACTCGTGCGGTATCCGGTCAAATCGATGGCTGGTGTCGCAACGGATTCCGCGTTTCTTGGCTGGCATGGGTTGCAGGGAGATCGGCGCTTTGCGTTTCGTCGCGTGAATGACAACAGCGGCTTTCCCTGGCTTAGCGCGAGCCGGCTTCCCGAACTTCTTTTGTATCAGCCAGTAGGCGTCGTTGAGAACGCGCAAGAACCAACTCCGACTCACGTGCGCACGCCGGAAGGCGTAGACCTTGCGCTCGGAAGCGCGGAGTTGCAAAACAATGTCGCGGAGAAGTTTGGAAGCGCGGTCGAGTTGATGAAACTCAAACATGGAATTTTTGACGAGGCGAGCGTGTCCGTGATCAATTTGGCGACGATGTCGGCGATCGGCCGCGAAGTCGGTGAGAATTTAGATACCAGACGATTCCGCGCAAACATTGTAATTGCGACAGATGCAGCAGAAGCATTTCAGGAGGATGGCTGGATCGGCAGCAGATTAGTATTCGGCAGCAACGATGCCGGTCCAATGGTAAACGTGACACTGCGCGATCTGAGATGCGTGATGATCAACCTCGATCCAGACACAGCGAAGCAAGATCCACGCATCATGAAAGCAGTCGTACGCCTAAACAACAACAATGCGGGAGCTTATGGAAACGTTGCGCGCACGGGCCAACTCACTGTGGGCCAAGCAGTAACTTTGATTACCTGAACACAAACCGTGTGACGTCCGTCACCATGAAAAACTTTCCTATTGACAGTCGAAAGTCATGAGCGTAGAGTCCGCGCTGTTCTGAAGTTCCTTCGTTTGCGTTAAGAGTTTCCCGATACTCACACGTCGACGATTTACGACTCCCTACAAATTGTCTAGCCCAGTGTGCTGAAGGCACAGATCTGTCAAGGCCTCAAAAGCGTTGTCTCGCAAAATCGGTCTTAAGCGAAACTGACCGACATTAATAAACCACACTCATCGTCACGGATGAGCAAGGAGGTAGTCTATGCCACGCTCGGGTTGGAAAGCTGTATTTGTTTTCGCCCTGCTCTTAGTTGCTGCTGGTCCAACTCAGGCGCAGATCGCTACCTATTCCCTCCATCGCGAGAACTCAACCGTCGTCAGCACTAACATGCAGCTCAAGACCGCTGCTGCCGATGCGTCGACGCTGACACTGCAAACCGTGAATCTGAAAAATGTGGCGCCTGGTGAATACGCAATCAAATCGTTTGAGACCCAGGCGAGTGTGCCAAACCTCGCGGGTGTCATTCCCGCAGGCTCATCGTTCCTACTCAAGTTGTACATCGATAAGACTGTCGACTCCGGCAGTATGACTCCATTAGCCAAGATTTATAAGAACAGCACAGCCGGAACTTCAATTTGCAACGCCTCGGGTTTTGGCATTACTACAACACGCGCCCTTCATATCTTTCTTTGTACGACTTCTTCAGACATCACATTTACTGCGACGGATCGGTATTTTGTGTGGGTCGGAGTAACTGTTAGTACCGCCCCCACCGTCAACAACACGAAAGCCGAACTTACTATTGAACAAACGTGGGACTCACGTATAAGCGTAATCCTGCCGACGCCTGTACCAAACATCACAAGCCTTTCTCCATCGACGGGTTCGATCGGCTCTCCGGTTACCGTTAACGGCACCAACTTCGGTGCAATGCAAAACCTCAGCACGGTGACCTTCAACGGAGTTGCCGCTACGCCTACGAGCTGGAGCAACACCGCTATCGGCGTGACAGTTCCCACGGGCGCAACGACTGGGCCGGTAGTCGTGAGGGTTAACGGAGTCGCGAGTAACGGCGTGACGTTTACGACTACCTCGGGAAGTGTTACCGGCGCCGTCACGCGCGCTGGTGATGGTGTGCCCATAGGTGGCGCGCTGGTAGAAGCGCTGCAAAGTGGAATCGTGAAGGGGTCTACGAACACGCTCGGTGACGGCACGTATTCAATCGCGAATCTGGCGCCTGGCACTTACGACATTCGCGGTTCAGCAGCTCAGTATGCAACGCAGATAAGTACGGGAGTGGTTGTCGTTGCAGGTTCAGCGACGACGGCAAATCTCTCGCTCTCGCCGCCGGGAACCATTCTCGGTCACGTGACTCGTAGTGACGGCATTACGCCGATCGTCGGTGCGATCGTCAAGGTGTTTCAGGGTGCAAATGTCGTCGCCAAGGTCACCACAAATGGTTCCGGAGACTATACGGCTAACTCGGTCGCGCCCGGAACCTACACGGTAGAAGCGTCAGCCTCGGGCTTCAACACAAGTGTCAGTACGGGGGCGACTGTAACTGCAAACAACAACACGACGGTCAACTTCTCGCTGACAGACGCAGCTAACAACAATCCGGTCAAGTATGTGTATGACGACCTGGGACGGGTCGCCGCTGTGATCGATCCAGCAGGCGATACCGCTCGGTATAATTACGATTCCGTCGGCAACCTCGTCTCGATTTCACGACAGAGCTCAACGCTCGTCTCGATCCTCGAATTCACACCGAAGATAGGACTGGCAGGTACGGTCGTCACGATCTACGGCACCGGTTTCAGCGCGACGCCGAGCAACAACACGGTGACTTTCAACGGCACTGCGGCAGTCGTGTCTTCATCAAGTGAAACGCAGATCGTCACGACAGTCCCGGCCGGAGCGACCACCGGACTCATCTCCGTTACGACTGCGGCGGGTTCGGACTCCAGCGATACTGCATTCGTCGTTGGCACTAATGGTCCAATCATCACCAGCTTCACTCCGACCATTGGCGTCGCCGGCACGGCAGTTACGATCAACGGTCAGAACTTTGAAGCGGTTACGAGCGCCAACCGCGCGAGATTCAACGGCACTACAGCCACAATCACCGCCGCGACAGCGACTTCAATTTCCACCAGCGTTCCGACTGGTGCTACGTCCGGACACATTTCCGTAACGACGCCAGCGGGGCAGGGTGTTAGCGCAGATGATTTCTTCGTGCCACCGTCGCCTTATGTCGCCGCAGACGTCGAAATGACTGCGCGCATGGCGATCGGCGAAACGAAACTCGTCACCATCAACACTGCAAACAAGATAGCTTTGGTGGTCTTTGACGGCGTTGCAGGTCAGAAGATCAGTTTGCAGATGACGGGCGTAACGATCAGCAGCAGTGCTGTCACGATCCTCAATCCGAACGGCACCACGCTGGCTTCGGCCGGCAGCGTCGGAACCGGAGGAGGGTTCATCGATACACAGACACTCGGTACGACCGGAACCTACACCATCGTGGTGGATCCGGCGAGCACGAATACCGGCAGCTTGACGCTCAACCTGTTCAACATCGTGAACGTCGCTGCGACCATCACGCCCGGCGGAACCACTCCGATCACGATCGTTACTCCGGGCCAGAATGCTGAAGTGACATTCACCGGCGCTTCCGGACAGCACGTTAGTTTGAATGTGAGCAGTGTCACTATTGCCGGTACCACCGACTACACAGTCAAGAAACCTGATGGCAGCACGTTGACTTCAGGAAGCTTTGGCACCAGCGGCGGGTTCCTCGAGATTCCTTACCTGCCAATTGCAGGAACGTACACGATTCTTGTCGATCCATCCGGCACGAGTACGGGGAATGTCTCGCTGACACTTAACGACGCCACTGATGCGACGAACACGATCACGCCGGGCGGAAGTGCGGTCGTGATAACCACGACTGTTGCGGGTCAGAATGCGCGACTCACGTTCAGCGGCACGTCAGGACAGCGAATCGCGATTAACGCAAGCACAACCTTCAGCGTTTGCTGGACCCTCGCGGTTATCAAACCTGATGGGACAAATCTGTCGAGCACCTTCACGTGCGGCAGCGGTCTGTTCATCGATCCGCTGCAACTGCCGGCTTCTGGTACCTACACGATTCTGATCGATCCCTCGGGGACGGGAACCGGTCAGGCGACTGTTACGGCGTACGACGTCACTGACGTCACCGGTACGGTCACCATCGGTGGCTCACAGGTATCGCAAACTATCAACACTCCGGGTCAGGTAATACGACTGACCTTCAGTGGTACGAGTGGTGTGCGCCTCAGCGTCAACGCTAACACGACGTTTACTACGTGCTGGACGCTGCAAATTCTCAAACCCGATGCGACGCAGTTGTTTAGCAGTTTTGGCTGCGGCAGTGGCATGTTCGTCGATCCGATACAGCTTCCGACTACCGGCACCTACACGCTTATCGGCGATCCGTCTGGCAACGGAACTGGCCAGTTCAACGTTCAGCTTTACAGCGTGACGGACACGACGCAGTCGATCACGGTCGGCGGATCTTCGGTCGTATCGACCGTGGGCACGCCTGGTCAGGTTAACCGGTTGACGTTTAGCGGCACCGCTGCTCAGCGAATCAGCGTCAACAGCAGCACGACGTTTACGACCTGCTGGACGCTCCAAATCCTGAAGCCGGATACAACGCAGTTGTTTAGCAGTTTTGGCTGCGGCAGTGGCATGTTCGTCGATCCGATACAGCTTCCGACCACGGGTACGTACACGATCGTCCTTGACCCGTCTGGAGCAGGCACGGGCCAGGCGACAACCAACGTTTACAGCGTGACGGACACGACGCAGTCGATCACGGTCGGCGGATCTTCAGTCGTATCAAATGTGACCACACCCGGGCAGGTTAACCAGTTGACGTTTAGCGGCACGGCTGGTCAGCGGATCAGCGTAAACAGCAACACGACGTTTACTACCTGCTGGACGCTCAAGATCCTGAAGCCGGATACGACGCAGTTGTTTAGCAGTTTTGGCTGCGGCAGTGGCATGTTCGTCGATCCGCAGCAGCTTCCGACCACGGGTACGTACACGATCGTGCTCGACCCGTCAGGCGCTGGAACCGGTTCGGCAACGACTAACGCTTACAACGTAACTGACGTCAGCGGGTCCGTGACGATCAACGGGTCTGCATTCGCTTTGACGACGACCGTGCCGGGGCAGAACGGAAACATCACGTTCAGCGGCACCTCGGGTCAGCTCGCTACCGTCAGGATCGCGAGCAGCACACTCTCGTGTGTGACGGTGACGCTGGTCAAGCCCGATGGCACAACCTTGACGTCTGTTTTCACATGTAGCGGAACGTTCAATCTTACACAGCAGACATTGCCGGCGACTGGGACATACACGATCAAAGTCGATCCGAATAGTTCACAAATCGGCAGCGCGAATGTCAGTGTGACGAACCCTTAGTTATTCAGGGCGGAGAAGAAATATGAAGCACCGGATTAATATCAGTCTTGCTTTGATTCTTAGCTGTGTTTTGGCTGCGAGTCCGAGTCTAGTTTTTGCCTCAGGCACCAGCCTGCGAACGGCAATATCGCGGAAGATGGATCGGCTGCGTTTGCCGAAGCCTGAAAGACTGCGACTGAACAAGCCGGTTCAGACTCCCGCGCCTGACGGTCAAACAAGCACGTTGTTACCAGACGGACGCGTGCTCGTTATTGGCGGAGTCGGTGCAGAAAGCACCGCAGTGATCAATGATCCGGTGACGGGCGAGAGGCTTCCATTACCAAACCTGGATGAAGCTCGTGCATGGCATTCGGCAACAATGTTGCCGGACGGCCGCGTGTTCATCTTTGGCGGCACGGGCACTGGCGGGCGAGCTTTGAAGAGTGCGGAGATCTTCGATCCTGTCACCCTGTCGTTCGCACTGCTACCTTCTGTTGGGTTAACAGCACGCGTTTTTCACAGCGCGACGTTGCTGATGGACGGAAAGGTGTTGCTCGTCGGTGGGAACAGTGAAAGCGGTAAGGCTGCGGCGAAAGTCGAAACGTGGGACTTCAAGACAAAAAGCGCAAACACGTTGGCATCGCGCCTCAACGTCGCTCGGCAAAAACACAAAGCAAGCTTGCTGGCAGACGGTCGTGTCTTGATCGAATCGGGAACCGATGAAGTCGGAAACGCGATTCGAGTGACGGAGGCATTCAATCCTGAAAACGGTGAGTTCAGTGTTGCTGGACCAGTTCCCGAAGCTGCCACTGCTCCTTATCTCGTCGCTTCACTCCCGGCGAATGATGCGACCGACGTGCCGGTTGATACTCTTGTTGCGTTGCGGTTTTCCAAACTTCTGACGCCGAAGACGGTCAATGCGGAAACGATCGTGTTGAATAGTTCGGAAGGGCGGACGTATGCGAAGGTCGTGGCTGCGGAAAATGGCCGGCTGGCTTTTGTGTCACCCCTCGAACCACTCGAGCCGAATACGACTTACACTCTCACGATAGACCAGGCGTCGGACGGAGTTAACAGCGTAGTTCCCGCGACCGTAACGTTCACAACGGCGCAAGGGCCGCAGGATAAGCAACCCGATACGTCCAATCAGCCCGACTGGATTCCCGATCAAAACGCACTGCGCGGTGACTGGACCAGCAAGAACCCGCGATCGCCCTGGCAGGATCTTCCGAATCTCGAAGCCGAAGCCGGCGTCACGGCACTCGCAGGCCAGACGCTTACGTTGCGTGGTCAACCACTCGCGAACGTTACACTGGAGATCAATGGCACAAAGACTGTGACTGACGGCAGTGGTCGATTTGTGCTCAAGTCTCTAACGCCGGGCCATCAAGTGTTGAAGATCGACGGCAGCACGGCGAGCCGTCCCGGTGGTACGTATGGAATCTTCAGAGCTGGTGTAGAGATCTCCGCGAGCAGAACAAATCCTTTGGGTTACACCATCTGGATGCCAAGACTCGACATGGCAAATGCCGCAACGATCTCCGCACCAACAACGGGTGATGTGTCCGTAACCACGCCGCGTATTCCCGGTCTCGAACTTCGTCTCCCCACACAAACTCTCATTCGCGATCTCAACGGTGAACCGGTCACGCAGTTGAGCATCACGCCGATTCCGACTGATCGTCCGCCCTTTCCACTGCCGGCCGGAATCCACGTACCGGTGTTCTTCACGATTCAACCTGGCGGTTCGCGGATCATTCCGCCACGCGCGCGACTGATCTACCCGAACTTCACGACGAGTTCGCCCGGCACGCGGATCGATTTCTGGAATTACGATCCCGAAGGGAAGGGGTGGTATGTCTACGGGCAGGGCACCGTGACGCCCGACGGTTCGCAGATCATGCCCGATCCGGGTGTCGTGCTTTATGAGTTCAGCGGCACGATGGTCGCCACTCCAACTCTTGCTCCACCCGATGGACCAAAGCCGTGCAATCCAGCCAGCGAAATGGGTGATCCGGTCGACACGGCCACCGGTCTCTTTGTTTACAGCAAGACTGATTTCGTTATTCCCGACACTCTGCCGATCACTTTCACTCGCACTTACCGGCAACTCGATACTCAGGTGCGACCTTTTGGAATCGGAACGAGTCACTCATACGAGATGTTCCTGGTTGGCACTACGTGGCCCTACACCTTCGTCGATCTGATCCTGCCTGATGGCGGGCGCGTGCATTACGACCGCGTGTCAGCTGGAACGAGTTACAGCGACGCTGTGTACGAGCACACCGGTGGTGGTTCGGAGTTTTATAAGTCAAGAATCAGGTGGGTCGGCGGATGGGAGTTGAAGCTCAGGGACGGCACGGTCTACAACTTCCCGGATGGTGAGAACCAGATTGTGCCGCGAAAGGCGGCGCTGATTGGTATTCGTGATCGACACAACAACTCGTTGATCATGAGTCGCAACACGGACGGCGATTTAACCAAGATCACAAGTCCGAACGGCCGTTCGCTCGACTTCACTTACGACACTTCGCACCGCATCACCAAAGCGAAGGACAATATCGGTCGCGAGATTAATTACGCCTACGACGCGAGTGGACGTCTACAGATTGTCACAGAGTTGAATGCAGCCACGACAGAATACACGTACGACACGTCGAACCGAATGCTGACAGTCAAAGATCCGCGCGGCATCGTTTATGTCACAAATCAATATGACGCGAGCGGTCGCATCATGAAGCAGACGATGGCGGACGACACGCCGGCTAACTCCACCGATAATCCAACCCATCAGTATTCATACGTCACCGATGGCTCCGGCAAGATAACTCAATCTGATTACACGGATCCGCGAGGGTTTGTAAAACGAACAACCTTCAATTCGGCCGGCTTCGTTGCGACAGTTACATATGGATTGGGCACAGCGGAACAGGCGACGATGACTTACGAGCGGCAAGCAGGCACTAACGTGCTTGCGAGCGTGCTCGATCCAAGAGGGCGAAGAACTGGTTACGTGTATGACCCGAGCGGCAACATTCTGAGCGTGACTCAGTTGCAAGGCACGGCGGACGCGATTACGACCACGTATGAGTATGAACCCGTGTTCAACAACATGACCAAGGTCACTGACGCGTTGGGCCGCAAACTCGTTTACACTTACAACGCCGCGGGAGACCTGACCAAAGTTACGGATGGTCAGGGCCGCAGCGTTTCCATGACTTACAACTCGGCGGGGCAGGTAATTACGTTAAGCGATCAGCTCCAGCGAACGTTCCAGTTCACCTACGAAAGTGGTGATCTCATCAGCGTCACCGATCCACTGGGACGCACCGTCACTCGTTTTACCGATGGCGCAGGACGCTTACTTGCTTTTACAAATCCGCTCGGTAAAACGACGAGATTTGAATACGACGTTTTCAATCAACTCACCAAAATCCGCGATCCGTTGAACGGCGTCACCGAGTTCACGCGGGATCTGAACGGCAACCTAACGCAGATCAAAGACGCGCGTAACAAGATCATTACCTACACCTACGACGCAATGGACCGGCTGCTCACGCGTACTGACGCATTGCAAGGCGCAAACAGTGTCGAGCAATTCGAATATGACAAAACTGGCAACCTGACGAAAGTCACAGACCGTCGCGGGAAGGTAACTGTTTATAGTTACGACTCACTCGGGCGCAGAACCTTCGCAGGCTTCGGCAATGTTGGCGCGAGTTATGAGAGCACAGTCAACTACACGTACGACAATGGCAACCGTCTCCGGCAAGTCACGGACTCGATTTCAGGCACCATCACTCTCGACCTCGATGAATTAGACAGCCTGACTTCGATCGCCACGCCGCAGGGCACAGTGACTTACACTAATGACGACGTTGGCAGGCGGACAGGCATGACCGTTCCCGGACAATCAGCCGTTGTCTACACTTACAACGATGCAGATCTGGTCACCTCGATCACCCGAGGGTCAAATGTCGTTAGCTTCGATTACGACGCGGCCAATCAACTCATCAGGTTGACACAGCCGAACGGTCTTGTGACTGACTACGAGTACGATCTTGCGTCGCGTCTGGTCGGCACGACTTACAAGAATGGTTCGACGGTGCTGGGCGATCTCACGTATGAGTACGACGCTACCGGCCGGCGCACGAAGATAGGCGGTACTTTCGCTCGCACTAGCTTGCCGCAGGCCCTCGCGTCAGCTACTTATAATGACGCGAACCGGTTAACGCAAAGAGGCTCGACTACATATAGCTACGACAACGAGGGTAATCTGACGAGTGACGGTACGAACACTTATACGTGGGATGCTCGAAACCAACTGACTTCGATCAGTGGTCCAGGGTTGAGCGCGAGTTTCCAATATGACAGTTTTGGCAGACGAATCAGCAAGACGGTTAACAGCGTTTCGACGTCGTATCTGTACGACGATCTGAATGTGGTCCAGGAGCTGTCGGGCGCGACACCGACCGCAAACATGCTGACGTTTGGCGTCGATGAATTGTTCACTCGCACCGACGGCGCGGGATCGTTCGGTTACCTTCTGGATGCACTCGGCTCAACGGTCGCGCTGGCTGACTCGAGCGGTGCGATACAAGCGAGTTACACGTACGAGCCGTTTGGCAGTACCACGACCACGGGCACGAGCAGCAACACGTCGCAGTTTACGTCACGAGAGAGTGAAGCGGCTGGGCTCTACCTTTACCGTTCACGTTACTATTCTCCGAGTTTGCAACGGTTCATCAGTGAGGATCCGATCGGGATTGCAGGCGGGATCAATCAATACGCTTACGTCAACAACGATCCGGTCAACCTCTCGGATCCGGGTGGACTTTGGCCGACTCGCGTTCTTCCCACGCATCAAAACTCAGCAGAGCGGGTTTTGCAGGATCGCATTTCGCCTCGAGAGCTCGAATTGCTGAAAGATGGTTTGTACCACGCCGACGATCATGAAACTCAAGGTGTGGGAGATTCCTATAAACACGCGATGACGCCTGGCGGGCAGAGTAAAACCGAAGCTCGGAGGGACGCCAACGATTGGGTACGGGATAATCTAAACAAAGCTCGAAATTCCCGCTCAATAGAAGACTCGATGAAGTACCTGTCGAATGCGATGCATGCGATGCAGGATGCGACGTCGCCCGCGCATGCCAACTTCAGGAAATACTACGGCGGTAATATGGAGCTTTATCTCCACATCTTCCAGGAATTCTTCGATCCGATGGAAGGCAGCAACCTGGATCGCGCGACGGACCTGGCTTACAAGTACTACACTGGTGAGTTGCCGATGCCGAGAGATTTCTTCGAAAACCTGTGCACGGATAACGGCACGGATCATTACTACAGGACCCATCCTCGTTGAGTATGAAGCGCCGGGCGTTGTTTTCGTTGATCGTTGCTCTCGGCGCAGTTTTGGTCAATTGGTTGATTTTGGGTGACTCGTCGCCGCTGCACCAGTATTTTCTGAGGCACGGATCCGGAATCGTGAACTTCTGGCTGGCTCTGAATTTCATTCCAGTGTTGCTGGGAGTGATGGTTAGTCGCAGCCATGGTGGGCCAAATGAGTTGGTTTACATAGTTTTGGTCTTCGTTCAGTGGTTCATTATTGCGTTTGTGGTGTCCTTCTTTCTCACCAGACTTGGCCACAGATAAGACAGATGTCTATGGATGAATCTGTATACATCTGTGTTCATCTGTGGTTAACGCACTGTTGCCGACTCACTCGCCGTTGCGATTTGAACTTTCCAGTTCTCGATCGGCGTTCCTTTCGTCTGTAGATTCGACGTCAGGTAATAGAGCCGTTGCGTCGCAGGTTCATTCGGCGCCTGCGTGAAGCGGTCATTCAGGAAGTACGGCGGTATCGACTGGTAATTGAGCGTCGCCGTGATTGTGACGTTTCGTGCATTGAACGCACTCAACGGAATCTCATACCTCACGACATTCGTCCCACTCCCATCCGCGTACGCGGGATCTCCGCCAACCTTCACCGGAAAAGTTTCATGCAGATAGTCCGCCGGTATATACGGCGTCTTGTCGGCATTGAGCGGCCCGGTACTGGTCCATCCAAACGGCAAGAGCCGGTTGTCTTTCAACTGATAGTCGCGCCTGAGAAAACTCGTCGTCATTGCACACTGAACATTCAGGTTCAGCTCCTCATAGATCTGAACCTGATCCTGCCGCGTGATCGCTGACCCGATGTTCTTTGTCAGATCCCAGAAAAAGTGTGGTTGGTAATACTGCGGGTTGGTCCCCGGAAGATACTTGTTGTTGCATCCAGCGGGATAGTCGTGATTCGCGGGCTTGCTGCCGTCTTTGTAGACATCGAACAATTCCGACGGCAGTCGTTGATCGCCATTCACGATCACGCCGAGCTCACTCGTACACCCCGAACACCAAACAGTCTTACCCGTGTCGTTATCGATTACACGAAACTCCAGGAACGCCCGCCGGAACCCCACGCCGCTCGGAAAACGGTGGCCCGTCTTGTTTGTCACCTTCACATCCGCGATGAGTTTCTGATTCGCGATCGTAGCGGGCGACACGGAGACTTCAGCCGTAGAGTTCTGCGACTGTTGCACAAACGAATCGATCGCCGTCGTGAGATCGTCGAGTCCAGACATGTAATCGTTTTGCCTGACGCCCAGGATCGGGTTCGCGAGCATATTGGCTCCGTTCGATTTGTACGGCGACATGAACTGGCGAAAGATCTCCAGCAACGTGACGTTCATGCCCTGAAATTGGTGACGAGCAAAACCTTCTTTGCGGAAGCGAACCTGAATCTTTTCATCGGGCAGGCGATTGCCGGTTTGCGGATATTGAGTATCTTCGATAAACGCGATCGGCTGTTGGATCACGGGAATGTTGAGTGTGCCCTTTGAGTTGCTGTACTTCGTGGGCATGTGACAATTCTGGCAGGTCTGCGCCCTCGAATTTGTGCCAACCTCGTTCTGATAACCGCTGTTCAGCCATTCGAGATAAGTTACCTGCTCGAGGTGTGGTTTGTTTGGATCCGCGTCGGGATTGTCCATCAAAGGCAGGTTGATCGTGTGGCAGTTGCCACACATGCGAGAGCTCTTGATGTACGGATCGTGTTTGGGTTTGATCGCGAGCGAGTTGTTCATCGGGTCGGTAACGATCTCTTTGTCTTCGAATGGTCCAAAGAGTTCCGCGGGATTGCCTGTCGTAAAGTTGCCTGTGATCCTGGTTTTGAGAAAATCGCCGAATGGAATCTTGTCTTCGACGATTCGATGGCACGCCATGCAGCTAACGCCGTCACGCGCCAGCGCTCCATAGACGTATCGTTGCTTGTCGTTTGCCGTGTCGTAAGTAGCGTAGACCATCTCTCGTTGGAAGTTACCTTTATCAGGCCCACCATGATCGTCGTCGAGACGCCGTTTACCCATTACGCCATGACACTTGAAGCACGTGTTCTCGATAGCCTTGATCTTTTCCGCGACCTTCGCGGGATCGTTCTTGAAGAAACTCTTGACGAAAGCGATCTCACTATCGAGTTGTGCATAGAAGATGGGATCGCGACCCGCCAATCCCATCGGCGACCAGCGCCACTCGCCGTACGGTGAAACATTCATCACGGGAGTCGAGCCATCCGCCTGCTTCGTTCCTGTGTAGAGCATCACGTTTCCATATGTGCCTCCGCTGTGGCAGCCCATGCACTGATCGGAGGTAAGAAACTGGTTGGGATTCGGAGATGGTGCGGGCTTCGAATCGGGGTTCCCGATGTTCTGTGGAAAAACGTGATCGTAAGTCTCACCGGGAAATTTCTGCACTTTGTCGAAAGGAACCGGAGCTATCGAACGATAGAAGCCGGTGAATTTCGGATCGGTAACCGGAGCTTTTAGCTCCGCGATCTCTCGAAAGAGGGTTTGTTCCTGCACGTCGGTGGCATCAGTATTATGGCCGGCTGTGGCCACGTCGCGATCGCTTTCAGCCGCTTCACTACACGGCTGCGCTGGAGCTGAGGAATGCGCTGTTACGGGAGCCGACGCCCAGGAGAGATCGACGTAGTAAGAATCCGGATCGCCAGGAAAACCCTTGATGTTCTTTGAATAAGTAAACGTGTGCTCTCTTTCCGCGGAAGCGTGACATCGCACGCAATAGAGTCCGAATCCCGCGTACGGATACGCGAATGGCGGGTTGTTATTGTCGACACATTGAGCGTCCCAGACTTCAGCCCAGTACCAACCATCCTGCGATCCCTTGCTGTCTTTGATCATGATGGTCCAACCGTTGATTGCTTTCGGCGGTTGGAGCTGGTATCTCGCGGCGGGCGCAGAGTACTGTTCCTTTACGATCATCGCTCCATCCGGAATCACCTTGGTCCGGTCTTTCTGTAAGAGCCAATCGATGACGGCAGGCGAGTAATAGATTTTGACAGTCGGGTGAACACCGTAACTAACGCCGTTAACAAAAGGTCCGGTATCGCGAAATTTTTTGTCTTCACACCATTTCAGCGTGCGATATTTTCCGCTGGTTAGAAATGTTTTGAGTTGCGCTTGAAACTCGGAGAGTTTCGCGGGGAGGAAGCTGCTAGGCAGCGGCAAACCGCTTTCGTCTTTGTTGGCGCAGGGTGACGTTTGAGCCGAGATCGACGGCGCCAGAACGATTAAAACAAAACATAGAACAAGACTGTTACCGATTAATCGGATCTGCATTTTGTGCCTTTTTGTGTACGAAGATTTACTTCGCGCTCGCGCCGAATGAATACAGCGCGTTGCGTGTACGAATAAAGAGATTGCTGCCGGCAATCGCGGGTGTGGCCCAGACCTCTTCACCCAGGTCGTTCATCGCGAGGATTTCCCACTGCGCGTCAGCTTTAAGTACCGTCACTTTGCCGCTCGCGCTCACGAGAAAGATCTTTCCATCCGCCGCGACCGGAGACGCGTAGTATTCCTCGAGCGCGTCGGGCGTACGACCCTGTTTCAGAATCTTTCCATTCGCGGGATCGACAGTGGAAACAATCCCGCCTTCTTTCATCAGATACATCACGCCACGATAGATCAATGGCGTAGGTATGTTCGGATAACCCTTCTCCATGCGCCAGACAACGTTCGACGCCGTAACGTCGCCCTGTCCGGCTAAACGAACCGCGGTTAGTCCATGGCCCAACGCGGTCGAGTTGCGGACGAAATCGTATTCGGCGCGGTCCACGTATCCGTCGTTATTCGCGTCCAACCATCCAAAATGCTCGAGCGCGTCAGGCTCCGATTTCATCTCATCACGATGAATTCGCTGGTCCTTGTCGGCGTCGGATTTCTTCAGAGTCTCCTCGAACGGCGGGAAGAACGGTTGATCGGCGCCCTCCGCCAAAACGTACACCATGTCAGTTCCAACGACTGGCACGCCTTTCGGATATGAGCCGACTCTACTCACCCACCACAATCGCATTCCTTTATCGAGAGAATACGCGTCGACACTCTGCGAACCGAGAACGATGATCTGCGCTGGTCCATCTTTCGGCTTGTAAATGGCGGGCGTAGCATATCCCTCGAAGTTGGTGCGGCTCGTCTTCCAGAGTTCTTTTCCAGTGCGCGCATCGAGAGCGAGGATGAAAGAATTGGCGCGGTGATCGCACACCATCACCAGCGTGTTACCGGCAAGCACAGGCGAGCCGCCCATTCCGTAGAAGCTGTTGAAAGGACCTAACGGTACTCGCCATCGCTCCTTGCCGTCTGGTCCATAAGAGATCAGGCCCAGTTCTGCGAAAAACGCGTACACGTTCTTTCCATCGCTAACCGGACTCGGCGAGGCTGCATCATTGGCCTTATAGATCGACATGTGTCGCGCGCGTACAACATCGCGGCGCCACAAGAGCTTCCCGGTTTTTCGATCGAGCGCAAGCGTAATCAGTTTGTCGCCTTCGCTCGCGGTTAGAAAAACGCGATCGGCGGTGACGACTGGTGACGAGCGTGCGAAGGGTACGGCTGTTTTCCAAACGAGATTTTTCGTCGCCCCGAACTCAGCAGGGAGCGTGAATCCGTCTGCCACGCCTGTGCCGTTTGGTCCACGGAATTGCAGCCATTCGTTAGTACTTGCTGCATCGGGGGTTTTCTGGCCGTAGGTCGACGATTCCGCGACGATTAATAACGCGAACACTGTAAGCAGAACTGGGAGGGAACGGCTGAGCTTCATATTGTGAATCGTGGTTGGAGCTGAATCGAACGCACGTCCTTTCTTGGGTAGGGTAATTCTCGTTCTGGGCTGAGTATTCTCGCTTAGTCTTGACATGTAGGCAATAGAGATTCGTGGCTGTTTGATCTAAACTCCCGCCATGCTAACAGACTTCTCCTACGCGTTTCGCACGCTGCGCAAGAGTCCCGTATTCACAATCACAGTCATCGTGACCATCGCACTCGCGATTGGTGCGAGCACCGCTATCTTCAGCGTCACTAACGGTGTGCTGCTGCGCAAACTGCCTTACAAGGATCCAGAGCGACTGGTCCTGGTCCGTGGCGATCTCCAGAAACGGAACGTCAAAGACTTTCCGCTTTCCAACGTCGACTTTCTCGACCTTCGCAACGGCGCAAAAAACAATTTCGAGGATTTCGCCGCGCTTAATACTGGTCGCTTCACGATTCCTGGTTTGGACGGTACGCCTGAGAGAGTCCGCATCGCCGCGGTGTCAACAAACTTCTTTCGCATGATGGGAGGTTCGATCATTGCCGGTCGAGACTTTCAGGATACTGACGGCACGCCGCAGCAGCCTCCGCCGGCGGCACCCGGCGGCAATGCGCCCGCAGCTAACGCCCCACCTCAGTTACCGACTTTCGTGATTCTGAGCAACGACTACTTCCAACAGCGCTTTGGTGGAGATCGATCCATGATCGGCAAACCTCTCCCGGTCGCCGCCGCGTTTGGACCACCGCCGATCATCGTCGGCGTGTTGGCGCCGGGTTTTGAGTTGCTGTTTCCGCCAAAAGCAAATATCGAACAGTTTCCAAGTGTCTGGATTGCGGCGCGCATTCCTTATGACGTTGAAAACCGCAGCAACGTGCAGTGGCGCGTGATTGCGCGACTCAAGCCTGGTGTCTCGACCGCGCAAGCGCAGGCCGAAGCCGAGACTATCGCGCAGAAAATTCGCGACGAAAACACCATCTCAAAGACAGCCGGCCAATTCTTCCAGATTGTGCCGATGAAGCAACACCTGGTGGATGAAGTCCGGCCGGCGATTCTCGCGCTGATGGGTGCGGTCATTTTCTTGTTGCTGATTGCGTGTGCGAATGTGGCAAACCTGATGTTGGTCAGGGCTTCGTCGCGCGAGCGAGAGCTGGCGGTTCGGGCTGCGTTGGGCGCGGGTTGGTGGCAACTTGTTCGGCAAACACTCGCCGAGGCAATTGTGTTAGCCGCGGTGGGAACGGCCGCCGGAGTTGGGCTTGCGTATTTAGGTATTCGACAACTGCTTGCGATCGCGCCCGAGAATCTGCCGCGGTTGAATGCGATCGGGATCGACACGCAGGTGTTGGCGTTTTCCGTGTTGGCGGGATTGTTGTCTGCGGTGCTCTTTGGTGTCGTGCCCGCGCTTCGCACCGCGAAACCAAATCTCATGAACATACTACGCGCCGCCGGTCGAACCGGCGCACTTGGCGCTGCGGGATTGCGTAATGCCGTGGTGGTGGTGGAAGTCGCGCTCGCGTTTGTGCTTCTCATTGGATCGGGATTGATGTTCCGCACCTTCGTTAACATTCAACGTGTGAATCTGGGATTTGAGCCGCGCGGTTTGTTGACGTTTCAACTTCTCGGCAACGCCGGCAACACGCCTCAGGAAAGGGCTAACTTCAAGCGTCAGCTTCGCGAGCAACTCGACGCGATACCGGGTGTGAACAGTGTTACGGCGTCATTCCCATTGCCGCTCGCCGGCGGATTTAGTCCCGTGCGTTGGGGTGGAGCGGAAGCGCAAAACGATCCGAGCAAGTTTCAAGCTGCCGATCTTCAGATCGTTCTGCCCGGCTATTTCGAAGCCATGGGGACGAGACTTCTTGCGGGACGGACCTTCACAGAGGAGGACAGCACGCCTGACCGCAACATGCTCATCGTCGATCAGGCACTCGCGGCGAAGGCATTTCCAAACGAGTCAGCCGTGGGTAAGCGGATCCTGTTTCGCGTTCGCACGCAGGAAGCACAGTGGGGAGAGATCGTAGGTGTGGTGGCCCATCAGCGCAACACGTCGCTGGTCGAACCTGGTCGCGAACAACTGTATGTTACCGATGGATATATAAATCACCAGGCTGCTTCTTGGTGGGCACTGCGTACGGACGGAGATCCGGCCGCGCTGGCGGGCCAGGTGCGTGAAGTGGTTCGTAACATGGGCAAGGAGACTTTTATTAACGAGATGCAGCCGATGGACACGCGCGTGGTCCAGGCGCAGGCGCAGACACGTTTTTCGCTGTTGCTGATCGGAGTTTTCTCGACGATTGCCGCGCTGTTGGCTGGTGTGGGTTTGTATGGCGTGTTGGCAACGTTGGTCCGGCAGCGGACTGCGGAAATTGGTGTGCGCATGGCACTGGGCGCGGCGCCGTCGCGCATCTTCCGTTTGATGGTCGGAAAAGGACTCTATCTGAGCGGGATCGGCATCGGGATTGGTCTACTCGCCGCATTCGCACTCACGCGCGTTCTGGCGAGCATGCTCGTCGAAGTGAAGCCGACGGATCCTGTAACGTTCGTCTCAGTCGC
>Ga0207671_10000520_pt1 | contig 52097 bp, 40 predicted proteins | sample KBSC24metaG_FD_184352 | JGI IMG/M metagenome (GOLD analysis project Ga0207671, IMG submission 184352) | Corn rhizosphere microbial communities from Kellogg Biological Station, Michigan, USA - KBS C2-4 metaG (SPAdes) (version 2) | ecosystem: Host-associated > Plants > Roots > Rhizosphere > Soil... | reverse complement strand
GGTAGTGTCAACTCTGTTCTGTAAATTGTCGGAGTATCCTTGTGATTGATTGTGATTAATGAGCGAACGTCAAGTAAGCCTTGTCAGCTTGCCAGTCGTCGCTGATCTCCATCAAAACAGCCGAAATTAAGCGCAGGCACGCCCCTTCATTGGGAAAAATACTGGCCACACGTGTGCGCCGCTTGACCTCGCGATTGACACGCTCCAATCCATTACTCGTTCGTAACAGACGACGATGCGAAGCAGGATACGCAAACACCGTCAACCCTTCAGGCACGTTTTGCTCCATCCACGACGCCAGTTTGGGAGCCGTTTGCTCGTACTTCTGAACCATTCTGCGCAACAGCGCATCCGCTTCAGAGCGATCCATCGCCTCAAAGACTGCGCGAATATCGGCGGCCACCGTTGCCCTCATCTCCAGGCGCGGCACGTATTTGCTGGCATTCTGCTGTAAATGGAACTGACAGCGCTGCCAGGGAACACCACCTAGAACGGCGCGTGTTGCCGCCGCAATGCCTTCATGAGCATCACTGATGATCAAACGCACGCCGCACAGACCACGTGCGACGAGACTCTGCAGGAAGCGGCGCCAATGCACTTCATGTTCGGAATGAGCCACTGAAACGCCCAGGATCGCTCGTTTCCCATCGTGAGCGACACCCACGGCGATCAGCACCGCTGCCCGCTGCACCAGCCCATTTTGGCGCACCTTCTCGTAGCGCGCATCCAGGTATAGGTAAGGATATTCTGCTAATGGACGCTCCCGCCAGGCTTGCAAAATGGCATCCAGCTCTTGCGCGGCGCGTGAGACTTGGCTGCTACTTACCTCGAAGCCACAGAGCTGCTCGGTGATGGCGGCGACTTTACGGGTGCTAACGCCCTGCACATACATCTCGGCCAGCGCCAGCTTCAGCGCCCGTTCCGAGCGAGTTCCTTTCTCCAAGCACTGCGGGTAGAAGTTGCCTTCGCGCACTTGGGGCACTTGCACGGTGGTGCGGCCGATGCGCAGGTCCAGTGTCTTTTCTTTATAGCCGTTAGCATGTCCCGTCCGATGCTCGGTGCGTTCATGGGGAGCGGCTCCCAGGAACTTTTGTCTCTCCAGTTGCATCGCGCTGTTGAGCAGGATACGAAACAGGTCAGGTAGAGCGTCGATCCCCTGGCTGGATAACTGCTCCAAAAGCTGGTTCGAGAGAGTAGAATCCTTCTGGTAGGTCATGGTTGGTTTCCTTGTGTGTGGTAACTCAAGAATACTCCGTGACCTACTTTTTTTAGGCCTGAACCAATTTACAGAAAAGATGATGCACTATCCCAGGGGCCTCTTATAGGTGGTCTTAACCGTCCCGCTTCAAACCTCCCCATACGCATACTTCGTACTCTCCTCAATCACCTTCCGCTCCTCATCCGTCAGCCCAAACAGCCCATAAACCCGATTATTCAGGTCCGTCTCAAGGTCCACGATCCGCCGCGTCAACGCATCGTGGTTGCTCTTCCCATTTCGCAGCCAATCCTCCCAGTCATCGCGATCTTTCACCAGGATATTGGCCTTAAGGACTTTCTGCAACTCGATTCGCAACGTCGTGAAATCGATGTCCCACCATGCAGTAAGTTTATTGCATCCGCCGCCCCCAGCGTCTCTGCTGGCCTTTCCTGGCAGATCCCCCTGTGGAAGCCGGGCTCTGTCCCGGCTTCCACAGAGTTTTCTGCTCCAAAACTCATGCCCAATTAGTCAGAACGAGACTCTTGCAATCTGGGATGTTTACTAATCCATCTTGCTTCGACGATAGAATTGTATGAGCCTATCAGTAAATGTCTACATCATAAGCGAAACCGGCGAGTGGATCAAGCAGGCGCCGGAATTCGACTATCAAACGTTAGCAGGGTTTGAGTCATACCGTACCAAGTTGTACGGCAGTGAGGCTGCGAAACAGCTTGGGCTGGTTATATTGCCGAAGCTGGCAACTCAAGACCTTAACATTTCTGGAGAAGAAGTGGCGCAGTTACAAGCCGAAGCGGAATTAATCCTTCAGGATGTGGAGAAATTCGCAGATCAAACAGACCTGGACGCCGAGTACATACAGAGCCGGGTTGGCAATATCGTGCTGGCATGCAAGATTGCAATTAATGCGCACGGCAATGTCGTCATATGGTGACAATGGGAACGCGTACTGGTCGGCATTACGAACTATTTTGAAACCGGTACGAAGCGCCACTGATCGTTGTCCTCGTTTGTCACCTGATATACGATAACTGAAGCGCCTTCATCGTTTTTGCCTCCACCGACATTGAGGCATCGATGATCGAATGTGTTGACGATCCGATAGTAGCCAGGGGAACCAGGGACCATCTCCCATTGCTGCGCGGCGTCTCCGGCATATTTGTAAAGACCGGCTCGGCTGTTCGCAACCCCATCGATGTCGGCTGTGCGCGTAATGAGAGTTAAGGCTTGATCGGGCTTCTCTTTGGGCGAGATGCGGAATTCTCCCTTACCCAGCGACACGACATGCCAGATCTGACTGTGTTTGACCCTCGGGAACGAATAAATACCGAGTGATGCATCATCGACCATGGCATCGGATACCGTATCGAGCCATTTATCCGGCGAACTTTTGGGAGTGATCCGGTAATCCTTTCCGCCGTCATCGGGCGGCGTATCATTCTGGACCACGATATAGTCGATAGCTCCCCACCCCTCAATGACCTTCACCTGCAGGACGTGGTTGCCTGATGACAGGCCGTCTATATGGAAGATACGATTATCGAGAGCCGACGGGGCTTTGGAAAGATCAAGAGTGGTCTGCTGTTTGCCATCAATAATTACGGTCATCTTCCCAAGCGAATGCGACACGCCGCCGGCTTTGATCTCGACGGCATGGATCCCGAATACACCCACACCGGTTCCCGTGAACACATATACGCCCGATGTTGCCGGTGCGCCGGCCCTCGCACTCCCTTTGTGAAACTCAGGCCCGGAAACTGTCTGCATCCCGGTCCATATCCACTCTTCGTCACTATCTTCCACGGTACCGGAGACTGCGGTATCTGCGGTCGTCGTGATCTGCTTGTCAGCACGGCTGGGAACACTGATTGTGAACAATCCTATTGCGGCAGAAATCACCGCCATGCGCCCGAAGTATTGAATAGACTCCCGGTATTTCATGTTCGACCCCTGAATAGCATTTGTTGTATTAGTAAGAAACCAAAGCTACGAACCTTTCATAGATATAGGCTCCACGAAAGATTACTGGAGCCTCATCTCTTTTATATGGTTCCTGATTCAATGACACCATAGAAATCAGCAGCTTCTCTATTCTTGCTTGCCTGAATCACGTATATAAAGGTAATTTTTCTTGGCTTTCAGTTAGATCAATGGTTCCATGCGCGAAGACGAAAGAGAATATTGGAACCATCATGAGAAAATAAGGGACCACAAAACTCCGGAGCGCTTCTCATTATGGTACCCTAAAGATAGTGCTAAAATCGGAGGCGCAGGATCTTGGAGGTGGAGATTATGCTCTGCCATCACGTTCAAGCACGAGATCGTGCATAAACATACAACGAGCGTCTGTGGAGAAAATCGACAGGTACAATTGTGAGATTATGACGGCTCGCGGAATGCCTGATCTCTACGGTCATAGTCTGAGGTTAGAATGCGAGAATCATCTTCCAGGTAGTTCCGAGGAATCATGATGAATCAGCTCAATCTTTACGCCCTGGTCTTGTGTCTGCTGACTTGTATGAGCGCGTCGAAAGCCCAACCCCGGCATCAAGCACAGAGACATTCAACATTCGGGAAACGACAAAACACTTCCGAACAACTGTGGCTGGCCGCCAATCAAAAAAATACCGCCCAGGTAAATGCCCTTCTCGACCGGGGAGCGGATCCAAACACGCGCGGTGATGGCGGTACAACCATACTTATGCAATCTGCGGCGCTCGGAGATGAACCGACGATCAAAGTCCTATTGGCCCATGGCGCAAACATAAATGCGCGGGGGCGGACGATGTATGCCGGCGGTCTCGGTGAAGGGGACTTTCGGGGCTCAACAGCATTGATTCAGGCATGCTTACGAGACGATGAAGACATTGTTCGGCTTCTCTTGAAGCACGGAGCGAGGATTAATGTTCACGATAAAGTCGGGACAACCCCATTAAGCGCAGCCATGTGGAAATCGGATTGGGATTTGGCTCTATTTCTAATCCACAGTGGGGCGAGATCAACTAGAGCAGAGCGCAAAAAAATTACGAGTCGCCTCATATCCACGCACTCCCCTCCCAGACCAATTCAGACCGGTACTCCGAATTAGTCCTCAGGGGTGTCACCAACCTCGAAATCAGTCGAGACACTCAACTCACGCCATTTGCGGTCGGATTCCAAACGGGCAAGATCGGCCTGTTCTACATTGCGAGCGGCATCACTCCCAAGCAACAGGCGCAACGGCGGTTCGTCGAGGTTTGTAATGTGGATGATCACCGCCGCAGCTCTGGCCGGATCGCCGGGCTGCTTGCCGTTGTAATCCCGCTGGAATCGGGCCGTTGCGCCAACGGTTGCGTCGTATTCGGGACGCCCTTCACGGATATTTGTCGAAGCCCCCGCGAAGTCAGTCCGAAAACCTCCGGGCTCGACGATCGTCACCTTGATACCGAGAGGCCCAACCTCTTTAGCGAGCACTTCGGAGAAGCCTTCCACTCCCCACTTGGCCGCCGAATAAGGCGCTCGGCCCATCGCTCCGATTCGGCCGCCAACGGAGGACAACTGCAGGATATGTCCCGCCCCCTGTTCCCGCATGACCGGGATCGCCGCTTTCGTAACGTTAATGACGCCAAAGAGATTTGTCTCGATCTGAGCCCTGAAATCGGCAAGACTCGTATCCTCGATCGAGCCGATATCGCCATAGCCGGCATTGTTCACGAGCACATCGAGCCGCCCGAAGGCGTCAACGGCAGCCTGAATCGCATCATGAGCCGCCTGCTCATCGGTCACATCCAGGGCAACAGCGCGAACCTGGTCTCCGTAACGCTCCACCAGATCTGCAAGCTGTGCAGGATTGCGTGCCGTGGCAATGAGCTTATGCCCATCGGCAAGAACTGCCTCGGCGAGCGCGCGTCCAAGCCCCCGTGAACTGCCCGTAATCAACCATATACGAGATGCCATTATCGTGCCCCTCAAAACTCACTTAAATATCAGCGGTCTCAACCATTCGCCCAATGCCGATAAGCACATTCTAAGACCGGTCCGGCTTGCCATCGGTTGTCGTTGAGATCGAAAGCGTTCGCGAAGTGTTTGTCAGCAAGCCGTGATCGGTCACAATCCAGTGCGCCAGGCGTTTTGTGCTGCTCGTCCTCTGATGCCGGTCCTTCTTGTCGGGATCGGATTCCAGCCACTCGATGTGCTCATTCCACTCCACGTCGTAACCGTTGTTGGATGCCTGAATATTGCTGATGGCGTACGACGTATCGTTGCATTCATCCTTGGCCAAGTTCTGGATCAGGTGGTCCGTGTGGCTTTGAAGGTCCTGCTGCTTTCCATCGACATCCGTAAAGACACAGTCCAGCGTGTAGATGCCTTCGAGGGCTGATATGTCTTTTCGAATGAAGGCCTTCTCATGATCCGCGTATAGCGCGTCGATCTTACTCTTGGCGTCGTCGAGGGAATCAGGCTTACCGGCAACGGAAACGGAAGCGCTTGCCGTTTTCGGCGCTTCGGCGGCCGGCGGTGCAGGTTTGTTCATGTACGCAACGACGATCGTCGTAACCGCTCCGATTACGGCAACGATAATGGCTCCGTACTTCATTTCTTCACTTGCCAATGATTTGATCCTCTATAATTGCAAATTTGTTGTCATGGACTTCGATGTTCAGGGCGACTGACAGTAAGAGTATAGATTATATCCCACCGGAGTCCTTGCCGGCTTTTTCTCCATCGCCTGCTTCAATACGTACGCTTCGCTATGCCGGCTCCCAAATCGATCCTAGTAAAATTGGGAATGATATCGATAGGCTTGGAAAGAGAAAAGCTCTCAGCCGCGTCAGGAGAACGTTCTATGCAAGACAAAATGACGGATCGAGTAACGGCCATCCTCGTCACGATTGCCGCCGCAACACTCGTCGCCGCATCCTTCATCATCCACTTCCTGTGGCATGCTTGATGAGAAACGCCCGGCACAAATAAAAGCCCCCACTCTACATAACGCAGAGAAGGGGCTTTTAGGTTTACTACGGAATTGTCCTTATGCCGGCACGGACTTCACAGCCTTGTTGTGGCAGTGTGTCCTGTAGCTATGCGGCGACTCGCCGCAGTGGCTGGAGAATACCTTGCTGAAGTACAGCGGATCGTCGAAGCCAACCATCTCGGCGACGCGCGCTATGGGCACTTCCGATGTCAGCAGGCGTTTCGCGGCATCGATCCGCACTTCGCGCAGGTACTGGAACGGTGTCTGCCCGGTCAGTTCACGAAAGTGACGGCAGAGATACGCAGGGCTGCAGCCGATCGACTGCGCGATCTGAGACAGCGAAATCGGGCGGTGATAATGCGAGAGCAGATAGGATTCCACCTGACTTGAGAACGAGTCGGTAACTTCCTTCTTCTCTTCTTTGCCAAGACCGCCAAGTTCCGAGATCCGGTTGACCGGCGCACGCAGCAGCAGTGTAAACAGCCATAGCAGCTCGCCCCGGATCGCCGTCTCGTAATAGGATGGCCGGCCGGCCAATTCCTGCGCCATACTGCGTCCCAGATTGGTGATCTGGTTCTCGGTGAACGAGTAGTATTCGCTCAACTGGTGGATATTGCCCTTCATGGAGCATGAATGGACGACCGCGCAGCCGCGGTGCAGGGCAAGCCATACCACCGAGTGCGGCGGCAGCTTGACACCCGGTACATCCACGTGAGGGATATAGCGCATGCCGGGCGGAATGACAAACACCGAGCCTGCCGGGCAATGCGCGATGCTTCCCTCCCACCAGATGGCCATCTCACCGCGCGTAACGAGGCCCACCTCGACGCACCGATTCTGGTGAATGCTCTTCCGGCTGCTGATGCTCTTCGGAGAATATGCCTTTGGCGGCGGCAGGATCAGGCCCTTGACGTGATTATTGGACAGGGTGGCCAGCCCTATCTCGGAGAAGTGGTCCCTGAGGTTATCGGCATCCCGTGTCACAGTCGGACACGCAAGATCCATATAAGCGCGCTCAGGGGCAGTGGTCCAGGCAGATACGGTCGTTCCGTCAACCATCGATTAGCTCCCTATTGAAACTCCGATTACAGGCTGCCTCGCCCTTCAATTCTATCACAAACGCCGTGAATGTGGAAGAAGGCTTCAATGCCGCCTTATTCATTACTGGCCTGAGATCTCACAAGCTATGGCTGGAAGCGGCCGAAAAGCGCCACTGCGAATACCCTTCCCGCTCAATCTTCTCCCCGGAAAGAAGTGACCTGAGGATCGGGATCGGCATGCAGTTCTCATGCATCACCGCATCATGGAACTGCCGCGCCGTCATACGGCCGCCGGTTACCAGTTCATGATAGAGCGCATGCATCTGGAAACCGCCGATCAGGTATGCGCACTGATAGAGCGGATGGTAGCCGCCCTCGAACGAACGCCTCACTTCCGCAATGGCATTATCCCGCTCGTGCCCCGCCTCCAGGACAAGCATATCGATGCACTCCTGCTCCGTCTTAAGCCCTAGATGATACTCCAGCGAAAACACGACGCGCGCTCCCCGGTGCATCCGCCAGAACAACATACCGATGCGCTCCTGCGGGGTCCGCGCGAACTTCCGCTCCCAGAGCAGCATCTCCCAGTGCAGGGTCCAGCCCTCCGTCCAGAACGGCGTGTAAAAGATCTGACGGTATGGGCGGTAGCGATCCTGGCTGAACATCTGCAGGTGGTGCCCCGGGATCAGCTCATGATGGACGGTTGCGCGAGCAAATGCGCGGTTGTTGCCGCGAAGACTCATCTGTTTCTGAGCATGCTGCATCTCCCGGGTCGGAAATGATACGATGATCGCTTCGCCGCCCAGGAAGAAGGGGTTGACCTTCTGGTCCTCGGCAGACATCATCTCCATGCGCCAGCATTCCCGGGCCAGCGGCGGCACCGTCACCAGGTCGTTATCCTCGACGTAGTGAATGGCCTCCCATGCAAGCTCCCGCACAAGCGCAGGCTGATCGCCGGGAGCGGAGTGATCGCGCTTAACCTGTTCCAACGCCGCGCGCCAATCATCGCCATGCCCAAGTTCGCGAGCCGCCAGCCGCAGTTCATGCCGGCACCACTCCAGTTCCTTTTGACCGATCTCGATCAACTCCTCTGGAGTATATGGAACATGAGCGTGTCGCAGTTCTGCTTCGATCCCATCGCGGCCCACCGGGTGGCCCACAATATCCTCGTCGGAAGCTCCTGCAACATCATGGCGAAGAAAGACGGCGTATTCCGTAAGCGCGGTATCCAGAGCATGGTATGGACTGTCCGTCCACCAGCCGAACAGCGGGTCATAGCTGCTATAGAAATCGAACCATTCCTTGACAACCTTGCCCAGCCGGGTTCCGGCGCGAGCCGCCAGCGATGCCGTCCGGGCATCCACTTCCAGCGCGCCGATCTTCAGGGCAGCGCGCGTCTGGGCGACCTGTTCGCATGCCGCATCAAGCACAACCGCAGCAGCTTTGGCATCGACAGTCTTCATCGCGCGGCGGTCTTCATCCAGCCGCACCAGGCTTGTCGCAAACGGGAGAACGCATTCCACCTGCTCAAACAGCCGGCGCTCCGCTGCCAAGTGCCGCTCGTCCGTCTCGATCAGTGACCATAGCAGGCGCCAATCAGCACGGTCGGCTGCAGACAACGTCTCGAACGGTATCTCCCGAAGCGTGCGTCGCCACTCTTCGTAGAAGAGCTTGAACCGATCCCATCGTCTGGCGGAATACGGCACGGGCATCAGGCGCTCCAGGCACGCGCGGTCTGCCGTAAACAGCTCGACGACCGGCTGCATTCGATCTGCCTTGGCAGTAACCCCATTAACCCGTTCAAGTTGCTTTGTCGACGTCATCCGCCTTGCTCCTAGTTCCACTCGGCGTCCACCAATCTCCGAATACCATTCGGGTTAGCGTCTTGAAGCTCCGGCGGCAGGATCTCCCGGGGAGCGTCCTGCCAGCACAACGGCCTCACGAACCTCAATATCCCTGCCGTCCCCACCGACGTAAACCTGCTGTCCGACGCTGCCGGGTATGGCCCGCCATGCTGCATGGCCGGGCTTACTTCCACACCGGTCGGAAAACCGTTAAAGACGATTCGTCCAACCTTCGTCTCGAGAATAGCAGTCAGTGCGGAGAACAGGTTCAGATCATACGGCGTCCCATGAACGGTAGCCGTCAACTGCCCGGCAAGGCTGTGCGCGACATCGAGCAACTCTTCAACACTGCGACAGGCAACGACAATCGTCTCCGGCCCGAAGACCTCTTCAGAGAGGCTGGGCGTCCGCAAGAAAGCTTGAGCATCCACGGCGAAAACGGCCGGCGACGCCTGCCCGAACGCAGCATCCACAGGCTGAGGTTCAACCGACCGCCGCGTGACACCGTCTGCACTGAGAAGATGGTCGACGCCCTTCGAGAATGCGCCTGCGATACCCTGTGTCAACATTGACGACGGCTGCGACGGGAGGCTCTCGGCAAGCGTGGAGATGAACGCATCGAGCGAAGGAGACGCCAACCCCACGACAATTCCCGGGTTGGTGCAGAACTGGCCGACACCCATGCAAACCGATTGAGCCAGCCCGGCCGAAATCTTCGCCCCGCCCTCTTCGACTGCATTGGGCAGAACAAAGACCGGGTTCACGCTGCCCATCTCCGCGAAAACGGGGATCGGACGCGGCCGGCGCGCCACGGCATCAAAGAGAGCGCGGCCGCCGGTCAATGAGCCGGTAAAAGTGATCGCCTCAAGCAGCGGGTGAGCCGCAATGGCCTGGCCGACCGCAACCTGACCATGCAGGAGCGAAAAGACGCCGTCCGGCATTCCGGTTTTCTCAGCCGCCGCGAGTACAGCGCTTGCAACCATCTCAGAAACGCCGGGATGGGCCGGATGCGCCTTGGCGACCACCGGACATCCAGCAGCCAGCGCCGAAGCCGTATCGCCTCCGGCTACAGAGAATGCAAAGGGGAAGTTGCTTGCGCCAAAGACGGCCACGGGACCGACGGGAACAAGCATGCGGCGAAGGTCAGGGCGTGGCAGCGGTTTGCGATCCGGCAGAGCATGATCGATCCGCGCATCGACCCATGAGCCCTCGCGAACCAGCCCCGCAAACATCTTCAGCTGGTTAACGGTTCGCATACGCTCACCGGTAAGCCGCGCTTCCGGCAACGCCGTCTCCTGGTTGGCGAGCGTGATCACGTCATCACCAAGCACCAGAAGCTCCTCGGCGATAGCGTCCAGAAACCCCGCCCGCGCAACCGCCGGCAGAGTTCGATACGCTGCGCTGGCCATCCCGGCCAACGTAATCGCGCGATCCACTTCCTCCGTTGTAGCCTCATGGAAATCTGTATCCAGAGCCCGGCCCAGCAGAGTGCTGTACGCCCGATAGGTCACAGTGCCCTCGGCAGAGCGTTCCCGGCCTATATAGTTTTGACCATGCAAATTCATGTTATAACCTTGCGTTGCGCCAATACGAAAACAATAACCGCCGGAGAACCGGCGATTGATGCATACATTATCGTACCAATCCCGCCACGGGACAATGGAATCTACACCAGGTATATGGAAAATATTGACATGGACAATATAGACGGAAGGGGCATTTCCCCAATCGCCTCCCGGCGGTTAAACTGCCCACAAGTGGGCGCCCGCTAGGTTTGGACCGCCTTCGGCGTAAAGTCCACACGTCCCGGCGGTTAAAACCGCGGCTAGCTGACGATCACCTGCGGTGATAAGTCCACCTGCGGTGATAAGTCCACCTGCGGTGATAAGTCCACCTGCGTGGACTCCTGTAGGTATCGCTTCGCGATTATTTTAGTATCGTCGCGAAGCGACACCTCAAGGAACCCGCGAAGGCGGGTTTATCACCAGCGGTGATCCCAATCTAGGCGCGGTTTTAACCGCCGGCCGAGCAGGTGGTTTAGGCACTCCGAATTACATCATCCGCTCCCAGGCAAAACCGGCATCCGTCAACGCAGAGAGAACAGCGTCGGCGTGATTGGTATCGCTGACTTCAATCATGAGTTCGACGCCTGTCTTGCCGATGGGGACCTGTGCGCTCAGACGGTTGTGGTGCACTTCCACGATGTTTCCGCGCATCGCCGCAACGACGCTGATTACCTTTGCCAGCCCGCCAGGTTTATCGGTGCAGGTGGTAAAGAGATGGAGATAATGCCCCGTCCGCAGCATCTCCCGCTGCGCAACATCCGCCAGCCGCAGCATGTCGATGTTACCGCCACAGAGCACGATGGCAGTACGGCCGTCAATGGGGACTTTGCCTGCAAGGACAGCAGCGGCAGCGGCCGCTCCGCTCGGCTCCACGACCTGCTTGGCGCGCTCCAGCATCACAAAGAGGGCCGACACGACTTCGGTGTCCGAAACCGTCACAACATCATCGGCGTAACGCTGGATGTACTCGAACGTTCGAGGCGACGGCGACTTGATGGCGATGCCGTCACAGATCGTCGATGTCGGCTTTTCGCGCGGCAGCAAACGCCCGGCCTTGAACGATTGATAGGCGGCGTCGGAACCTTCTGCCTGAACACCGATAACGCGGATCGAAGGACGCGTCTCCTTCAGCGCCACGGCAAGGCCGGAGAACAGCCCGCCACCGCCAATCGGCACGACGAGTGTCTTGAGGTCAGGAATATCGTCAAGGATCTCAAGGCCGAGCGTCCCCTGCCCCGTGATAATGCCGTCGTCATCGTATGGAGAGATATAGACGGCGCCTGATTCGGCAATATAGGCCTGGCATGCCTGGGAGGCCTCATCGAAGGTCTCCCCGGCGAGCACGACCCGCGCGCCGTATCCTTCGGTGGCCTGGATCTTAGCGTGGCTTCCCGAGCGAGGCATAAAGATCGTCGCCTGAATGCCCAGCAGCCTGGCAGCCAACGCAACACCCTGCGCATGGTTGCCCGCGCTTACCGCAGCCACACTGCGCGCGCGCTCCTCGGCGGATAGCTGAGACAGACGGAAATAGGCTCCGCGAATCTTGAAAGAGCCCGTCCGCTGCAGGTTCTCCGCCTTGAACCGCAGTGGATCGCTCTCCTGGTCGCCGGTGTCTAGCCCGCTAAATTCGGGAAGGCGGCGGGTGACCGCCGCGCACGTCATCACGGGCGTGTGCCTCGCGACATCGCCGATCTTCACACGGGCCTTTTGAATATCCGAGAGTTGAATCATAACTGGTGTCCGGTTCCTTTTGCGGCGTGAACGCAGTTAGATAACTCTCGATCCACGCCGGATTATGATGCGCTGGGAATTGAGGCGAAGTCAGGGAACGCCGTCCTGTAGACAGCGATATCGTCCAGTTCGCCGTTAAAGCCGTTATGCCCGCCGATGCCGCTTCCGATATATCCGGCCTCCGCGCGCAGATCGCAAGGACGAATGGTGATATTCGAAGCACGGCCGGCCTCTTTGCCGTCAATATACAGTACGGCCGTTCCACTGCCCAGAGTGACCGTCAGACGTGTCCATTTATCAACCGGTATCGCGCGGTCCGCCCGCACCGTCTGAACCACGCCGCCTTTGCGGATCGTAAATGCCGCATGCCCGGTTTCGTCCTTTGGCGTAATCGCCAGCGATGCCGCAGAGGCCCCGAATGCGATTACATCCTGCCCGGCCGCGCCACCGCGCCATTTAATCTTCGTGTCGATGGTGAGACCAACTGTGTCCGCAGATGATCCCTCTACAATGGCATACTGCTGCTTACCGTTAAGCGACAGAACTCCCCGGCCGTCATCCTTCACAAAAGCAGGTCCGGCACGAAGGATGCCATCGTTGTCCGCAAGCGCGTCCTTCAGAATGTTCTTGCGCGGCGTCTCAAAGTCCCAGTGCGCATACTCATGGTGGTTATCCTTCAGGTCGCCGGCAAGCTGATCTTCAGCCATAAACTCATAGAGCAAGCCATAGTCGATCGGCTTCCCCCAATTATCGGCATGCGCCTCAACATTCTCGCCCACGATCGCGCCGCCGCCGATTGGAGCGCTCCTGCCGACATACAGGTCGCCGAAGCCTTTGATGAGCGCATCGCCGCCGACCGAACCATTGCCATGTACCCGAATATACTCCAGGATGCACGCGTTGCCTCCGGCCTTAACCTCATTCTCGACCGTCGCAAAGCCACGGACCCGAGCATTATCCGAAACTTGAGCGCGGTTGCGAACGACGGCATATCCCCCGACAATCGCATTTCCGGAAATCTTTGCCTGTCCTTCAACGACAGCATGGTCTTCGATGCGGGCATTTCCGGTGACGCTCGCATTGTCGAGGACCATTGCGCCCGGCGCGATATATACGCCTGGATCGGCATGGGCCGATGCCGCCACAAAACCGCCGCCGTTCGGATGCGCTGCGCCGGCCACTGACGAACGCGGCCGCACATAGTCCGGCACGGCGCTTGGCGCGCATCCATGGAACGACACCTCATATGGATAGTGCGCCACGGAGTTGAATCCGGTCCGAAATCCGGTGACCGTATACTGGTCCGGCGCTCCGGCAATCGCAAGCGCCAGCCGTGTTTCGCCCGGCTTCAGCTCGATAGTGCCAGTGCCACTGCGCCACATCCTGCCATATCTCGCCCGGCCCTGCTTGTCGATAGCTACCAGAGTTGCGCGCCAGTTGGAACGCTCCACCTCGTCGACAATCCCATTCAGGTCGACACTGACCTTTTTGGCTCCAGGTGCGGGCACAAGATCGATGATATTGATGCCGTACTGCTTCGGCGACTGCGAATAGATCGGTCGGTACCACCCTGCTCTATCCGCCACGGGCTGCAGGATCACCCGGTCGCGCGATGTATCATTTACGTTGTGCTGATAGGCGCCGATGAGATCCTTATACGTCCACTGATAGGTGTAGTCCCAGGTAACATTGTGCGCCGCCACTTCGCCGATCAGATCTCCAAAGCCCTGCACGCCGTCGCCGGTAAACTTGCCCTCCGCGCTGCCGAGACGCATCATGGTCTGGAAGGGCGTTTCAATGGCATCCTCGCCATTGCGCTTGTTCTGTGTCCAGACATCGAAGTTGAAGCTCGGATCGAAGCGCGGGTGCTCGGCAATATATTCCAGGAACGGCCATGAACCGTAGTTGTCGCGGGTCGAAGAGAGCTCATAGTGCATGCGGTCGTTATAGACCTCAAGCGCAAGGGCGACACTCGGGACGAACTGGCAGGCATTCCAGTTGGCATGGCACTCCCAGAACCAGCCCACAGCCTGGTTGAGAGGGCCTCGATATCCGCCCATGTGTAACTGGAGCGTATGCGTAAACTCATGGGGAAGGACCGACGACCCCGCCAGCATGGCAGCCGGATGGACATCGATGGATATCCCGCCGTACGCAAACCCTTCCTTATGGCCGCGAAGGCCCGTGCCCGTGATATAAACCGGAGTCTTGAACTTCTGCGCGTCCTTCGCATAAGGCAAGGGCGCATGCTGGACATCCTGGTTGAAGTCCCAGATCTTCTCAAAGTAGTCGAAGTTCATCTGCCGGAACTCAGGATTAGACCAATTCCTGGCAGGATCTTCGATCTGATTGCCCCAGATAAAGAGGAAGTGCTTCGTTGCGTGGTAGTTCATGACATCTTTGTCACGAACAGGGTCGAAATCGGTCCAGCGTACTTTGTACTCGTCGCCGGGCGTCGCGTCATACGAAACCGGAGCGGCTGCAGCGCCGGACTGCTGCGCGATATAGGCGCGATCGGCAGCGCTGAAGTTCGCCACGGGATAACCGCGCTTGCGGCCGTCGTCATGGATCATGACCGCGAACACCTTGGACAACGGCGTATCCAAACCAATTGTCTTGACGAATGCCCCGTTGAACGTCTGCGTGCCGGAGCCATCGGTGAAGGTCCACGATCGAAACGGCCTGACCGCCTCGCGCATGTTTTTAATGTATCTCAGGTCCTCGTCGCTGAGGTCTGAGATCGGCAGCGTCACCTGCCGGCCCTGCGCCGTCGCCAGGACAACACTATTATCCGTCTGCCGGATCAAAGCTGCATCAAGAGATGCTTTATGCGCAGGTTCCCAGGTGCGCGGAGCATTGGCTGAGTGGGCTGCATAGGAGGAAATCGCGCAGAAAATGCTCAGAGGCATTGTCAAAAAATTGCGGCGAGCCATGGATTGAAGTACTCCTGTGTGGGATATTCCACAGCGCTGCGCTAAGTTTCAGGGGAATTGGTTGCGCCCGCAACCAATTATCTCAGGCATGGAAATTCATAAACAATGGAATCGTTGTCTTACGCATGGAAAGTATTGATATCGCCGCGAATAGCCCTTCAACTTCTGATATTATATAGGGTAGCTTGCGATCTCAAGCAAACAGACACATTTTCGTAGATCGGCGCAAGATTCTCGTAAACACTCCCAAAGTCTATGGTAGAATAGCTTATTGGTGCAATTGGACACAAAGTGGTGTCCAATTCAGTCGAATATCATATGCAATCAATGCAATTCAGTTGATTTGAAAACCCATCACATCTACCATGCGCTGTTCAATGCGCCTGTACTGCGGAGATACTAAGATGAACTGCCGTATACCCCATAGAATCTCGATTGCTCTCATACTGGCGTCGATTGCTGGCTCGGCGTTACCGGCACATGCAGTCAAGGAACCAGCCGGCACTGACGCGCCTGCGAACGGAATGATTGAAGAGAGCGCTGCGGGCTGGACCTGGAGTGGAATGGTTCCTTACTCGAACCCGCAACTGTCCGGCGGCGGCGGACGAGCAGGCGGCCCCGGAACGTATGGCGTGTACACATTCACCGGAACAGGGGTCCGCGTTATCGGCCTCAAGAGTCCGACCGTAACCGTAGACGGACATGCTCATAAGGCCGGCAAGGTTCGTATCCTCATCGACGGCAAAGAGCAGGAAGTGGTCGATATCGGCAATCCGGAAGTGGTTTACAACATCACGCTCAGCGAGATTAAGAATCTCTCCGACGGCAACCATGTGCTGCAAGTTGAACCAGTTGGCGGATGGGCTGTGATAGACGGCATAAAGCTGGGCGGAGCAGCCGGCTCGGCTCGCTCCGAGCACCTTATGGGCTATTGGCCCTTGGACGATGCTTCGGGAGCGTCTGCTGCCGATAAATCGGGACACAACAACACAGGGTATCTGCAGGCAGGAGCGGCATGGACATCAGGAGCCATCTCATTTCCGACGGCCGGCGGCATCGAGATCCCTCAGCCGGTGATCGACACATCGCACAGCTTTACTGTGTCGGCATGGGTCAAGCTGTCATCCCTCAGCGGCTATCAGACATTCGTCAGTATTGACGGCAATGTCGTCAGCGGCTTTTACCTTCAGCTTCGCGACGACACCCATCGCTTCTCGCTTTCGATGCTGCCTGATGACGCCGGCGCTCCTGCGACCTTTGCCGACGCTAACTTCACGCCTCAGGTCGGAGTATGGTATCACCTCGTCGGCGCATATGACGAAAAGGCAAAAGTGTGCGCGATCTTCGTCGACGGTAATTTGGCCGGCACGAATCCGGCGCCAAGCGCATGGCGCGCTGACGGCGCAACAGTAATCGGCCGCGGGAAATACGACGGGCAGCTTCGCGATTTTTCAACAGCAACGATCCGTAACGTCCGCCTCTACAATACATCCCTTACTCCCACAGCGATCAAGATGATGTACGAAAAAGATCGAGACAAATAGACGGAGTCCTAAAGAGGCAGGCAGGTTCAATCGCCAGAAAGAGGCCACCTGGAGGGTATCCGGCCGGCCATTATCCACCGCCTTGATGGGAAATAGCCTTCTGCCCCTCATAATGAGGATATGCACGATCCATCTTCCGTCAACGTTAACCTGATCCCAACCCTTGGGGCCGCGATTGACGCCCGCGCCGAACTCTTCGATGCGCGACATGAGACGGCGTTCCGCCTCTTCAACGGTTTCTACGAAGGGTTTCCCCAAGTCGTTGCCGACCTGTATGGACGCACCCTTGTTCTGCACAACTATGCCTCCCCACCTCTAGACGCCGCCGACCTAGTGAACGCTGCTGCCCAGTTCTACCTGGAACGCCTTCCGTGGATAAACACGATCCTGATAAAAGCGCGCCATGCCGAGAGCTACGATGAGAAGCTCGGCGTGATCGTACACGGCGAAACTCTCGACCAGCAGGTGATTGAGAACGGCGTCCGATATGCTGTCGACCTTCGTATCAATCAGGACACCAGCCTGTACCTGGACACACGAAATCTGCGGATCTGGGCCAAGGAAAATCTGAAGGGAAAGACAGTACTTAATACCTTCGCCTACACCGGCAGTCTCGGCGTTGCCGCCAAGGCGGGAGGAGCAGCGCGAGTGATGCAGATCGACCTCAGCCGCTCGTTCCTGAACGTCGCCAAAGATTCGTATGTCCGAAACGGCTTCCCTATCGATAAAGCCGATTTTGTTACCGGAGATTTCTGGCCGAAGGTCAGCCATCTAAAACGCGACAACGCCCGCTTCGACTGCGTGTTCCTCGATCCGCCGTTGTTCTCGACGACGCGCCACGGCAAGGTCGATCTCGTCGAGGCCAGCCACCGTCTTCTTAACAAGGTACGCCCCCTCATCTCAGACGGCGGCTATCTGGTTACCATCAACAACGCATTGTTCGTCAGCGGAGCGGCATTCATGCAGACACTCGACACGCTCTGCGCCGACGGCTACCTCTCGGTGGAAACCCTTATTCCCGTTCCACAGGATTACATCGGACATTCTCCCGTAGTTGCCTCGGCACTGCCGTCAGACCCGGCCCCATTCAACCACGCCACCAAAATCGCAGTGCTGCGGGTGCGGAGGAAGGATGCGATGCAGAGTGTATCCCCTTCGCCTGATGAAGCAGACGAAGAGGCTGAGTGACGGCAAGATAATATATAGCAAACGTTAACAGAGAGCCGATGCGGCCCTGGCGACTGAACTGCCTGGCGGTTAAAACCGCGGCCTAGAGAGTACAACAGTCCGCCTTCGCGGACCAGGATTGGCCATTCTTAGTCCGCGAAGGCGGACATGTGTACTCTCTAGGCGCGGTTTTAACCGCCGGCCAAATGGTGCCTGAGATACCGATTTCACCCTCCAGGGCAGGCCGACAACACATACCCCACAAACACCATGCAAGAACTAATCGAATGCGTGCCCAACATCAGCGAAGGAATCCGCAAAGACGTCATCGAAGCGATCGCGAGCAGATTGGCAAATATACCTGGCGCAACGCTGCTGAATACGTCAAGTGACGGTGACCATAACCGTACGGTGCTGACGTTAACCGGAAATCGTGTGGGTTTGAAACTAGCAGTTCATGCGCTCTATGAAGCCGCAATCGAGCACATCGATCTTCGACAGCATCATGGCAGTCATCCTCGAATGGGCGCAGTTGATGTCGTGCCGTTTATCCCGGTGCGGAATGCCACGATGGCGGATTGTGTCGCTCTGTCGCGCGAAGTTGGGGAGATGATCGCGAAGGATTTCGGCGTGCCGATGTTCCTCTATGCGGAATCGGCAACAACGCTTGAGCGCAAAGTCCTCGCGAATATCCGCAGGGGCGGTTTCGAGGGAATGGTGGAAAAGCTTGGCGATCCCGCCTGGAAGCCGGACTTCGGCCCGGCTATGCCCCACCCCACGGCCGGCGTCTCAGCGATCGGAGCGCGTTTCTTCCTGATCGCTTATAACCTGCAGCTCGACACTCCCGACGTCAAAATCGCAAAGGCCATTGCGAAGACAGTTAGGGCCAGTTCAGGCGGTCTGCCTTATGTCCAGGCAATCGGTATCTACCTGCCTTCCCGCAATCAAGCCCAGGTCTCGATGAACCTGCTCAATTACGAGAAAACGCCAATTCATGTCGTGCAAGAAGCCGTGAAGGCCGAGGCCGCACGATACGGCGCGCGTGTCGTCAGCGCGGAAGTTGTCGGGATGGTCCCACAGTCGGCACTGCTCGAAGCTGCCGGATACTATCTGCAGATCGAGCAGTGGTCGCCGGGGTTGGTGCTGGAGAATTAGGCAGTCCTACCTCCTCACCATCCGTATCCCAAACACCATCGGCGTGTGGTTGCCCTGTGTCGCTTCGAACTTCACCGTAACGGCTTCTTTCCCTGCGACGAACTCCGGCGCAATCGGGTATGCCACCTCGTGGAAATGCCCGCGTTCGCAGCCGGGCCGGCTGCGCTCGATGGAATGCTCGCCGATCTTATGGCCGTCGATGAGGATATCGACGGTGCGCTTCATCCGCTCTTCGGTGTTGTAGGTGACGACGAGAGCCAGCGGGCTTTCCGGGTCGACGGGCAGTTCGAAGGAGAACCACTTGGCTGCCTGGCGGCCCGGCTTTCCAAAGAAGCGATCGGGGTAGCTCTCCTCGCCTTCCTGCTTGTAGTCGCGCTCCGGCTGCATCTCGCCGGGCTGGGCATATGCGACTGTGGCGGCTTCCAGATGCTGCCGCGCTTCGGCTGCTGCGGCCACTTCGACAGATTTCGTTGCCCACTCTTCCGGCGAAAAGACATCCCAGTACGTGGTGTAGGTTCGCCGATGCAGCTTGTAGAATGGCTTGAGGTCGACATCCAAAGCAAGATCGGGATTGGCGCTGTCCCAGGCCGTCCCGTCTGTCCGGAAGCTGCCGGGAGTCTCGGCAGAAGGCGTCAGCCAGCTTGCGACGGAATCGCCGGATGCAACGAGCACCGGTATCCGTGAACCGCCTGGCTCCTGCTCCGGACCGAGATCGCCGGCCAGAACAAGCGGTCCCCAGAGAAGAGAAACGCGGTTTGCATTGTCCGGGAGGGATTCCGTGCGCAGCGTCTTTGGCAGTGTGAGCGACACGGTATCTCCGCTGCTCCACTCACGATCGATCTCGACATATGAGCCGGCGTCCGGCAGCATTTCGAGGGCCTCGCCGTTGACAGTCACCGTAAAACCATTGCCTGCCCATGAGGGACGCCGCAGCGCAAGCGTGAACTTGCTCGGAGCATCCAGAGTGAGCGTTATCGTGGCGTCATCGCCATCCGGGAATGATGTCTCCATTGTGAGCGTCAATCCTGCTTCGGCCCACTTCATCGTCGACGGCGCGTAGATGTTGACCCACAGTCTATTACCTGCCTCATAGTAGATGCCGTCGCCATGCAGGGCATGGCTCTCCATGCCGGTGCCGACGCAGCACGTGAAGTCGTGGAACTTGTCCTGATATTCGTGCTCAACGCCCCGTCCCACGGGAACCATGTAGCACACGCGAGCGTCGTCGGGATCGATCGATGCCAGCACATGGTTGAACAGCGATCTCTCCTGGAACTCGGCGAAGCGAATGTCCGGCTCAAGCGCAAAGAGCGTTCGCGTCATCTTCAGCATGTTGTAGATGTTGCATGCCTCGGCAGTTCGCCCGTCTACTCGTTCACTGAGTTCGTCCGGAGGTCCGAAGTACTCATCCTTGCCATGGCCGCCACTGGCGAATGTATGCTGATTTACGACGGCATCCCAGAAGAATCGGGCCGCCTCGCCGTCCTCATGCTTGCCGGTAGTAATAAATCGGGTAAGCGAACCGATAAGCTTGGGGATCTGCGTGTTGCCGTGCAATCCGCCGAGATTATTCACGTGGCGCGACAGAGGACCGACGACAACCTCGTGCTCGAACCGGTCGGATAGGGTCAGCCAGCGGTGATCCCCGGTGTCTGCGTAAAGATCAGCGAAAACCTCCCCCATGCCGCCGAACTCGGTGTTCAGCATCTTCTGGTCTTGATCGTAATCGAGGGTCGCCATTACGCCCTGCGCCCATTCAGCGAACTTGATCTCGACGGCCAGTGCTGCCCGGTTGCCGGTGTGCCGGTAGGCATCGCGGAGACCGGCATAGGTCTTATGCAGGGTATACCAGGGCGCCCATAGTCCGTTGAGATCGAAGCCGCCGGAACGGATGTCGCCGCGCGACACTTCCGCAAACTTCTCCTGGCCCTCCTCAAGAGCGCCGACGTACCCATTGCCGTTTGCGTCCTGGACCTTCGCCATCTCCGCCACGAGATAACCGGCCCGCTCCAAAAAGCGGGTATCCCCGGTGGCAGTGTACATCAGGCTTACGGCCGAGAGATAGTGCCCGGCAATATGTCCCGTCAGGTTCCGGCCCGCGCCATCCCATCCTCCGTAGCCTTCGGCCTTAGGCTCAAGTCCGGCCCGGATTCGATAGAAGGCCATCATGCGATCCGGCTCAAGTTCCAGCAGGTACTGCGCTGTGATATCCTGCGCATGCTTGAGCGGACCGCCGGTCAGACAAACTGCGGACAACGGGATCGGCCGTGCCCGGAATGGGACGACGGATATTGGCTCGGTTGCGGCAATTGGCAGAACGACACCCACAGGCTTGGAAGCAGTTGTAGTCATGATTTAATCTCCTAACTCCACCCATGTCACATTGTTGCCCAGCGTGACGGGATAGCCGCCTCGATCCATGGTGATAGGCTTGGTTAGCTTGTAGGGGGCAACACCGTCGATCTTCGCAGGCTGGTCGATCCGCAGCAACGCTTGCGGCGTGTCTGCCGTGGACGGCGCGAGACCGACACGGACAGCATTCGACTTCTTGTTTATCTGGACGGACTGGAATGTGCCGGCATCCAGTGTCAGCCACAGGCCACGGGGGGCAATGTAGATACGCTGCCGGAAGGAATCCTTTGGCTCGACAGTCACCCAGTCGCCGTCGGTTTTGACGTTGCCGCCGAACGACTGCCAGCCGAAATCGGGATGATCGATCAGGTATGTCGCAGTATCCAGGGCATGGCCAAGGAAGTTCGGGCCATAGTCTCCCGTATAGGCATCCCATTTGAGCGTCGACGGGAACGAGTGGAACGCCACTGAGGCGAACCCTTCCTGGTCGATATTCGAGAGCGGTCCCATGGTGCCGCCGTAGCCCACTCGCAGCAGGTAGAAGTCGTCCGGGTGGAGGCGGTACTCCTTGAGCACCGGAATGGCGTTGAGGCCGGAACCGTAGTGATGCAACTGGCGCTCGATGCGGCTCAGCTTGCCGCCGTAGAGGAAGTCCCAGTAGCGGCGCGCGTTTCCGTTGTAGCCCCAGTGAGCGATTGTCGGCATATAGCCAAGGATAGCGCTGAGCGTCACTTCAGCCTGGGCATCGTATCCGAAGTAGCGAGACCAGCCATATACTTCTTCCTGGCCGGTGGAATCCCACGCCATTTCGCTGCCGAACGGATAAGCCATCTTGCTCCAGCGGTCGGCGCGCAGCTTCATACGCGCTTCCAGAGCGGCGGCCTTCTCAGTCAATCCTTCACGCTTGAGGTCCTGGAGGAGCTCGATGAAGACAGAACCCTCCATGAGGCCCAGCTGCATGTACCCGACACGATCCTCGCCCTTTTCGTCGGTCGAGGTCAGGAACATCGTGGTCTCATATGCCTGATCGAGATACCAGTTCCAGGGGTGGTTGGAAACAAGAGTGGGATGGTTGCGGGCGACGCGATACATGGACCAGTATGCAGCCACGACATGGGGATAGTTGTAGCCCCGGCCGATGTCCTCGGAAGCCGGCTTATTCCAGCTCGTCCACGATCGCCAGTCCAGAGATGGGTCGTACTTGAAATCGGGCATCTCTTTGGGGTCGTAGAAGAACATGCTCTTGCGGACGCCGTATTTATTCGGGCCGTCCTTGTACTGTATCCCGCCCCAGAGCACCTTATCCACGAACTCCTCGTACTTGGCGACCTCTTCCCGGTTTGGCTGCCCAAACTCTTTCATGGCGGCCGCCACGAAAGAGCCGGAGCCACCTTCGTCGCCAAGGCCGGAGATCCAGACGCGGCTGTCCTGCGTTACCTGCTTATCGGCTTCGCGGTCGTATGTAATGTTGGATGGGCTGCGGTGGAATGGGTCCGTGGGATCATCAAACCACTGCTTGGTCATCAGGAAGTTGCCCATGTCAGACACGGCCTGCGCAGCGGGCTTGATCACGTAGTAGCTGATCGCCTGCTTAACGCCGTCATCATACGTCACGGTAACGCGGGCGCGTCCCCAGGTTTTGCCCTGCAGATGGTATGCCTTCCAGCCATGGCGAGAATCCTTGCCCGGTTCAAGCGTAATCGCGCCGGCGGGTTCCACATCAATGGACTTCACGCTCTTTGGATAGTTCAAGAAGAGGCGGGCGTCAAGATCCATTGGCAGCACATAGCCCGGCATTCCCAGGGCCACAGGGCGTTTGTTCTTGATGAGGGTTTTATCGATGTTGCGGATACTGTCCGAGAGAATGAACTTCACGCCGTAAGTGCGCGTCTCTCCCGGCGCAAGCGTTGCGGACGTCGGCGGGTTCCAGGGGGTCGTCCCCTTCCACTCGTTTTCGGTATACGCCTGCGTGTGGACCATCCAGGACATCATGCCTTCAAAGGTCTGGTTCGGACGCTCCGGCTCATTGAGAAGCTGGTAGCCTTCGAGCGGAGTTTTCCCCTCGGGCACAACGAGGAGCGCGGGGCCATGGCCGCTGAGGCGAGTCACCTGTATATAGCCGGCGTCCTGCCCGATATAGGGATCGGAGAAGGAACAAATAGCATGGGCCTCTTCGAGATTGCGATCGCTGATGATATTGTTGAACACCATGGGGATGCCCAAACCGCCGATCTCCACGGACGCCGCCGACTTGTTGCGGATCGCATAGCGCAGCGCGAGATGGCCACCGTCAAGATACCAGGTGCGTGTGATGGAAACCGGACAGTCCGCAGGCAGGGTCGGTCCTAAATCGGCCACAGCCAGCGCGCCTTTCGGAACGGGAAGGGCCGTAACGGGCCGGCGGGTCTTGGCTGTGGAGTAGTTCGTCCAATCGCCCGTCCCACCTGTGCGCAGACGTAGCGTAAGGTCGCCCAGGCGATAAAATCCGTCCTTCAGCCGCTTGTCCAGGCGATCGGCCGGCGTGAAGTCAAAGCCCCCTGCCCCTTTAGGCTGCAGCGCCGCAATAGTCTGCGATTCCTGCAAGAGCTTCAATGTAAAATCGGGGGTGTCTAAGTCCATTGTTCTATTTTCCAGCGCGGGCGCCGCCATGACGGCAGCTGCCGGTATCGCGTGCTGAGCCGCAGCATCGGCAGATTGGACTGCGAGCAAGCTCATTATGCAGAGTCCGCCAAGAATACCTGTCTCACGTTTCATCGTTTACACACAGTGTCTTTAAGTATTCCTACTAATCAGCCGCCCGCCGACAAGCTGTATTGTGAAGGTGTTTCATTATCGCACGGCCGCTGCGAGATGACCATAGAATCCATCGGCTCTACATGGAAAATATTGAACAGAAGGGTGAAAAGGTATTCGAGGTATCCGGCTGAGGGGGCAAAAATGAAAGCGGCAGCCTTGCCGAATTATGGCAGGCCGCCGCTTTTGCGGATAGGATCTCGATTTGATCGGCTTGATTAGTAGATGCTGAAAGTCAGAGTGGCAGCCCCTGCTCCCGCGCCGTTATCCATGCTGCTTGTTCCGGCGGCATTACCGCCGGTTTGGGCGACATCCGCAGTAGAGGCATTGTATCCTCCGGAGATACGGCTTGGGGTCAGGGACTTCACATGGCCGTCTGCGGCAAGGAAGTTGGAACCGGCGGTATGCACAGTGCCCGCGCTGATCAAGTTCAATTTCTGTCCGGGAGGGTTGCCGGTCGCGTATGTTCCAACTGAGCCTGAAGGAGCGCCAAAGCCTGAGCCGTTGGTCCAGTATCCTGTGGCGCACGTTCCAGCCGCCGAAGTATCTGTTTCCACCGGGCCGGTGAGCGCAGTCTGGACACCCTGAACTTCGAACAGAAGCACCGTCGATGACGGAGATCCTACCTGTGCCAGAGTCGACGCATGAGAGCTGCCCGGCACAAAGGGATTGTTATTTGTAGGATTCAACACGTTATAGTTGGCGCCATAGGATACGACCTGCATTCCGGCGCTCGGCGAAGTCGAGTCGTCGGGGCATTTGTAGACGCCCGCGCTCTTCACGTATGGATAGAGTCCCGCACCCCAACCGGCCGTATCGAAGTCGGCAACCATATTGGGATACGTTTCATCGTTGTCCTGGGTGTACTGCGCAAACGCAAGCCCGAGCTGCTTCAAATTGCTTGTGCAGGACGTTTGCCGCGCCTTCTCACGCACCTTAGCGAAAACAGGAAAAAGAATGGCAGCGAGAATCGCTATGATTGCTATTACAACGAGTAATTCAATCAAAGTGAAAGCGACGCCGTTATGGCGGCGCACACTGTTGGTGTGGTACATCGAAATTATCTCCCGGCAAGTAATTTAAGCCTGAACAGTACGATAACTGCCCTTTATTTTGGCTTAATATGGCGTGGCCGATCAGAGAAATACTTGCGTCGTTGGAGGTTCGGGCAAACTTCGGTGTTCAGGGTCCCAGACTTTTCTGATCGGCATGGTAAGTATAGTCGCCAGGATGTCGCTTTGATATGGAATCTTGGTGGATTGATATGGCGGATATTGACATCACATAAATATTCGTAAGTAAAATCTGATTCTTCTTGCGTGTGACGCTAAACATTGCAAATAACGCATTTAATATCTATTAATACTATCCGTCTTCCCTTTTGGGCCTATTGTGATATATATCTTCGAAGTCTCCCTGTCGTTTTTACGCAAGCCGCTTGACCAGAAGCGACACTGCCCATCGTCCGGCAAAACCAGGCGATGGGCAGCGTTGACTTCTATATCTTCAATTATTACGGAGTGGGATTTATATGCCAGAGCTGCCTCTTATCGCCGGTGTATGCTTCCTGGAAAAGCTGTCCGCCTGATCCCAGGCTATGGCTATCGAGAGCCAATCCACTCGCCTGATTGACGATCTTATAGGAATCGTCGTCGACCTGCGCAATTTCCCAATTCTGATATTCACTTCCGTTGGGCAAGATCTCGAAGATCGGTGTCCCAGGATTCATTTGATATCCATCGAGTGCTAAACCGCTTTGCCGGCAGATAATTGTGAAATAATCTCCGTTCTTTTTGAAAGTCCAGATCTGCTGCTGCAGCAGGCTCGATGAATATGGCTCCAAATGGATGATCGAGGCTTTTTCCTTGATATTATAGTTGTCCAGCACTAAATCGCTCAGCTTATTTACAATGAAATTACTGGGGGCAATTTTGTGAGGAACAACGGAATGCAATTCTGCTTTCTTCTTATCATAAACATGTATGCAATCTACATCGATCCAGCCAAGTTCCGTTTCGATTTCCACAACATGATTGTCGTCCGTGAGATCTTTGGCTGAATAGAGTATCGAGCTATAATTCGATGCCTGATTTTGAAGGTTGGCGCTTGTCACAAGCTTGCCGTCGATCGAGATTTTAGCTTTCCCTAACTTGTGCCCGCGTCCGTCTACGGCAACCAACGGGCCTGTCAACGCAAGAACATCGACGCCGGTGCCGTGGAATGTATATGAACAATATGCCCCTACTCCACCGGCATGATGACCTCCTCCGTAGGATTCAGGGTCGCTTACTTCCTCCATACCTCTCCAAATCCATCCAGCCGCCTTATCATCCACAACGCTATCGGTATTTACGGTATTTTCACCGTTCCCAGGCGTTGCGCCCGGCAATCGATCTGCATACAGCGGCAGTGTCAACCCTATGGACAGGTTTATAGCGCATATGAGTTGCAGCCCCGTATTCAGGCGCAGATATTTATTAATACAGACACCCATTGAACTTACCTCACTCTTATTTGACAGGAAGTGATGTAACTTGCAACTTCCATTAAAGATTTGTTAATTCAGAGTATCACGATAAATTCAAACCGATGCATGGAAGTTTTTGACTCGCTTATAGATAATATTGACTTTCACTGATTAATTATCAAGCAGCCTCAAATTAAAATTCGTATTAAATTCCCGGTAAAACAAAAAGCGGCTCATCCCAGCAATAAAGGGCGAACCGCTCGTCACTTTTTCTGCTTGTCTATCTCAGAGAAAGGAGGGAGAATCCGTTAATTTATCCAGGCCCACACGGGTAATTCAAGAACCTGGCCGGATTGCGTGGTGAGCTTGATCCGCGATTGATAGCTCCCCTTTGCGCCGGTCTTCAAGGTAACCCGCAGCAATGCTGTGGCCTTCGGTGCAGCTGTTTGAGCACTTCCCGTATCCGCCCCGACAGGCGAGCCTGCCGTTATTTCTCCGCGCAAGTTCGGATCTTCCGTGCTTACGCTGACTCCCTTAAGCGCTTCCTGATTGACGCCTTTCAGGACGATGTCTTGAGCGCCTTCCTGACCATCCGCAATTGTGCCGAAGGCGATCTCCATCGGCGAGGCGCTGATATCTCCTATGATGTTGGCCGAAACGAATGTGCTCGGGCTGTTGAAAGGCGTCTTGTTCTCAAGAGGCAAATACAAATTGAGGCGCATTGCGCCGAGGCGAGCATCCTTTGACAGCGTAACGCTGTAACTGCGCGTAATTTTGCCGGCGACGGAGGCATGGCCGCCTTCCGGTTTGATCGTGATGCCGGCCGCGCTCGCGACCAGATCAGGCGTCTCGGCGCCATAGACTTTGGGATCGAGCAGCATCTTGATATGGGCCGTGCGTTCGGTTCCGGCTTTGACGTCGCCAAAGTTCACCTGCTGCGGTTCAAATACAACCGCTGGAACCGTCGTGCCGCGAACGTGCAATACGGCTGTGGGGCGCGCCTTGCCGGGCAGGTACACCCAGATCGCCTTGTCGATGTTTCCGGCAGAGAGGTCTGCCGGATCCACTGAGACATGAATATTCAGAGTCTGTCCCGGCGCAATAGGCTGATAGTTGCCAGGCGCGCCGTTATCGGGCGTAACGGTCGTGCAGCCACAGGCCGGTTGGACACGCTCGATGGCGACCGGCGTATCGGTTGCATTGCGCAGCTTAAAGTCATGCACGATGGGATGGCGTGGATCCAGCGTCACAGTCCCAAAGTCGTAGACAATGCCGTCGCTGACGATCGTATCGCCGGCGCCACCTCTCACCGGCTGAAACGGCCCCATGGCTGGAGTTCCAGCCGCCGACCGGACAGCGGCAGCCGATGCAGCATATACAGACTCAGGCGAATATGCGCTTACGATAATGGCCGCCAGAGTGAGAACGGTTGCGGATTCGAACCTCTTCATATCATCACCTCGCTTGAATCTTCAGGCATAGCGACCTTACTATCTGGCAGCATGGGGCAAGATCGCAACTTTGAATCCGACCTCGCGCCGCAGCTGATTGATGTATGTCTGATAGGCTGCAGCTTTTGCCTCTTCGGTTGATCCCGGAAGCATCCAGGGAGCGCTGTGGTCCTGCTCCTGCAGAAACTCGGCGAGCAGTTTAGCCTGCGAGGCATCGCGGCTGGCCCGAAAACCGGCATCTTTGTCCAGGCCGTCCTTGCGCGCCTTCGCCTCAAGCACACGCATGTTGAGGTAGGAAGTAAGCATCGAGCGACGAGAACCGGGCCGGGAAAGGGCCTGATAGCGCTGTTCCGCGCGATAGGCGTCCTTTACAAACCATTTGAAGTCCGATTCGTGGATCGGAGACCCGTTGAGGGTGGCAAGCACATTGCCGTCGTTGGCAGGGGTGTCCCAGTCCAGATGAAAATCGCTCTGCGCCGCCAGTGCTGTCTCTTTGAGATGCATCTGAGCGCGGATCGGGTCAAGATATGCTTTGTGCGCTTTCGCAAGTTTATCTCCGGTTACCCTTTCCTCAATGAGCCCCTTCACCTCCGTGAACGGCGAGCGGCCGCCTTGCACCTGGAATTGATCGGGGTGGCTGTCATAGTAAGCCTTGAGCTCACGATCGCTGACCGTTGCCGCCTTGGTAAAACGACTGCGATCCCGTTCTGTGACCATGCTGTCCAGGATCTTCATTTCCATGAGTTCGCAGGCTTTTCGGTAGAGAGGAGTGCGATCGATACCTTCCTTCTTCGCTTTGGCCGTCAGAGCCGTCAGGTCGAGGTAATCGTTCAGGGCCGCGACACGCGCCTCCCGGTTGGTTTTCAATGCCTCGATTTCCGCATTTGAGCACGTTCCCTGCAGGTAACGCATGAAATCGGATGTGTGGATCGCCTTCCCTCCGACCGTGGCGAGAACGATATCCTGTTTGGAACTGCTCGCCTTCACCGGATGGCTTGCTGCCTGTACATCTGCGACCTGAGCCGCCAGAAGAACCGAAATCGCGATCCAACCGAGATGTCTCTTTGTCCATCGGCACGATCGATTGAGCCACTTGATTTGCCTGCGAGTTTTCACGGTCATTTTCTCTTTCATCTTGAAATAGCGAAGAGGCGAACCTTATGGTCCGCCTTTCGCGCCTTACCTATGCTGCTGCAAATTGCCTATTGCGAGGCGATAAGCCACTGCTGCTGTACCGGGCCGGAGTATGACTCCTGGTAGAGCTGGCCTCCGTTGCTCAGAAGGTGATTGTCCAGAGCCAGACCACTCGCCTGATTGATGATCTTGTAGAGACCACCGCCCAGCGCGGTTACCGCCCAGTTCTGGCTGGTCGATCCATTCGCTGTGACCTCATTGATGACCGCGCCTGCGCTGGTAGACGCCGGCTGCAGAGCCAGTCCGCTCTGCTTGTTCTTGATGATGTAGTAGCTGCCGCTGGCCGTGAACGACCAGCCCTGCTCTGCCAGAGCGCTGGCGGAATAGGTCTCCTGGTGGATCGCCGTGCCGGATGTGGTGACATTGTAGTTGTCCAGCGCAAGACTGTTCGCCTGGCAGACGATCTTGTTCCAGGCTGCGAAAACCGTAGCGGCCGGGGTGGCAGAGGCTTCGCCCGAGTATCCGGAGGTTCCTGCGCTGTTGGTGGCCTTCACCTTATAGTAGTAGTGTGTTCCGTTGGTCAGTCCCGAGTTTGTATAGCTGGTCGTGGTAAGGCCGGAGACGAGCGGCGTGGCGCTTTCGCCGTTGGCCGTCGTGCCGCGGTAGACGCTGTAGCTCGTCGCGCCGCTGCTTGCCGTCCATGTCAGGGAGATCTGCGCGTTGCCTGCCGTTGCCACAAGGTTCGTCGGAGCCGCCGGAATGGAAGTCGCGCCGGTCGGAGCAGCCGAAGCCTCGTTGGAATAGGCCGAGGTTCCATTGGAGTTGACAGCCTTGACCTTATAATAGTACGTAGTTCCGTTAGTCAACCCAGTATTTGTGTAGCTGGTCGTGCTGATATTGGTGGACGCGATCGCCGTCGCGCTCTCACCGCCGGCCGTTGTGCCGCGGTATATGTTATAGCTCGTCGCGCCGGGGGTTGCCGCCCAGGTCAAAGCGACCTGACCGTTGCCCGCCGCAGCCGCAAGGTTGATCGGAGGAGCCGGAGCGCCCACTCCACCTGTGGCCGGATCGAACCACTTGCTGGAGACGGAGGCCGTGCCGGTAACATTCGTGCCCAGCACAATGCGATAGTCATAATGCGTGGTGCGTGTGGTGTCGTTCACATAGACATAGTCCGTGTTGCAGACAACGGCAACCACCACATTATTCTTCACTGCCTTGGGCAGCGTGATGCCGCATGTGCCACTCGATACCGGTGAACTGTAGACGATGCTGTTGTCTGTGGCCCGGTAAACGAGCTGGCAGCTCATGTTCGCGCCGATCGGGTTGAACGTCACGCTCACCGTATTACCCGCAGTCCCATTGACGGTCAATGGGATCTGGTTGGCGCCGGACCAGCCGGGAAGAGTGCGGGCTTCCGGGGTGAGTGTGCCGCTGCTGTTCGTCGTGTTGGCGTAGCAGCTTGCCGTCCAGGCAGCACAATCGATCCAATATGGAGAGAACTCCTGGTCGATTGTGACTCCCCAGTTGTTGTTCAGCAGACCGACATAGGCGTTCGACCATTTGCCGAAGTCGCACATGGCCTGGCGAGCGCGATACTCCTGGACCAGATGCCGGGTCTGGGTTGCCCCAAGGCCTCCCGATGCCGTCGCCAGACCTTCCAGAACGCGTCCCTGGCAATATCGCCAGATCCATGCGACGCTTCCCGGGGAAACGATCTCGCCCATGAAGTGCGGGAACGACTCGCTGTACTGCACACCGCCGAGCAGGTTGCGCCAGCTGCAAACTCCAGCGCCATGATCGACACCCTCAGCACATGGGCCGCCGAAGCTGTTATCCTGGAGCCATCCGCTGTAGCACTCGATGGGCATGAATGGAGCGATCATGGAGCCGGCGCTCAGGAAGCCCATAGAGCTGAAGTCGCCGGTCTGAAGTGATGTCGCCGTTCCCTGTAGCCAGGTGTTGCCGCCTTCCTGGAACCAGCACGCCTGCTTGCAGCCAAGGTCGGCCAGAACAGAGTGGATGCCTTCGTGGGTGCAGTCCCCCTGCTGCGCGAGCCGGTCACTGTAGGTACAGGCCGGGTCGAAGCAGTAGACGGGATAGTAGGACAGGAGGACCATTGGCCAGTCTTCGCCGTTATAGTTGATATTGCCCTGCCATCCACCAAGGGCGGTGTTGGGCGCGCTGTCGGTGCAGAGGCCTGATCCATACAGATAGACGGAGCTGTAGTACCCTCGCTTGGCGCGCTTATCCGGCGGCCAGTGCATGGTGTTGCGGAAGTAGGCGAAGTCGGTATTGAGCTTGGCCAGCAGCGGGTTCCATGAGGCGGATGTCACAAGAGAGTTCTTGCTGGGTCCGTAGCGGAAGCACCACCAGCCCGAGGTGACTGTCCCGGAGACATTGGCGCAGTCGTTGAGCACCTGGGTCGGCGCGGCAAGGTTGCCGTAGTCCGCAGTCCAGTCGTAATTCAAGGTCGGGCTGTAAGATGGCCAGCTATATTGCGATTGCGCCATAGCTGGTGTCGTCAGTGCAGCCAACCCCAGCGCCGCGGGAATGATCGCCCGTACAGCCTTTTTAAGGGAAGCTTTCATGTTTTGTTGGTCCTCCTTCAGTTCCAAGTTTACGAATTTAAGTTGCTTTAATTCCATAAAGCACTTTACAGTGTTCTGGCGGTCTTTTACCCTGGCGTTTTGCCCTGGCGGCCCTTTGCCCTGGCGGCCGGGTACCCTCCGGGTGGCACGGGCTAGGGAGTACACATGTCCGCCTTCGCGGACTAGGAAGTGAGCATGGCTCACTCTTTGTGCCCGGAGGGGCACTTTTGTACTCTCTAGGGGGGCACCCGCTTGCGGGTCGTTCAACCGCCTGCCTCTTTAAGGCTGTGGGTCGTTTAACCGCCTGCCAGATTTTCTCTGCATGTCTCTAAGGCTTATGACAAATTGGTGCTTAACCTCCTATTTCACCGATCTTGCGATCACTGTGATACATAGATTGTAATTATTGCTAATGCATCGTAAATACTTGATTACTTTCTCGAATATCATCGATAACGGCGCATTGACATCATAACATGGTGCGCAGACAAGAAGAATGGAGTTAAGGTCTTCTAATATGGAATATATTGACGGCCTCGAACAGAAGTTACACTCCCCACAAATTTGTACCTGGAAGCATAATGTGAACTGATGCCTCCTTGCGCCGCCACAGCCGGCGGATGTCAATATATTCATGCCTCCATATCATGAATTCCATAGGCCAGGACGGTGGACCGTGCGATAATGGCTCGTCTTAAAGATGCAGGATATTCACATCCTAATTTTAAGACTTTTCTAACAATTGCAATACAAAGCGAATGCTCACCGGCGCGCAATATGCCGTGGCGAGATAACCCAGTTCTACCGAGACTTCACTCACAAACAGGAGGCATCGCTAATGGTAAGACAGCGCATAAGGCCAACTAAGATTGGCTTGAAACGCACATTCGCAATTCAAATGCAAACTTCGGTTGCAGCTCTGGCGCTCGCGATAGGTGGTTTCACCACAATCGTCCAACAAGCACACGCCGCCCAGGGCACCTGGACGGCCGCGCCATCGGAAACCGTCAATGGCGGCCCGGCATTCGGTCTCTGGCTGCTGACCGACGGCAGCGTCCTCTCGCATTCCGATGCGCTCAACCACTGGTGCAAGCTCGTTCCCGACGCCAACGGCAGTTATGCCAACGGAACCTGGGTACAACTGGCGAACAGCGCCTATGCTCGCGGAGGCGCAACCGAGCATGTCCTGAAGGACGGACGTTTCCTTGAAGCCGGCGGCGAGTACATCTATGCATGGCCGTCTGGAGGATCGAGCGCCGACCAGAACACGGTAGAGATATACGATCCCGCCGCCAATACCTGGACACTCAAAGCTCCGAGCCTGGCCGGCATCATCGCTGATACCAGTAGCGCGACGCTCAGCGACGGCACCCTCTTCTACACCTATTATGGTAACTCCAACAATACGCAGATCTACAACCCCGTCACCAATACCTGGACGGCCAAGGCTGCCAAGCCGAATAACGGCATGGGCTGGGTGGGCGGCGTTGAGGAATCTATGGCCGATCTGCAAAACGGCGGCGTGCTGGCAATCTCAGAACAAACATCGGCCGTCTATAGCCCGGTATCCAATGTCTGGACGAATACCGGCGCAATCCCATTCAGCACCAGCAGTTGGGGAGATATTGGCGGCGTCTCACTGCTCTTCGACGGCCGTGTTCTGGCGCTGGGTATCGGTGTCACAGGACTGTATACTCCCGGTTCCACAGCGACCTCGCCGGGAACCTGGGCAAACGGACCGGCGATTCCGCACGGCAACGATTTCGAGGACGAATACTGCGTGACTGAGCCCAACGGAAAAGTCATGTTCGTTTCCTACCCGGCAGGCGGCAGTCCGAACTCGATCGCGGAGTTTGACCCAACCACCAACACCATTACCGAGATCACCCCGCCACCGGACACAGTCGGGCCATATCCCGTCAGCTACTGCAACCTGCCCAACGGCCAGGTTATGGTTTGCTGCGGAGGCCAGGATTGGCTCTATACCCCTAACGGCGCTCCCAGCGATTCGTGGCGGCCGGCCATCACTTCCGTGGCATTCAACAGCGGAACCACATACACCCTGACGGGCACTCAGCTTTCCGGCTTGATCAGCGGCGCAGACGAAGGCGACGACATGACGATGGCCGAAAACTACCCTATCGTCTCGCTGACCAACAGCACCGGCAAGGTATGGTACTGCAAGTCGTTCAACTTCAGCACCATGATGCCCCAGGCAGGATCGGGGACGCAGACCTGCCAGTTCACCACCCCGGCAGGACTCGCAAGCGGCACATACAGCCTCTATGTTTCCTCAGTCGGCGTTAAATCCAAAACAGCGTTCTCTTTCACAACCGGCTCCAGTTCAAGCGCGGACTATACTCTATCCGCCAGCCCATCGAGCCTGTCGGTCACCCGGGGCGCCAATGGAACATCTACGATTACGGTAGCGCCAACCGGAGGTTTCACCGGCAGCGTAGCCTTCTCCGCCAGCGGCTTGCCCAGCGGAGTTACGGCAGCCTTTAGCCCAACATCCTCCACCACATCGTCGACGCTCACACTCACCGCCAGCAGCACCGCCACAACCGGCACGTCGACAGTAACCATAACCGGCGCCAGCGGCTCAATCAGCCATACCACGACGATCTCTCTCACCGTTAACGCCAGCGGATCGTCGCCCACTCCCGTGGCATTCTGGGCATTCGATGAAAGCTCAGGCACATCGGCTGCGGATTCATCGGGCAACGGACATACAGGCACGGTAACGGGCGGAACGTGGACAACGGCTTCAAAAGCCGGCACACATGCGCTGAGTCTTACAGGCGCAGGCTACAGCCAGGCTACCGGCGCGGTGGTCAATACAGCTGCAAGCTTTACTGCGGCATGCTGGGTTAAACTCAATAACACGTCCGGTTATCAGACGTTTATGAGTATCGACGGCACAAATGTGAGCGCATTCTATCTCCAGTACAATGCCGGCAATTCACGGATCAGCTTCAATCGTCTCGCAAGCGATTCCGTGTCTGCCGCATCGACACTGGCTGCGGCTTCAGCGGCTCCTGCGACCGCAACCTGGTACCACGTCGTGGGTGTCTATGACGCGACTGCGCACACTATTGCGCTGTACATCAATGGAACCCTACAGCAATCCGTGTCATTTACATCGGCCTGGCAGGGCACCGGCAGCACAGTTGTCGGCCGCGGCAAGTTCAGCGGCAGTTCGGTCGACTTCGTAAACGGGATTGTGGACAATGCGCGGCTCTACAACACCGCATTGACGGCAGCACAAATATCCACCCTCTATAGCAGCGGAGGATAATCGGCGAGATTTACCGGCAAATCATTCGAAAACAACACGACCTCCGGCGCGATTTGCACGCGCCGGAGACCGTTTCGTTTTGTATGTCTTTCCCAGGTGTCGCCGGCTCCCCTCCCCAGCCCTCCCCGAAGGAGAGGGAGTCAGAGTTAGGAAATGTATTCGCTTACGTCCCATTTTCTCTTGCCCCTCTCCTCCGGGGAGGGGGTGGGGAGGGGAGCCGGCGATAACGGAATCACCTTATGTCCGTTTATTTAGTTTCCTACCGGCGATGGAGACGGAGGATTTGCGGACGGAGGAGCATCGTGCCTTTGGAATTTCAACATCGCGCTGCGGTCTCCGCGCATAACGGCAGACCAGTAAGTGGTGTTCAGGTTCTGCGAAGCGGGTGAATTACCCGCAGAAACGGCGTCGGCCTTCGGCTTGCGAAACGTGAGATCGGGCATCTCGACGATGGGCCGGCCTGCGCCGGTATAGCCAATAATCTTACCCGGCAGCGTTCCCTGCGCCGTGTGCGGCGTAAGCGCATATTCGATCTTCCATTCCGTATGTGTCTGGCGGGCGATTTGCCTTGCAGCTTCTTCCGCAGTAAGCGAAAGTCCCGAGAATGTAACGGGAGTATCCAGCGAAGGAGGCATCTGAGCCGTGGCGGAATCCACCCCGGCAACCACTGCAATCGCCTTCGCGGCAGGCATTGTGCGGATGTTAAACACCACGGGCGCATCCGAAGCATCGATAACAGGATCAGAGGGCTTCGCGTCACCGGCAACTTTGCTAATCACAAAGACCTTTCGATAGTCCGCATTGACGGCATTCGCGAGAGAGTTCACAGCATCGAGGAGAGCGCCGGGGCCTTTGAGGTTGTCTACGGTAAACGTGACATTGCGCCGCAAATCAATCCCCCTGCCAAGTTCCAGCGTGACATCAAAAGTCTTATCGATACGCGAAACCGCCTCGGAAACCGGAGTCGAGTTGAAGCTCAACGAATCGGCAGCGACATGGGCCGGCGCATAAAGCATCGCGATCACGATTGCGGAGGTTACCGGAATGATCCTGAGTGAGTTGTTGCCGGATTTAAAATCAGTCATGACGCCTTCCGAAGTGGTCAGAGCAACTCTCTTGCTGTCCGATACGCGATTTACATACCGAAGCGATCGAAGCTTTGCACTCAATTCTATCAACAAATGCCGGTGCATGATATGGACACAACGCGTTGCAACATGGAGATTCTTTACTTCTGACACGCAAGTGTCGCTTTCGCTGCACTCTGGAAGAAGCACGTCAATATATTCAAGGTCTATATCCTGGATTCCATTTGTCGAGGAGGCAGATCGTGCGATAATGGCCCATCCAAAGACACAAGGTGCTTGCATTCTAATTATAAGACTTCTCTAATGATTGCAATAGGAGGCAAAACAGGTGAAAAAACCACACATGAAACCAAAGAGATTAGGTTTGAAAAGTATTACTGCAACACAATTACAAACGTCATTATTATCGACGATTGTCGCTGCAGGGTGTTTCACAACAATCGCTCAACAGGCCCAGGCCGGCACCTGGACAGCGTGCCCGTCGAACACTGTTAACGGCGGTCCTTCGTTCGGGATCTGGCAGATGAGCGACGGCAGCATCCTCTCCCATGGCAACTCCCTGAGCGCCTGGGTCAAGCTGACTCCGAGTGTTACAGGAGGATATGCAGCCGGTACCTGGACGAGTTTAGCCAGCAGTCCCTGGGCGCTGGGCGGCGCGGAGGAACACCTCCTCAACGACGGCCGTTTTATGGAAACCGGCGCGGAGTATGTATACTCATGGCCGTCAGGATCATCGGGTTCCGACTACAACGATGTGCAGATCTACGATCCGGCCGCCAATACATGGACGATCGGTCCCAGGGGTCTTTACACCGACATCGGCGACAGTGCGAGCGCCATCCTGGCCGACGGCCGCTGGTTCGGCAGCTCACGCACGACAATGGCTACCGAGATCTACAACCCGACAACCAACTCCTGGAGCGCAGCAGCAGCCAAGACCGACAACACAGGTGACGAAGAGGCATGGGCGCCGCTCATAAACGGCAAGATTTTTGCCCTGTCCAATACATCCCACGATCTCTACAATCCATCCACCAATACCTGGACACAGACAGCCGCTCCTCCTGCTGCATTCGTTCCCGGAGATGTCGGCCCAGTCATCCCGCTATACGATGGCCGCGTGCTCTGCCTGGGCTTTAAGTCGTCGGCAGTCTACACTCCCAGTTCCAACACCTGGCTGACGCTCCCGGCTTATCCGGCGCTTGCTTCGGATGAGGATGGGGAAGACAGCTACGGCACGATCATGCCCAACGGGCACGTTATGTTCGAGCTCTACTCGATCGCGAACGGTCCGAACGGCATCGGCGATTTCAACCCATCGACGAATACATACTCGACCATCGCGTTTCCCTCCGGCGCAAGCGGCGGACCGTTCAGCATGGCCCCGCTGCCAAATGGGCAGATCATGGTGACCTTTGGCAACCTCGACTATCTGTACACGCCAGACGGCGCGCCCACATCTTCCTGGCGCCCAACTGTGACATCGGTCGCCCTGCAGAGCGGAACGACGTACACATTGACAGGTACGCAGCTCAGCGGACTCGTACTGGGCGGTAGTGAAGGCGACGACATGGAGAACTGGGCCAACTTTCCGATTGTCTATCTGAAGAGCGGCGCCAACACGTACTACTGCAAAACCACAAACCCGAGCACACGCTTCCCGCAATCGGGCGGCGCCCAGACCGTTACATTTACGCTGCCGTCCGGTCTGGCGAGTGGAACATACAGTCTCTATGTCGCGACCTGCGGCGTCTCCTCGGCCACCGCATACAGCTTCACCGTCGGCGGCGCGGGCAGCTTCGCGGCGTGGAACAAAGTGATTTGCCAGGCGAACAGCCTCGGGCTGGACAACTACAATGTCACGACTTCCGGCACTGCCATCCATCAGGAGACCTATTCTGCCAGCGCTCTGGCAGAGCAGGGATGGTCATTCACGGCCAGCGGCAGCTACTACATTATCAAGAACAAGCAGAGCGGTCTCGCTCTGACGCCGGCATCCAACAGCGCAGGCGCGGTGATCGATCAGAACACGCCGACAGGAGCTACCAATCAGAACTGGACGGTGACATCGCTTGGCGGCGGCCTGTATAAGATCGTCAATCAAGCAAGTGGTCTGGCTCTGGACAACCACAGCCTGAGCAATGGCGCAAGCCTTTATCAGGAAACTTACACCGGCGCCACAAAGCAGCAGTGGCTAGTCGCCTCACAATAGCGCTTTGCGCGGGCAAGAGATTTTTGAGAAAATCCCTTGCCCTGGTGGTTGATGTAATTTCGGCCGCTTGCCCTGGCGGCTAAAGCCACGGGCTAGAGAGTACAACAGTGCCCCTCCGGGCACAAAGAGTGAGCGATGCTCACTTCCTAGTCCGCGAAGGCGGACATGTGTACTCTCTAGGCGCGGTTTTAACCGCCTCCCCCTTGGGGGTTGAGGATCGTTTAACCGCCGGCCTCCGATGCAATTTCGGGTCACTCAAATCGATTAATGGACAACATTGGGAAAGAAGCCTGCCTTATGGCATCTAGACGAGACTTCCTGATCAAGGCGGCCTTAAGAGGCGCCTCGGTAATGCTTGGATCGCTGCCGAATATTGCATTTGCGGAAAGCGATCCGGCTGCGCCCGAGGCCCACACGCGCGAATACTGGATCGCGGCCGATTCCATGCTCTGGAACCTCGCTCCCATCGGCCGCGACGACATGAGTGGCGCAACTTTCGAAGCTTCACAGAGCTCATTTGTGACGGTCGGCTACAGGGCATACTCTCCAAATTGGGGCGCTCCCCTGCCCGGCGATGCCCTCATCGGCGAGAATTCCGGCATTCCTGGCCCGGTCATTCGGGCTCATGTGGGTGATACGATCGTCATCCACTTTAAGAACAACGACCTTCGACCAAAGTACGCGGCGCACAGCATACACATCGAGGGATTGGTTCGCGAAACTGAAAATGACGGTTTCTGGCTTGACAGCGAGCCAAACCTGCCCGGCACGGCAGTCTATCCGGGCGAAAATTACACTTACCGCTATACGGTTCCGGCAAACGCCGCGGGAGCCTGGCTCTATTACGACCACTCAGCCTCCAGGCGCATGCGAGGATTTGGGTTCGATATTCGCATCTACCGTGACGTTCCCGTTTACACGCGCGCAAAGCCGCAGGATCCCGAGGAACTCGACGCTCCGGTAGGATCCCAGCACGGCCTCTTCGGCATGGCAATCATTGAGGACGCAAACACAAAACCTGTAGACCATGAGAACATCGTGATCTTCCACGACATGTACTCCGACGATCTGCCGATGCTGGCTCAAGATTTCGATTGCATCAACGGACGGTCATTCCTCTCGAACACTCCTGAATTTCGGGCGCGGGCAGGCGAGCGAGTGCGCTGGCGGATCGGCTCCATCGGCCGGGAGAACCATGTATTCCATATTCACGGCCACCGCTGGTTGATGAACGGGTCATCTACGGACACGCATCTCCTTTCGCCTGGAACGACGGCAACTTTTGAATACATCGAAGATTCGCCAGGAACGTGGCTGTACCACTGCCACTTCACCGAGCATATGATGGGTGGAATGGCGGGCCGATATGTCGTCTCATAACGTGTTGATCGCAATATCTACGCTCTCGTTTGCGCTCATGGGAAGCGCTCACGGAGACGGCCGTACAGCGCGGCAGATGCGTACTATGGTAAAGGCCGTCGGCCTGGACGGCAAGCCGCATCTATTACCGCTTCGGGACGCGCGGGCAACCCTGTTGATCTTCATACTGCATGACTGCCCTGTCTGCAATCGATATGCGCCCGAAATAGCGCGTATCGAATCCGACTACCGCAGCAAGGGTGTCGACACATATGTGGTCTACGAGGAACGAGACCTCACACCGGCACAGGGCATGGCGCACGCAAAATCCTACGGCTTGACCTGCGGCCTGCTTTACGACCCGGCACACAGCCTTGCCCATGAGGCCGGAGCCGTCTCTACCCCGGAGGCCGTGGTTTTGTCCCCAGACCGAACGGTCATCTATCACGGCCGGATCGACGACCGTTTCCAGCACTTCGGAATGGCGAATCCCGCTCCGTCGCACCGCGATCTTCGCGCAGCGCTCGATTCGTTCCTCGCCGGAAATTCTGTGGCAGTCGCCGAAACGCCGGTGGTCGGCTGCGCGATATCGAACGACTGAGGGAGGCGCAACAGCAGCATATGGTTAAGCGATCGCGCATATTTCTTCTATCGACATCAATCCTGGCGCTAAGCGCATGCCTCCCGATGCAGCAGAGCGCTCCGGCTGACACTGGCGCAGCGGCAGTACCAACATACTATCGAGATGTCCGGCCAATTATCGCAGAGCATTGCGTCTCGTGCCATCAGGAAAAGAAGGCCGCGCCATTCCCCCTGCTTACCTACCGGGACATCGAAAAGCGGGCTCCTCAAATTGCCCAGGTGACGAATGCCAAGTTCATGCCGCCCTGGAAGCCGGATTCGCATGGGGAGTTGTTCGGTGAAAACCGGCTATCGACGCAAGAGATCGGCATACTGCAGCGCTGGGCAAGTCACGGAGCCCCGGCAGGCAAGGATACTGCGGCGATAACAACGTCCGCAAAGACGATCGCGAACGTCTCTGTCCCGGAATTGGGAACTCCCGATGCCGTACTGAAGCCGGCAGAACCGTCCCATATCCCTGCAGACGGCCCCGACTTCTACCGATGTTATGTTTTGCACACAGACTTCGACAAAGACCGGTATCTGTCAGCGATCGTCGTACAACCCGGCAATGCTGCTGCCGTCGACCATGCCCTCGTCTATCAGGACGTAAGCCATCGGGTTCGCTTTATGAACGAGGTTGGGCCGGGAGGCGCGTTTACGGTGCAGGGAAGCACGACCGGTCTGCAGCCTGCAATGGTAGTCGGCGGCTGGGGCATAGGCTCTCATGAGATGCGATTCCCGGCAAGCTCCGGCATATTGCTGACGCGCGGCGCAGACCTCATTGTGGAGGAACACTATCGCCCTACCGGCAAGGCAGAAACCGACCTCCCGCATCTTATGCTGTACTTTTGCAAGGAACCGGCAGCGCATCGCGTGCGCGTAGCCCCGGTGATGCCTCAGAACTTACGTATGCCGCCGAACTTCACCGGCATGCATATCGGAGGGCAAAGCCCCATCACAAGCGATATCACCGTAATCTCAATCCTTCCCTATTTGAGGCGGCATGGAGCGGCAATCACTGCAGGGGCTCTAACTCCCGATCGGAAGCAGAGCGCCCTCCTGACGATCCCCCAGTGGGATTTTGACTGGATCGGCGACTATCGGTTCAAGCGCCCCGTGAAATTGCCGGCCGGATCGCTCCTGACCATGGAGGCGACATTCAATAACGAAACGCCGGCGGCGCAGGCGGGCAATGCGGCACAGAACTCCGGCCAATCAGGCGATGGAATTTTGAATATAAAACAGGACGACCTGCTGCTGTGGGGCGACCGTCCCTCCGACGAGAATGCCGTCGCCTACGTATTCTACACGACCGATTCTGAGATCCCCGGACGGCGCGATATAGCGGGCGTCCTGGACTCCGGCGGAGCAGCCCAGGCCGGAATGATCAAGGTCATCCTGCAGATGTTCGATACAAACCACGACGGCACAATAGATCAGTCCGAATACCGGAATATGCGCGGATATTTCCGCGGCGGAATGCCTTCGATGGCTGGAATGGAGATGTAGCAAATTGGAACGAAGAACGACGCTCACCCGCTTTGGAACGGGCATATTCCCTATTAGCCGCAGGAGCATTCTGAAGGGCGCGATGGCAGGCAGCACGGCGGTGGCCCTGGGGGCATTCGCCAGGAATGCCGCCGCAGGCCTCGATGCTGTCCGCCAACCAGGAGTTGTCCGTGAATACTGGATCCAGGCAGATTCGTTCCCTCGAACGCTTGTAACCGGCGGGCATGACGACCTTATCGGGCGTATCTTTACTCCCGCGGACAGCGGCTACTGGGCGCTCGGCTATCGCGCTTACACGCCCAACTGGCGCGAGCCGCTTCCCTCCGGCGCAGCGCATGGCGAGAATGCCGGCATCCCCGGTCCCGTTATACGCGGAAACGTGGGCGATACGATCGTGATCCATTTCCGCAATAACGATACTCACTATCGCTTCCCTCACAGCATCCATGTGCATGGACTGGCCTATACTCCCGAAAACGACGGCGCCTGGATAGCATCAAAACAGGATGCGCCCGGAACGGCTGTCCTTCCGGGCAAGACTTATACATACACCTATAAGGTGGCGGCATCGTCCGTGGGGACCTGGGTGTATCATGACCATTCGATGCCTCAGGCGATCGGCGGTGGCTCTCCGGTCATGGACCTCAGCACTCAACTCGGCATGTTCGGGCTGATCGCCATTGATGCGCCCGGCGCGCCCGCGGTAGACCGAGAGCATATCCTCTACTTCCACCAGATGTATGCGGGTGACGTCCCCTCTCTTGCCCAGGATTTCGCCTGTTTCAACGGGACGGCATTTATGCCGAACACGCCGGTTTTTCACGCAAAAGTGGGAGAGCGGGTCAGGTGGAGAATAGGAGCGCTCGGGCAGGAATTCTATACATTCCACCTGCATGGCCATCGCTGGCAAATGGGCGCAGAGTACAAAGACACAGTGGTTCTCGGCCCTGCGACGACAGCCACAATCGAGTATGTCGAGGACAATCCTGGGAAGTGGCTCTACCATGCAACATCGACGAACCACATTGTTTCCGGCATGATCGGGCAGTATGTGGTAACAAAATAGCTCGGCCGAAGATATGTCTCCGGCCGGCCACAGACAGCTAATCCAGGGAGTAACCATACTTTCCGGTATGGGCCACTTCGAGATAAGCAACAAGGAGGTCTATGGTGGCCTGTATATCGGCCATATTCGCCATCTCGTTTACGGAGTGTGGATACCGTGTGGGAATGGAAAGGGTGATGGAGGGCACTCCCCCGCGCGACCTCTGAATGCCGCCGGCATCGGTGCCGCCATAGGGCAGCATTTCCAGCTGGTGCTTGATGCCCTTTTCCTGCGCGATATCGCGGAAGTGGCGAACCAGCTTGGGATGGCAGATCAGCGATGTATCCGAGATCTTAATGGCGACGCCATCTCCCAAGGCCGTAATGCGATCCTCGGCTCCCGAACCGGGAACGTCGTAGGCAACCGTAATATCGACAGCGATTCCGACATCGGGTTTGAGGGCGTATGCGGCCGGGATTGCGCCGCGCAGGCCCACCTCTTCCTGTGTGGTGGCCACGGCAAGAACCGTTGACGGAATACTCGTGCCCTGCAGCTTTCGAAGGGCCTCGATCATAATATAGACACCGATGCGGTCATCGAGGGTTTTGCTTACTATCGTTTTGCCGACGATCTCCGACGTGCGCTCCATCGTAACGGCGTCGCCAACCTCGACAAGCTCTTTCACCTCGTCAACGGGAAGCCCAAGATCTACAAAGAGTTCTTCCAGCTTGGCGCCTTTGGAACCTTCATCACCGGTTAGCAAGTGCCTCGGCTTGGCATTCGGGCTGAGTGTCCCGCGCAGGGACTGCCCCGCAAAGCCATGGACGAACACGCGCTGCGAAACGAGGTTGCGCGGATCCCAGCCGCCGACGGGCGAGATCCGGATAAAGCCGCGATCGTCGATGTGACGGACCCGGAAACCGATCTCGTCGATATGCGCGGCGATCATAACCCGTGGACCGCCGGCATTCCCCGGCTTCGTTCCGATAATACTGCCCATGGCGTCAACATCCAGAGTGTCGACAAACGGCCGCATCTCAGCCGCAACGGCCCGGCGTATAGGTTCCTCGCTGCCGCTGATCCCGGGCGTCTCACAGAGACGCTTCAATAAGTCGAAGTTCATAGTATTTCCTTATCTGGATGTTGATACATGGAAAGCATCAATGCGCCGAGGTAAATCTGGGAGCCGACATGATCCTGTTTGAACCGCGGCCCCAGCTGATAGCCGACAAACTTGGCTAATTGCTCGCCCGACCACTGGCAGGATGTGTAGTTGGACGAGACGGTCGGCTCGTTTTGCGGCATAACCATGCCGATATTGATGCCGGCGGCTTTGTAGGCCTGGACATATTTAGTGAAATAGAGCGCGAGACGCATCCGGGACGGGCGTTCCATCTTTCACCTGAACCGAAGGTTTGTCCATCCAGGGAGTTCCCTGAGTAGAGCATTTCCAGCGCAGTTCCAAATCGCCGGCCGGAGGCGTTTGCGGCTTGATGGACCTGGCGCTGTTTAAAATGATATTGTCCGGCTGTGCCCCGGCGGCCAGCCCGAACAGCGTCATCAGTCCCAGGGAAAACAGGGATAAACAGATCCCTCTCATTGTCGGCTCCTTCTCGCCGCTTGCTACTTTATCTCGTATGCGCAATGGCCCCATAGTCTATCGCAAAATACACACGCATTAAAAAAATAGTCTCCGGAGCCGGATGTGAGTTTCCGTGATCCAGAGACCAATTGCTTCAGTGCGGATGCTTGTCCGTCAATGAATCGCAGTCTCTATATTTAGAGTCAACAACTCACCTTGATCGGGACTAGACTGCGGCGCGCCTTCCAATAATAATGTGCTTCCTGACAGTGCGATACCAAAGACTGGGTTGAATTCAGGGTCCGATGAGATAATTTTCCACTTTTCGAGGTCCACCACCTGCCACCCTGACGCAGTGCTTCCAAGAATGGCATAGCTGTTTTTGAACATGATATTCTGGAGTATCCCTCCAGAGATCTTTATCGAACGCAACGTCTTCCCAGAGGCAGCATCTAATTCGCTGAATCCATTTTCCGTGGCAATATACACACCATTGCGGTATTCGCTAAATTGATAAACGTATCCAGGCTTGGTCTTCCAAACCAGTGCGCCGCTCGTTGCATTCAGCGCATATGCATTGCCAAGGCCATCGGAGATATACAATCGTCCACTCGAAATTAACGGCTGGCACCAAGTATATGTAAAACTTATTTTATGAGTGTTCAGAAAATTAGATATCTGCAACCCATCATTCATATAGCTCCAAAGCTTTGTTCCGTTCCGAGGATCGAACGCATAGGCAATCCCAAAATCCGAATTGAAATAGATCGCATGGTTGTCGCTTATCGTCATTGCGTTCGGTTGAAAAGGAACAGGGGAATTCGCATCCATGGGGACGTTCCATATTTCTTTGCCGTTTGCTACCGAGACAGCAGTCAGACCAAGACCGGTGCGAAATACTGCCCTATCCTTCCATATAATCGGCGGGCTTAAGATTAGCCCTCTTGTATCGTCATCTCCGGTCTGTTTCGAAACCCCGGCATCGAAATCCCAAACGATTTTGCCGGTCTTCTGGTCCAAGGCTACGACATGACCGGAATTTCCTCGTGAGACGCCAACCAATAACAGGGATTCGGTCGGTACCGGCACGAGTAGAATCAACGGCCCTGGAGCGGTCTCGTTTGCGAGCGGAACCATAGAAATCCGGTCAGTCAAATCACGCTGCCAAGCTTTTGCTCCACTTGCCATCGATATTGCAAGCACGGTGCTTCCCGTTGCAATATTAAGAAACTTGCTTCCAGTAATCGGTCTGGACGGCGTGCCCGAAAGAGGAGCATGCCACAGTTCTTGTGCATGGGTAATGGTTCTGCCAGAGGAGATAACGCCAGTTGCCGGCAACGACTCCGCACTGCCAGTACGCACCATAGTAGCCGGCAGAATCACAGTAAATAGAATTACAGGATGATGCCAAATGCGATTTATAGTGAAAGACACGGCGTTTTCTTGCCTGCCCGGCTACGATTGCGTTAACAGGCCGAAACCGGGCAGATTCACTTTCTTTATTTTATGGACTGGCAACGACAGACAATGTGCTGGTAATTGCCGCGACAGCACTGGCGCCCGAACTCACACCAGATGATGATTTCGCTACGAATGCCCCCATTGCGTATGTGGGTAGTGGAGGATGTATTCCTTGAGTAGGCACTAGATTTTTTGGTATCGTTGCGCTGAAGGTAAAGGTAGCCATCCCACTATCGACATTGGATCCCCAGCCTGTTCTATACACACCGCCACGAGTGTGAGTCGCAGAAAGATATCCACCACCAATAGAAGCGCCGCTGCTTGCCATGCCGGAGGGTTTTGCCGTTGGACTGTCTGCCCGTAAAAAAGCAGAAAGCGAATGCGCGCTATTTGCTGGAATTGAACTGGCGTCAGAGTCGACTTCTGCCCAGCATGAGCTCAGTGGAGTTATCTGGCCGGTTAGGTTATTTACCGTAAAACCTGCAGCAGCGGATGCCGACCACATCGCCGTGACAGTAGATGTTATCGTAACGCCGGTAGGAGGAACGGTCCCAAAAGGCATATATCCTACGGTTAAAGTATTCGTTGTACTTCCCGCCGAAACAGATGCGGCTGCTGTCTGAGTTGTCGTTCCATTGGAGACAGCTGACAGGAGCGCAGTTGTGCTCCACTTTGCCGGCAAACTTTGAGTGCTGGCCCCAAGCGCCTGTGATGTTCCCATAGCTGACCCCAGACCGCTTGCCGACTTTGCGGTTATAGGCACGCTAGCGCTGCCAGGAAGAATCCACGTTCCGGCAAAGGCCGGATAGGTAGTGAGAATGACAGCAGCAGAGGAGATCATTCCGAGAAGCTGTACATGCGTCTTTTTTATCACTCTATTATTTTTCATTGATTTCGTTCTCTTGCCTATCTTTTTACAAGCCCGAATAGATATCAGAAACCGTGGCCGCTGCAGAAACATTGGCTGTCGATGATGTGCTGGTCAAAGCTGCGCTTGTGGTGATATCTTGAGCAGGCAGAGTGAACGTCAGCACAACACTGGATGGAGAAGCGAAATGGCTCTGGAACCAGGCTTGCGTATATGCCGTTGTTTTGCTTGTATTGTTGCTGAGTGTCTCTGACCAACCGATGGAAGTCCCACTTGTCGAACCGTTTGGAGGAGTATTGCCGGCGACATGAGATGTGCTCGCGGTTGTAAAAACCGGCGCTGTGAGATCAGACGTATTGAATGTGACATTCGTGGACGGCGTTGTTGTGATCTCTGTTGCGGATGTGGGAAAGGCAGCTGAAATGAGTGTGCTGCCGCCGGTAAGGCTCACCGATGCGGTTCCATTTCCGCTGTTGACGCTGGCGGAATACATTGCGGAAAGGTTTTCGGAAATCACATAGAGTGACGGCCATGATGTTCCGGTCCAGGTGAAAGTCCATGTGCCGGAATAGTTGGCGGCGGCGCTTATCGAGTTCGCCGTCGAACCGGCAACGAGCGCTGATGTCATCAAAGTCGATCCACTGCTACAGCTAATTCCGGTGGCATCTGAAGTGATTGTTGGCGCTGGAGCGTTAATGGTAGAAGGCTGCGTGACAGTCCAATATGTGTCCTGCACAAGAGGCGATGCGCTCACCTGTGTTGAGTTGGCCGATTCCGTCGCGCCTGAGAGGGCAGTTACAACGTAATAATACGCAGTCCCGTTAGTGAGCGATGAATCGATATATGCATTGGCCGCCACGGGGTCGGTGGTGTTAACTTTCACATAGCCGCTTGTCGTGGAGCGATAGACGTTATAGCCAGTGGCCCCAGTAACGGTATTCCACACTAATAGGGCCTGTGTTTCACCGGCAGATGCGGCAACTCCGGTGGGCGCAGCAATAGCTTGTGCGGAAACTTGGTCAATGGCAATGATCGATGCGCTAAGACATGAAATCGCGAGAATAGGATGCAAAGCCAGCCTTCGCTTTGAACATCGTAATCGTGAGGCGAGACGAAATATCATTGAGATCTCCTGTCAACCTGCGTAATGGGAGGCCTGTAGCTATTACAGAGACTTATATTTTAATCTCAAGAGACAATTCGTCAAATAGAGTATATTGAACTCTATCAGCAAATTATTGACTATTATCAGTAATATTCAAACCATTTAATAATATACGAATTTCTAAAATAAAACTAAGTTTACAGTACGTATTTATATTGAATAATATCACACTCGTTCGGCCTGGATAGCTTGCCAGTATGAGCGAGTGTGATATTCGGCATGAGCAATCTCAAGAAGGCTCTATTGTCTCAAGAGAATGCTAAGGCTTCACAGCAAACAAAGAGCCTGTTGTGACAGTGCTCACAGGCGTCGTCGCAGCGATTTTGCCGGTAGATGCGCCGGCAGGAACAGTGAACGTAAACTTGGAGGCATTCACCAGGGTAAAGGTCGCGATGACGCCATTGAGGGTGACACTGGAAAGGCCTGTAAGATTAGAGCCTGCAACAGTTACAACCGAACCGGCTTTTCCGACCGTCGGCGAGAAGTTCGTGATTACGGGTGGGGACGGCACAAGGGTGAAGTTGATTTGAGAGATCCCTGCCCCGGACGGCGTTACGACGGTAACAGGCCCCGTAACTGTGCCCACCGGTACGGTAGTCGTGAGCTTTGTGTCGGAAAGTACGGTGAACGATGCCACTACATTGTTGCTGAAACGTATGGTTGTCGCGCCGGTGAAATTGGCTCCGGCGATGGTAACCAGTGTGCCGATCTTAGCTGATGACGGCGAAAGCACCGAGATTGTGGGGACGGGAACTATTACCTTGAATGAAGCGGCGGATGTCGCTGTCGCCACAGGCGTTGTGACCGTAATCGTTCCTATCGTTGCGCCTGGGGGAACGGTCGCAGTGATCTTGGCTGCTGAAACGACGGTGAATGACGCTGCCGCCACACCATTGAACTTAACCGATGTCGCTCCGGTGAAGTTCGTGCCGTTGATTGTAACGACCGTGCCGGGCTTGCCCGATACCGGCGCAAACGAAGCGATTGTGAGCGCATTCCGGGGAACGGACTCGTTGCTGAATGCCAATCCGTATGCATCCCCAAGTCCGTGGCCGCTGTAGTCGAGCAGCAGGGTTAAGGCTGCCGTGCTGAGGTTGATCGTATAGATCTTCGTTCCGGCAACAGCATAGGTTATCCCGTCATCTCCGGTCGCCAGGCCATAGACGTCGAAGAGGCCTGTGTTCCCCACAATCGTAGACGCGATAGCATTCCCGGAGGGGGTGAGCCTTGCAAGATCGCCGCTATCCAATGTCTCGTATATCTGGCCACCGGAAGGCGCAAACGCGAGATCGCCGGCTGCATGTCCGCCGGCGCTGCCTGTGTATGGGGTGACTGCAAACGGTGACAGGCTGATTGTGTAAAGCGTATCAGTGTCATTTGATGCCGCATAGAGGGTCCCTGCCCCACCCCCAAGCAATGCGTCGATACTTCCGATCCCGCCTGCGGGATAGTTAAAAACCGGAGATGCCGCGCCTGTCGATTTATTGATGGAATAGAGTGTGCCAAATGTCGTGCCGTAGAGGTTGCCGTCGGATGTGAAGGCAATGTCGGTCATTGTCGTTCCGGAATTTCCAAGAACGGCGACACTGCCGTTGGAGAGATTTACCGTGCCTAGGTTGCCGTTCGTATCATTGATATACAGAGGGCCGCTTGGAACGGCGTAGACGATTGAAATCCCAAAAATCGTCAGGCAGACGCAAAGGCCCGGGCAAAGAGGCTTTGTCATTAATATATCCTGTAGAGATAATTACAAGTGAAGCAGGACAATGGAGTGCATGAAGAACAATCCTGACAGCATAGTTCCGCCTTGCGACATCTGCATGCTATTTGTTTTAAACATGATCAGCCGCTGGATTGTAACAATTGAGGAGATTTAATCAAATGCCGGCAAGGATCAGACTTCTGCCTGATCCATACGAATACTAAAATTAAGGTTTGGATGGCTTCTCGGCGCTCTGCTGTATCTTTTGCTTAACGGCTTCTATCTGCGCCGGCGGAAGCTGATTGTAGAATTTTCGCTCATCGGGTGTAAGACTGCTTGGGTCCTTCTCAGCTTTCTCTACCAGCTTCGCCACTGTCAATTGGGCGCCTACCGCCTTCGGCTGTACAGCAGCAGGTCCGGATTGAGAGTATATAAATATGCCAACCAATATCAGAACTACCACGATCCCGCCAATTGTAACCGGGGTTTTAAGTTTGGAATCCACCAAGTTCCTCCGCTATACGCCTATACAAGAATAGAGCGCTCTATTCTTGCTATCTATTGCAAGCCGGTAGAGCGCTCTATTACGCACAACTAATCTTCTTCCGTCGTAAAGTATTTGTATGCGCCGCTGCCGTCGTTTGCCGGAGTCATTATCTGAGATGCCGTCAGAGACTTGCTGTGGCCATCGCACCAGAGCACATTGAAGCGTCCAGTATGCAGGCCCCAGGCCTGCGCAATATAAGGCGGCTGATCTGTATCGAATGCTATTGGATTATTCGCTTCCGTATCCCAAGCGACCTGGAAATAATTTGCATCCATAATCCAGATCGTGTCAGCAGGAACGCCTATCGCAGCCAATGTGTTGCATCCGCCATCAGTTCCCGAAGTAGGATGATGCTTGTTAAATGTCGTGTCGTTATAATACGCCACATTCATGCCATAGCTGCCGTGGTTCTCGTGAGAAGTATTCGGCACAGGCAGGTTCTTGTAGTAGATGAAGTGGTCGGCTTCTTTATTGGGATCGTCAGGGCAGTTGAAAACGGCGTCGCTCTTCACATAAGGATAGACCGCGTCTTCCCATTTGTAGCGAGAGCCATCCGCCTGCGACCAGTCAAACGGTCCATAGAATGCCTTGGTTAATGTCTCATCGTTATCCTGCACATACTGCAGCAGACCAAGTCCGATCTGCTTCTCATTGCTCAGACATGATGTCTGGCGTGCCTTCTCACGAACCTTAGCGAAAACAGGGAACAGAATTGCCGCAAGAATCGCTATAATTGCTATAACTACGAGCAATTCAATCAATGTAAATGCTGAAACCTTCTGATTCTGCTTTTGACCAGTCTTCATGATTCTCTCTTTTTCTCGAAATAATCGGACGCCGATAATACTGCGCGCCATCCGGCTCGAAGCGTTTACCAGCGCAATACCTTCTTTACGGCTGGCCCACACTGGTTTATGCAATAGATAAGGTGACTTCATTCTATCATCATCGCCTAATCCTCACCATGGATACGATGTCATATGATATGGAATTTATTGACAATACACCTGCAATGCACTTTATTGACGGGTACACATCAAAACGACTTTTCGTACAATAAACCCAAATGCACGAAAGGCGGGGTTGGCGCCCCGCCTCTGGATCTCATTGATTTCTGCGATAAAAATTTGCTTTGTTATTTTGTTGACGCGGGCGAAGGAACGTTGAACTTCGGAGTTTTTATGTCTGCATGCGTGATGTGGTCGTAAACACGCCGTTCATCCGGCGTGAGACTGTTGATATCTTTCTGAGCCTTATGCATCAGCTCAGCCGTGTTATAACGCACATGCGGTTCAGGTTTGGGGCCGAACACCACAAACGCCACGATCGCAACGATTAATGTCACCACAATCAAAGTCGCCGCCAATACAACCGGAGATAGCGAACGAGAGGATTTTTCTTGATCTGTCATAAGTTGAGTTGTTGACATAATAACCACCATAAATCGCGCCGCAGACGGCATCCGTCTGCGGCGCATTGATGCGGAGGATTGTGGCAGCGTCTTTAGTTGCTGTCGTCCTCGATGGTCATGTGGTCCTGATATCCCTTGGAGTTGGTGTGCACAAGGTAGCTGGGCGTAACGGCTTTGGAGTGACCGTCCACATACCCAACATTGGTAAGGCCGTTATGACGCATTGGAATACGGGGATTGGCCGGGTCGTCCGTGGCAGCCAGAGCATCATACGGTCCCACGCCCTTAA